>Ga0315339_1001348_pt1 | contig 22375 bp, 31 predicted proteins | sample ASW17metaG_FD_204514 | JGI IMG/M metagenome (GOLD analysis project Ga0315339, IMG submission 204514) | Ammonia-oxidizing marine archaeal communities from Pacific Ocean, United States - ASW #17 | ecosystem: Environmental > Aquatic > Marine > Oceanic | place: USA: California | collected 2016-12-05
GGTATCAAAGTAGACCAAATAAAAAAAGATTAAAAAAATGCCCTGCTAGGCTTTTGACCTAGCAGGGACTTGGGTGTCACAGTTACTACTTCAGAGGAAACTCACTCTGCGACTTGGTTATCCAAGCCATGAGACCTTTGCGGTCATCAGCAGACATTAGCTCTGCCTTGTTGCGTAAAGCCTTGAAGCAGTTGGTAGCCAGACTGATTGCCTTGTCTACTTCGTCTACTTCAGGGGTTACAATGCCATGCATATCACCGAGTTGCTTGGCTATCGCAGACTTCAATCTACCCCAAGCCTTATCAACAGAGTTGTTGAATGTAAGACGCTTGCTTTTATCAAGCAGAGCGTGAAGGCTAGGACCGAAAGTCCCTTCAGGGTTATTGTTAATACCCTTTTTGTTAGCGACTAGCTTAAGCTTGCCGGTGTCAAGGTCACGGAGTTGCGTAGCAGTAAAGCTACGGTCAGGCTTTGCACCTTCATCTGCTATGGCATAGACACCGCCGTTGTCGACTAGGTCGAATGAGTAGTCCTTGTAAGACTTACCATCTGCAACCCCTTCAACAACACCGCCTTTGAGACTATCTGCTACATCAGGCATGGCATCGAAGACTGCTTGCACTTCGTCCTTGTAACCTTGCAAGGTCTGACCATCGACCGTGCGAAGTTTTAAATACTTCGAAGGTATTGCACCTTCAATGGTTGTTGCAATGGTTGTTGCTATATCTGCTACTGTTTCTGTTGCTACTGTAAATCTCTTAGCGTCAACTCTAAGCGTGCTAAGAACCGCCTTTGATAGTGATAACATAGTTATCTCCTTTGAAATAAGCCGTCCATAATAAACCGAATGTTTATCAGTCGCGACTTGATATAACTATGTCTTATATGACACTAATTAGCAAAGCATAGGGTAATTAATTTAAAATGACCTGACATAGTGTCAGGTTTTCAGGCGTCGCGTTTTTACCCTACCCCCCGCCTACCCCAACAAAACCAAACGGGACTCCATGTGTGCTATACACACTATGCGGAACACAAATAGTCACAACATTTTCAAACACCGCCCCCTAAGTTTACTAATTCAATATAGAAAAAATATTTTGCAAAAAATGTCAAAAACCAGGTATACTAATTCTATGCTTATTTGATAGTGAGCATGGTGTACCTCCTCTCAGGCCTCGTTCGCGGGGCCTACTTATTACAAACGATTCTTATTACCACATGAAACACTAAAACCTAATAAAATAGGGGCATGAATATCCTATACACACTACTTGGTCTACTCAACATCTGTTTATATTTAGTATTACTTTACGTTTTCTGTTTGTTTTTACTGATCTAATAAGATATACTTAGATCCAACGCTGCAAATAACTAAGGTGTAACAGCAAACACAATGAGTAATAAATCAACAAACGTAACAGACGACAATACCAAACACACATCGAACCATACTGTGGTACTTCCTCACATAGAAGATAATATACCACTGCCTAAAAACGCTAGAGAAGCTTTGCCTGAGATGTCACCGGACGAAGAACTTACAATGAGAGCGCATACGATTAAAGTTATATCAGATATACAAGATGAGGCAATAGAACCCTCAGACGATGAAATGGAAACAGCGGAAACTATCGCAAAAGAGATGATGAAAAACCCAGAACTCAAACCTGAGTTTGGAAATTATCCTAATGAGACGATAGCTTACCTGGCCGGCTTAGTGAATCAAACTAGTCACATGGTAGCTAAAGACCTAGCAGAGATAAAGTTGTCGGTACTTAATGGACTACTACAAGAAGCAGCAATGGCGAAGTCTCCTCGTGAACGCATATCAGCATGGAAAGCAGTAGGAGAGATTGATGGCGTCGATGCGTTTAAAAAGAAGACAGAGATTACACACATCAATAAATCAGGTGAAGAGTTAGAAAGAGAATTAAGAGAGACAATAGAACAACTTAAGGGTAAGGTCATAGAAGGTGAAGTCATAGAAGAAGATGACGATGATTAACGAACAGGACCTAGAGCTACTTCAAAGAGAAATACCTAACATGTCTGAACAAGACAGACAAAGACACCTTAGACTATTAAAACAGTACAAAAAGAACTTAACTAAAACACAGGGGAAGGCAAACTTCTTAGACTTTATCAAGCATGTCTACCCCGATTATAAAGTAGGAGCACATCATGCAAAATTGGCTAAATTATTTGAAGAAATATCAAGAGGAGTTAGAAAACGAGTTATCGTCAATATCGCGCCTCGTCACGGAAAATCAGAACTTATTTCCTATCTGGCTCCGGCTTGGTTTTTGGGTAACCATCCAGCAAAAAAGGTTATCATGGCATCTCATACAGCAGATCTTGCTGTTAACTTCGGCCGTCGGGTCAGGAATCTCGTGGGTTCAGATGCTTATAAAGACATATTCCCCGATATCAGTCTACAAGCGGATAGTAAAAGCGCCAGTAGGTGGGGTACGAATCATAACGGTGAGTATTTTGCTATTGGTGTTGGTGGTGCTTTGGCTGGTCGTGGAGCAGATCTATTTATAATCGACGATCCCCACTCAGAACAAGATGCCAAACTGGGCAAAGGCGACGTGTTCTTGCCAGCTTGGGAATGGTTTCAATCAGGGCCTCTACAGAGGCTGATGCCGGGGGGAGCAATTGTAGTAGTGATGACGAGATGGTCGAAGCTAGACTTGACAGGACAGATTATCAACCAGATGACCAAGAACGACGATGTTGATGACTGGGAAGTAGTAGAGTTTCCAGCAATACTTGAAGATAAAAAGGGGAATGAAGTCCCATTATGGCCTGAGTTCTGGCCATTAGAAGAATTACAGAGTAGAAGAGCTGCATTAGACATACGATACTGGAACGCACAGTACTTACAGAACCCAACATCAGAAGAAGGCGCACTAATCAAGCGAGAATGGTGGAATATGTGGGAAGAAGAAGACCCGCCACCGTGTGAATTTATAATAATGACACTGGATGCTGCGCAAGAAGCTAATAACAGAGCGGATTACAACGCATTAACAACATGGGGCGTATTTCTTAATGAAGATACTAACAATTACGCTATAATATTATTAAATGCAATAAAAGAGCGTTTGGAATTCCCAGAACTTAAGCAGCTATGCTTAGATGAATATCAAGAGTGGGAGCCAGACGCGTTTATTGTTGAGAAAAAATCAAATGGTGCAGCACTATATCAAGAATTTAGAAGAATGGGAATACCTGTTGGAGAATTTACGCCTGGAAAAGGACAGGATAAGATTAGCCGTGTTAATGCTGTGTCTGATTTGTTTAGTGGTGGTGTTGTTTGGGCACCAGACAAGCGTTGGGCGCATGAGGTTATTGAAGAATGCAACGATTTCCCTAGTGGTGCCAACGATGACTTGGTTGACTCCACAACTTTAGCCCTCGCTCGCTTCAGGCAGGGTGGATTTATTCGATTGCCGAATGATGAAGAGGATGATATAGTGATGTTTAGGGGTAGAAACCATAAAAAATATTATGCAGTGTAATAAGGATAAATAATGGCAGATATAGATAAAGGACTGTATGCAGCTCCAGAAGGCATAGAAGAAATAGCTGAAAATGAAGAAGCTATTGAAATAGAAATAGAAGACCCAGAAAAAGTTACTATTGGTATTGGTGATAGTGAGATTGTTATTGATCCAGATAGAATGGATGATGATGAGTTTTCTGAAAACCTAGCTGAAGAACTAGATGAACAATATTTAGCTGAACTATCCTCAGATTTACTTGAAGATTTCTCTAATGATATAAACTCTAGAAAAGACTGGCTTGAAACATACGTTGATGGCTTAGAACTACTAGGACTTAAAATAGAAGAAAGGTCCGAACCATGGGAAGGCGCATGTGCTGTCTATCACCCACTACTCTCCGAAGCACTCGTTAAATTCCAAGCAGAAACAATGATGGAAACCTTTCCAGCTGCAGGCCCTGTGAAGACTTCTATTATTGGAAAAGAAACACCTGAGTGTTTAGAATCAGCAGCACGAGTACAAGAGAATATGAATTATCAACTCATGGATAAAATGCCAGAGTATCGACCTGAACATGAGAGAATGTTATGGGGACTAGGTTTAGCAGGTAATGCATTTAAGAAAGTTTATTATGATCCAGCATTAGAACGTCAAGTGTCATTGTTTGTACCAGCTGAAGATATGGTTGTACCTTATGGTGCTTCTAACTTAGAAACAGCAGAGCGAATTACTCATGTAATGCGTAAAACAAAACAAGAAATTCATAACTTGCAAGAAATAGGTTTTTATAAAGATATAGATTTAGGTGAAGCAGATTATGACTTAGATGAAGTAGAGAAAAAAATTGCAGAACAGATGGGTTTTGATGCTACTAATGATGATAGATATAAAATACTAGAGATGAATGTTAACCTTGACTTAGAAGGTTATGAAGACAAAGATGGAAATAGAAAAACAGGAATAGCATTACCTTACGTTGTTACTATTGATAAGGGCACTACAGAGATTTTAGCAATTAGACGTAATTGGAATCAAGATGACAGTATGAAAAAACGCCGTGAACATTTTGTTCACTATGGTTATATACCAGGGTTTGGATTTTACTGCTTTGGATTAATACATTTGATTGGTGGCTTTTCAAAATCAGGCACAATGTTATTAAGACAGTTAGTAGACGCGGGTACATTATCTAATCTCCCAGGTGGATTTAAAGCAAGAGGCTTACGTATTAAAGGTGATGATACACCAATTGGACCGGCAGAGTGGAGAGATGTTGATGCACCGTCTGGAACTATCCGTGATAACTTAATGCCACTACCATATAAAGAGCCAAGTCAAGTGCTTGCTGCTTTAATGGATAAAATTATTGATGAAGGTAGACGCTTTGCTTCTGCTGCAGATATGAAAGTATCTGATATGTCAGCTAACTCTCCAGTAGGTTCTACACTTGCAATACTAGAACGAACACTCAAAGTAATGTCGGCAGTTAATGCTCGTATCTATTACTCAATGAAGAAAGAGTTTGGATTACTTAAAACATTAATTAAAGACTACACAGATCCAAACTATCAATATGATCCTGCATCAGGAACACCCGGCGCTAAACAAGCTGACTACGATAAAGTTAATCTTATTCCTGTTGCTGACCCAAACGCTGCAACTATGGCACAGAAAGTTGTGCAGTATCAAGCAGTTATGCAAATGGCTCAACAGAATCCAGATATATATGACTTACCAGAACTTAACAGACAGATGCTAGACGTACTTGGTGTAAAGAACGCAGAGAAACTCATTCCTAATAAAGATGATATTAAACAGTTAGGTCCTGTAACAGAAAATATGAATATTATTAATGGTAAGCCAGTAAAAGCGTTTCTTGACCAAGATCATGAAGCTCATATTGCAGTACATATGGCATTTACTGATGATCCTTTAATTAGAAAGCTTGTGGGACAAAGTACAAAAGCAGGAATGATACAAGCTGCTATGGAAGCTCATATTGCAGAACACGTTGCTTTTCAATATAGATTAGAAATAGAAAGAAAACTAGGTGTACCTCTTCCACCAATGGATGAACCACTACCAGTAGATATTGAAAACGAAGTTGCTAGATTAACAGCTGAAGCTGCACCAAAAGTTTTAGGAGACAGTAGTCTAAAAGCGTCTGAAGAAGAAAGACAACAACAAGCTCAAGACCCTGTATTACAAATGCAACAAGCAGAGCTTCAAATTAAACAAGAAGAAGCCAAGACTAAAGCCCAGAAAGTGATGGCTGATATTCAACTTGATATAGCTAAACTTGAACTTGATAAACAGAAAGCAACCGTAGAAGTACAGAAAGATGTAATGCTTGCACAAACCAAAATCAAGTCTACTGAATCTATAGCAGGAGCTAAAATTGGAGCTGAAGCTGAAATGCAACAGAAAGACATAACAACTAAAGAAGTTATAGAAGGCGCTAAATTAGGAGCACAAGCAATTAACAAAGCAAAAGATATTGCTTTACGCTCAGAAGAATCTAGGTTACGTAACGAGACTATTGCACATACGCAAAAGTTAAGAGACAGAACCGAGATAAAAGAAACTAAAGATGAGGACAATACTAACTAATAAAAAGGACTAACATGACAGAGAAAGAAACGCTCTTATATTTATCAGGCCAGATAAAAGAGAGACGCAACGAAGTAACAGAAGATATGGCTAGAGGCACCGCTGACCTCGCAGGTTATCAGCATGCATGTGGACAAGTTAGAGGATTTGACCACGTTCAAATGTTTATTGCTGATATGATAGCAAACCTAACTAAAGACAACGAAGACTTTGAAAGTAGTCCTACGGATAGTGTTGTAAAGATAGGGGGTAAAAAATGACTATAGCCACCCCAGACCAAACAATAGTCTCCAGCTCTGGAGCACCTATTAAAACTAAAAATACTAAAACCACTGACGGTAAAAAAGTTAGCGAAGATGAAGCATTAGCTAAACTAACTTCACAGTTACCTGATGTTAAAGGATACCGCATATTATGTATGGTGCCTGAAGCAGAAGATACTTATGAAGGTGGAATTATTAAATCAGATTCTGTAAAACAATTACAAGAGCATGCAACAGTGGTCTTATTTGTTATGCAGCTAGGAGATTTAGCGTATCAAGACGACGCTAGGTTCCCAACAGGAGCATGGTGTAAAGAAGGAGACTTCGTTATTACTCGTGCTTATGCAGGTACTAGAATTAAAATTCACGGAAAAGAATTCCGCATTATTAACGACGACACGGTTGAAGCTGTAGTGGATGATCCACGTGGCTACGAACGCGCATAGGAGAATAGCATGGCTGAAATTATAAATGAAATACCAGATGAATTAGATATGAAGGGGGAAGAGCTAGAAGTTGATTTAGACGAAGGTAAAAAAGCCGAACCTGAAAAATCTACTTCTGATGTTGAAAGAGTAGAGCAACCTAAAAAAGTTGAGCCAGAGTTAGAAATTGAAGAAGAAGACGATACTCCACCAGAAGACAGAGGTAAAGAACCATTACCTGATGATATTGTAAAAGAGGTAGAGGGAGATACTCTTGAAGGTTACTCTGAACGTGTTAAACAACGTATGGCGCAATTGAAGAAGATGCATCATGATGAAAGACGCGAGAAAGAGAAAGCTGAAAGAGAAAGACAAGAGGCTGTGAGTTATGCGCAGCAAGTAGCGGATCAAAATAAAAAATTACAGTCTACACTAAGTACAGGCGAGGAAGACTATATTAAGACTTTAGTCAGTGCTTCTGAAACTGAGTTAAATTTAGCTAAACGTGATTATAAAGAAGCTTATGAAAGTGGGGATACAGAGAAAATAGTTGAAGCTCAGGGTGCAATGAATAGTGCCCAAATGAAATTAGCTCAAGCTAGTGGACTAAAACCTCAATATACTGCTTCACAAGAGGTAGAAAATAGTGTAGAGTCTAATCAACAACAAGTACGACCTCAAGTCGCTAAACCAGATGCTAAAGCGCAAGCTTGGCAAGATACAAATACTTGGTTTGGCAAAGATGAAGAAATGACTTCATTGGCTTTAGGGGTACATGAAAAATTAGTTAGAAATGGGTTAAGTCCTACTTCTGACGAATACTATCGTCGTATAGATGAAACGATGCAAAAACGATTCCCTGAAAATTTTGGGGATAATTCGTTGGAACCGGATAGACCCGCCCAACGCAAACCTTCGAATGTAGTTGCGCCGGCAACGCGTAGTACCGCGCCAAGAAAAGTACGTCTTTCTAAGACACAAGTTGCTTTTGCTAAAAAGCTTAAGTTAACACCGGAACAATATGCACGAGAAATGATTAAATTGGAGAACGCAAATGGATAAGGTAATTAAAAGAGAATCAAGAGATACTGAAGTAAGAGAAGACGTAGCAAAAAAATGGCAACCTGCCTCACTCCTTCCAGATTTTACTAAAAAAGCTGGATGGGCCTATCGTTGGATTCGAGTTTCTTTATTAAATGAGCCTGACAACATGAACGTATCTTCAAAAATGCGTGAAGGCTGGGAGCCGGTGAAGCATTCGGAACACCCAGAAGTCGTATTACAAGCAGACCCCAATAGCCAATTTAAAGAAGGCATAGAAATTGGAGGTCTATTATTATGTAAAGCTCCTCAAGAACTTATGGACCAAAGACAAGCTTTTGTGAATCAAAAAACAAAAGCACAGACTGAAGCAGTTGACCAGTCATACATGAATCAAAATGATCCTCGTATGCCTAAGTTTGCTGAAGGTCAAGAAAATGGTCGAAGTTTTGGAAAGGGCAAAAAATAAATAGGAGAAACAATCATGGCAACTACAGCTACGCCCTATGGGCTTAAAGCAGTAAACCATATAGGCGGTACCCCTTATGCGGGCTCTACGCGTCTATTACCGATTGCTTCTGGATATGCAACTAATATATATAATGGTTCAGTCATTTTAATTGACGGTACAGCAGGTACAGTTCAAATTGTTACAGATTTAGGTAACAATGCTGACCAATTCCCTGCCGGCGTTATTGGTGTTTTTGTAGGTTGTACTTACACAGACCCAAATCTAGGCACAGTAGTGTTTAGAAACAACTGGCCAACAGGCACAGTGGCAGATGACGCTCAAGCATATATTGTTGACGACCCAGATGTAATCTTTATGGCACAAGCGGACGGTGCAGTTACACAAGCTGACTTAGGTCAGAATACTAACTTCGCAGCAGTTCAATCTACAACTACAGGCGATACTACAAATGGTAATTCTAATAGTGCAGTATCTTCTACAACAGCGGACACAGCAACTATTGCTTTCCGTATTGTTGACTTTGTGGATAGTCCAACTTCAACCGTGGGTGATGCATTCACAGACTTATTAATTAAGTTTAATGCAGGTATTCACTCATACGACCGTGGTTTAGGCGTATAATTTAAGGAGAATAAAACATGGCAATTTCAAGAGCCCAGCTCCTTAAGGAGCTATTACCAGGACTTAACGCGTTATTCGGTTTAGAATATGCACGTTATGGGGAAGAACATAAAGAGATTTACGAAACTGAATCTTCAGATCGTTCTTTCGAAGAAGAAACAAAACTAGCTGGCTTTGCAGCCGCACCTCTTAAATCTGAGGGAGCAGCTATTGCGTATGACAACGCACAAGAAGCTTTTACAGCTAGATACAACCACGTAACAATTGCTTTAGGTTTCAGTTTAACTGAAGAAGCAGTTGAAGATAATCTATATGATAGTCTTTCAGCTCGTTATACTAAAGCTCTTGCTCGTTCAATGGCAAATACTAAGCAAGTTCGTGCAGCTAACGTTTTAAACAATGGCTTTAACGGTGCTTTCTTAGGTGGTGACAATCGTTCACTGTTTGGTACAAACGCTGCAGCAGCAGTTACTAATCACCCGTTGGTGAGTGGTGGTACTAACAGTAATACACAAGCGACACCAACAGATCTTAACGAAACAGCATTAGAAAACGCAGTGATTCAAATCGCAGCATGGACTGATGAAAGAGGTCTATTGATTGCAGCTAAACCACGTAAGTTGGTTATTCCACCAGCTCTTCAATTCGTTGCTACTCGTTTGCTTGACACACAACTTCGTGTATCTACAGCAGATAACGACATCAATGCATTAAGAACTAACGGTGCAATACCAGAAGGTTATACAGTAAACCACTATCTAACTGATGGTGATGCTTACTTCTTAACTACAGATGTGCCTAACGGCATGAAGCACTTTGAAAGAACTGCTTTAACAACATCTATGGATGGAGATTTTGATACAGGCAATGTTCGATACAAAGCCCGTGAAAGATATTCATTTGGTTGGTCAGATCCACTAGGTATGTGGGGTTCACCAGGTGCATAAGTAGTTTTACTTAGCACTACCTCTGAAAAGCCTGGCTCCTCTCTGCTGGGCTTTTCTTTATCTAACACTCATGAATATCTTTATAGCATAACTCTATATGGTATATATAATTCTTCTATCAGCAATGCTGAAATTTAAAATAAAGGAGAAATATTATGTGGACTAAACCAGCTGCTACAGAAATGAGATTCGGTTTTGAAGTAACAATGTACGTAATGAACAAGTAATTTTTTGTTTTAAACTAAGGGGCTCCGGTCCCTTTTTTATTGTGCAAAAGCACTAAATAGAGTATCATTAATTATCTGGGAACATCCAGCTTATCAGACTGCCCCAGCAGACGCATACACGACGGATAAGCTTAACTTTGTATGGAGAAATAATCATGGCAAAAACAACCTTTTCGGGACCAATTCAATCGCTTGGTGGCTTTGTAGGCTCAGGCGTCAACAATGTAGTTACAATGGCTGCAGGTACCACAGCTTTAACTGTTCTTCCTGTCGCAGCTTCACCTGATGGCGTAACACCCGCTGTTACTGCTTCACCAGGGCACGCAGGTAAAACACTTATAGTATCAGATGCTACTTTTGTACTAAACTTACCAATTATTAATGCAACTACACCCGATGATACAACAAACCCTAACCAATTAAACAATACAGGTATGGAGTTTGAAATCTTTTTTAATGCAGATATGACAGGTGGTAATACAGTAACATTAAATACTGGACAAGCTACTGATGCTTTTTATGGTTCAGCTATGTATGTAGATGATGGTGGAGGGGCTCAAGAAACTTTCCCTGCTGTCGCAGCTACTACAATGGTAATCGACGCAACTACTAGAGCAGGTGAGTATGGCTCATTAATTAGATGTAAAGCAATTACAGGTGCTGGAGCTAATGGAGTATGGTTTGTAGAAGCAATACTTATCAACCCAGATGTTGCTGCACCAGCAGTGACACCATTCGCTTAATATAGGAGAAAAAACATGGCTTTAACAACAGATATATGGGCCGTCACTCCTAGTTTTTCAGCTACGTTATATAGAGCCGCTGCCGCTATTGCCGGTGCCGGTGATATAACACTACTTACTAATCAGCCTCTAGATAATGGGGCTGGTTATAAGATTCTATTTACTTGTGCAGGAGACGCAACTGCCGCTACATTTACTATCACTGGATATGTGGCTGGGGATTTATCTCAGTCTGTAACCACTGAAACTGTAGCAGGTGTTAATGCTGGAACTGCAACTTCTACAAACTACTACTCTAAAATTACTAGCATTTCATCAGATGCAGCGGTAGCAACCAATGTAAGTATTGGTAATGCCATTGCTGACGGCACTGCTCTACCCAGAGCAAGAATGAAAGGATTCTATTTTGTTGGTTCTGCAGGAGCAGGTAGTGTTACATTAACCTTAGATGGTAATGCAGCGTCAGATAGAGTTTTACTAAGTATAGCTACTCCAGCTAATGTAGAGTCACAACAGATGGCTTTACCAGGCGACGGAATTTTAATTAACGGAAGTGAACCACAGACAACGTTTGGTGTGATAACTCAAACAGCAGCTGTAACATCACTAACGGTATTCTGTGGATAAACTATGGAAGAAGAGCCCAAACCAATTAAGAACGATGATCGCCTCGAAGAACTGAGGCGTTGGTTTGAAGCATTAGGAGATTGTGTATAGATGGCAACACCTAGAAAAAAGGGAATGGGAATAAAGACTTCGGTTAAGTCAGGTAACTTTAGAAAGACTAAAACAGGAGCGGGGATGACAAAGAAAGGCGTAAAAGCCTATCGAGCTGCAAACCCAGGTTCCAAACTTAAAACAGCGGTAACAGGGAAAGTTAAGAAAGGTTCTAAAGATGCAAAGAGACGTAAGTCATTTTGTGCAAGATCGGCAGGACAAATGAAGAAGTTTCCTAAAGCTGCTAAAGACCCTAACTCTAGATTGCGTCAAGCACGTAAACGATGGAAATGTTAAAAATGGATGAGACAACAAAACACTTGATAGACCTATCGGCTATCTTTACCGCGGTAGGTACTATGATGTCGATACTACCTGCATTAGCTTCACTTTTTACTATTATATGGATGGGTATCCGCATTTGGGAAACCAAGACTGTGCAAAAGCTATTTGGTAAAAAAGAAGTTATTGAAGACGAGGGTGCTAAACCAAGAAAGCCTGAAGCTTCGAGTAATAGGATTAAGAAGTAGTGCCACCTAAGTCTAAGAAACAGGCAAAGTTTATGCAAGCGGTGGCTAATAACCCAGAGTTTGCTAATAAAGTAGGTGTTAAACAATCAATCGGACGAGAGTTCACTAAGGAGAAAAACATGAATACCAAAAGAATGAACCGCCTTGAAGAATTAGGCAGAGTAGATAATGAGAAAGCCTATACTCGAAAAGGCAAAGATAATTTGATGGCTGAAAAGAAGCGTGTAGTCGGTGAATTAAAAGCAAAAACCGGAGGCATGCTAGCAAGGACAGGTGGATCTTCAGCTCTTATGAATGCTAAAGGCAAGAAAATGATGGGCGGCGGCAAAGTCAAAGCATACAAGAAAGGCGGATCAGTTGGTTCAGCATCTAAACGCGCAGACGGTATTGCACAAAGAGGCCACACACGCGGTCGCATCGTTTAATTAAGGAGAATCAAAATGGCATCATTACAAGACAGACTTCGCCAACAGATCAAAGAAAGAAAAGCGAAGAAAGTAAAAAGTGACTTAAACAACGAAGTCATGAAAGCTGAAAAGCAAAACAAAAAGAATGCAGGGCTAAGAGTCTATGGCAAGATTAATAAAACGACAGAAAAGAAACTTAAGAAAAAAGGCTTGACCGACGCTGAAATTAAAAGACTTAAGAAACAGGATATTGATAACAAAGGTCGCTTTGGGGCAACGGTTAAAAATAAAAAAACATTCTTTAGAAATGATAAGCCTGCCGCATCTAAATCTAAATCAGCACCAAGAGCTGTAGATAAAGGTGGAAGATTAAGTGCTAGAGGTTCAGAAGGATATAAACCTACTAAGACTAATATGGGACCTAACATGGGTAAGGTTAATAAACCTGCCAAAGCAAGAGCTAAGAAAGTTGATCTGAAAAAACGTGGACCTTCAGGACCTACTATGACTTCTATGAAAGCTCCAAGTACTGGACCTAAACCTAGAAATAAAGATCCAAAAGTTGATCTGAAGAAACGTGGACCTAGTAGACCAAGCATGATGGGTTTTAGAAAAGGTGGATCTATTGATGGCTGTGCTAAGCGTGGTCTTACAAGGGCTAAAGGATCTAAATAGTGAGAGCTTCTCGTGGAATGGGAATAATAAACCCTAAGAAATTAAAAAACTGCGGGTGTAGTCACTCTAAACCTAAGAAGATGAAAGCTGGGGGTAAGGTCTTTAAGTCTCATATGATGTATGATATGGAGACAGGCAAAGGTGTAAAAGCCCCTACTATGGCTAAACATTTAGAGCTTAAGAAAAAAGGTTATGGTCATACTAAACCTAAAAAGATGAAAGCCGGAGGTACTGTAAAAGATGCGTGCTATAAAAAAGTAAAGGCAAGTTATAAAGTCTTTCCTAGTGCTTATGCTTCTGGTGCTATCGCTAAATGTAGAAAGAAAGGTAAATAATGGCAGTCAGAAAGACAGCTAAAGGAGCCGCTTTAAAACGTTGGTTCAAAGAAGAATGGAAAGATGTAAAAACAGGCAAAGCTTGTGGTAGGAAAAAAGGTGATAAACGCGGTACACCATATTGCCGACCTACTAAACGTGTGTCTAGTAAAACTCCAAAGACATCTGGAGAAATGACGGCGGCACAAAAAAAGTCTAGAATAGCCCAAAAGAAAAGACTTGGGCAACCGGCAGGGAAGCCGCGTAGAGTAGCTTCACTTAGACGTAAGAAGACGACAAAGAAGAAGGCATAGTGGGCAACAAAGAAATTGTAATTAGTTTGTTAGCAATAGTTAGTGCTTTCGTGAGTGGAGACCACTTAGATTTAATAGAACCTCAAACGCACACGCACGTGATAAGTGAAGAGTGCACGGTCGTTAGACAAATAGAAAAGGAGATGTAATGACTACAACGAGTACACATGCATTTAATCTAGATCTAAACCTTCTTGTAGAAGAAGCGTTTGAAAGATGCGGATCAGAACTTAGAACAGGATATGATTTAAGGACAGCTACACGTAGCTTAAACTTACTGACAATAGAATGGGCTAACCGAGGAATCAACTTATGGACTGTTGAACAAGGACAGATAGCATTAGTTGCCGGTACAGCCACTTACAATTTGCCCGCGACGACCATCGACCTCATGAGCCAAGTCATAAGAACTGGGTCTGGAACAACTCAGTCTGACATAGCTATTTCTAGGGTGTCAAATCCTACTTATGCATCTATCCCAAGTAAGAACGACACGGGCAGACCGATACAAGTTTATATAGATAGACAAGCAGAGATACCTACAATAACTCTATGGCCTATTCCTAATGACACAAGTTATACCTTTGTTTACTGGATGTTAAAAAGAATTGATGATGCGGGTACAGGCGTTAACACACAGCATATCCCATTTAGATTTTTGCCATGCATGGTAGCAGGACTAGCTTATTATTTATCTCTTAAGATTCCAGAAGCTGGAGACAGGGTACAATTTTTAAAAGCAGAATATGAAGAGCAGTGGTTACTCGCTTCAACTGAAGACAGAGAAAAAGCCACATTAACCATAGCACCAAGAACATCATACGTATAGGAGATTAAGATGGGAGCTGGATACAAAGAAGATAAATCAAGAAATAAATTTGCAGAAGGATATGCACAGGGATTAGATACGGAATTAGAATCAAATCCTGTTAAACGAGTAATTAAAAAGGGAATGGAAAAAGTTTTAAATAAAGGAACTACTATTTATAAAAGAAAAGGCAAAGATAAAGAAGGATATAATAAAGGAGTGTCCGATGCAAAAAAAGCTATGAAAATAGTGGACAGAAATTATCTTAAAGGTAGATAATGAGCAACAAGTTTACAACTAATAAGAACGCTATTGCAGACTGTGATGTTTGTGGATTTCAATTTAAACTAAAGACTTTAAAGAGTTTATTTGTAAGAAAGACAAAGACAAATATATTAGCGTGTAATGAATGTTGGAACCCAGATCAACCACAGAATATGCAGGGGATGTATCCAGTAGAAGATCCTCAAGCAGTGCGAGATCCAAGACCTGACCAGAGTTTTAATGACAACAACGTAACTGGGTCAAGAGATATACAATGGGGATGGGAACCTGTTGGTGGAGCAAGACCTCCAGCTAATGAGTTTACTGGAAATAATTTAGTGAGTTCAGGAGTAGTAGGAACTGTTACAATAACAATAACTTAGGAGAAAGAAATGGCTAAAGAAAATCAAGAAAGAAAAGCAAAAATGGTAGATGGTTATGCACAACCGCAAATGGTTCCTGTACCTAACACGGCAGGTTATCCTGAAAAGAATGTTAAGACTTCTGGCGTAGAAACTCGTGGCAATGGTGCAGCTACTAAAGGCACTAAAGCACGCGGCCCTATGGCGTAAGGATAAGCAATGACTTATACTGAATTAGTCGCACAAATACAATCGTATACTGAAGATGAATACTCTACAGTAGATGTAAACACATTTATAACTCAAGCTGAGAACAGAATCTTTAATGGAGTTAATCTTCCAGACTTAAGAAGAAATGATACAGGTACTATTAACTTCGCTAACAAGTATTTAAATGTACCAGATGATTGGTTAGCTACTTATAGTTTAGCAGCCGTTGATACTACAACTAATGAAACTACTTATCTTTTAAATAAAGATGTTAACTTTATTAGGCAATCATTTCCTGATACTGATGTAGCTCACTATGGAAAACCACAATATTATGCAGTCTTCGATGATACAACATTTATACTCGGCCCTACACCTGATAAAGCTTATGGTGCTGAGCTTCATTACTTTTTTTATCCTGAGTCTATTACTACTGCCGCTAGCGGTACGTCTTGGTTGGGAGATAATTATAGCTCCGTATTACTTTATGGTTCATTGTTGGAAGCAGCTACGTACCTCAAGTCCGACGCGGAAACGATAGCTAACTACTCTACTAGATATGAGCAAGCTATGACAGAACTAACTAGACTAGGCGAAGGTAAGAATACTCGCGATGCTTATCGTAGTGGACAAGCTAGAATATCTGTTAAAGGTAGAAGAGGGAGTGCAGTTTAATGGCAACTATTATACAAGGAATAACTAATACATTTGTTGCTAAATCATTAGCTGGCGATATAGATTTTGATACCGACACATTTAAAATGGCTCTGTACTCTGATGATGCTACATTAGATTCTTCTACTTCTGCTTATACAACTACTAATGAAGTAGTAGGCACAGGGTATGTAGCTGGGGGTAATACATTAACAGGCGCTACAGTTACACAAGATGATGATGCAGACGTAGTGTATATAACTTTTGATTCTCCTACTACTTGGACAGGCACATTTTCCGCAAGAGGAGCTTTAATATATAATAGTAGTTCTAGTAATTATTCTGTATGTGTATTAGATTTTGGATCAGTTAAAACTATTGCAGCTCAAACGCTAACTGTAACATTACCTGATAACACTGCAACAACGGCACTTATTCGATTTGAATAGAAAGGGATAACATGACAGGATTTTCGTCGCTTATAGCGGATGCACCAGAAGTAACAGTAGATAAAGTAAGACCATTAGAAAAAGATTTATATAAGATGATGTGGGATAAACCAGAGTATAGACAAGTTGCTCCTGGCGAACAAATAGCCCATGAATTTTTAAAGCAGGCTAAACCTAAACAAGGGGCAACAGTTTTAGATTTAGGTTGTGGTACAGGACGTGGGGGATTAAACCTAGCGTTCTTTGGTAATATGGATGTGACTATGGTTGACTTTGCAGATAACTGCTTAGATAAAGATATAGTCCCAATGTTAGAAACACAGAAGCATGCGTTGCGATTTGTAGAAGCTGATTTGTCTCAACCTCTACCTGTTCAAGCGGCTTATGGTTTTTGTACTGATGTGATGGAGCATATAAGACCTCATCACGTTGATAAGGTTATAGAGAATTGTTTAGCTGCGTGTCAGCATGTGTTCTTTCAAATATCTACTGTTGATGATATTTGTGGTGTTTTAGTAGGACATAAACTACATTTGAGTGTGCACCCATATGAGTGGTGGCTTAAAAAACTTAAAGACCATAAATGTGTAATACATTGGTCTCAACAGACAGATAACTCTTGTTTGTTTTATGTAAGTAATTGGGCAACAGGAGAAGAAGTAGTTGATGCGGGTACTGTAAATACAACTGATGAAGAGATAAAGAAAAACGTAGAGCACAATATAAAACAGGATTATTTACAAGTAGAGCCCCATCCGACTAACGAGATTGAAGTAATGATTGTAGGGGGAGGACCATCCTTACCACAACATATAGAAAAAATAAAGCAATTAAGAGCAAATGGTGTTAAACTTATAACTATTAATAACGCTTATAATTGGTGTTTAGATAATGGTTTAACTCCTTCTGCTATGGTCATGGTAGATGCAAGAAAGTTTAATGCGAGGTTTACAAAACCTGTAGTAGAGGAATGTAAATACTTTATAGCTTCACAATGTAACCCTAGTGTATTTGAGGGATTGCCAAAAGATAGAACTTATCTGTGGCATACGCAAGCAGACTTATTAAAAGATATACTAGATGAGCAATATAAAACATGGTGGTCAGTTCCAGGAGGATCGACTGTATTGTTAAGAGCTATACCATTGTTTAGAATGTTAGGATTTAAAAGATTTCATTTATTTGGGTGTGACTCCTGTTTAAGTGAAGATGATATGCATCACGCATACGAACAAGAAGAAAATGATGGACAGTTAGTTATGCCCGTAAACGTGAGCGGAAAAGTATTTAACTGTAACCCTTGGATGGTATCGCAAGCCCAAGAGTTTATTGACCTAATTAAAATGTTAGGTGATGAAATTGAGTTAGCAATCTATGGTGGGTTATTACATCATATTTTAGAATCCGGCGCGTCATACGCCGATATTAAGGAGATTTAACATGGCAGCAACAGCATGGCAACTATACAACAGTGCCAAAAAATATATAGGCAATGGTACCATAACGTTAGGTGCCGGCGTGTTTAAAATGGTTTTAGCTCAAACAGCTAGTAATGCTTCTACATTTACTTTGAGTACATACGCATCTGTGACAAATGAAGTCGCAGCCGCAGGGGGCTATGTTACGGGTGGTAGAGACTTAGTACCCGCTACAGCTCAATGGACAGTAGGTGCATCGGCTAAACAGCAGAAGTTTTCTATGTCTGCAGTGGGTTTAGCGTTTACAGCTTCGGGAGCTAGTCTAGTAAATATTAGATATGCGATTTTACGTAACTCTACAGGAGCAACTGCAGGTAAACTTTTATGTTTCTGTCAGCTATCTAGCTCACAATTTACTGTAACAAGCCCTAACACATTAACTGTTTTACCTGCTGCTACTGGCATATTTACCTTAACATAAGGAGCTAGTAATGGCTACCGGCTGGGGACGAAATACCTGGAGCTCTGGCCCATGGGGCGAAGGGGATGTAATATCGTTAATTACAGGATCTGTAGCTATATCCGGTGTAGCACCTAGTGTAGTTCAAGGTAAAGTAATAACTCCGGGTGTAAAAGATTTAGTATTAGCAGGAATAGCACCAACAGTATTAACTGGAGCAGTAATAACTCCAGGTGTAAAAGATTTAGTATTAGCTGGAATAGCACCAAGTATATTTGAAAGTAGCGTAATAACCCCTAGTGTAGGGGCAGCGGTGTTAAACGGATTAACACCAAGTGTAGTCCAAGGTAAAGTAATAACACCTAGTGTAGGTGCAGTAACACTAGCTGGATTAGCACCAAGTTTAGTTTATGGAGATGTAGCAGCGGCACCAGCAGGAGCACTTGTATTACAAGGAATAGCTCCTCAAGTTGTACAGCAACTGAATGTATTTAAAACTCCACTGGTTGGAGCAGTAAGTATAGCAAGTGAAGCACCACACGTATTTGGTAGCACCGTTATAACGCCTAGTGTAGGCGCATTAACTATAACAGGAATAATTCCTGGTAGAACTGAAGGCAGAGTTATTACTCCAAATGTAGGTGCATTAGCATTACAAGGGTTTGCCCCTTCGGAAGTAATAGGAAGAATTATAACCCCTAGTGGGACTAGTTTAAATTTACAGGGATTTGCACCTTTAATTAACAGTCCTGATTGGGTTATAATAGATACTACTCAAGACCCAGAATGGGTTATAATAGATACTACTCAAGTTCCTGATTGGACAGAGATAGTTACAGGATAAGGAAATAATATGTCAACGTATTCGAATTTATCGGTAGAGTTAATAGGAACCGGAGAACAGTCGGGCACATGGGGAACAACGACTAATATCAATTTAGGTACAGCAATGGAAGAAGCCATTGTTGGTACAGTCGATCAAGCTGTTGGTACAGGGGATACTACATTACCTTGGGCTACTGCTTCAAATGCTACTCAAGTAGCCCGTCACTTACGCCTTAACCTTACAGGAAGTGCAGGTGGATCAGGAAATTTAATTATACCTACTGCCGCTGCAGGTGGTGCTGGCACTTTCCAAAAACAATTCTTAATTAAAAATAGCTCTGATACAGCTATAACAGTTAAAACTGCTTCAGGTACAGGAGTGTTAGTTCCAGCAGGTAAAGCATCTTTTGTATATGCAGACGGTACCAATGTTGTTGCTTCTATTGATTATATTAGTGGGTCAATTGTTTCAGGCGATGTAACTATCACTGGCGGCACTATTAATAATACTCAGATAGGTAATGCTACTCCAAATACAGGCGCTTTTACAACCCTCGCAGCTTCAAGCACAGTTTCAGGCGCAGGCTTTACAGCACGCTTTGCTACACCAGGACCTATTGGTAACACTGTTGCTAGCACAGGTAATTTTACAACTCTAGGGGCAACAGGTAATGTAACTCTAGGTGATGCGGTTGGAGATGAAGTCACTCATAATGCAGGGACAGTAAATATCCCTAATAACCTCATTTATTCTGGTACAGGAACAGTTACACTACCTAATGGTACGACCGCTCAAAGACCCACTCCCGCGGCAGGAATGATTAGATATAATTCAACTGAAGCTGAGTTTGAAGGGTATGCAGATGGAGAATGGGGATCAATTGGCGGAGGTGCTTCGGCAGGTGGTGCTATCTATGAGAACGTTGACAATGTTTCAGAAAATTATACAATAACAGCAGGATCGAATGGTATGTCAGTAGGACCTATGACAATAGACTCAGGATTTACTGTTACTATTCCTGCGGGACAACGATGGGTGATATTATAATATGAGTACAATAATTAATGCAGACACAAGTAACGGACTAAAGCTAACCTCTGATACAAGTGGTGAGATAGAACTACAATCAGCAGGGACAACTCAAGCTAAAATTACTTCTAGCGGATTACAAAATGCAAGTGGTAATCCTATTACTTCTTATGCTGGAACAAAAAACCTTGTCATCAATGGTGATATGCAGATAGCACAGAGAGCTACGAGTGTTACAGGAATTACTACTGGTAATATTTATCGTACTGTTGATAGATGGAGAAGTGATGTTGTTACTTCAGGCACTTGGACACAAACGCAAGACACCGATGTACCATTAGGACAAGGATTTGGTGCATCACTAAAAATGGATTGCACTACTGCTGATACTTCTGTTGGTGCAGCTGATAGAATATTGATAGGTACAAGATTTGAAGGATTTAATGTACAAACTTTAGAAAAAGGAACATCAGCTGCTAAATCAACTACTCTTTCTTTTTGGGTAAAATCTAATAAGACTGGAACATATATTGTTGAACTTTTTGATAGTCCTAATTCAAGACAAATAGCTAAATCATATACAATTTCTGTGGCAGATACATGGGAAAAGAAAACAATAACATATGCAGGAGATACATCTGGTGTTTTCGCTAATAGTAGTAGTCTTACTTTATTAATACAATTTTGGTTTGCTGCTGGAAGCGATTATACATCAGGAACTTTAAATACATCTTGGACAGCAAATACAAATGCAAACAGAGCAGTAGGACAAGTTAATCTAGCAGACTCTACATCTAACTATGTAAATATTACTGGAGTACAACTAGAAATAGGCACAGTTGCAACACCTTTTGAGAACCTACAATATGGACAACAATTATCTTTATGTAATAGATATTATCAAGATTATACAGAATCAAACACAGTAATTAGAGGTTTTGGATATAATACTAGCTCAGGTTTAGAGACACCTTTTACATTCAAAACTCCAATGAGAACAGCACCAACTATGACAGAAGTTTCTGGTAGTGATGGGGGTTCTAATACACAACTTACAAATTTTGGTAATATTAAAACATACGGTTGTGATTTTAACACAGACCCAACTACATCAAATCAAACCAATTATTATCAGTTAACATTTACAGCAGATGCGGAGTTATAAATATGATTAGTACAGTAGAAAAAATGTATAGTTCTGAACCAGTAGTTCAATTTACTAATACTTACAAAGTTACTTATGATAATGGTAAAATAGTATTTGTACCCCACAACGAAGCAAACACAGACTACCAAGAGTATTTAGAATGGTTAGCAGAAGGCAATACACCAGAACCAGCAGACGAGGAGACAGAATAATGGCTGATATAGTATTAACAGGAAACACCTCTGGAGCTATTACAGTTGCAGCACCAGCAGTAGCAGGAACAAACACACTTACACTACCTGCAACAACAGGTAACATTGTTACTTCAGGTGATAGCAGTACAATCACACAAGGTATGATTGGTAGTAATGTTGCTGGTACTGGTCCATCTTTTAAAGCAACTATGTCAGCAGTAACTGCAATATCAAATAGTGGTGCAACTAAATTGGTTTTAGATACAGAGGAATGGGATACAAATAGTAATTATGATAATGCAACTAACTATCGCTTTACTCCTACAGTTGCTGGATATTACTCATTAAGTGGGTCAATGTTTATGAGTACAGCAACAACTGCTAGGGTCGGAGTTGCTATATACAAGAATGGTTCAGAGCATGCTTGGCAATTTACGGCTGGAGTTTCTTCAGCAGGAGGAGCTAATCCGCAAGTATCTACTATTGTCTATGCAAACGGTTCTACTGATTACTTTGAATTGTATGCCGCTCAAAACTATGCTAGTAGTGTTAATGCTGCTAACAATGGTGTGTTAACTTGGTTTAGTGGTGCTTTAGTGAGGGCTGCATAATGAATTTAAAAGAAAAAATAATGGTAATATACCCTGAACTAACAGATGATGACTTTGCATATCCTGTTGGAATAATAAAAATACAAAACGACAGCGATGGCAAAGGTGACTACATAAAAGAATGG
>Ga0315339_1001350_pt1 | contig 22299 bp, 13 predicted proteins | sample ASW17metaG_FD_204514 | JGI IMG/M metagenome (GOLD analysis project Ga0315339, IMG submission 204514) | Ammonia-oxidizing marine archaeal communities from Pacific Ocean, United States - ASW #17 | ecosystem: Environmental > Aquatic > Marine > Oceanic | place: USA: California | collected 2016-12-05
GCACTTGGGCGGCTTTAGCATGATCAATCGCTTCAATCGTTTGCGGCATTACGCTATCATCGGCAGCGACGACAAGAATTACGATATCCGTGACTCTCGATCCGCGTGCACGCATAGCTGTAAAGGCCGCATGACCGGGAGTATCGAGGAATGTCACACCACGACCATCGTCCATTTTGACAACATAAGCGCCGATATGTTGCGTAATCCCCCCAGACTCACCCTCTGCGATCTTGCTCTTGCGCAAATGATCGAGTAGAGAGGTTTTTCCATGATCGACATGCCCCATTACCGTCACGATGGGCTGGCGAGGTTCTGGCTCACCAACATCTTCTTCCTCTTCAAGTTCTTCTAGCTCTGCTTCTTCTTCTAATTCGGTATGCACTACTTCGTAACCAAATTCATCGGCCACGGTTTGCATCGTGTCCATGTCCAAGCGCTGGTTAATCGTAGCCATAACCCCCAACTGCAAGCACACAGCAATGACTTCACTCACTTTGACGCCAAGCTGTTCGGCAAATTCGCCAAGTGTTATAAATTCACTGACGGTGAGTTGCTGTGTCTCACCTTCTGCTACATCACCTTCTTCTCGGGGTCCGCGATCGTAGCGTCGACGTACACGCCCCTCATTGAGCTGACTAAGAGTCTTCCGCACATTTTCCTGAACTTCTTTGGCATCAGGAGCACCCCTCCCTCCACGTTTCCCACGCTTCTTCTTACTCGCCCCAACATTGGCCCCAGCATTGGCCCCAGCATTGGAACCAGTGTTGGACCCAGCATTGGAACCCGTACTAACATTAGTAACCGCAGCCTGAACAGTAACCTCCCGTTTTTTCCCCACCCCCTGGCGTGTGCTCCCCCCCGTCTCTCCCTCTTTCGCCGGACCTCCCCGGCGCCGACCTCGCCGACGACTCCCCTCGTCCTTTTCGGGTAAAGGAGCAGGACGCCCAGTCTCTTGAGCCCCATCGGAACTCTTATTGCGAGCCCCGCCGCCGCCTTTTTCCTTGGCCTTGGTTTTTTCCGAAGAGTGTTTTTCAACCAGCTTACGACTATCCTCTTTTGCTTTCTGCCGCTTCACCTCTTCAATCGAACTCTTTTTCTCTTGTTCGATCTTACGGGTAATCGCCTCCAGCATGTCGGGAGACACCACGCTCATATGGCTCTTAACTTCAATATCCAGCCCCTTGAGCATGGATATGAGCGCATCGCTGGATAATTTCTGTTCTTTTGCTACCTGATATACTCTGCGCTTTTCCAAAAAAGGTACTCCCTCAAAGTAAGAGCCGCCCCCTAAAACCGGTTAGACCCCTTGTTCTGGCTCTTCTTCACTATTCTCAGAATTTAGACGTTCAGGATCGGCTGAGATCACTTCTTCAGTATTTTTATTTTCTAGAGCACTCCTAGCGATATCAGACCCGGTCTCGGCATTTTTATCGATGTCGACTGAAACATCCTGCCCAGTCGTGGGTTCGACATCCCCCCCAACGGGCTCAGCAATAGCTTCAGGCGGCACTTCCTCGACTCCAATCTGAACGGTCGCCATATCACTATCAGCTTCAGTATTAGCAGCCGTGCTCTGAGAATCCGGGCCAGCGTTATCGACCAAGTCGTTAGTCAAAGAATTCACATCAATTTCGCCATGTTCTGCGAAAAAATGGGTAGCAGATTGCCGTATGTTAATAGCGGTTTCAGCATTCTCTAAACCCGGGACCGTTTGCAGAAGCTCCAAATCCGCTTCGGTGATTGAAGTGATCGAATCGAAACCTGATGTAGTCAAGCTCAGTGCGATCAACTCACTGATACCCGGTATCATTCTAAACACTTGTTGATATTTCTCTTGCTCGACTCGCCGCTCTTGATACTGATCTTCCGTGATAATATCAAGGCCCCAACCCGTCAATTGGACCGCGAGTCTTGAATTTTGCCCCCCTTTGCCAATTGCTAATGAGAGCTGGTCTTCTTCAACGATCACTACCGCATGGCGGCGACGCGAATCGGTAATACACCGAGTAACAGTGGCTGGACTTAGAGCACGAGTAATAAAAATGTCGGGTTCGTCAATCCATGGAACAATATCGATTCTTTCCCCGCTTAATTCCCTAACAATTGCCTGAACCCTAGAACCCTTAATACCAACACAAGCCCCTACTGGATCAACTCTTTCATCGGTTGAACTGACTGCGATCTTCGCCCTTTCACCGGGTTCCCGTGCAACTGCGTGAATATCGACGATCCCCTCGGATATTTCGGGAACTTCAATTGAGAACATTTTTTTGAGGAACTCAGGATGGGTCCTCGAAAGCAATACTTGGGGGCCTCTGCTCGATTTCAGCACTTCATAGATTAAACCACGTACGGCATCCCCTTGTCTATACCGCTCCCGTCTGATTTGTTCCTTGTAGGGAACAGCGGCTTCAGCGCGCCCTAAGTTGAGAACGATATCGCCATGGCTTATCTGCTGCACGGTACCCGATTCAATTGTGCCAACCCGGCCAATAAACTCATCGTGAATCCGCTCGCGTTCAACTTCGCGGACACGCTGAATAAGGACCTGCTTGGCTGTTTGAATAGCATTACGACCAAAGTCGGAAAAATCGAGCTTGTGTTTCAAAACAGACCCCAATTCGGCCTTGGAATCTATATCTTGAGCATCTTCAAGCAACAACTCCATCGACGGCTCAACCACCTCTTCAACAACGGTCATTATAGCGAAGACTTCCATTTTCCCTTGTACGGAATCAATTTCGACCTCATAATTCTCCGTATTGCCGTAACGCCTTTTAGCCGCGGAGACTAGAGCATCAGCAAGGGTCTGTATAACCAGTTCTCGGTCGACATTCTTTTCGCGGGCAATTTGGCCCAGAGCTTCGACAATGCTCAGGTTATTCATATCTTATCGTTCGACCTTTTTCTAAAATTCAGGTTCTATGTTTGCTTTGGCGATTTCAGATCGGGCAACTGTTAAAGTATCACTATTGGATTCAAGTTTGATGAGTTCGTCATCACAGGCGAGCAATCGCCCTTTGATCACCTGTCCCGATTTGAGCTTAGCTTTGAGCGATCGACCATTTGCCCTGGCATAGTCACTATCGGACACCAAAGGGCGATCCAAACCTGGCGATGTTACCTCAAGACGATAGCGTCCGGAAATCGGATCTTCAACGTCAATTAAGTCTGCCACTTCTCTACTAATCGACTCGCAAAGGGTAAGCGAAACTCCCCCCTCGTCGTAAACCAGCAATTTGACGAGCTCATTGCCACGAGCCCCCTTAATTTCGACATCGATCAACTCGGCTCCCTGCCCATTAACTAGCGGCTCGACAAGAGCGACAAGAGTGGCCCTTAATTCGACTTTATCTACAGCAGAAATAAGCGACTTTCCCCCATTAAGCAAAAAGCGGGCAAAATGCCCACTTATCCTTACAAAATATGGAATTATGCGAATTTAGGCAAGATCGACTTATATATCGATATAGATGATGTTCACAACACTCTTTTACCCTGTGATTTAGAGAAGTTGTAGAATAGCTTTTAATTCACTTTTTGCTTCTTCAACCACCGCCTTAAATTCTGTATCGCTCCCCCCCCCGCCCCCCCGTGGCTCTTCGATTTTGTCACTTACTGGTTGCTTCCCAATCTCTTTTGCCTGACAATCTCGATCTAGCAAAAGAGCCATTTGAGAGCCTATCTGTCTCAGTAATTCAGGTTCGTTTCTAAGTTTTTTCTTGACCCCCTGTGTAGTATAGCGTTCCTCGTAGAGTAATTTTTTAATTAAGAGAATTATTCCAATATCTCGTTCCCGATAAGCTCTATTTTTTCCCCTTGCCCTCCGCGGTCTTAGACTGGGGAATTCTTTTTCCCAAGCCCGGAGAGTATAGGGTTGTAAATCTGTAAGTTCGGCGACTTCGCTAATGCTGTAATAGAGCTTGGTTCCCAGTGGATTATTCACGTGCCGGCTCCCGTATCCCCTTTTCGCTTGCGCCAGACTATCCGCAAAGGGGTCCCTTCAAAATTAAACTCGCTCCTAAGCCGATTTTCTATATGGCGACGATAATTACTCGGCACTTCTTGGGGTAGATTAGTAAAGATGGTAAATGCGGGAGGCTTCGTCGAATATTGCGTTGCGTAAAGCAAGCGAATACTTCGCCCCTCATGAGTCGTGGGATACTCTGCTGACAATTGTTGGATAATTTGGTTTAAACGCGCCGTAGGTATTCTGGTTTGTCGCTTTATGCCCACTTCTGAAACTACTTCAAGGCACTTTTGAACTCTCCGCCCCGTTAATCCCGACATGCACAAGACTGGGTAATCACGTAAGAAGGGGTATCGGCTGCGAATCTCCTGCCGACACTCTTCCACCCCCATTCCTTCGACCAAATCCCACTTATTTACCGCAACTACCAATCCACAACCCGCCTCCAAGACTTGCTCCATAATTCGAGCATCCTGCATGACCCCCCCCTCCGAACCATCTAAGAGCACAACCGCAACATCAGCTCTATCAATACTATTCGAAGCCCTACGACCACTATAAAACTCAACATCATCATCTACTTTGGATCGCCGCCGCATCCCTGCAGTATCCATTAATTGGATTTGCGTATCCTTCCACGCCAATCGCAGTTGAGTCGTATCGCGAGTCGTACCCGGCTGATCATGTACAATAGAGACCTGATATCCTGCCAAGCGGTTTATTAGCGTTGATTTGCCGACATTCGGTCGCCCGACCAAAACCACCTTGACTTCGTCTTCCGGTTGGTCTTCTGCATAGGAAGCAGCATCTTCAAAAAGGTCAACTAAGGCATCAAGTAAGTTGCCTGACCGCCTTCCGGTGGCTGCCGAAACAGGAATAGCGTCACCGAGCCCCAAGCCATAGAATTCATCCAATAATTGTGTGGTTCCGACTCCATCGACCTTGTTTACGACCAAGAGAGTAGTCCTTCCTCCCTTGCGTAACATATTCCCGACATCACGATCCAAGTCGGTCACGCCCGTAGTGCCATCACAGAGAAATAAACATATATCGGCCTCGGCAATTGCCGTCTCAGCCTGAGAGCGAACAGCGACCTCTATTGCATCTTTCGAGCCAGGAACATACCCCCCCGTATCGACGACAGTGAATGTGCGCCCCGCCCACTCTGCCTCAGCAAATATCTGATCGCGCGTAACGCCAGGCTGATCGTCTGTGATCGCCCAACGAGTACCCAATATCCGATTAAATAAAGTTGATTTTCCAACATTGGGACGCCCAACGATCGCAACGACGGGCCTCAAGCGCCCCATCAACTGGATTTGGTCTCCCGGGGACGGATTAATTTCTGTCATTTTTTCGCCCAATATAATACCCTAACTCATTCAACTGACGGCCTTCACCTTGAACTGCAATGCACTGATCAGCCCAGTAGCCTTCTATCGAGCCAATTAAATCATAGCCCCCAACTGAAAGAGGGGTTCCGACAATCTCCTCTAGCTGTGGAACGGTCATATCATCCAAAGTAAGCCCATCTCCGTTTATACAATTAGGCGGCAAAAAAACTAGATCTCTCATCGTTCCATCCTGGATTCTTGTTCCAATATCTCGCCCTGTAAGTAAGCCGGAAACAGTAATACCTCGTCCGAAAAAATCATTGTCCACAACCAAAAGGTCTACTTGGAAATTTTCAATTTCATTTAGCCTGTGAACTAACGGATCCAAAACACGCGCGGCCAACCGCCCCGTAACCAAGCCGATGCGGGAGAAATTTCGAATCCCCACCGGCAAATCCCCCAATTTTGCAGACCAAGTATTGAGAAACGAACGAACCATCCCAATACCATTCTCGAGTTGGGGAAATGCATCGTAATACGATGTTTGCGGTGGGTCCCGACCCGTTAATATAAATAATTCGTCTGCTGCATATACGAAGCGCTCGCCAAATCGCCGCTTAAAATCCGCGCCTCGGTCTTCGGCAAATGCTACATATCCCAAAGCGATTTCGGGGGTCACAGGTTTGAGCGTTGCTAGTTTTTCCCTGTGATCGGTCAACCCCACGGGAACGAGCGCTACAGATCGAACGGCAGGATAATAAACGGCTAAATCAGCAACGGTCCGTTCGAGATGCTCACCATCGTTCAAACCCGGACAAACGACGACTTGGGTATGCATTTCAATGCCGTTTTTAGCGAGTTTTGCCAGACGTTTGTTGATATCTACCGTCTCTTTATTGCGGCCAAGAAGAATCTGTCGAAGCTCGGGGGCGGTGGCATGTACGGATATATACTGCGGGGTAAGCCCCTGTTCGATAATTCGATCGATATCCTTTTCGTGGACATTTGTCAGCGTCACATAGGAACCGTGCAGGAACGATAGTCGAAAATCATCATCCTCAAAATAGAGACTGCGCCGCATTCCCTTTGGCATTTGGTGGATAAAACAAAAAACACATTTGTTATTACAACTACGCAACCGCAAATCTTCAAAAACCAAACCAAAGGTCTCACCCGCTTCACGTTCGATTTCGGCTTCATACAACTCGTCACCCCGTTCAACCTCAATCTGTAGAGCTTCATCCGCACTACTGACTTGGAAGTCGATTAAATCTCGCACATCTTCGCCATTAATACGTAAAATACGATCTCCGACGCAAAATCCCGATCGATCCCCTAGGCTGCCCGGCTCGATTTCTTTAACGGTGACCATTAATTTAATATTTGCAGTTGAATGCGATTAGGCGAGACTTGCACAATATCTAGGTCAATGCCCTCTATGCCCTTAGCCGTTATATCTCGGGCGATTGTAAAACCTGTTTCCTTGCAGCGAATATCAAACACTGCTACTCCTTCGTTATAACTGCGACGATAGATTTTCTCGACACCGGTTACATGAAATGGGAAGGCAATTTCAAACTCTCCCATGCGGTTGAATTCCCCCGCAACCACCAAACGAACCAGGCGACCAGAATACATTTTCTCACGCCAATTTTCTGCTAAGCGCGATATTAATTTCCCCGATATTTTTTCCATGCCGTTTCGCAGGGCTTTATCCCCAGCTGATGCCAAATTGACATCGGCCCCCCTTTCACTGTGCACCAATGACGCGAATACCTCACCGGTATCAGTCCATAAGGCTTCAATCCTTATTTCGGCGGTCGCAGAGTATAAACCTAAACCCTTCAGTGAGCTCCCGGAAAAGGGCACTGTGAAATCAGGGACCTCCCCCATTAGAGCTTCCACCCGAACGACAATGTCAGCACCTTGCTGGAAACCAACACTGGCTACCTGATCCAAAGATCCATCTTCAATCCTCATCGGAGCCGAAAGATTAAACCGAGCACTTTTGCGCAGTAAGTAACCCCTCAGCAAAGTTGCCGATAGATCCCTCGTGCCCTCTTCACCATATGTATATGCATCTCGCCCGACACACATTATATATGGATTCCCAGCATGGGTGATCAACAGTTCCAATGCGTCCAATCGCTGGTGTAAATTGCCAAGCTCTACGACAGCTTCAATATCGACTTGATATGTTTCCTCATCAATCAGACCATGTTTGATAATTTCATATGATCGAATATACCCATCGGTTCGACTCAGAATATAATCTTCTAATACTGAAAAATTATCCACTCGGGTTTCAGCGCTAATCAAAGTACCAACACCCAATTCAACCGCTTCGCGCATCGCAGCTTTTTTAGCTTGGGCAAAGGCTCCGGCAAGATCTCCGGTCGAAATGTAGCCCAAACCACTAGCTTTTACCCTAGATAGCACATCGGCCTGTAGCGGCATGTATGATATGCCGAGCAGTGCGATGGCTATAGCATACAACGACATCAATATTCCATACGGAACGAATTTTGCAATTCTCTGACCATTAACAACGCTTCAGCACCTGAAACAGTTCGCTCTGGATAAAAATGGCCAGTGCGTTTATCCGCGGCCATAAGCCCACGTTCAGTACTCAATGCTATAGCATTATAGGCATAAAAATCACTTCTAACATCGGAAAATCTTGACGACTCCCCCACATATCGAATGCTCAGTGAGCGATCTCCGCTCAGTAAGACCAATATCCCTTGGTTGACCAGGGCATAATTGGCCCTTGTCACGGCTTGCTTGGGTTGAAACGAATGGTCTGGAAACAGTTCTAGCCCCGGAACACCGAGGGCCAGTATTTCCTCTATCCATGGCTTTGCCCAATAATGACCTATATCAACAGCTTCAGAAGGATTTGATAAATTCGCCTGATCGCCTGGAGTTTGAAAATTAGCCCCATCGTTAATAGGTCGACGCTTTAATACTAATTCTGCGAGTTTCAATTCTTCTAACAATAAAACAGCCAATTCCCCACGGCTGATTTCTTCTTCCAAGGCAATTTTTATGCCCACCACAGTACCTGGCGCCGCCCGCTCGATCATTTGGATTTGTTCTACTTTGTGCATTGCCCTTGCAACAAAAGGGCCATGATTGAGCTCAATAAGCCGGGTATAGGATGCGCGAGCCAACGGTAAATTTTGAGCCTGCAGGTAACTTTGTCCTGCAAAAAAGTAGCTTGGAGGATATTCCGGATTAACGTCCTGGGCTTTTCTATAAGCCCTAAGTGCCTCTGGAAGCCATTTATTGGTTGCTTCCCCCCTCGCAATTCCTTCTGCCGTTGCGATCCGCCCTTTGGCAATATGGGCATCGACAAATTCGTTTTCCTTGTGTAGTGCCATCTCGATTTCTTTCCGGGCGCGAAAAAAATCCCCGCGTTGCATTGCGACCAAGGCAAAACCAACATAAGAACCCGGGAAATCACCCTCCAATAACCTTGTCCTTTCGAATTCTCGCTGGGCACTCATAATATCACCGCGATCAAAATTCAGCAGACCACGTTGATAGTGATTGCTCGCTGTATCAAGGTGAGATTGTTGAACTACCTGGGCTGGGCCACAAGCTACAAGTACTAGCGATAGCAGTGTTAATGGCATATTTTTCATCGGAATACTCACTGTAAATACCTAAGCAATATCCCCAAAACTATATCTCATTTCAAATCTACCACATCATACTGCAGGACAAAGAATTGGGAAATTACTTGCATTAAAATGACATTAAAAATGCACACAAAGTCATCTCTACGAGAGTACTACATGGAAATTACAATATTAAAACTTGACCCGCAATAGTAGTCGATCCCTTGCTACTACTTTTAGCGGGCGGTATTTATATAGCGCTCAGAAAATATGATAAAAAAATCGCCCGACCTCATATACGGCCGGACGACTACAATGTGATGCTATGGAGCGGGAGACGGGGATCGAACCCGCGACATCAAGCTTGGGAAGCTTGCGTTCTACCACTGAACTACTCCCGCAATTTTCAATCAAACAAAGTATGAGACTGCTCATACCATGTCAACATACCCATCCCCTCCCTGCCTGTATTGCCACCCATTAACAATTCGTTGAATAACACCCTGTTTACCCCAATCTTCGAAATTCAATTCCCACAAACGACGATCCCGTCGGCACCAGGTTAATTGACGTTTTGCAAAATTTCGAGTTCTCTGTTTTATCAAGGAAATTGCCTCTTCGATTGAAATGCGCCCTGCAATATAGGCTTCTATTTCCTGGTATCCCATAGTACCCATTGCATAGGCAGCATGACCATAGCCCATTTCAAGCAAGCTCTCCACCTCTTGCACCAACCCTTGTTCCAACATTAAATCTACTCGCGCGTTAATTCGACCATACAATTTTGCTCGGTCCATGGTGAGGTTTACCATCAAAGAATGGCATCCGATAGTAGTTGAACCTTCAGTCCTCCGTAATTCACCTAAAGGCCTTCCATTCTTCAATACAATTTCTAAACACCTCATTATCCGTTGTATATCTCCAGCTTCTATTCGATTTTGTGCTGTGGGATCAATATCCCCCAATTCCTTGTATAATGGACCTATTCCTTCGTCTTTTAGTCTTTGTTTCAAATTATTCCTGACATCTGCACCGTCTATATCTTCATCTTCTAAAAAGAATCCATCATAAACGCTTTGCCAATACAATCCGGTACCTCCCACCAATAGAGGAACCCCTCCCTGATCCCATATTTTATGAATTCTGTTTCTAGCCGCACGAGCATATTCTCCCGCGCTGTACTTTTGATCAGGATTGAGCATATCTAAAAAATGATGCGGAAACCGTTCTCTCTGTTCTTGATTAACTTTGGCAGTGCCAATATTCATATATCGATAAATTTGTCGAGAATCAACAGAAAGTATTTCAGCTTTAGGCAAATATTTAGCAACATCAAGAGCGATCCCTGTTTTTCCTACTGCAGTTGCACCTGTTATTAAGATTGTTGTATTCATAATTTATTTTATACGCAATTATTTTTATGAACTGTTGTCTTAATCTAAAACAAAAACCTTTCCATTATCCCAGACAATAACTGTCCGATAATGGAAGGCTTAGTTAAACGAGCAAAAACAATATTCCTCTATTGCTTAAGCGATATGTGGTCGGGGTGGCCGGATTCGAACCGGCGACCCCCTGCTCCCGAAGTAAACCCGAACCTTTCCGTCTAATTCCCTGTAATTTGTAAGGCATTGTTTAAATAATCACTTATAGCCTATAAGACTTCTGCCTAATTCAGTTAACTTCTGTCTACTTAGACCCAGTTCGTGCGCAAATGGTGAACACGAATAGATCTTAAATAAGGGCTTCCACCCTCAAGGGCGCAAACCTAGATAATCACAAAACAAGGCTTGCGACCCTTCTAAGAATTAAGTTACTGACCTCGAACTAAGATACTGCGAGAAAAACAGGTTCGACTCCAAAGTTTGCTTTCTTGCAATAGGGACAAGGCTTTCCTCCCAAATCCCAGGTACCTACAAGCTTTTCGGCTTTACAGCTTGGACACGCAGTTGTTGGAGAACGCGAATCGACCAGGCACTCTTTTCCACACGATAAACAGAGATGAGGACTGTCATTTCCTACACAACGAGCAAGGTTTTCATGATCAGGATGGTAGGCATATTGTTTTTCACCCGAATCGTCTATCCAATACGGATTACCATCATCCCAGGATTGAACGCCATGGACGCACCCTTCGCAAACATATTCTACGCACTCGGCCATATGTTAGCCCTTTTTCACTATTATCCTATTGATGAGGTGTTTAATCCCTCTGCTGCTCAATAATCGTCATTTGCCAATTATACGAACATGAGATCGAGCTAAGACAGTTGTGAAACCGCTTCTACATAGACCTTTTTTACCATTTCTATTGGTTGACTATGTAAACATCCACTGACCCGCCTCTGTCTACGGTTGCTTCTTTGCCAAGGGAATCCACCAGCGCAACCTGGGCTTACTCTGGCCAGTTAGCTACATAAACATCCACTGAACCATCTCTGTTAATGGTTACCTCTGGCCAGTTAGCTACATAAACATCCATTGAACCATCTCTGTTAATGGTTACCTCTTTGCCAAGAGAATCCACCAGTGTAACCTCACTTGGATTACTAAGAGCTATACAGCAAAATTTGTCACCATCTTTTTCAATGCTCGTTGAAAGCAATCTCTTACCATTATTTTTTTGCCAACATTGAATCTGATCAAAGAGACCGCGCATAGTGAGACTCTCAAAATATAAGCTATTCTCTTTATTATTTTCATGGTCAGCCATTTCTTTGTCTCCTTGTTTCGTGACTTTGCGAGATCGGTCCGTCGAATTCTCACCCAACCTGACCACATAAACAGTTTTCGCCACATATTCAGATAAATTTCAATAAAAGCCTATTCTCCTTGGCCCTCGCCCATTGATAAAACCATTATCTTATGGAAATCGGAGTTCCCCGTTTTCGGACTTCTCCAGTTTACTTTCGCGCAGAAGGCGTGATATTCCCCTATTCAAAGCTTCTCGAATTTCCGCACCCGCCCGATTAAAACCGAATGCGCGCGCGGTTGCAACAATTAAATCTGCCCGTTCAATTCCGTAAGCAGCCTTCGTTATCTGAAGGAGGCCGGCTTCAATCTCACGAGCGCAAATATGCTTGATTGAACGGACGGTTTCTGCAGGGCCTCGGGGAACAATTTGGTCAAGACTATCCACCAAAACATAAAATTCGTTTCGTCGGTCTACGCGCCTTATTTTTTTAATATTTACCAACTTCTTTATATTGGCATAAATAGTATCTCTGATCTGCCTTCCAGCCCGCTTTTTGCCATAAATTCTACGGATTGAATCGATAATTTGCTCACTATGAACCGGTCCCTCAACTCGGACAATGAGATTCACCCAGTCTTGTAGACGAGATGGATTTTCTTCGTGAATCTCACCAGATCGTGAACCTTCGTCGACATCAATAGACTTATAAGGTGTAAAATGAAACACCTGGCTTGTCGTTTGATCCTCAAATTCGACAGACTGGTAACTCCTTTCTACCTCTGGGTCTTTCAGGTTTTCTGTCGAGTTTTGTATGTCGCGCTGGTTTTCAGGGACAACCAACTCATTTCCCAGCGTTTCCGACTCGCTCGCAATTAAACGTGCTTTGTTAAGAGCGGACTCAACAACCTCGACTTGACCTTCGGGGTCTTTTATCCAATCTGTAGACCATATTCGGTGAATGCGCCATCCCAATCCCTCGAGGACTTCCTGCCGTAACCAATCGCGATCACGAGCAGCCGGTGCGCTATGGTAAGTCGCTCCGTCACACTCTATCCCAAGATCAAAACGTGCATCATCCTCGGATCGAATCGCTAAATCGATACGATAGCCAAAAACGCCAACCTGCTTTGACACCTTGAACCCTCTATTTTCCAACGCACGGCACACGGATTCCTCAAATGGACTCTCCGTTTCCCTCGCCGGGTCATCATCAATCTCAGATTCAAATGCCTTTTCCGGGTTCATAGCGAATTCGATATAACGCCTCAACAATCGGGCCCCGTCTGTCTCAGAGGTGATCTGATCGGGGCGGATCGAACGTATCAACGTAAAACTCCGCTTTGCACGCGAGACGGCAACATTAAGGCGCCGGTGTCCTCCTTCCTGATTAATCGGGCCAAAACGATTAGTTACAGCTCCCGATCCAACAGTAGGTCCGTAGCCTATAGAAAGCAGAATGTGATCACGTTCATCACCTTGTACATTTTCAAGATTCTTCACGAAAAAACGTTCCGAAAGTTCTAAATCGAATCGTGATTCCACACTCGTATCTTCCAAGCGACGAATATTAATTAATTCTTCTATAAGGTCGGCCTGTGGCCGAGAAAGAGTCACCACGCCGACACTTTGTCCGGTTGGAGTTGAATTCATGATATGAAAAACACGCCGCACTACTTCTTCTGCCTCCACGCGATTTGTGCGCTTGCCCCCAGCATCATAACGAGCATCAGGCAAATAAACGTCTTCTATGCCCAGTCCGAAGGTCGCCCGTTCGGGACTGGGAAAGGTCAACAGGCGATCATCATAGAACAAATGATTGGAATAACGAATCAGATCTTCGTGCCGACTCCGGTAATGTATATCAAGGTAAGACCGACTGACTCCAGATCCATCCATGGCGACCATCACATCTAAAAAGCTCTCCATTCCGGCCAGAAAATTGGAGTCCTCCTCATCGATGTCTTGGCCATCGGAATCACCTTTGAAGAAATTGGTAGGCGGCAATTGCTGCTGATCCCCAACTACAACAGCCTGTTCTGCTCGTGCCAAGGCAGGAACCGCATCTTCAGGTAAGACCTGCGATGCTTCGTCAAAGATTACGGTGTCGAATTTGATCGTATCTGTGGCCAGGCCATCCCGAGGCAAATACTGACTAACCGCGACTGGACTCATTAGAAAGCAGGGTTTTAGCACCTGTAACAATTGCGGAATTTCCTGACCCAACTTGCGTACAGACCACCTATTTCGACGTTTTTCAAGCTGACGTCTTAGTTTTCCTGTTTGGCCAAGAAATGCTGCGCCAGCAGCTGGATATTTGGCAAAAATTTTCTCGCGAACTCTGCTCCTATTTGTATCTTGAAAATGCTTGTCAAGCTTTTTGAATTCATCCCGAAGCAAATCATGATCTCGGGGTGCAAAAGAAAGACGACTGTCCGCTCTGTATTGTGCGTCCAACCAGCACTCATAAACCCTCCGAAGTACGAGATTAGGTATTGACGTTGCATCAACCGTCACTGTGCGTAACAATTCCAACACGCCTATACCTATACATTCCTCCAAGTCGCGCTTAGCTGATTCATATTCGAACCATTCACCGGCTGAATTTGCGTGCTCTTGAATCCATACCAACCACGAATCTACCTCAGATAAGGTAACTTTATCCCATTTGTCCCAGCTCGTAAGTGCGGGATCAATTAGCTTATCAAGCTCCTCGACTTGTAGTGTAAAATCATTTTGAATGCGGCCAATTCTCTGCCCGCAGGCTTCATATACGTCAACACTTTGCGGACTATTACAGTGTTCCGATAATACACCGGAACGCACTTTCCCATCTGTATAGTTAAGCAGTGTATGAGTCCAATCTATAGCTGAAAAAATACCGGCCCAATCAGTTGTTAACTGGTTATAGAAATGGGCAAAGTCCTGACTTAGATCCGGCCGCAACGCTTTTTCCTGTGCCGCTATGCGTCTTAGCTTTCCTGCCGATTCGAGTACTGCACTTAGTTCGTCCCAATTGCTTGGGGGGTTCAGTATGCTCGACCACAATGTCTGCCCGGTCTCAATCAGTCGCTCGACTACTGCAAGAGCGACGGTCATAGATCCTACGGTATCAGATAATGTTTCAAACTCGTCCGTCTGTTCCGTTTCCGAACCCGTGCTTTGTGAAAACATTCCCTTTCGGCACACAAGCAACTTATCATCCATGACATCGTCTATGGCAAGTTCCAAAATGGCTAAATGGGATTGTACAGTGTCCCTCAAACTAATTTCTGATAATAGCGGTTGAAGTACCTCGTTACCAAGAGTCCACTTATCTACGACGGCTTCAACATCATTAAGATCGGCCGCTAGGGATTCCCAGTCCGTATCGTGACCATTAAATGCGCGACCCAAACCGGCAGTATACTGCTCGAGATTATCCGACCAATCAGCCCGTAGATCTTTGACTTTTAAAGCGGTGGCTATCGTTTTTAATGCATCCTCAACACCAAGCGCACCCGGCAAACGCATACACCCACGCAATGCACGTATGTCATGACGAAAAGATTTCGTTAAAATCCGGTAGAAGGGTTGATGATCTGTGCGAAAACGCACCATCATTTCTTTAGAAACTGAATTGACAACCGCTTCGTCGAAATCAGAGAAGAGCAACTCTTCTACCTCGCGGAGGGCACACGACTCCGCACGTGCATCGTTTAACATTTTTCGTGCATCTTGAATTCCAGAAGAATGCGTCCATCCAATTGGAACCGAGGACACGCTTAAAATTTCTCGCAGAGACTCGGCAACCATTCGGACCTCTGGCATCGTGTCCAGAGACAAATTTGCAAGTGGACCACTCCCGAGAGGAACAAGAGCCTCGCGGACCCGTTCCAGGTGCTCAAGAGAGCGTTTGATACTATCCGCCACCTGATGAGGTAAAGGACAAAGCTTTTCACTCCAGTTCAAACCGAGCCCTGACTCTATACTATCAAGCTCATGCTGTTTTAGGGTCAATGCGGATTTTAGGTTTTCATAATCCAGTTCCGGTGGTTCGCTACCTAAGGTTGAAGAAATTTTCTCCAGGAGTTCCCAATACTCTTCTTGTTGTTTTCGAAGTTCCTCTGCACGACCACGTAGACGCCGCAGAGAGTCAACGTTTAGCCACGCAACAGGTACTCCTGGAGCACGAGACAAATGAGTCGACACAACTTTGAGGTTATCAGCACAATCGATATTCTTAGGCTTAGGAATTCCGAGCCACTCCGCTTCAACATCCAAATCGCGAAAACAATTGCGGTATAAGTCTTGCATGCGCCCTGACATTTCTCGCAAAGCGTCGGGCAATCCAATTGTCCATGAGTCTTGCCTTAGAGCTCGCCAGGGACTTGTCAACATGGTTTCAAATGCGGTAGGACGCTGTTTAATTCTATCACAGGTTTCGATGATTCGTTGAAATTTTTCCTTGGTCAACTCTGATATGTCTTGTACCGCGAATTCTACACGCTCCAAATGCTGCAAGCGAGCAAAACGTCCATGAATCTCAAAAACACTGAGCCCAAGAGGTGTACGAATCTCATGGAGCGAACGAACTACTACATTTAGCTTTTCCCTCATATTCTGTAGTTGGTCGTGGTTAAACCGATATTCTTCTGATTGCTCTGCAGCCATTGACCGAGCAAGTTGCTCGTAAACAGAGGCTTTTCGACCTCTATCACTATGCAGATCAAGCAGAAAATCTCCCATATCGCATTCATCGAGCCGCCGCTTAACTACATCAAGTGCGGCTGTTTTTTCGCTAACAAAAAGAACCTTCTTCCCGTCTCCCAATAAACTGGCAATAATATTAGCAATCGTTTGACTTTTGCCCGTACCAGGCGGCCCATGAATCACTACATTGCCACCACGACGAACATTTTCTATTGCGCAAAGTTGGCTGTGGTCGGCCTGTAGGATAGCAAACTGGTCTCTGGTAGAAAGAACATCATCAAGTCCGCCACCTGACAGATTCTGATCCGAAGAGAGCCATTCGCCGGGCTGGGTGGTCTGTGACGAAAGAGCTTGGACGTTCCCTGCAAGTGCATTTATCAACAGATGGTCGATACCGTCAATTTTCATCGATTCGAGATCCCTCCACATTGCCATTTTTCCGAAAGGAAATGTTGCAAGAGCAATCATGGACATGAGATCCCAATCAATTTTGGCCGAAACAGCAACTTTGACCTCGCCCATAAACGATGAGATGTTTTCATGCTCAAATTCGGGGAGGTCGATACCCAAAGTTTGGAGTTTGTATTTTAATGTCTCGTTAACCTGCAGATCTTCATCCTCAAGGTGTAACCGCCACGGATCCCGGGGAGAGTTTCTTATTAAATCGGCCGGAGCCAGTAATAGTGGAGCCCTACCAGCCTCTCCATCGTCATCGATCCAATTTAGAAATCCAAATGCTACAAAAAGTACATTTACACCCTGCTCTTCTTCCCACTCACGGTCTTTACGATTAAGTGCGCTGAGGCGACGCTGCAGCTGCTTTGGCTCTTGGTCAGTTTTCAAGTCGCCTGGGATGATGACATCACGGGATGAATCGCTGTTCTCGTCTAACTCATTCTGGCTCAAGGCACGTTTTTCGACATATGGAAAGGCACGCCCTTTGCTCGCCCGTGTCAGATCGTTAAATAGTTCGTCGGGATTCGTATCCGTGATAATTATCGAATTACTTTTTCCACGAAAGTACAATAAAGAATTTCGCCGATCTAACTGGAGAAGCTTAGTCTGCCAACCCCCTAAAATATCATCTATCGCTTTCTCATTCTCTTCTTGCATTATTTGAAATCCTCTCACTACAATTGTGAATTGATATTTCAATAAGAGAAAAAACAATTGGAAGTTTTGATTGAATAAACTTCCCCATGAATAGATAAATCAAGATGTAAACGAGGAGAATTTAGGAATTTAATTTACATAATTATATTTATATGACATTAAGTAATGGATTTCATTCAGAATATCTTAATTTATGTTGGTTTACCATCTCCTTATGACTTCTCTTCACATAGTTGAGATACTCATTATCCTCAATAATTAAAGGTCTGAGTTTTATAACAGCACTCGCGCCTAAGGTTTTCCCGCTATAATACTGAGAGTGCTAATAGATCAGACTTGTGTCTTAACTAAATTGTATATTTAAATTGCTGACTTAGACCATTGGCACAATCCAAATCTTAACGAAGGATTTTATTTGCGACTCGATCACTAACGTAAATATAGCATCCCGGTGGCAGCGGCGGCACGGCCGCAGCAGTGACCGGTGGCCAACTAGCCCATATTGAGCCTGTTCTATAACTTGCGAGGAGAGATAGGCTGCGATTGACGGCGCCCTTCAACTCCACCGTGCAGTCGTAGGACGGCAGCCGCGGTCTGATTACCGGCTGCGAGCGCACAATCGAACGGCGTATCACCGTCGACAGAGAGGCAGTTAACGTCCGCACCGTGCTCGAGGAGTAGTTCAACGACACGCTCGTTGGCTTCACCTAAACTATGCAGCGGCGTTCGTCCATTCACTGCCTCAGCTGCCAAGGACGGAACCTCGGCAAGCAGGACCGCCAACTGATCGGCGCGGCCATAATATGATAGTTCAAATACGTCTCGACTAACGTCGAGTAGCCTATCTCGTGTCTTGAAATGGCCTGCGTGGTTGGCAAACCCAATCGGTGTGGCTTGATGCACACCCTCGCGGACATCACAGCTCGCCCCAGCATCCAGCAACAGTTCGATGACTTCCTCTCGGCTGTTCCATGCCGCCTCATGAAGCGCAACCCGCCCCCCAGGCCCATCGGTAGCATTCGGATCAGCCCCAAGATCCAACAACAGCGTTGTCGCCGTCGGGCTGTCGATCGCATCTATGAGCAACTTGGGCTGCTCAATGAGCGTCACCTCCTCAAGCAACAACACCTGCGCCGCCTCCACATTCCCCTGCATGACGGCGGCCCGAAAACGATCGGCGCGAGTCAATTCGATCGCAACCGCACCATGATCAAGCAGCAACGCAGCGATTTTTGGCGATCCACTCAGGACGGCATTCTCGTAATTTGACCGTTGGTTATACGAATCCTTCGCCGAAGCGTCGGCCCCATGCCCGAGAAGTAGCTCGACGCGGTCAACATCGCCGCGCTTTACGGCCTGGGAGAGTTGATAGTTGAGCGTCGGCAAGGGGTCCCTGCCGGAATGCACAGGCGCCGAGGCACCCAATCCACGCGCAAGAAGCAATTCTAGCCATTCATTCCCTGGCGTAAACATGGTATTATAAAGACCTTGGGCATCATTCGGGTCCGCGCCAGCGTCCAGCAACAATTCAGCCAGGGCCCGAGCGCGTGAGTGCGGTGGTTGCTGCAATAGCCCCTGCTCACCCTCGCCCATTACGCCGGTGAGGCCGGCCCAGCGCCAACCGCCGAGTTCCTCAGCCTCAATAAACGTGTCCGCTGGTGCACCCGACGATAAAAGGCCCCTCGCAGCAACCACCGCATCTCGCTGTGGCGGGGCCTCCGCGACTCTACTATAGCACAGGTATAGCAGCGGTGGCCAATCCCGTGGACCATCGCTTTCAGTCGCCGCACTTGGTCGATCAGCCAGATGTGTAGCCAGCGCTTCGCAGTCGAAGGCCGCGGCCGCCGCATAGCACGATACTTGCGCAAGCTCTGGCGATTCCGCAAGCAATTGAGCCGCGCGCTCACGCCGGGTCACATGATCGTTGCCGAAGTAGGTCAAGCAGGCCAGATCGGCGAATAGGTCCGCCCGCTCCGCAAGCGGAGAATCTCGGCCAACCGCCTCCCCAACAGAGCGGCACAGATCTGACCATCCTTTAAAGCCGTACTTCCGAGAAATAACGAACTGGGCGTCCCGCAGCGTAGCAAACATCTGCCCAGGGAAATACTCACGCACTAAACCCTGAGCATCGGCCGACTCGTTGCGATAGTCGCGCACTAAGGCCTTGGCCTGCTTGCGTAAACTGCCGAGGCTAGGAAGACGGGGTAAATCTTTGGACATGGAGTCCGCCTTTCGATGACTTGCCCCGTGTCCGTTGATAGGGCCGAAAGAAGGAGAAATATGAGGCAGCATTAGCACAGGCGGGATTTATTACCTTGCCGCGAATGAAAGGCACCCTAGCGTGCAATGCTGGTGACGATACAGGAAAAAAGAACCCATGTCAACATTTTGCTGCCGCGAATCGACTCGTGTCGTCAAAAACAGTGTGCTCGGAGATCGCAGTGAACTACTATAAAACATCGACGTTCTCCGGTATATATGGGGTAATTAATGGACCGCAAAAACCGTAATATTGCGTGGCCTAACTCCGCCATGTATCCTGTATCGCCTATCCGACCACGTAAGCAATCGCCACTGCCACCATCGGCCACGTAATTTCTGCGGCCCCGGCGGTGGCGGCACCGGCGGTAGCAGTGACCAGTAGTTTGCGCGATTTAACCTTGCCCACAATTCCGGTTATAAAGTGCATGCGATGACTTCTTCTGGTTCGGGTTAGGCGTGGCCGTTCAGCACCGGTGCCCCCGCTTCGACTTGGGGCGGGTGCACTTGGTTAGCGGACCCATCGGCAGTAGGCAACTCCCACGCAACTCCAAAAGACGCTACTGTTAGAGCCGATGCCGAACTGCTAATATACTCGCCCCCTTCGACTTATAAACACAACCTGCGTTCGTCAATGAAGCGTTACATACTCACCCGCATTCTACTTGGGGGTAAGCGGGTCGTAATTATCAGTGACAAAGCAAATAGAGTAACGATTTCACGAAATAGTCGGATTTATCGGTAGTATGCAAGTCGAAAATAAAACCTCCGCCAGGGAGGAACCCTAACGGAGGCGGAGCAAAATTACCCTAAACTCGTTAAAGAAAGGAGGATTTCACGTTTAACAATACTTACTACTGCACATACCTTACAACTGTTTTATAGCAGATCCCCTCCCCCAACATATATCTTGCATGACTCTACATGTAAGTATTTAGCCCTGTTGGCCTGCAAAATGTTTACCGATTTTTGTCCAACAGTCAATTCCATAATGTGTGCCGCCTCAGCTACCGATGTAAGAGGTCGCCAGAGATACCAGAGAGGATAATGTATTATGCAGACAGAATCTCAGAGCGCCGCCGGTCAGACAGAAGAAGCCCGAACGGCCACGACAGCCCCCCTTGATGCTGCACAAATGCAAACCTTCGAGGACGACGGCGCGGTGCTGGTAGACCTGCGCCTCAATTCCGACCAGTTGGACAGGGCTGAAGCCGCGTGGGATCGCCACGCTAAGGGGGACGATTCTGGGCAGGACAGCATCTTAAAAGACCAGAATTACGTGGAGTTGATCTCGGCGCCGGTGTTCGAGGAGATCGCCAAGCAGGTACTTCGCAGTGACAAGGTCTTCATCCTCGAGACGGGGCGCGCGGGAACGGGGATCGATCGCGCGGAGACGAACGAGATGGCCCAGCGGAACGACTGGCCCGAGAAGCACGGAATCCGGTCCGAGTGGGCCAATTCCATGCACACGGATGTGCAGGTTACAACCGAGGACTTCGAGGCGACGCCGCGGCGTGAGCACCTCGCCATCTGGTTCTGGCTAAACGACGTGCCCGCCGAGCGCGCCGCGATGAGAGTGCTGAAGGGCAGCCACAAGAGGCTGGGCGCGCACTGGCAGGAGATGCAACAGCGCTGGAAAGCGAACCCGAACTCGCCGCTGCCGGTGCGGCACGGGCCGCGCTGGGAGGCCGAAGGCGAGCCCGACGCCCGGTGGTTCGCAGCGCTGGAGCCCACCGCCATGGCGGCCCCCCGCGGCTACGCCCAAGTCTTCTCGCAGTCTCTTCTCCACGCCGGTTGGCACTCGGAGGACACCGAGCCGCGCAAAGGATTCCATATCTCGTGGGTCGCCGACGGAGTGAGCATCGGAGGAATGCGCTTCAACGACCACAGCGGGCGGATCAACGGCGTGCGCCAGCGGAGCGCGGAGTTACGGCAGGTGATGGCCCCGGAACGGCGGCACGTGGCGATGGAGAATAGCACGCTCGAGCGACTGGTGGAGCTGTGGGATGAGGAGTGGCCGCCAACACTGCGAGAGCGTTTCCGGCTCTAATTTGGTTACCAAGACCTATCAATTTAGACTCATATCTACGTGAGCCTGTTTAAACGTCATAGCGAGCTCGCCCATCTATATGTAAGTATGCTCAGATGCATTGCCATTATCATCGTCCGCGACCAGGTGTCATAGAGCGATGATTGGTAAGAATCCATTTGGGGGCCTATGGAGATGAAAAGGTTAATAAATATTTTACATATTAATTATTATGCGCCAATATTTACCTACACTTCCTTGTTTTAATAATCCACAACGGTTGATGGTGGTACCCGTCCCGGTGCTCTTTTTGTTACCCGTCCATACTGGATAGCTACCTACTCTCTCCACGGGAACGCCTCTATCCAATTTGACAACCCACCACTATGATTTTCCCGGTGCAATCCTGACAAGACACATAAAAATAGCCTTGTCCCTTCCCAAAATCTCAACGGTGGTGGCGTGACCTTCGTTAGTTGACCCAGTTTCGTGGTGAGTATTTCTTAGACCCAACGGAGGCATACTCATGAAAGGCAAAACGCACAGTACGGAAGAGATTATCCGTATTCTTCGTCAAGGCGATG
>Ga0315339_1001351_pt1 | contig 22288 bp, 21 predicted proteins | sample ASW17metaG_FD_204514 | JGI IMG/M metagenome (GOLD analysis project Ga0315339, IMG submission 204514) | Ammonia-oxidizing marine archaeal communities from Pacific Ocean, United States - ASW #17 | ecosystem: Environmental > Aquatic > Marine > Oceanic | place: USA: California | collected 2016-12-05
TGCCATCAACTCATCCGCGGACTTTTCCATTACTAGCATCAATTCCCCTTCAATTGTTGGCTTACCATTTAGCGGTTAATCGTGGATGTGATGTTGACAAACCTCGGAATCTGGCTAAAAGTGTTACTGTGGAATAAATCAAGGTTTTGGAGTTGAAACTACAAGTTAGAAGTATAAGTTACCGTTTATAACCCTGTTCTTTTTCCTAACTATACAAGTGACCCTCTATTAAAATGTGTTTTATATGAGGATTGTTTATCTATAAAAAATATTATTAGTTGGTTTGAAAAAAAATAAGAAAGATAATCTTTAATAGAAGAAAGGATTTATTAAATGAGAGAAGTAAGTAAACAAGGTAGTTGGGGAACAGGAAATACAATATTAGTTGGTACTAATATTATGTATATAAAATTAAGTGATGATAAAGTGGAAGAGGGTAAAATATTAGATTTTATAGATATGAAATGTGGACAAGGTTGGGAGATTAAAGGTTTTGATAATAGGGAAGTAATACTACAAACAAAAAAACTTAGTAAGTAAAATTTTATAGAAATTAATCAATCGTTGTACTGTTTTTTCCAATATTGAAACCATTCTTTCTTAATTGGGTATGAATCTTTGTATAACCCCAACCTAATTGATGAAGTTTGTCTATCTCTTGGTGTAAATTTTCTCTGTCTTTTGAGATAGGTTTTGAATATTCAGAAGGAAAGAATTGATGAGTGGTAATTACATAGTCAAAAACAAGATGAGGAACGAGTTCTCTTCTTACATCAAAACGAACTTCGTCATGGTCGAATAATATTTTCAGATTCGTTCCATTTAACATTACTTACCATATTATTTTCTCGGGAACTAAACACCATTTAACACATACCTCATACCAATTTATGTGTTGGAAGGTCCCTTGAAACCAAAATGAAAAAGTATAAATCCATATTATTTCTGCTTTTGTGTTTTCCATGCATTGGCCAGAATTGGTTTCAATCCCAGTTGATAGATCGCCAATTTAATAAAGCTGTAGAAGAATATAACGAAGGCAGGTTTGCCACGAGTGAATCGATCTTGATAAAAATATTGGACGGCGAATCCGGTACGTATAAGGAATCATCTCTCCTATTACTCATCAAATCCCAAATGGGTTTGAATCGGGTTGAATCTGCTAAGGAGACATCTCGATTATTTTTTACGCAATTTCCAGAAAGTTCGTACATGAAAAATGTCATGGAAAGCTTGGGTGATTTATATGTGAATGAAGGGAATTATCCATCCGCATACCGGATGTACCACCGGGGTAGAAAACTTTCAATTGATGCTAACTTCAGCAATAAGATTGATTCAAAGATACTGCGATTAATTCAGATACAATTACCCACACTTCTTTTAGATGAATTACTCACCCTTGAAGTTGATCCTGAAATCAGAAATATTCACCTCATGGCTAAAGCCAATGCCCAAATTTCAAAGGGTAATCCTGATGATGCAGCACTTACCCTGAACCAAGTGAATATGGGTCAGTTACAGGATGCGTATTTCCCTATTTATGAAATCCTTTTGCGTGCATCTTATGCACCATCTAGTCCCCTAACTATGATTGGCATTATACTCCCTTTGACAGGGGATCAATCGGAAATGGGTCAAGCATTTCTATCCGGGTTCTACGATGGAGAAAACCCAAATGGAAAAACAAACCAAAGATTGTCAATCCTCGTAGAAGATAATCGTAGTCATACGCTTGAATCGATAAAAATTGCTAAAAGACTGGCACAGCATGATAAATTATTGGCCCTTATTTGCCCGTTAGATCATCAGACCTCTTTAGTTGTCGCCAGTGCCTTGACATCAGTTGATATTCCTGTTATTCTCACAACCATTCAGCAAAATGATCTAAGTGAAATAAACCCTGCCATTTTTCAAATTAATGCCACTATTTCTATGCAGGGAAAGGCCGCAGCTCATTATGCCGTGAATGTTTTGAAACTGGATAGTTTGGCAATCATTGCACCAGCGGATTCCTACGGTGAAATCCAAACGGATGCCTTTATAAAGGCAGTGGATCTACTTGGCGGAACGGTGGTAGCAACGGAATGGTACTCGGGACAACCAAAAAACCTTAAAAGACAATTCAAAAATTTAAGACGAATTGCATTCGGTCTTTTGCACAAAGAGAAATCGTTTGATGAAGCATTGGGAATGGAGATTGACAGTCTGGATGCCCTTTTTGACATTTCTGCAGAGGATTTTTTTGACTTACCTAAAACAAAACAAAAAAGAATGTCTTCTTCAGATTCCACAAAAATAGTGTTGAATACTATACAGGGTATTTACTTTCCGATTCATAAAGATGATTTAGAATATATCGGACCGCAATTACCAATGTATAATTTTAATGCGAAAATAATTGGAAATGAAAATTGGCAGAATCAAAAGATTTTACAAAAAGATAATATCGGACCTTATTTAAAAGATTTGTCCATCATTACCACTTTTTATGCATCACCATTTGATTCAACAGGATTTGACGGCGAATTAAGAATTGCATATTATCGTGGATATAATACAGCGAATATGCTTACACAGTTGCACCTTAAATCTCAGTCCCGCAAGTCGATGAGTCAATCATTAAAGTCTGTCAATTTATATTCGGGTCAAGGGTATAACTATTCTCCGGACCCATCAAATCTCCATGTGAATGCTGCATTCCAAATATTGGAGTTTAACGGCATTGATTTGATTCCGCAGGGTGTGTTTTATGGCGACTCTCTTCGTTTGGTGCCATTGCAATATCCATAAGGAAAATTTTGAATTATAAAGATTATTCTGATTGGTTCGGCATGGAGGAGTTTTGCGCTGTTTTGACTCAAAAATATGAACATGATTCTATAACGGATAACCGAAGGGCTATTGTGAAATCATTAAATTTTGATCCAAATAAATTGGCTTATCCTAAACAGGTTCATTCATCAAAAGTTATATTGGTAAACAAACCGGCCATGATTGAGGAAACGGATGGTGTCATATCCATTAATAAAGAGATTGTTCTAAGTATTCAGGTTGCGGATTGCGTTCCATTATTTTTAGGAAACAAGGTATCTGGGCATTTTGGGCTAGTACATTCGGGCTGGCGTGGTACTGCAACTAATATTTCAAGACGAGCCGTTAAGCGAATGAAAGAGGTAGGCAGTAATGTTGACAATATTAGAGCCATGATTGGGCCAGCCATTAATCAATGTTGTTTTGAAGTTGGCCCGGAAGTCAGTGGCCAATTTGATAACTCTTTTTCAATTGCAGGAGAGGGTGACCGCCAGATGCTGGATTTGAAAAGTGTCATAAAACATCAACTCATTGATTCAGGTGTAAAATCTGAGAATATAATTATTGACGATGACTGCACCAGTTGTCGAGAGGATTTATATTATTCTTATCGGCGTGATGGTAAAAAATCTGGTCGAATGATTGCAATTGCGGGCTGGCGATAGCTTTTCTTTTTATTCTATATTCTTCCTGATAAATTGCGCAACAATTTTCTACCAATATGACTCTATTTGACGCAATAATACTCGGCATAATTCAGGGCATTACTGAATTTTTACCTATAAGCAGTTCCGGACATTTGGTCTTCGGGCAGGTGCTTTTGGGCGTCAATTCACCCGGAAATGTTGTTGAAGTGGTGACCCATTTGGGCACGCTTCTGAGTGTTATATGGGTTTTTTGGAAAGATCTTTCATCCATCCTTATTTCATTTCAAAATCAAGATACACAAAAATATATTATATTTTTGTGTATGGGAACATTACCAGCAGTCATTATTGGATTGGCAGCTAGGGATATGATCACAGATTTATTCGATTCAATACCCACGGTTGCTGGTTCATTAATTTTCACAGGAATTATTTTATTGTTGACTCAAAAATTAAATAGAAATAATAAGCAATTAAATTTGAAAAAAGGCCTTTTGATAGGACTGACTCAAGCCTTTGCTATGATACCGGGAATATCCCGGTCTGGGATGACCATCAGTACTGGACTTGCATTAGGACTATCGGGAAAAGATGCAGCCAAATTTTCATTTTTGCTGGCTATTCCAGTCATTGCTGGTGCAGGGTTACTTACTGCGTTGGATACTCAGCCGGGAAGTATTTCGATTCCGATGCTTCAATTATTACTGGCATTCTTCAGTGCATTTATCGTTGGTACTATTTCCTTAAAATGGTTGTTAGGATTATTAGAAAGTGGAAAGTTTCACCGATTTGGATACTATTGTATAATGGTTGGACTCATCACTTACTTAGTAATATAAAATGGCACGATTTAAAATCAACACAATCCCCATCAATGATGCAATCCAATCTTTGGAAAAGGGAAAAATTAATCCAGTATACTATTTGATGGGAGAGGATCAATTTCTTCAACAATTATTTGCAGATCAACTCAGCAAAAAATTATTCAATGGAGAATCGATTCATAAAACAGTATTGATTCCTGATGAAATGAGTTCTAAAGATATTTTAGATTATCTAACTGCAGCCGATTTATTTAGTTCAAAAAAATTATTTTTACTACGGAACCCCAATGCGCTTAAAGGGAAAGCAAGAGACGAATTCTTAGATTACATACATCATCCTTTAGAAGGCCATACCCTTATCATGATGCAAGACGAATATGGCGCCAAAAACAAATTTTTAGAATCATTAGTCAAAGGAATCAGTCCAATTTCCTGTTCCACACCTTTTGAGCGTGAAATGATTCAATGGGCCCATATGTTCTTTAAAGAACATGATATTCAAAATGTATCGCCGGATATTATCAAAACACTCATAAATATAGCAGGAGATTCACTCAATCATTTGAAAAACGAAATTGATAAAATAGCCATTTCTGCAGATGGTGAAATAAATCAAAATGATATAAAACAATTTTCAGGGTGGAAAAGAAAATTCCGACAATATGAATTCTTCAATTATTTAGGCCAAAGAAAGCTCAAGAAATCCATGGAACTTGGTCGTGCATTGGTTTCGCAGGATATATCGATGATTAGTTTATTATACCCTTTAACCGAGTTTTTTCAGGAATTATTATTTCACAAAATTTTCCGTGGAACAAATAGGGTAAAAATGGGTTACACTCGATTATCACCCAGTGTGAACAAACAATTAGGCAATTATGCAAACCAGTATACCAGTAAAGAAATCACCCTTGCGCTCAAGCGATTGGCGCATATTGATAAACAATTAAAATCCTCCCGTATTAAAGATGAATCAGCTATCACCGAATTTGTCTACGCCACCGTATATAATGGATAATCAATTTCGTTATACAGATGAGGAATTGATTGCCCGTTTTCAAGATGGGGATGAGCAGGCATATACCGAATTGGTAAACCGGTATCGGGATAAACTCATGACTTTTGTGTACAGATTTGTGAACGATATGGAACAAGCGGAAGATATTATTCAAGACACAATGTTAAAACTGTACACGCACAAACATTATTATCGCAATATCGCAAAATTCTCCACATGGATTTATACCATCGCTGGAAATTTAGCTAAAACGGAATTGAGGAAAAGAAAAAACCGCAAAGTAACCAATATAAGTCAAATGGGCCCGGAAGACCGGGATTACGAACTGCCTTCTGTAGCACCGGAGACGGATGAAGTCGTCCAAAGTGAATATATTGAAAAGAAAATCCAGGCCGCTATTCAAAATTTACCTCTACATTTTAGGACAGTTACCATTTTGAGAGATATTCAGGAACTTTCTTATGAAGAGATTAGTAAGATAGTCGAAGTTCCACTTGGAACAGTTAAATCCCGAATTAACCGGGCTAGATTACAGCTGCAAAAAGAATTAAAAGATTTAAAATAGGAGAATATAATTTGATGGATCGTTACCAATTTGAAGATGCCATTTCAGCATATTTAGACAATGAATTACCCCTTTCCGAAAGGAAGGCCTTTGAGGATTTTATGAATACAAATCCCGATGCCAAAAATCTTGTTGATTCCATCCGAACGAATATGACATCGTTTAAAACGTTATCACCAATTAAAGCTTCAAATGGTTTTATGCCGAACCTTCATAAAAAGATCGAATTTGAAAAAAATAGACCATCGAAAAAAATCGTGAATCGACCTTCAAAAACTTTATTTGGATTTACACCATTATATGCGGGAATTATGACGGTCCTAGTTGTATCGTTTATCACAGTCGGTGTAAACCTTTGGCCAGAATCCAATTCACCAGTTAATACACTTCCTGCCTATACAGGAAATATATCCGGTTCACCAAACCCGGCTCCTCGTAATCCATCTATTGGTACGAATCAGGATGCTATTTTGGCCGCTTCAGAATCAGATTCAGCTGATACTACCATCCAAAAAAAGAAAAATTTCAAGTTGGGGAATCAAGTGAAATTCGTAAAAGATCAGCGATAAATTTCGTTTAAAAATTATTTTTAAAATAATCCCTGTAGTTGGTGTATTTCAACGCAGGGATTTTTATTTTGTGGTATGACATTTTACCGACAAATCGCCGTCATTGTTCTCTTTTTCATAATTTTTTTTCTATTTACCTACCCAATACAGGAAGGATTAATCTTTTTGATATTAAAAGGCATTGCAATGGGGGGCCTTGTGGTTACGTTCATTTCATTCGCATTTCCACAATTTTTCAAAAAGGACAATATTGTGGATGATAATTCTAAATCACCCCAAAGTAATCTAAATGGCCCATCCTTATCATCTGCAGTTAAATCCCATTATAATCGACTGTTGTTTCAGGTACTTAATTTAGTCAAAATTGTGAATCCGGATTTTTCGGCGGCCATATATATGATAGATATCGAAAATGATGGATTTACGTGTCAGGAAAAAACACTTTCGGATTTTTCTGATTTTATTGAAAATAAAAATGAAATTATTTCTGCTATAGTAAAAACAAGCAATCCTTCGATTTTCAAGAAAAACAAAAAGAATGAAGGCTGGGAGAATATTCTTGGAACCAAGACCTGGCGGGGTAGCGAATCTTTACTTGGTTTTCCCATTTTATATTCTGGTAATGCAGTGGGCTTTTTACTGGTTTATATGGATCATTTTTCGTCGATTCAAAATCGCGATCAAGATATCATTGAAAAACTCAGTCAGTTTATATCCCACGGCATGGAAGATTTAGAGCAAATGGAATCGCTCATGGTCGATAATTATTTTAATACCAGAATTGCAAATTTATTTGATCAATTAGAAGTGAAATCGGACGAATCAGAATTATTTCAATCTATACAGGGATTATGCCGTGCCTTTTTCCAATATGATAAATTGACGATCGTAATGTCTGCAGGGGACAAGAAGAAAGGAAAGATTAAACTGGTCGATGGTCTTCATGATGATATTGATGAAGGAGAAGAATTCCATATCCAAAATACGCTACATGGATTGGTAATCCAGGATGGAAAAACCATTTGTTCAAATGCATGGTTTGAGGATTTTCCTGAGATGAATCGGTTTAAACCGGGAGACAATCGAGACTTTAATTTTATGTCCGTTCTCAGTGTTCCACTTAAATCCAACAATGAAACCATAGGCGCCATAACGATGGAGCGATTAAAATCGAGAATTTATTTAGATTCGGATGTACGGTTACTTGAACTATTGTGCGGTACAGCAAGCTCAATCCTCAAATGGCAGCAAGAGTATAAAAAAGTCCATCTTACTTCGATCCATGATGGGTTAACAGGGTTGTTAAACCATAAGGCATTCTTAGATCGGTTCGAAGAGGAAATAAGTCGTGCTGGCCGATTTAACCAAATGTTGGGATTGGTCGTGTTGGATTTAGATAAATTTAAATTAGTAAATGATAATTACGGACATTTGTATGGTGATTATGTCCTGCGGGAAGTGGCTCAAGTCATTACTCAAAATGTGCGTGTTATTGATATAGTGGGAAGATACGGCGGAGAAGAATTTGCTGTTTTACTCGTTAATACGGACATTAAGGAATGTTTACCTCTTGCACAAAGAATTGTAGAATCCATTGCTGAAAAAACGTTTTTAGAAGGTGGTATATCCGTCAAAATAACCATTAGCGCTGGAATGGCAGGTTTTCCCCATCATGCAGAAAAAGTACGCAGTTTGATCGCTAAAGCTGACAAGGCAATGTATGAAACAAAAGTGCAGGGTGGGAATGATGTTACTATTGCTCTGAAAATGTAAAAACCGCAGTCATTTTCGGAACATTTGAGCTTGTTTAATGTTTAGATTCTCGAGAACAAAACCGTATGAAAATATTTAAGTTAAATATCATTCTCTTATTTCTACTAATATTCTTTGGGTGTGGGACAACAGTACCTAAAATATCGAACTCCCAAGACCAGGTAAAGCTGGAATCAGCAGTAGAAAAAGCTCCCAACCCGGAGGGATTGCGTCACTTTATGGATGGGCAAATGATGATGAATCAAGGTGATTTTGCCATGGCTATTTTAGAGTTTCAACAGTCTCTTGAATTGGATCCTGGTATCGGGGCCATCCATACTTCCATTGCGGAATCATATTGGAATTTGGGTAAACCGGATATGGCTGAAAAACATCTAAATATTGCGATTGGTTTAGATCCATCCGATGAACAGGCACTTCAGATGTTGGCAGATCAATATATTCTGCAGAAAAAATACGAGGCTGCTCAACAACCATTCACTCAATTGAATAAACTAAATCCGGATGATGTAAAATATATCATCGCTCTGGCTGAACTTGAAAAAGTAAAACGAAACTTTTCTGGGGCTGGCAAACTTTATTTGGAAGCGTTTGAATTGGAACCTTCACGGTTGGATTTATTGGAAACCAGCGGTCGATTGGCTCTCCAAAACAAAGATTTTATTCAGGCACAATCCGTTTTCAAGCGTTTAACTTTCTTGGATCCAGATCAACCCAAGTATATGGGGATGTTTATTGATTTAATAATGAATTCAAAAAACTATCAAGAAGGAATTGATGTATTAGAATCAATGAATATTGAATATGGAGAATCTCCCGATCGCATGGCACAAATGGGGTTATTAATGTATCGCGCGGGTCAAAAAGAAGAAGCATTGAGTCTACTTGAAACGGCTATTGAAGCTACCCCTGAAAATCCAAACTATTATTTTCCACTTTTTGATTTATATATGGATGAAAATAATCATGAAAATGCCTCAAAAGTGGCGGATAAACTGGTGTCTAATTTTCCGGAAGATTGGCGGGGGTATTATAGTCGATCATTGGTGTATTTGGAAGATAAGAAGCCTGAGCATGTCATTTCGATTCTTGAGCCAGTTTCGGATTCATTTAATAAAATTTATTCAATTCAGTATTTGCTGGGACTGAGCCATAACCAGTTAAAACAATTCGATGATGCACGAATATATTTTTCAAGAGCACTCACGATTCGACCGGACTCGCCCAATGTGCTTCATTCCATGGCTATCCTTTATGATGAAGTGAAGGAGTGGGAAAAATCAGATGAAATTTATCTTCGTCTCATAAACACGGACAGTACGGATGCTCAAGCATTTAATAATTACGCATATAGTCTTGTGGAAAGAAATCACAAATTAAAAAGGGCGCTTACCCTGGCTAAAAAAGCAATCATGTTGGAGCCTGAGAACGCATCTTATCTGGATACGATTGGATGGATATATTTCAAATTAGATAACCATGATAAAGCACGTGAGTATATTGAATCATCAATAAAGATCAATGGAGAGAATGCCATTGTTCTTGAGCATCTTGGAGATGTCCTCATGAAAATTCAAAAAACAGAAGATGCACTGGATTATTATAAGCGTGCCCTTAGTTTGGACAAAGATAACGCCCGATTAATAAATAAGGTTTCTCCTGAATAAATTCCATTTTATTTTGTTCACGCTTATCATGGGATGCACACAAGGACCCATTATAGGTCCGGGTGAGACTATAGACCAAGGGATGTTTCCCCCAAAATTAGATGACAAAATATTTTGTCGGGGAAAAGGGTATATTCTTTCGGAAGGAGATATCCAGGGACGATTGAATTTTACATTTACCGCTTCACGGGATATAGCCTACATTCAATTTAAAGATTTGATTGGCAGAAAAACATTATTTCTCATTTTAGGAAATGAAACAATTGATGCATGGGATATGCTTCACAATAGAAGATATGATCAAGCTTCTATTCTTATTTCATTACCGTTTTTTGAAATGATAGGATCGAATGATATGCGTACTTTTCTATGGGGAGAAATACCGTCCATTTTCTCCGATCCGGAAAGAATAAAAGACCAATCGGAACAAATTTCAGGTGGAATTCAATTTAGATCTAACCAAACGGAACATGGTCCGTTGATTGAGCATGTTACATTCAACATGGAGAATGAAAATCAAAAAATTGAATTAATCATGATGGACCGTGAATATGATGTACAATATCCTCATCTTATCCGAAAAATTCCCGAATCCATTCCCACCATAAAGGTAAATTCATGAAAATTTCTGTTGTTATTCCTGTTTATAATGAAGTGGAATCTTTAAGGGAACTTCACCAACAATTAACCCAGTCATTATCATCATTCGAAGCATATGAAATACTATTTATAGATGATGGTTCTACTGATGGCTCAATCGATCTTATAAGATTATTGAGTGAAACGGATAACCATATAAACCTCATTCAGTTTCACCGTAATTATGGAAAATCTGCAGCTTTGTCAGAAGGATTTAAATATGCAGAAGGTGACTACATTGTTACCATGGATGGAGATTTGCAGGATGATCCAGCGGAAATACCCAATTTAGTTAGAAAACTGGAGGAAGGATATGATCTTGTGTCTGGATGGAAAAAAGATCGTAAGGATCCTATCTCAAAAACAGTCCCTTCAAAATTATTTAATTTTGTGACACGATTATTTACAGGTGTTAATATTCATGATTTTAACTGTGGACTAAAGATATATCGAAAAGCTGTAGTTAAAACCTTAGATATATATGGCGGAAGACACCGTTATATACCAGCACTTGCAGGACAGAAAAAGTTTAAGGTTACGGAAATTATTGTTCATCATAGACCGAGGATTCATGGTGAAACAAAATATGGTGGCGCACGGTTATTCCACGGGTTTTTTGATTTAATTTCAATTTTATTTTTATCAAAATATATACAAAGTCCCATTTACTTTTTTGGCCAAATCGGGCTTTTTACCTTTCTCATTGGTTTAGCTATAGAATGTTACGTTTTATATTTAAAATATTTTATGGGAGAACCCTTCGCGAAACATATAGCATTACTCATGTTGGGTGTGTTAATAATTGTTGTCGGAATTCAATTCTTTTCTATTGGATTGGTTGGCGAAATGATTGCCAATTCAAATCAGGATAAGGAATCCCGGGTCAAGGGATTATTTTAATCTTAATCGGTTAGTTTCTCTATTATGCGTATTGTTCTTGTAGGGCCTTTTCCACCCTTAAGGGGAGGAATATCCATGTTTAATCATTCTTTGGCAGAAACCCTTTCCAATAATCATGAGGTGCATCGCATTTCATTTTCCTTACAATATCCCCAGTTATTATTTCCGGGGAAGACACAATTCTTTGATTTTGAAGGCAAACCATCAAAAGCCATGATTAATTCGATTAATCCATTTTCTTGGAAGAAGACAGTAAAGTTTATAAACAGTCAGAAACCAGACGTCGTCATTTTCCAATATTGGATGCCATTTTTCGCACCGGCGTTTGCATCCATTACCAAAGGGGTGAAGAAAGGCTGTGGTGCGACTGTCATTGTGAATTGCAACAATATCACACCTCATGAATCCCGTGCTTTGGATTCAGCAATGACAGCAAGGTTTTTTAATTATTGCGATGGGTTTGTTGTCATGTCAAAAACAGTCGAAAATGATTTATTGAAGATTGAGCCGAATCCGAAATATAGGAGAACACCTCATCCTATTTATGATATTTTTGGTGAATCCATAGAAAAGCAAAAAGCAAAGGATATGATAGGTGTTACGGAAAAAAAAGTTATTCTTAATTTTGGATTAATTCGAAGTTATAAAGGGTTGGATATTTTGATTGAATCTGCAAAATTATTTAAACATAAGATTGATAATTTTAAGATTCTGGTGGTGGGAGAATGCTACGGGGATGAAAATAAATATATTCAACTGGCAGAAGATAATGGTGTATCTGATGTAATTGATTTTCGATTTGAATTTGTGCCGAATGAAAAAGTGAATCAATATTTTTGTGCCGCCGATTTAGTTGCCCTTCCTTATAAATCGGCAACCCAGAGTGGGGTGGTTCCAATTGCGTATCATTTTGATATTCCAGTGGTTGTATCCAACGTGGGTGGACTTCCAGAAGTGGTTGTGGATGGTGAAACTGGGTTCATTTGTGAACCGAATCCAAATTCAATTGCTGATAGTATTGTAAAATATTTTAATATGAATCCATATTTCTTTTCCCAAAATATAAATAAATATAAAAAACGGTTTTCCTGGGATAATTTTGCAAAAGTTGTTTTGGAGTTGGTAGAATCATAATGGCAAAATCGGTAAACATATTTATCTTGAATTGGAATGGGAGAGATTTGACTTTAGATTGTCTGGCATCTCTTGAAAAAGTCACATATTCCAATGCGAATGTAATTGTGATCGATAATGGCTCTACAGATGATTCTGTGGTTTCAATAAAAGAGAAATATCCAGAAACAGACATTATTGAATTTCCCACAAACCTTGGGTTTGCCGGAGGAAATAATGCGGGGTTTGAATCTACCGCGAACAAAGCGGATTACACCATTTTCCTGAATAATGATACTATCGTTGATTCCAATTTTGTGGAGCCACTCATTAATGAATTAGAAACAAAATCCAACACAAAACAAACAGCGCCTAAAATATATTACGCGGATAAGCCGGAAACCATTTGGTTTGCGGGGGGAAAGGTAAATATGTGGACCGGATTTATCCGGCATATTGGCATCCGAAAAAAAGATGCTTTACTGTATTCAAAAAAAATGGAAATTGACTATGCCACGGGGTGTTGTATTTGCATGCGTACTCAAGATTTTGAATCCATCGGATTGTTTGACGGATCCTTCCCTATGTATGCAGAGGATGTTGATTTATCACTTCGGTTTAAAAAAAGAGGTGGGAGCATCGTTTTTATTCCGGAATCAAGAGTATGGCATAAAGTATCGGCTTCCATGGGAGGGCAGTTTTCCATTGGTAAATGGAAAAGAAAACAGAACGCTAAATTTAAATTATTGGCAAAATATGTAAATCCCATTCAAGGCGTAATAGCGTTTCCCATCGCTATGATAATTGGAATTATAGAATTAAAATTATTAATCATTAAAATTGTGAGTAGGAAGAAAAAATGAAGGGATATTCAGAGAATTATTGGGCAAAAAGAGCCGGTCAATATAATAAAACCAATTGGGTCAAAAATGAGGATTTTATCGATTCATTTTTAGATATGCTTCCAAGAAATAATTTTGAAACGATTCTTGAAGTTGGCATTGGAACAGGGGCGGTGGCAAACAAGGTATCTGAAATAATTGGTCATTTAACCGGTATAGATATCAGCAAAGAAATGATTGCGAAAATTAATCACCCGGGTATTACACCGATTGTGGCTAATGCTCATAATTTACCATTTGAAGATTCGTCCTTCGAATTGATATATATGCGTAATGTGATTCATTATATTGATGATCCTGCATTGGCATTTTCAGAGATTTACCGGTGTTTAAAACCAAATGGGTGTTTTCTATTTTCCCAGGTTGTTCCGCCGGACGATTCTATTTCTGAAGAATATGATTGGTTAATTGGACGTGATATTCACTACCCTACCCAGGGAGAGATCATCCAACTGTTTTCAAAATATTCAAGCACAAATCAAGGTAGCTTTATTCTTAAAAATCAAAGTATAATGAATTGGTTAAATAATACGTGTAATGATAAAACACAAAAACAAAATACCATCGATCGTCATAGACTAACCTCAGATACCTATCAAGGGTTAGCTAATTTTAAAGAAACCGAACATGATATTTTTGTTGATATAAAGCATTTAATGGTTTTAGGCCGAAAAATATAGGATGGGTTAAATGGGATTTATTAAACGCTACAAAGAAATATCTTTATATCGTAAAGATTTTGATATTGTCACCAATATTATTCACTACCCTATTGCAAGTTTTCTGTGTGCAGTTATTTCTCCATCATTTATAACGCCGAATATGGTTACTCTCCTCGCAGTTTTGTCAGAGTTGAGTGCCATATGGTTTATCTTTATTAACTTAGTAGAATACAAGATAATAATTGTATTATTACTACAATTGGGGTGGATCTTTGATTTAATGGACGGAATGTTGGCCCGCTTTAAAAGGGTCGGATTTTATCATTCGACGAATCCATCTTTAAAAGGGTATTATTGGGATGCAGTATCAGACCATATTCTCAGATTGGGTGTGTTAACCTTTTTAGGCATTCATTTGGTTCAGCAAGATGAGTATGGATTATACTATGCATTTGGTGGAGTGATGATCTATGCAATGACGCAAGTTGAGCATATTATCAGAGATTATATTTTAAAAGGGGTTAAGGTTCATCAATCGTCGAAGGGCGGAGGCGCAAAGAAACTTGATGTAATAATCAAACTGTTTAATAATATATATATATTCTATTTTATTTTCATATTATCGAATAGAATAGATTTATTATTTATTGTTTTACCCACGATTCAAGTTTTTTTATTAATCAAGAGAGTTTTTCAATTCTCAAATTCAGATTACTAATTTATTAAGTGGTAATCAAATGGCAGTAAAATGGTATTTAAATAAAGATGACGCCAGTTGGCATTCTTTCTGGGATAATATTTCAATTGATGATGAAATAGCAGAAGCGAAAAGCGATTATCCTTTAATGCTCAACGCAATTTTAGATAATTCAGATGAAAACAGCGTTGTATTAGAGGGTGGGTGTGGTTTAGCTAAATTTCTATTTTTTCTTCGTGAGAAAAAATATACAAATTTAATCGGTGTAGATTTTAACGAAAAGCCATTAGACCTTATTGAAAAACGAGACACGATTATTGATGTAAGGGTTGGTGATGTTAATAAGTTACCTTTAGAGGATAATTCAATTGATTTGTATTTATCTATGGGAGTAATAGAACATTTTGAAGAAGGGCCACAAAACGCGCTAAATGAAGCATATAGGGTTGTAAAAAACAATGGAACACTCATTGTGGCAGTTCCCTATCAAAATGTTTATAGAGGGACTTTTCGAAAGTGGATCACCATGCCTTTATTAAAGTTAATTAAGCCATCCTTTCGGAACAGTAATCGGGTTTTCTATCAGTATTATTATAGTAAAAAAGATTTAAAGAAATTTATAATAGATTCTGGATTCGAAATTATGGATTGGTTTTATTATGATCAATATCATGCAAAAAATCAACGAATCGGGATTTGTCTTGAATTTCCATTTTCCAAGGACCAAGGGAATAGTCCTTATGGGCTTAATCTGATAGGTAAAATGTTAGCATTTTTCTCTGAATTAATTTCGAAAGCAATATTTTCATCCAGTATAGCTTTTGTGGTTAAGAAGCCTAATCAATGAAAATATTATTTATTACACCATACCTTCCTTCAGAAACAAGCGGCCACGCAGGCGCCCAGTTGATTTCTAGAAATATATCAATGTTGGCAAAAAATCATGAAATCACATTAGCTTCTTTTATTGATTCTGATGAAAGCAGCATGACAACTGACCTTATCAGCAAAGGGATTGATGTCCATACAATACTTTATCCAAGGAATCAAAAATCGATGATCGGAAAAATATCATCTGGAATTCGTAATTCAGTGGCAATGTTTAATTACTTAAAAGGGACGGAACCGTTCTTTTTTGCCAAGTATAAAAGAAAGAACATGGAAAACCTCATTTCAACATTAGTAAATGAAAACAGGTTTGACTTGGTTCAGGTTGAATACAATGTTATGCACCATTACAAAAAACAAATTAAAAACATTCCAAGTGTAATTGTATTTCATGATATTTCTACAAAAGTTCATGAGAGAGGAATGATAAACGGCAATTCAACCCATAAAAAATCATTCAAAATTGCAAAGAGACTGGAGCCGGAAATTGGGAACAAATTTGATACGGTTATCACCTTAACGGAAGAAGATAAATTGTATTTGGCTAATCTTGGTTGTGAGACAAAAATTCATGTAATCCCCCCACAGATTAATGTTCCAAATATTGATAAAATAGCTAAAACACCCAATTCTATTTGTTTTGTTGGATCATACAATAGGGAGCCAAATATTCAAGCTGTAGAAATATTAATCAATGAAGTTTTTCCGAAAATATCATGTTCGGTTTCTTTAAATATTGTGGGCAAAGGATTGGGTCGCAAAATCATTCAGACGATACATAATTTAGAAGGGGTGAACTACCTGGGCTTTGTCGATGACATTGATAGTTTTATTGCATCTCAAATGCTGATGGTTGCTCCGATTCACATGGGTGCAGGTTTGAAAATGAAGATAACTCATTCATTGGCTTGCGGAACGCCTGTTTTAACTACACCTATCGGAGCAGAAGGAATAAATATTGGTTCCGAAAATGGTTTATGGATAGAAGAAAGTATAGAAGCCCTATCAGAAAAGTGTCTTGAGTTAATGAAGAATGGACAGGAGCTTGAAAAGGCTGGTCTTAGAGCTAAAGAAGCGGTGAACCGCCTCTTTTCACCGCCGAGAGTAACAACAAAATTAAATGCACTTTACCTTTCTTTAACTTGATGGATAAATTTTCCCTGAATCAGTTCACACATTTCCAAACACTTGGGCGAAATTGCAATGAATCTGAATGTTTTGATGAATGATAAACTCTTATAGAAAAAAAATAAATTCCGAATATTCCCATTTGGATACCAATACAATCCGATGGTCCAAAACGCTTGATTTTATTGGAAAATGCGATAAAGCAAAATCAGGGTTAGATATTGGAGACAGATCGTCTTTTACGGTGGAATTGGAAAAGGTATTTGGGTGTGAATTTGGGAATACAAATATTGATTTAGATACCGATGAAATTAAAGGTAAGTATGATGTTATTACGGCATTTGAAATTATTGAACATTTATATAATCCGCTCTGGTGCTTGGAACAAATACGACAGGGATTATTAGAAAATGGTCGATTGTATTTATCTACACCCGTTGGCAAACCTTATTTTTTGTGGTCGCCGAGCCACTTTCACGAAATACACCAAAAAAGACTGAATTTTCTTTTTAAACGTGCGCAATTTCACATTATCAGACAGGATACATTTAAAATACACCCAACTTACTTTTATTTCACAGGTTTCCGTCCTTTTTTGAGAGGAATATTTGAGAGGGTACAAATCTATGAATTGGGTATTAATAAATGAATATTGCCCAAAAGATAGCTAAAGAATCTACTATCACGTTTTCGGGTCTCTTGTATGGCAATGTGAACCGTTACCTGTATACAGCCTTATTGGCACGTTGGGTGGGAGTTGAATACTTAGGAATCTATTCCCTAGCTAACGCCATTGTTCTGATTTGTGAAGTTCTTGCTAAGATGGGTTTGGAATCGGGTATCATGCGTTTCGTGAGTCGTTTGGATCCTCAACAGGATAGATTGCAAATCCGGAGTATGATTAGCTCAGCCCTGAAAATGACCGGTATTTTATCAGTGATGGTTATGGCTATCCTTATTTTAGGATCGGGGTGGCTGGTAAAAAGTGTTTTGGATGGGTCGCCCTTGTTACATATTGTTCTGATAGTTTTTGCTCTTACTATGCCTTTTAATGCATTTACCCTTGTATCGGCTTTTGCCACGCAAGGCTTTAAACTGATGAAATACAAGGTCTTTGTCACTCAGATTGTGAATCCTACGGTACTATTTGGAGTTATGGTGCTGAGCTTCTGGTTCATATCTAAAGAAGCGGCTCTCATACTACCCATGGTCATGACAGGTGTCATTGGTTGCATCTTAATATTTAAATTTTTACAATCTCTATCCGGGGTTACGATCAAAAGTGTTTTATCCACCCCGTTTAATAAACCATTGCTTACCTTTTCTATTCCCCTCATGTTTGTAACCATTCTGCAAACGTTTATGCATTGGATGGATATTCTGATGCTGGGATATTTTACGGATACATCTACGGTAGGCCTATATCATCCAGCTGCCCGCACAGCAGGTTTATTGCAAGTACTTTTATTTTCTTTTTTAAGTATTTATGCCCCTATTTTATCCCAACTGCATAGCAAGGGGGAGGTGAATGAAATGTCAAGATTGTGTAAACTTGTGAGCCGCTGGATATTGACCATGGCTATTCCTATTTCCCTTATTTTTGTTCTATATCCTGGCAAGGTGATGCTGCTCTTTGGCCCGGAATATATGGTTAGCGCTCCTGTGCTAGTCATACTTACGGGAGCGGCATTCATCCAGGCTATTATGGGTGCGCCGGGTGCTGTACTGACTATGGCAGGGTATACTCGGCTCGCGTTGTGGAATTCTTTGGGGGCCTTTGTTTTAAACATTATTATGAATATAATCCTGATACCGCGCTACGGGATTTACGGCGCAGCTTGGGCAACCCTGATTTCTCTGACAGCAATCGGATTCATTCGTGTCATTGAAGTACATTGGATACTGAAAATATCATTTTTAAGTAAAAAATTATTAAAACCTATTCTTGCCGGAATAGTGACATTTGGAGCATTGATGGGCGTACAGCCTTTTATTATGGGATATCATACCTTATTGACCCTTTCGGCTGTATGTTTTATTTCGGTCATTACGTTTGGAGCTATGCTATGGATTTTAAAATTTGAACCGGAAGACAAGGACTTTTTAGCTGGGCTGGGGATTTTGAAAAACGCGTTTAAAAAAGGAATGAAATGAAATCATTATTGAAAAATCCTATAGTCGTTGCAGGATTTTTATTACTGGTCTTAGTTTGTGTATTATTCAATCCGATCATTTTTGGTGGAAAAACATTTGGTTCTTCCGATAGTTTAGCTCCGAAAGCGGTTGGAATAGCTCTCAATAGCATTCAAGAAAAAACCGGAGAATTTCCTCTATGGCAGCCATGGGTTTTCAGTGGAATGCCCACGGCAGAAGCATTTACTAACGTATCGAAACTCTATTTTCCCGATTATTTGTCTAATTTGTTTTTTCTCCCGGGAATGATTATCCAATTGCTCCATTTGTTGTTTGCGGGAATTGGTGGGTTTATATTATTACGACATTTTAAATGTTCAGAATGGGCCGCTGGATTGGGTGCCGTAGCTTTCATGATTACACCTTATATGGTCACCATGGTCGTCTTTGGTCATGGCAGCCAAATGATGACGGCAGCATACATTCCTTGGATTCTATGGCTTACCGTTCGATTATGGCAAAATCCCAATTTATGGAATACAGGATGGTTGGCTATTTTACTCGGATTTCAGCTTCAAAGGGCCCATGCCCAGATTGCTTACTATACTTGGTTGCTCATTGGTGCGTACAGTTTATTAATACTCATTAATGGAATTCGGAATTCAGAAGATCGATCAAATATCGGAAAAGGATTCGGTTTATTCTCGCTGGCTTGTCTGATCGGAATCGGTATTTCATTATTGATTTATTTACCGGCCATGGAATATACCCCATTTTCTGTACGAGGTGGTTCAGCAGGTGGCGGCGCAGACTATAATTATGCCACTGGGTGGTCATTCCATCCAAAAGAAATACTGACATTTTTTATTCCTTCTGCCTTTGGATTCGGCGGTCAACCTTACTGGGGATTTATGCCATTTACGGATTATCCAAATTATATGGGTATTATTATTCTATTATTAGCAATAATAGGTCTTTTTCGAAAATGGGAATTGATTCATCAATTTTTAGTGATCACATCAGCATTTGCCTTATTTATTTCATTCGGGAAACATTTCAGTTTTGTTTACGACCTATTTTTTAACATTTTTCCATACTTTAATAAGTTTCGTGTTCCCCATATGATACTCATTTTACTTCAATTTAATGTGGCTGTTTTAGCCGCTTTTGGGTTGGATGAATTGGTGAAATTAAAAGAAGGTAAAATCCCTAAATGGTTTTGGGGAATTGCTGGTGTCATAGGGGTATTTTTCATTGGAATGGCGTTGGGCGGAACTGCCATTGGATCAGCTGTAAGGGGAAGTTTTTCTCCGCCTCAAATACAGGATCCACGTGCAGCCCAAGCTTTAAATAATCTTAGATGGAATTTGTGGTTAAATGATGCCTGGTTAATGATTCTATTTTCAGGGTCACTCATGGTGCTTATTTGGCTTTGGATCAATCGTAAAGTATCTCAAGCGATGTTGATGGCGGTAACAGTTTCCTTAGCGATCGTTGATATTGGAATTGTGAATTTTAAAATTATTCAACCGAATCGTTCCAGTGGGCGAGGATCACAACTGATGTCTAAACGTGTTGTTGATCGCTTTTTCAAAGAAGACGATATCATTCAATTCTTAAAAGATGACGATAGTATTTTTAGAATCTATCCCATTGGCAGTTTGTTTGGTGAAAGTCGTTTTGCGGCTTTCGGATTAGAATCAGTGGGAGGGTATCACCCGGCAAAGTTAAGTGGTTACAATAAATTCTTATCCAAAACGGGGAATGCTGCTGCAATTCCTGTTCTGCAAATGTTAAATGTAAAATATCTTATTAGTCCACAGAAGATTAACCATCCATCACTAAAATTGGTTAAAGAAGGGAAAATGAGGTCAACCCGCGGGGAAATGCCGGTTGCTGTATTCGAACTTGAGAACTCTTTGCCCCGTGTTTGGTTTGTTCGTGAAGCTCAATCAGTACCATATGATACTATTTGGAAAAAAATAATTCAACCGGATTTTGATCCGAGAAAAACAGCATATATCAGTGAACAAATCGATATTTCCGAAAACTCAATGGCGACTATTACTCAATTTGATCGAACAGTGCATCGAATTACTATTTCTACAGAATCTGAAGGGAATCAATTTTTGGTATTAAGTGAAGTGTATTATCCTCTTCGGTGGAAAGCGATGATGGATGGTAAAGAAATTCAAACGCATAAAGTGAATGCAATACTGCGTGGTGTTGAGGTCCCAGCTGGAAATCATACAATTGATTTTATTTATGATAAATCCTCATTCAAAAATGGACTGACTATTTCTTTTACATCCTTTGGTTTATCCCTTGGACTGATTGGATTTGGATATTTCAGGCGAAAGAAAGATGAATAGCTACCGTAATAACAATAATATAAAAGTTGGACTATTTTTTGTTGGATTGATTCTCATCATCGGCCTATTGGGTTATTCAAATGCAATTGTAAATCGTTTAAGGAATGACAATCGAGATATTGTAAAACTATATTCAGAAATAATTGCAAAAACAGTCAATGAGGATTCGGATACCAATTTAAATTTCGTTTTTGACGAAATTATCAAAAAAGTACAATTCCCCATTATTTACTCCGATGCCAAAAATGCACCTATCTATTCGAGAAACATTTCAGATATTGAATCACCGGATCAGCTCAAGAAACCCATGGGTGCCATGGATCGACAGAATGATCCAATTCCTATCTCATACCATGATCAAATATCAGGGCAGTCTATTCCATTAGGGTTTTTGCATTATGGTGATTCAGATCTTATTCGGAAACTGCAATGGCTGCCTTATCTGGAAATCGGTGTAGTAGCCATGTTTATTTTCATTGGATTCATGGGATTTAACTCCATTCGAAACAGCGAAAAACGTAACATATGGGTTGGGATGGCCAGAGAAACAGCTCATCAACTGGGTACACCTGTTTCCGCATTGATGGGATGGGTTGATCGAATAAAGCGTCATCCAGAAGAATCGTCTCATGTTGTCCAAGAAATGGAATCTGATTTAGAACGGTTGAATCAAATTGGAACCCGATTTAGTAAAATGGGTAGTCAAACCGTTTTAAATAGTATTTCCCTAAAAGAATTGGTAAAGAGGCAAACGGGATATTTAAAAAAACGAATGCCATCTTTGGGAAAAGAAATTGAACTAACGGTTACATCTTTAGAGGAAATTTTTATTGAAGGCAATGAAATCCTCCTTGGATGGGCTATAGAAAATTTAATTCGCAATGGTATTGACTCAATAAAAGGCGAAAAGGGTACAGTAGAAATATTGATATATTCAGATGATAATAATGGAATAATTCAGTTAAAAGACAATGGGT
>Ga0315339_1001355_pt1 | contig 22248 bp, 19 predicted proteins | sample ASW17metaG_FD_204514 | JGI IMG/M metagenome (GOLD analysis project Ga0315339, IMG submission 204514) | Ammonia-oxidizing marine archaeal communities from Pacific Ocean, United States - ASW #17 | ecosystem: Environmental > Aquatic > Marine > Oceanic | place: USA: California | collected 2016-12-05
GAACGCGGCACCAAGGGGATTGAGTTCCTGCTCAGGTTCATGCTGTTCAACGTCGTTCCAACGTTGCTCGAGGTCTTATTGGTGTGCGGCATTCTTTGGAATTTCTATGGCTGGAAATATGCCTTCGTCAGCTTTGCAACGCTGGGCATTTACATTGCCTGGACCACCTTGATCACCGAGTGGCGAATCAAATTCCGACGGGCGATGAATGAAACCGACAGCGAAGCGAACACCAAGGCCATCGACAGTCTCCTGAACTTTGAGACGGTCAAATACTTCGGCAACGAAGACCATGAAGCAAAACGCTTCGACCAGGCGCTCATGGGTTATGAGGAAGCGGCCGTCAAAAGCGGCGGCTCGCTGGCGATCTTGAACATTGGCCAAGGCGTCATCATCGCCACCGGCGTGACCGTGTCGATGGTCATGGCCGGGCAAGGTGTGGTCAGCAGGACCATGACGATTGGTGATTTCGTGTTGGTCAACGCTTACCTGATTCAGATGTTCATGCCGCTCAATTTCCTAGGCTTCGTCTACCGCGAAATTAAGCGATCGCTGACCGACATGGAAACCATGTTCGGGCTGTTGGAAGAAAACGCCGAGGTCGAAGATGCTCCTGATGCGGTGCCTTTGGCCATTCGCGGCGGTGAGGTGGAATTTCGGCAAGTCGCTTTTAATTACGACCCCCGACGCGCCATTTTGAACGACATCTCATTTACCGTACCGCCCGGAAAAACTGTCGCCATCGTCGGTGCCAGCGGCGCCGGGAAATCAACAATATCGCGGCTTTTGTTCCGGTTCTACGATGCGACAGGCGGCGGCATACTGATTGATGGCCAGGACGTGCGGACAGTCACCCAAAAAAGCCTCCGCGCGGCGATTGGTATGGTGCCTCAAGACACGGTCCTGTTTAACGACACCATCTATTACAACATCGCCTACGGTCGGCCCGGTGCGACGCCCGCCGAGGTTGAGGCGGCGGCCCGGCTGGCGCACATCCACGACTTCATCATGAAATTGCCCGATGGATATCAGTCCACGGTTGGCGAACGCGGCCTGAAACTTTCCGGCGGTGAACGCCAGCGGGTCGCCATTGCGCGCACCGTCTTGAAGCAACCCCACATTATGATCTTCGACGAAGCCACGTCAGCTCTGGACAGCCAGACCGAACAGGGCATCCTGGCGGCCCTCAAGGAGGTCTCGAAAGGCCGCACGACATTGACCATCGCGCACCGCTTATCGACGGTCATTGAGGCTGATGAAATCCTGGTTCTTGATCAAGGGGCTGTTGTTGAGCGGGGCACTCATATCGCGTTGCTGGCGCTCGGCGGCAAATACGCCGACATGTGGGCGCGCCAGCAAGCCGCCGCCGAGGCGCAATTGAAAGTCGAGGCTGCGACCGCAAGTAAGGATGAAAAATTCTCCACCGAACACGCCTAGGCACAATCGCGCCAAACCTCACACTAACGTTTTCAGTTCAGCATTCCCGAGAGCTTCCGGCAGAGAAATTCCCCACCCCGGCGCGAGCCCTGGGGTGTCGTATGCACGACGTCATAGGTATCACCGGCTTCAAACACAAATTCGCGCGCCAGATCAACGCACGCTAGGTTGGCTTTTTTTGCATATCCGCCGGGTGACGTCGTGGAAGGGCTCTTGCATGACAAAAGTCCCGAGATGCCCGTTCACACGGTCACCTAGGACACGGTATGTGGCCCATGCTTGGGTCACCAACACGGGCTTCGCACCGAGCTTCCCGATACGCCCGAGGACGGCTTCAATCTGGTTCTCAAAATTCTTCAACTCGCAAGGTATTTGGGCACGCCGGTTTTTCATCGCGGACATCAGCGTCGGGGCATCAAGCCGGGTTTCGTCGCCGGCGGATTTCCTACGCAGTTCATTCGTTGTATCGATCTCACGCGTGGCGCCGGGAACCGGCAATTTGTATGCCATCCCTGCCCGCCAAGCGATCCATTGTCCTTTCACTGTTCGATACAATCGATAGAGTGCGCTTTTCATTTTCAAACGCTGCTTGGATACCCCCCACGAACTGGTCGCGTCTTTTTCTTCATTAAACCGCCTGGGGTCGTCCTTGAATTGAGCTTCTTTCGACAGTGCCCAGATATCATTGATGCCCGTATAGGCGATCACGTACTTCGGTTTGAGGTTGGGAATCTGCGAAAACCATAAATCGAAATTCGCGACGAAACCTTTTGTCGACTGCCCCGACACACCGGCGTTGGCAACTTTCAGCGGCCTGCCCTTTGCCGCCAGGCACCGCTCAAGCACGTTCGTCCACGTCTCACCTTCCGAGATAAACCGCTCGTCGGTGGTGCTACCACCCAGGACAAGAACGTCGATTTCGCCGGGGTCGGCGTGCGTCCCGCGAAATCCCCATTTGTCGCGCCGATAGACCACCGCGTCTTCGCGCGGATACAAATGATTGGCGCTATAGCGCCAGGTCACGTTGCGGAAAATATTCAATCCGTTGAGTGGGTCGCCCCAAACCCAAAATCCAAATATCAATTCCGCCAGAACAGCGATAATCGCGAGGCTGGCCGCATTGATGGCAATGAGTTTAACCATTCAACATTCTCGTTGTCGGAACCGGGCGCGCGGCCGTAGGGCCAAATTCGTGCGTGCTCAGGATTCTCTTTCAATCCATCCACCGCCGAGCACCCGCTCACCGTCATAAATGACAGCGGCCTGCCCGGAGGAAACGCCGGCTTGCGGCACATCGAAATCGATCTTAATGCGCCCGTCACCTTTGTCGGTGATCGTCGCGGCCTCGGGCTCAGTCGTCGAGCGGATTTTCACGCCAAATTTACGACCATCAACTTGCGCCGCCGACGTACCGATCCAATTGATCTCATTTGCGAAAATCGTATGGCGGTGAAGCGCCTCTTTCGGGCCGGCGACGACGGTGTGCGTTTCCGGGTCCACTTTAACCACATAAAGTGGGTGCGCCGCGGCAACGCCCATCCCACGCCGCTGACCGACGGTGAAATTAATGATCCCGTCGTGGCGGCCAATGACGTTGCCATCCAAATCAACAATATTTCCAGGCTCCAGAGAACCGGGGCGCAGTTTTTCGACGACACTGGCGTAATTGCCGTTAGGGACAAAGCAGATATCCTGACTTTCCGGTTTTTCGGCGACCGGAAGCTTAAACCGCGCCGCATGATCGCGGGTTTCCGATTTACTCATGGCACCCAGGGGGAATTCCAGGAACCCCAACTGATCGCCGGTTGTCGTGAACAGAAAGTAACTTTGATCCTTTTTGGAATCCCGCGCGCGGTGCATTTCCGCGCCCTCCGGCCCGTCGATACGCTGGACGTAATGCCCGGTAACCAATCGTTTGGCCCCCAAATCCTTGGCCGTCGTCAACAGATCGCGGAATTTGACCGTCTGATTACAGCGCACGCAAGGGATCGGCGTGTCGCCGCGCAAATACGAGTCCGCAAATTCATCGATGACTTTCTCACGAAAGCGGCTTTCATAATCCAAAACGTAGTGCGAGATATCGAGGGTCTCGGCGACCCGCCGGGCATCATAGATATCCTGGCCGGCGCAGCACGCCCCTTTGCGCCCCGTGGCTTCGCCATGATCGTAAAGCTGCAACGTCACACCAATGACTTCATAGCCGGCTTCGACCATGAGGGCTGCGGTGGTGGACGAATCGACCCCCCCCGACATGGCGACGACAATTCGCGCGCCGTTTTCCAATGATTGCTGTTCAATGCCATCCATGCCGGGAATATAGGTTTTTCAAGCGCCAGAACAAGGAATTTGGCGTCTCGATGGGCCTTATTAACTTAACGCCTTGGGCGTAACCGAATGACGATCACGCCGATAAAGCACAACAATGACCAACAAGACGGCGACCATGAACAGCACCGGCTGGATGAACCAAGCCAATGTCGCCAGGCCGAAATAATAGGCGTTGAGACCACGGTTAAAATTGCCGGCGGCGCGCGTCAGAATACTTGCCGCGCGCGCCGGGTATTGCGTTCTGGTTTCGTCGTCGCACTCGGCCGGCAATGGCGCCGCGCCAATGACGACCAAGGCTGTGTTGTATTGGCGCAGACACCAAGCGAATTTGAAAACCCGTAGGCGAAAATCGCCATCATCGTCTGAACCTTCAACTCAATCAATTGACGTGACGCCAAGGTCGAGAACGCCAGCTCATCAATCATCACGATCAACCGGTCGACGTTCCCCAAAAGCGCCACAATACCGGCAAGAATGAGAACGGTTGTCGACGCGAACAGCGCGCCGCTTCGGATATGGGCGATGATGATATTGACGTCGGCCATGCGATTGTCACGCTCAAGCATGCGCTCCATCCAGCGATGGCGATAACCGTCGATGACACGGGCCAATTCGCGGCGATTGGTTTGCGGATTATAATTGAGGGCCGCATAGCCGCTCCACCACACCACCAGCCAAATGATCGCCAGGATGTCCGGCAGCGGCACCAGATCAATCAATTCACTCAGCATCAATCGCTTCCCCCGCGTCTCACCGAACCGGAAATCTACACCATCGCGATGGGAACGTCAGCCGCCCATCAGATTGTAGTGCTGTGCCGGCAACGACACGACCAATCCGTCAAAGTCTTGGGAAATGGTCAACTGGCAACCCAGCCGGGACGTCGGGCGCACGTTGAATGCCAGATCGAGCATGTCTTCTTCTTCTTCGCTGGCATCGGGAAGCTTGTCGGCCCATGCGGGATCAACAATGACATGGCAGGTTGAGCACGCCATCGAGCCCTCGCACGCACCTTCCAAATCAAAGCCGCGTAGATGCGCCACTTCCAGGACGCTCAGGCCTTCAGGCGCATCAACTTCATGGCGGGTGCCATCCGGATCAATGAACGTCATTTTAAACAAGCTGGGAACTCCGAGCTGGGGGGCGACACGATCAGATTGAGAAACTCTCGCCGCAACCACAGACATTCTTAGCATTCGGATTACTGAAGACAAACCCGCTTTGCAGCCGGTCTTCCTTGTAATCCATTTCGCTGCCCATTACGAACATGATCGCAGCCGGGTCGACGAAAATCTTCACGCCTTTTGATTCGATCTCTTCTTCGAGCTTCTTCTTTTCTTCCGCGTACTCAAACACGTAGGACAGGCCCGAGCAGCCTTTCGAAGACACCCCGACCCGCAACCCGGCGACCGGTGTATCGCTTTCGTCGATCAGATGGCGGACGTGCTCAGCGGCGGCGTCGGTCAATGTCAGTAGTGCTGGACGTTCCATGTCTATTGGTCCTCAGTAACTTGGAATGATTTTAGATAAGCTCAGAACATGCCGAGCGCAAGCTTGGCATCCTCGGACATAAGATCCGGCGTCCACGCCGGGTCCCAAACAATCTTCACTGTAACCTCGCCCGTGCCTTCCAGAGGCGCCAATGCGCTGGCTACCATCCCCGGCATTTCGCCGGCCACCGGGCAGCCCGGCGCGGTCAGAGACATTTCTACGCTGACGGTCCCGTCGGCGGTGATATCACAAGTGTAGATCAGCCCCAGGTCATAGATATTGACTGGAATTTCCGGGTCAAAGACCGTGCGCATCGCCTCAACCATCTGTTCTTCGGTGGCGATGGTCACGCCCTCCGCCAAAGGCTCGCCCATGGTCTCGGAAAATTCCGTCATATCGGGCTCACCGGGAGAGCCATAAGGGTTCATGTAGGGATCCATTTCTATCTTCCTTATTCCGCCGCTTGGCTTTCGTCAGCCCTGCGGTCGAGTTTTTGAAAATGTTCAAGCATCGCCATCATGCCGACCTGGCGCTGCGTCGTCAGCGCGCCGAGATTCAAATGGCGCACGTGCTCAGCAGTGATGGCCTGAAGCTCATCGCCGGTCAGGCCGCTGAACGATTCGATCATCATTGTCACCAGCCCCTTGACGATGATGGCATCACTAAAGCCGGAAAAATAGTGGCGGCCATCCTCAATTCGATCAGCAATCCAAACCTTCGACATACAGCCGTGCATGAGATTGGCGTCAACCTTGAAGACTTCCGGAAAGTCATCGTCATTGGCGCGCTTGCCGATATCGATAATGTATTCGAAGCGCATGTCTTCGTCGTCGATCAATTCCAATGAATCGACAAATTCCTGATAGCGCTCAAGATTGGAAAGTTCCGTGCTCACGCCAGCAACTCCTTGGCTTTCTCAATGGCCCCCGCCAAGGCATCGACGTCTTCGCGGGTGTTGTAGAGCCCAAACGAGGCCCGCACCGTGCCCTCAATCCCTAACCGATCCATTAACGGCTCGGCGCAATGCTGGCCGACCCGGACGGCCACGCCTTGGCGATCAAGGACCGTGGCCACGTCAAAGGGGTGCAGGCCTTCCACCAAGAATGAAATGATCGCCGCCTTGTCTGGCGCGTCGCCGACGACCTTAAAGCCCTCAATAGCCTTCAGGCGTTCATTGGCGTAGGCGAGAATGCCGTGCTCATGGGCTGAGATATTCTCCATGCCCAGATCGGCAACGTAATTCACCGCAGCGCCCAGTCCAATGGCCTGAACAATCGGCGGCGTCCCGGCCTCGAACCGGTACGGCGGTTCCTTGAATGTTGTCTTCTCGAACGTCACACGCTCAATCATGTCGCCGCCACCTTGGTACGGCGGCATGGTGTTCAACACGTCCCATTTGCCGTACAGCGCGCCGATGCCGCTGGGCCCGTAGAGCTTGTGGCCGGTGAAGGCATAGAAGTCACAATCCAGATCCTGCACATCAACCGGTTGATGAACGATGCCCTGGGCGCCGTCGACCAAAACCAAGGCGCCTTGATCATGGGACAAACGCGTGACCTCTTTGATCGGCACCCGGGACCCCAAGACGTTTGAGCATTCGGTGATTGCCACCAATTTGGTGCGCGGGGTCAGGCAGGCCTTGAAGTCTTCTAAGACAAACTCACCGTTATCGCGGATCGGGGCAATTTTCAGAACAATGCCCTTTTCTTCGCGCAGCAATTGCCACGGTACGATATTAGCATGGTGCTCCATCTCGGTGATGATCACCTCATCGCCTTCACCCAAAAATTTCCGGCCCCAGGTCGCGGCAACCAAATTGATCGCCTCGGTGACGTTTGATGTAAAGATCACTTCGTCTTCGGTTTTCGCATTTAGGAATTTGGCGACGGTGACGCGAGCTTCTTCAAAGGCATCAGTAGAACGTTGGCTTAAGTAATGGGCGCCGCGATGCACGTTGGCGTAATAGCTTTCATAAACTTCACGAACACAATCAATGACGGCACGCGGCTTTTGCGCACTGGCGCCATTGTCCAAGAACACCAAGGGCTTTCCATAAACTTCGCGGGCCAGGATCGGAAAGTCGGCACGGACTTTTTCGACATCAAAAGCAGTCAAAGAGTTGTCGCCCGGACCGGCGTCCTGAAGGGGCAGGATTTTACTCATTATTTCGTCCATTCCTCGGCCAGGAAGCATTGCGCCGGCAACCAGTGAATTACCTTGTCCATCAAGGCCTCGCGAACGGCCTCATCCTTGACCTCATCAATCACTTCGGCGAGGAACGATTGAATGAGCAGGTTGCGCGCCAACGCTTCGGGAATGCCGCGAGACCGCAAATAAAACAATGACGTATCATCAAGCTTTCCGGTCGTCGCGCCGTGTGAACACTTGACGTCGTCAGCGTAGATTTCCAATTCAGGCTTGGCATCCATTTCCGCCCGGTCTGATAACAGCAACGCGTTGGACAGCTGATGGCCATCAATCTGCTGGGCGCCGGGGTGGACAATGATCTTGCCCTGAAAGACACCGCGCGCCTCATCGTCAAGGATGCCCTTGAAAATCTCCCGGCACGTCGTATGCGCGGCATGGTGCTCAATCACCGTGGTGGTGTCACAGTGCTCGCGCCCCTTCATCAGGTATGCACCGTTGAGCCCGCAATGCCCGCCCTCGCCTTCGAGGCGCGCGAACACGTCGGTCCTGGACAACCGTCCGCCCAAGTGTAGGCCAAAGCCGTCATAGGTGGCGTCCTTGCCAATCCGCACATTCAAGTTGGCAAGGTGCGTCGACTCCCTGTTTTCCGATTGTACCCGGTAATGCCGGAGGGTCGCACCGTCGCCAACTTCAACCTCGGTCACCGCATTGGCGAAATAGGCCCCAACGCCCAAGCCGGCATGCAGTTTGACAATGGTCGCCTGACTGTTTTCTTCCATGACGATCAGGTTGCGCGGGTGATAGGCAACCGGTGAATCTGTCAGCCCGGCAACATAGATCACTTCAATGGGGGCTTCGACCACGACGCCGCGACGCACCCGGATGACACAGCCGCAATTCATCATTGCCGTGTTCAAGGCGGTCAATGGCTGCCCGTCTAATCGCCCGATCCGGCCAAGATGCGCGCCGACCCACTCTGGGTCGGACGCGATGACTTGGCCAAGCGATTCGATGCTGACGCCATCGGGCAAGGCATCAAGCCACGATAAATCCGGCCGCAGCGTGCCGTTGACGAACACGATGCGCGGATGGCTTGAATCAGACGGCAGCACCGCCGGAATGGACGCGACGCCGGCACCACCATCGGCGTCATTCACGGGCCTGAAAGACGTATCCTCCAACGGCCGGAGGCGTGTGTATTTCCAGGCTTCGAGCTTCGCGTGCGGCAGCCCTTGACCGGAAAACTGTTCAATGCCGCTCCGCCGAAGCGAGCTCAGCCACGGCAGATCATTGCCCGCCAACAGGCCATTGACGGCTTCAAAGTCGGCGACGAAGGCTTCGACGGGTGTGACGTTCTGTGTCATATGCACTGCCGCCCTTACGCCGCTGCCTCAGCGAATTCGGCGTAGCCTTTCTCTTCCAACTCCAGGGCTAATTCCTTACCGCCAGAACGCTGAATGCGGCCCTTCGCGAGAACATGCACCCGGTCCGGCACGATATGATCCAACAGGCGTTGGTAATGGGTGATGACCAGCGTCGCCCGATCCGGTGCGCGCAGCGCATTGACGCCATCGGAAACAATCTTCAGCGCATCGATGTCGAGCCCGCTGTCGGTCTCATCAAGGATCGCTAGCGCTGGATTAAGAACCGCCATCTGAAGAATTTCGTTGCGCTTCTTTTCACCGCCCGAGAAACCGACGTTGACGGCGCGTTTCAGCATGTCGTCGGAGATATTGAGCTCCTTGGTTTTCTGACGAACGACCTTGAGGAACGCCATAGCATCCAAATCCTCATCGCCCCGATAGCGGCGGATCGAATTCAGCGCTTCTTTGAGAAAGATCGTGTTTGAGACGCCGGGAATTTCCACCGGGTACTGAAACGCTAAAAATACGCCTTCGCCGGCCCGTTCCTCAGGCGACAATTCAGTAAGGTCCTTGCCTTTGTAGAGGATTTCGCCGGCCGTGACCTCATAGCCCTCGCGCCCCGCCAATACATAGGAAAGCGTGCTTTTCCCGGATCCGTTGGGGCCCATGATCGCGTGGGTTTCACCCGCTTCGATGGACAGATCAATCCCTTTCAGAATTTTCGTGCCGTCAACGCTGGCGTGCAGATTTCTTATTTCCAACATATGCTTTGATGACCTTCTACTTTGTCTTTTCAGTGTCCACAGCCAACGTCAGCCGACGCTGCCTTCCAGACTGATTCCAACCAATTTCTGTGCCTCGACGGCGAATTCCATGGGCAATTGCTGCAACACATCACGGCAGAACCCGTTGACCACCAGGGCCACAGCGGCCTCCTCGTCAATGCCGCGTTGGCGCAGGTAAAACAATTGATCTTCATTAATCTTCGATGTCGTTGCTTCGTGTTCGACAATCGCGTCGCGGTTCTTGCTCTCGATGTAGGGCACCGTGTGCGCACCGCAGGAATCGCCGATCAAGAGCGAGTCACATTGCGTGTAATTTCGGGCCCCCGTGGCCTTCGGCCCCATCCTGACCAAACCGCGGTAGGTTTGATCCGAACGGCCCGCCGAAATTCCCTTCGAAATGATCCGCGACGTGGTGTTTTTGCCAAGGTGAATCATCTTGGTGCCGGTGTCGGCCTGCTGCAGGTTGTTGGTAATGGCGATGGAATAGAACTCGCCGACAGAATTGTCACCTTGCAGGATGCAACTTGGGTACTTCCAGGTGATCGCCGAGCCGGTTTCCACTTGGGTCCAGGAAATCTTCGAGTTTCGCCCCCGGCATGCACCGCGTTTGGTGACGAAATTATAAATCCCACCACGCCCTTCTTCGTCGCCCGGATACCAGTTTTGGACGGTTGAATATTTAATCTCCGCATCATCCATGGTGACCAATTCGACGACCGCGGCGTGCAACTGATTTTCATCACGCATGGGTGCCGTGCAACCTTCCAGATAGCTGACGTAGGAACCTTCGTCCGCGATGATCAAGGTGCGTTCGAACTGACCGGTGTTTTCGGCGTTGATACGGAAATACGTCGACAGCTCCATCGGGCATTTGACGCCCTTCGGGATATAGACGAACGAGCCGTCGGTGAACACCGCGGCATTCAGGCACGCGTGCTTGTTGTCCGTATAGGGCACGACGCTTCCCATATACTTCTGCACCATCTCAGGCACCCGCTCGATGGCTTCGGAAATCGGACAGAAAATTACACCGACCTCTTCCAACTTCGCCTTAAATGTCGTCGCCACGGAAACCGAATCGAACACCACGTCGACGGCGACACCAGCCAGACGTTCTTGTTCCTTCAGCGAAATCCCAAGCTTTTCGTATGTGCGCAAAAGTTCCGGATCGACCTCATCCAAACTTTTCGGCCCGTCGGCCATGGATTTCGGTGCCGAGAAATAATAGGTGTCCTGATAATCGATGGCCTGAAAATTGGGTTTCTGCCATTCCGGCTCTGGCATGGTCAACCAATAGCGGTAGGCCTTGAGCCGGCTTTCCAACATCCATTCAGGCTCTTTCTTTTTTGCCGAAATGAAGCGGATGATGTCTTCGTTCAACCCCTTCGGCGCGGACTCAGTCTCAATATCGGTGACGAAGCCGTACTTATACTTCTCGTCCGCGAAATCCTGAACTTGTTGCGCTGTTTCAACCGTAGCGACCATTTTATTGTCTTCCCCGTATGACTTTGAATTTTTGTTTATGCCGCTGTTTCAGCACGCTCTGGAATAAGGCCTTTCCAGGCCTCGATAAATTTGTCGACGTCACCGGCCTCGGAATTCCAGCCAAAACTGACCCGAAGCGCGGTCGTTGAAATGTCCGGCGCGACCCCCATGGCATCAAGCACATGGCTGGGCTCTACCTTGCCCGCCGAACAAGCCGATCCGGCACTCACCGCAACACCGGCCAAATCAAGGCTCATGACCTGGGTGTCGCTGCGCACGCCCGGCAATGAAAAATTGCTGGTATTGGGCAATCGTGGCGCGTCGGCGGAAAAGATCATCGTCGCCGGCGAGAGTTCCTTGATTTGCGCCTCCAGAGCGTCGCGAAATTCAGCCATCCTAGGCGCTGACGTTTCAAGATTTTCCGCCGCCAGCTGGGCCGCAACGCCAAAGCCCACAATGGCGGCGACATTTTCCGTTCCCGCCCGGGCGCCGCGTTCTTGGCCACCGCCGGTAATCAAACTCCGCAGCGCTAGACCAGGTCGTTTGAAGATCGCGCCAATGCCTTGCGGGCCGCCGATCTTGTGACCCGTCAGCGCCATAAAATCGACACCCCACGCGGTGAAATCAACCACCACCTTGCCGGCCGCCTGAACGGCGTCACAATGCACCAAGGCGCCGGCATCGTGGGCAATTTTAACGATCTCCGGGATCGGCTGAAGGGTACCGGTCTCATTGTTCGCCGCCATCACGCAAACCAACGCCGGCTCGTCGCTCTGGGCCAACAAATCCGCCAGCGCCACCAAGTGGACAACGCCCTGATCATCAACAGGAATGACATCGGCATCGGCGGCACGCACCAGCGCGGTTTTCAACACCGCCGAATGTTCTGTCGCGGAAACCAGCACACGGCGGCACCTGGCGCCCAAAATGACTGTGTTGTTGGCTTCAGACCCGCCGCCCGTGAACACCACGTTGTCGGGTTCCGTGCCGGCCAGCCGGGCAATGTCTGCACGCGCCGCCTCGACACGCTTCAACGCGGCGCGCCCATAAGCATGCACCGATGACGGATTGGCGCCGGTCATCATCATCGCGTCCGCCACCGCTTGCGCCACTTCGGGGCGCGCCGGGGTCGTCGCGTTATGATCGAGATAGGCGATGTCAGTCATGGCTTCCTAAATCCCTGAGCCTTCGAAAGTCTTGGTTCGTGCCGGCGTTATTCGGCGGCGGCGAACGGGCTGGCCGCGTGGCCAGGCTGATAAAGCTGACCGCTCCGCCCCAAAACACGTTTCTCAACCACGTCGTCCAACGACACGGAACTCAGATAAAGATAAATATGATTGCCTAGTTCCTCCCAAAGATCATGGGTCAGACATCGGCTCTTGTTGGTTTTGCAGCCTTCCGGTGAACCGGGACTGCAGCGCGTCGCCTTGATCGGCTCATCGACCGCCATGATGATATCGGAGACACGCGTTTCCGCGGCACTGCGCGACAGCAAATACCCACCGCCCGGCCCCCTGACACTTTTCACCAATCCGCCGCGCCGGAGCTTGCCGAACAATTGTTCAAGATAAGACAGTGAAATTTCCTGGCGCTCGGCGACATCCGCCAAGGCAACGGGATTGCCATCCGATTGGGTCGCAAGATCGACCATTGCCATCACAGAGTAGCGTCCTTTGGTACTGAGTCTCACTTCACTTCCCCTTCACTTCCAAAATTCAACCGCCATCGCCATGCTGTTTCCTGTCAGCGGACGACTTGCGTGAATGTTCCTATCCGGTCCGTTTGCGGTGGGGCTTTTCTTCACCAACCGCCTCGGCTTCACCAGACTCCAATTCTTTAACTCGATTGCTGAGCGCCGATACCTGTGACCGCAATGCCTCAACGGTTTGCAATACCGGGTCCGGGCAGTCGTCCAGCGACGTGGCGTAGGCCTGAAACTCTTTCGCCCGCTCTTTATCTTTCGGCATGACAATCTTCGCCGGCACGCCAACCGCCGTGACCGACGCAGGCACGTCTTTCGTGACCACCGAGTTGGCGCCGATGCGGGCATGGGCGCCAACGGTAATGGGGCCAAGAATTTGCGCACCGGAACCGACAATCACGCCCTCTTCCAAGGTCGGATGGCGTTTTTGACCGACCTGGGCCTGCGAATCGACGCTTGGCGCCACACCGCCTAAGGTCACGTCGTGATAAAGCGTCACATCGTCACCCAACACGGCGGTCTGTCCGATGACGATGCCGGTGCCATGGTCGATGACGAACCGGCGCCCGATTTCCGCACCGGGGTGAATTTCGATCGCCGTCAGAATTTTACCAACATGCGACAAAAACCGGCCGCTCAGGTAAAAACCACGCGACCACAGCCAATGGCTGATGCGATACCAGATCAAGGCATGGAACCCCGGATAACATAGAATGATCTCCGCAGCACCACGGGCCGCGGGGTCGCGTTCCATATAAGCTTTGATATCTTCGCGAATAGTCTTGAAAACCATGGCGCCTAGGCTATGTTCTATGCGGGTTTCCCAAGGAAAACGCGCGTGGTGCCCCGCAATGAACAGTCTGCGGGAATGGCTCGTTGAACCATAAGCGTTATATAGGATTGCCGACTAGAATGGTCAAGTATTCAACGAAACATTTGATTGATAATCGTTTGCAATTCCAAGCCGTTAAGCGAATTCGAGTTTTTGAACTGCCAATTAACCAACTAAAGCCGGGGTTTATTAGATAGATGCCTGAGGTGATCTTTAACGGCCCCGAGGGCCGAATTGAAGGACGTTACCATCATTCCAAGGTGCCGAACGCACCGGTCGCCCTTTTGCTGCACCCGCACCCGCAACACGGTGGGACCATGAATAACCGGGTGGTTTATATCCTTTATCAAGCCTTCGTGAAGCGCGGGTTTTCCGCTTTGCGGTTCAATTTCCGTGGTGTCGGCCGCTCGCAAGGCCTGTTTGACAACGGCCAGGGCGAATTGAGCGACGCAGCGGCGGCGCTGGACTGGATGCAAGCCCACAATCCCAACACCAAAAGTTGCTGGATTGCAGGCTTCTCATTCGGTGCCTGGGTGGCCATGCAATTGATGATGCGTCGACCGGAAATCAACGGATTCGTATCCGTCGCACCGCCCGCGAACGTGCACGATTTCTCATTCCTGGCACCTTGCCCGGCGTCCGGGATGATCCTGCACGGCGACAAGGACGATATCGTTCCGTTGGTATCGGTCGATAAGCTGGCGCAGAAGCTGAAGAAACAGAAGAATATCAGGATCGATTACCGGGTCATCAAGGGTGGCGATCATTTCTTCCAAGAAGATGTCAGCGAACTGATTGGCCACCTCAACGATTATCTCGACAAGGCGCTGCCGAAAGCCGCTTAAGTCATCTGACTTATCGTATTAGCGCGCATGTAAGACGCCGCCGGTCACAGGCTGGCGAACACCCGTCGTCTGCGGATAGCTGAGCGGCAAGCCATGCAGGCTGCGTACCGCCAGATAGGCGAAGGCCTGGGCCTCGATCACGTCGCCGTTCCATCCGACCACCTCAACCGGTGCCAGCGGCGCATCCATTTCGGCACGCAGGGCAGCCATTATGGTCGGGTTATGGCGCCCGCCGCCGGTGACAAGCCAGCGGACCGGCGGCGCCGGAATATGGCTCAACGCCCTCGCCGCTGAGCGTGCCGTGAACGCGACCAAGGTCGCAGCACCGTCTTCCAGGCCAAGTCCTTCTATAGGCGCCAATGAGAACGCGTCTCTGTCCAGAGATTTCGGCGCAGGTAAATCGAAATATGGATTGTCCATCAGAACGGCAAGTCGGCCCGGATCGACATTGCCTTGGCGCGCCAATCGCCCACCTTCGTCACACGATTGGCCGGTGATCCGTTGCACCCAATCGTCCAGCAACGCATTGCCAGGCCCCGTATCGAACGCGATGGCGCCGCCATCAGGGCTGATCCAGGTGACGTTGGCGACACCGCCGATATTGAGCACACACAAGGGTCGCTCGACGTCACGAGCCATGGCGACATGGAACACGGGTGCAAATGGCGCGCCCTCGCCGCCCGCCGCGACATCGGCGGACCGAAAATCACTGACCACGGATATGCCGGTCTCATTGACCAGCAGCCCGGCATCGCCAATTTGGCAAGTAACGCCCGCCGCTGGATCATGAAACACGGTTTGCCCGTGAAAACCGATAACGTCGACATCGTCCGAACCGATACCGGATTCAGCCAACAATCGGTTCACGACTTCGGCGTGATACAAAGTCAAATCACGAACCACGTCGACAAACTCCGCGTCACCGTGCGGGTCCGGCTTTCGGCCAAGATAGGGTTTCAGCCGGCTGCGGAACTCATCGGCATAGGTAATCGACAAGTTTGGCCCCAGGGCATGAATGTCGGTGCCATTGGTTTCCACCAAGGCGGCATCGACGCCATCCATGGACGTGCCGCTCATCAACCCAATCGCGATCATCCGTTGGTTGTCATTCATCGCACTTCTCCAGCCACGTTTTCGATTGTCATCGGGATCACCCGGGCATTGCACTTGCCATGCCTATGGCATAAACCCTGAAAAACGCTTAACAGAGGCATCGATGGCCAATCATAAATCTGATTTTATCAATCAACTCACCGCGCGCGGGTTTTTTCACCAGTGCACGGATATCGATGCACTGGATGATCGCGCCGCGACATCGCCGCTGACCGCGTACATCGGTTTTGATTGCACCGCGCCAAGCCTGCATGCGGGCTCTTTGGTCTCAATCATGCTGCTCAGATTGTTTCAGCAATGCGGGCACAAACCCATCGTCTTGATGGGCGGCGGCACCACCAAGGTTGGTGACCCGTCAGGTAAGGACGAATCGCGAAAGCTTTTGGACGATGACGCCATCGCCGCCAACATGGCCGGCATCAAGCAGGTATTTTCCAAGTACCTCACCTTCGGCGACGGCCCAACGGACGCGATCATGGTCAACAACGCCGATTGGCTGGACGAACTTCAGTACGTGCCGTTCCTGCGCGATTACGGGCGACTGTTTTCCGTCAATCGGATGATGTCATTCGACAGCGTCAAATTGCGCCTTGAGCGCGAGCATCATCTTAGTTTCCTGGAATTCAACTATATGATTTTGCAGGCCTATGATTTCGTTGAACTGGCCCGGCGCCATGACTGCGCTCTGCAAATGGGCGGCTCCGATCAATGGGGCAACATCGTCAACGGCGTCGATCTGGGCCGAAGAGTCCGCGAAGATCAAGATATGGGCGGCGACATGGGCAGAGTTTTGTTTGGGCTGACGACGCCGCTGTTGACAACGGCATCAGGCGCGAAGATGGGGAAAACCGCCGACGGTGCGGTTTGGCTTAACGCCGATATGCTGTCGGCCTATGATTACTGGCAATATTGGCGAAACACGGAAGACGCCGACGTCGGTCGGTTTCTGCGATTATTCACAGAGCTTCCGCTTGATGAGATTGCGCGCTTGGAAAGCTTACAAGGCGTCGAGATTAACGATGCCAAGAAAACATTGGCCGACGCAGTCACCGCCTTATGCCATGGCACTGAAGCCGCAGGCGAGGCGCGGGAAACGGCTAAAAAAACCTTTGAGCAAGGCCAGCTTGATGACGGCCTGCCAAGCTTCGAAATCCCCGCTGCTGAGCTTGATCAAGGCCTGCCCATATTCGAATTACTAGTCCGCAGCGGCCTGGCTGCATCGAACGGTGAAGCCCGGCGGCTGGTGCGCGGCGGCGGGGCCAGGATCAACGACGTTGCGATCAATGATGAAAAACATACGGTCGGCACGGCGGATGCCAATGCGGACGGTGCGATCAAGGTTTCATCGGGGAAAAAACGCCATGTCCTGGTTCGTTCGATCTGAGGCTGAAAAAACACGGTTATCGGTCCTGCCGGCTGCGCGATACTGACCCATGTGGAAATTTCTGAAACGCGGCTTCGCAATTGTGATGGTCTCACTTATCAGTCTTGAAATGATGAGTGTGATCGCCGTCCATGCCGGCTTAATCGCTGCCAATATTCCGTCATACACATGGCCCAGCTTCACCCCGTTCTGGGCGGCAACGGACCGAAATTTCGGTATGTGGCATCCGCCGGATGCGCACTACAATCACGTCAAATCCTGTTACAATCTGGTCTATCGGACCAACTCGTTCGGGGCACGTGACCGTGAGCGCGCGAAGAAATCGTCGCTGCCACGCGTCATCATGCTGGGCGATTCGTTTATTGAAGGGTACGGACTTGGGCGAACTGACCGTGTCTCCGACCGACTGGAGGCAAAAACCGGAATTCCGCATTTGAACTTCGGCACCTCGGGCGGCTTCGGCCCGACCCAGTATTTGCTGCAATACGAAACCCTGGCGAAGACCTTTGATCACCGCGCGGTGATTGTCAGCATTTTGCCCGACAATGATTTCTTTGATGATGACCCAGGCCGCGCGGCGCGCCAAAACGATCCGCGATATGCCCCCTACTTTCATGCGGGCGCCGGCAAATTCGGACTCAAGTACAGAAACGCCGCTGAGACCGAACATCTGGAAACCGCCAACCGCCAGGCCTGGAAAAGAGGCCTCAGGAGTTTAACCCGAAGCTTCAGCTACGCGGCCAACGTCATCGATCATCTGCAAGCCCAGATCGCCTATCAAAGCGCGGCACCGCATGCCCCAGATGCCAGCCCAACGGGATATTCCGGTTTTTATGATTTTACCCCCACGCAGCTGGCGCGCCTTGAATACGTCCTGACTCGTTTAATCGCGGCCCTCGACGACCGGCCAATGGTTGTTGTGTTGATCCCCCGGCCGAACGATTTGGCACGTATGCGCCGCGCCGCCAACGTCCCCTTGGTCAACTGGCTTCAAGCGTTTCTGAAGTCACACACGAACGTCACATTGCTTGATTTATCCATTGCGTTTTCGGCGCATCCAAATTCGAGTGATCTGTTTAATCGATGTGATGGTCATTGGTCGCCGACCGGCGCGGCGCTCGCAACCAAGCTATTGTCGGCGACGGGGCTGCATGGAACGCTCACCAATTAGTTCAGCGGCAATCGCCCAAATTATTTTCTAAAATTACAAATCCTAATTTCTTGGTGCGGGCCGCGCTGCCGTGGATGCGGGCTTCAGCGGTATTCAATCGATAGCTCAGCGGCGGCGCCAATCGCAAATGCCGTTTCGCCAATTGCCACAACCTGCTGGAATCCATCAGGTCCTTCCCCCGCGTAGCATTCCAAATTATCAGGCATTTGCCGGGCGGAATTTTAGTCGGCGCCAGATAGGGTAGGAAACGCCCTGACACGACACGAGAATCGGGAAAATACCGACGCAAATTGCCGCTCAGGATATTCGGATAATCCATGGCAATGATGGTGCCGCGCTGAAACCCCGCCGCCTCGATTTGCCGGCTGAGTGCTGAGTGGGGAAAGAAGAAGTTACATTTTTTGCAGGTTTCAGGCGCGACGCCGGCGCGCACCGCTAGTCCCAAAGGCACGCACAACGCTAACACCGTAAATACGCCCACGAAGGCCCGAAAGCGACCGGCGGAAATCCGGGCCGGATCAAGCCACGTGGCGGCAAAGATCGGCACCGGCAACAACACGATCATCCAATGCGCCTGAATGGCACTGACCCGCGACACGCCAACGCCGAGGATCAATGCCACGATCACGCAAATGATATACGCCCCCAGAAGGCGGCGATTGTCGTGTGCCCCCAATTGTCTCGGCGCCTGACCAGCCGACGACCGTGCCGGCCACAAAATGGCGGCGGCGATTATAAGGCCCGGCATCAAAATGGATACGCCGCCCCGAAAGACGCCCCACAGGCCCTTCGTTATGTCCGCAAGGTAGGTCAAGGTTGCATCCGTCGGTAATGAATTGACGTTCGCCGAGGCCAATCCATCTGCCGACCCAAAAAACCAGAAATAATAAGGCCCGGCCAGAGCCACGGCAACGAACACCGTGGCGAAGATTTTCCAAGATACCATCCAGTCACGATGCCCAGGCGCAAACAACGCACTCATGAGCAACGGCAAAACAAACAATGCGTAGTTAAATTTTGCCAACAGGCCTGCGGCGACAAATAAGCCAAAGACGGCATATCTGGCAATTGTCGGGCGTTCGTGAATACGCATAAAAGCCCAAAGCGAGCCGGCGATGGCCGCCGCCAACAAAGCGGTGTTGGAATAATTCACCGCCATATCCCAGGCAATGTAGTAAAACCCCAGCACCGTCAACGTTGCCACTAATGCCGTGCGGCGATCACTCAACATCCGCAATGCCGCCAGATAATAAAAAACATACATGGCACCAAGCGCACTATATTTGATCGCCACCACGGACGCCGCCTGAACGCCGAAGAACGACTGCAGTGCCATCACCATCCAGGTGTAAAGCGGGGGCTGATTGGCTTTGTATAACCATGCCCAACTTTGCGCGTAATACAGCTGTTCCGCATCATCCTCCGAAGCGCCCGGAAACAGTGCAACACGCAACGTAAAAATGACGCCGAGATATACCGCCAGCACGATCAGCGCCAAACGGTTTTCGCCTAAGATTCTGACCCAAGCATCGATCACATTCACAAGCTTGGTCATGTTAGCGAAAGGTCTGTAAACACGCGCATCATCGCGCTAATTGGATTCGCTTTCCGACGGCCCGCTGCCGGGAAATTTCGGTGGCGTGTCGGCCTTACCGAAGATACCGAAAACATTGCGCAGGATACCCGGCGTCAGCGCCGAGAGCGGATTGACCGAAACGATCGGCTCCTCGGTCGGCCCGGTCATCGTGTAGCGCGCAGCAAACACCCCGCCCCCCTCTTCGCCGCCGGTCAGGATATCGCCAAGTAACGGAATTCGCCCAAAGACGGAATTCAGCGCATATGCGGGAATGACCGTGCCTTCCAAATCGACCACGTCGGCGTGTCGGAATACCTTGCCGCTGGCGGTGAACCCCAGCGCCGCACCCGTTGCCCGCGCTTCCTTGAGATGGAAGGTTCCCTGGTTCAATTCGAACGGCACCTGCAAGTCATTAAAGGCCAATCCATCGCCTTCCAAAGCATCGAGTATGCCCGACAGCGCCATGATGGATAGTAAATGCGCCAACACCGGGGTATTGGTGACCCGATAGTCCTTGATGGAAACTATGCCCTTCAGGGGTTGGCCGGGGGCTGCGTCGTCATAGGTGCCGTCAATGCGAAGCGTCCCGCCGATCATATTCGGATAAAGATCCAGCATGCTCAAAACGGTACCGGCATTGTTCGAACGCATGGATAGCGTGCGGTTGCCGTCGGCGCCGGGACGGACCTCCAAATTGACATCCGTGTCCAAACCGACCGTGCTGCTCAGCAAGATAGTCTGCCAAAGTTCCTGATCACGGGCGAAAGTGCCGGATACTTTTTTGACCGAAATTTTCGGATCCAGCCAAACCTTGTCGAACTCAACGGCCAACGTCACCTTGTCCAACATTCGGTTGTTCTCGGTTCCCTGATCGCTGGCTTTGGCGACAATATCATTCCATATGGACGATAGATCAAAACTGGGCCCGTGAAACCCGGCCTCCCAACCGCCATCGGGCTTCGGCAACACGGCGCCCTTCATATTCGTTCGGCCCATCATGATCTTAGAGAAATCAATCCGCTCAAGCCCCGTGCCGTCGGTGGCATATTTCGCGTTGCCGACAATTTCCATATCCGGCGCTGACAATTTGAATGATGGAATATCAGACACCAGGCTGCGCTCGACGTTGACAACAATCTCCACCCGCCCTTCCTCACCAGCTTTTTTTGACCACCCAAATGCCGGTGCGGCAAGACTGGCCTGAGTAATGTCGGCGCTGACTTTCAAGCGCCGATCAATATCATCCAGAATCGTATATTCGATATTGGCATCAACTGCGCCGCGGACGTAATCCCCGGAGAACGGATCCATAACCAGGCCAAGATCGCGGATGTGATTGACGTCAATAATTTTGGCGCGAACCGCGTAGCGGCTTTTGAATTTCTGCCCGGGCATGAAGTTTTCGCGCCAGCTCAATGATGCGGGAATATTGTCGAACGACACATCACCGCTCACGTTCATGCCGCGGCGATCGACCTTAAGGTCCAATGTGCCGCCTTTGATGGCACGACCAAGAAACACATTCGCCAGTTTGACGTTAGTCAGGCTTGATCGGGCCCAGACCTGAACCTGCTCAAAGCCAAGCGTATGCTCCAATATAAAATGCAGCTTGAGCCGTGTCGCGCCCTGGCCCGCCGCACTTTTCGGGTCAATCCCAAGTGCCGTGGCGAACTGCAGGGGTTTGTGGTCGATGTAATTGAGTTGTTTGTTCAGATCTCCCTCAAGGCGCAAATCAATATCGGCAAACTGATCGAATTGATCGAGACCGGTAATGATCACCGTCCCACCCTTCAGCGTCACGCCGCCGGACGTCCCTTTGTCGATATGAACGGTATAGGACGAGCGGTCGAACTCCATACGTGCATTTACATTTTCAACTTTCGGCATGGGACTTAAGTAATCTACTGTCGCCCCCTTGACGTTCATGGTGCCGTCCAATGCGACGACCTCAAGCACACCGCCGGGGTGCACCTTGAACTGCCCTTTCATATCGGCGCGGGGCGCCATGCCTTTTGAGATATGCTTGGTCACCCACGTTTGCGCATCGGTGCACAGCGCTGCCGGCCAATAGGACGTCAACCGGTCGATAGGTGTATTCTTGAGGTTGCCGGTGATTGAAATATCCACCGGCGCATTCGATTTCGCGAGGCCACTGACGGCGCCGCTTATGGAAGCAATGGGCCCGTCCAGTGCCGCGTCGAGCGACGTAATATTCAAGGTATCGCCGCCATCGACAACACTGCCTTTGAATGTGAACCCGCGCACTGGCATCGCATGATTGAACGGCGCCGGCAATTGAATGCGGCTATCGGGTACCAGATCGACGACAAAGCTTTGGATATCGGCCCGTGCCCGGGGACCGCTGAATCCGGCTTTCAATTTTACCGACGCAACGCCAAGGGTTTGAGCGAACGGTTTCGGCAAAATAAGTTTCCCCGGCCCGCCTTTGATCTCAACGCTAAGCCGGTCGACCGTGCCGTCGATGGGCATCCCAAGGCTGACTTGGCCGGAAAATGGCATATCGAGGGCCTGAAGCGGCGCGAGGTCGCTGGCGACAGCTGCGAATACAGCCGGCGCCACATCCTTG
>Ga0315339_1001356_pt1 | contig 22222 bp, 18 predicted proteins | sample ASW17metaG_FD_204514 | JGI IMG/M metagenome (GOLD analysis project Ga0315339, IMG submission 204514) | Ammonia-oxidizing marine archaeal communities from Pacific Ocean, United States - ASW #17 | ecosystem: Environmental > Aquatic > Marine > Oceanic | place: USA: California | collected 2016-12-05
ACACACGGACCTTGAGGTCCAACGGGGCACCGGACCAAGGTCCGGCCTTGCCGCCAAGCCGCAGCGAGAGTTCCGCACCGACACCGGCGCCCTGGCAGATCTGCACGGCCATGGGATCCCATATCCCACCGACAGCGGCATTGGTGATACCGTGATCGATGAGCGCGCGGATGATATAGGTGGAATCACCGGCCGCCCCGCCACCCGGATTATCAGCAATATCACCGAAGACGACCGGGCCGTCGGATACGCCTTCAGCAGCGACAATGGCATCCGCTAAATCAATAAAGGGCGGCGTGGTCTCGTTTCTCAATTCCCAAAGTTCGCGCCCCAATTTTTCCGCCAACGCATCACCTACCGCCTGGCGGTCATCGGTCACAACAGCGACGCGGGTGCCGACATGCGGAATGTTCGCCCACGGGAACCCATGGCCCAGGGACACCGATAGGACGCCATCTTTGCCTTCCAAGTCGCGCATCCCCTGCACGAACCCCTGCATGGGCTCGCGGGTCGTGTGGTAGAGCCCGATCATTCGGCAATCGAACATGCTGATTTTGGGTTTAATCTGGCCTTCCAAAGTTGCCTCGATGATGTCCCAAACCTCTTCCGCGCGTTCGGCAAAATCGATGTGCGGGTATTCTTTGTAGATAACGAAGGCCGTCACGTCGTCACAAAATTGTTTGCTGATATGGCAATGAAGATCAAGCTCGCAACCGATGGGGATGTCGGGTCCGATGATCTCTCGGATGCGATGGACGAGATCTTCCTCGCAATCGTCATAGCCGTCCGCAACCATGGCGCCATGCAACGACAGCAGCACCGCGTCCACCGGCATGGCGGCGCGCAAAACATCCAGAATTTCATCGCGAAGGGTTTCGTGGGTGCGCTTCACGGTTAGCCCTGATGGCGTGGCGAAGGCGCACAACCCTTCGGCAACGTTCCAGCCTTTGACCTCAGCTCGCTCGCGCCACATTTTCAGCGGCACGCCGAACATATTGATGGCTTCGGGGTGGTCGCCGCCGCGAACCAGATAGCTGTCTTCGTAGGCTTTGGTGTCCGTCGGCAACGGCGCCCAGGTGTGGGTCTCGGTGCCGAGACATGCCGTGAATATGCGTTTGCTCATGCCGCACCCTTTAGTTTTTCTATATCGGGCAGGGGCCGGGCGGTTTCAGGATTGCCGCTCAGCACGTGTTCAATGGCCATCGCGGCCTCAAGCACCTGACGATCAGAGCCATTTGGCGCACTGATTTGCAAGCCCATGGGCATGCCCTTGTGATCTACGCCAAACGGAATGACGCAGGCTGCCGGCGTTGCCATCGTCAATGCATAGGCCGGCGCCATCCAGCGCATGTAGTTGGGCAGCGGCTCACCGTTAATTTCCTCGACGTACCAGTCCTCATGCGGGAACGGCGTCACGGCGGAAGCTGGGCTGATCAGGATATCCACTTCATCGAATAAGGCATTGAACCGACGGTAAATCGCCGTCTGCTCGACATGCGCCCAGGCCACGTCAGCGGCGGAGAAGTCGGCACCCATTTCAGTGTTTGAGATCACGTTCGGTGTCAGTTTCTCGCGATGATTCGCGAGACGTTCACCATGGGCGGCCATAAAGTTTACGCTACGCAAAATCTCAAATGATCGATGCAAATCCGGTCCGAGCTCAGGATCACGGTCCTGGGTCTCGTTAAATATATGGCGAAACAGGTTCACCCGTTCGCCGAAAAGGCGCCGGATATTATTGTCCACCGGCGCGCAACCCAAATCCTCGGAAACGGCGACCCTTAAGGTCGACGGATCGGCTGCCTCCAGCGGCTCAATCAGGTCTGGATCAATGGCACCGCCGAAAGGGTCATCAACGTCGTCATGCGTCATCGCCGCCAACAAAAGGGCGGCGTCACCGACATTGCGGCCCATGGGCCCCAACACGGAAAACGGATTGAGGCCAACAACGCGGCTCTCGGAAGGCACCGTGCCCGGTGATGGGCGGAACCCAACGACGCCGCAAAAAGACGCCGGCGTGCGTAAACTGCCGCCATAATCTGATCCTGTGGCGATGGGCACCATTCCCGTGGCCAATGCCACCGCAGACCCGCCGGAAGAGCCGGCGCACGTGAGTGTCGGATCAAACGGATTGCCGGTCGCACCGAATACGCGATTTCGTGTATTCGCTCCGGCACCAAATTCGGGCGTATTGGTCTTCCCCATCATGACGCCGCCATTGGCGCGAATTTGAGCGACGGAGTTTTGATCTTCGTCGGGAACATTGTCTTCGTAAATCAGCGAACCATATGTGGTCCGCACACCTTCGGTTGCCTCCAGATCCTTAACGCCAAATGGCAGGCCATGCAGCAGGGCCAACGGCTCGCCGTCCATGACATCGCGCTCCGCGTCTTTCGCTTCCTCCCGCGCCCGCTCGAAGCAAGGTGTCACCAGCGTGTTGAGCGCAGGGTTCACGGCTTCGGTGCGCGCAATGCAGCTTTCCAAAAGCTCAACGGGCGAAATTTCCTTGGTGCCGATGCGCCGCCGCGCCTCGCGGGCCGTCAGATCACAAAGTTCGGTCATGGGGTGAGTGTCTCCAGATTGGGTTTTGGAAAGGTGAGCGCAGGTATACGGGCAACGGCAGTCTCAAAGGCAAGCGCCATGCTCAGAAGTTGATGATCGGCACCGCGCTTGCCGACCAGTTGAACGCCTGACGGCAGGCCCAGATGATCCAATCCGCAGGGTACCGCAATGACCGGATGCCCCATCAACGTCACGATGGACCGAACCAGCGACGCGTCGACATAATTTTCCATGGGCTTGCCACCGACGGTTTTCGGGATGCCGTCTTCCAGGCGAAACGCGGAAACCGCATTACCGGGCACGATCATCAGATCAATATCGGCAAAGAATTCCTGAAACCCGGCGTAGAGCGCCGACCATGATTTTTCAGCCGCGGCCGCATCGGCCAAGCTCATGCCCAGGCCGGCTTCTACATTAGCGACAATATTCGGCGACACGACATCCGCGTGATCACGAACCCGATCCGTGTGGTTCGCCAAATAATAAAGACAGCGGAGTGTCCACAAGACATCGCGGACACCCGGAACCGGCGGCGCTTGGTGGGCAAAAGTTCCAAACAAACCGGATAAGGAATTGATGGACGCTTGAAAGCTATCGCGAATGCCTTCATCCAAGGGCGCTTCGCCGTTGAAATCGGCGCTCCAGGCGACCCTGAGCCCGGACAGATCGAGTTTATCCAAAGCCGCAAATGATGCTGGATCGCACGGGCCCGCCATGGCATCGCGCGGATCATTGCCCGCCAACCCGGTCATCATCAGCGCCGCATCGCGAACGTTGCGGGCCATCGGACCCTGGACGCTGAAATGCGTATAATTAAGGGCCCGGTTCTCGCGCGCAACCAGCCCCGGCGTCGGCCGAAATCCGACAACACCACACCACGTCGCCGGATTGCGCAGGCTGCCGAAAGTATCCGACCCATGGGCCAAGGGTAGCATGCCCGTCGCCAGCGCCGCCGCCGAGCCGCCGGATGACCCGCCCGAGGTCCGGCTCAAATCGTATGGATTTCGGGTCGGACCAAAAACCTTGTTTGTGGTGTTTGAGCCCGAGCCGAATTCAGGCGTATTGGTTTTCGCAACGATGATCGCACCGGCATCCCTAAGGCGCGCAACAAGCGCTTCATCCTTTTCGGGAACGTTGTCTGCATGCAAAAGCGAACCATACGTCGTCCTCAGACCCTCCGTGGCATTCAAATCCTTTATGCCGACCGGCAACCCGTGCAGGGGTCGGAGATCATCACCGTTTCTTACCGCGGCCTCAGCAGCGGTAGCCTCAACCCGAGCGCGCTCAAAGTCCGTCGACACAATGGCATTGGTGGTCGGATTGACTGTTTCGATCCGGGTGATGCAACTTTCTAAAAGTTCCACGGATGACAAGTCTCCGCGGCCAATCAGGTTGCGCGCCTCGAGAGCGCTGAGATCACAAGGCTCGGTCATGGGACAGGCCTCGCTCTCAGGGCTGATAGGCTGTATTGGGATCACCTAAATCCCAATAAACACCAGTGACTAACTCCATGCCTTCGCGGGTCAACGACCAAATAATGTGTTCGTTGGGCGCATGCTGAGAGCAGCCGCCGTAACTCAAAGGTAACCACACGAAGGGGATGCCCAAGACATCCTGGAACACGTCATTGCAGATCGAGCCTCCGGAATTCGGCATCACCGCCGGTTGGTTGCCAATGGTCCGCGCGACAGCGCCCATCATCCATTGCGCCCACGGATGGTCCGGGTCGGTGCGGGCGGCGGCGAACTTCCCATCGTTGGAAGGCGGCGGTTCATGAATTTCGATCATCCCGAAACCGTTCTCATCAAGATGCTGACGGACGGCGGGAATGATATTGTCAGGATCGGTACCCACCACATAACGCAGCTGACAATTGACGTGCCCTCTGGGCGGCACCGCGTTGACAGGCTTGTCCGGGTTGCCAGTGACGTAAGCGAGAACCTCGAGTGTGTTCCAAGCATAGACTCTCTCAGGTGCCGTCAAGCCGGGCTCGCCCCAGTCTGGATTGATTTCGGGCGCGTTTTCACCGCCTTCGCGTTTCACATCCTTCAAGGCGTCGCGCACAGAGTTCGAAATTGGCGGCGGCCGCAATCCCTCGACCAAAATTCTGCCGTTAACGTCCACCATGGTGGCGATGGCGTTGGCGAGCACAATGCCGGGATTGGCCAGCACGCCCCCCCAATTGCCTGAATGGTGCCCACCGGCGCGCAAATTAAGGACCAGATCAAAATTCCGCGTGCCCCGGCACCCCAAGGTCAAATTCGGGTGTGCAATATCTACGCGCGGGCCGTCGGACGCGAAATAGACATCCGCCGCAAAATCGTCTTTGTGCGCCGCGACCAGATCCTTCAGGCCCTTCGAGCCATTTTCTTCGCCGGTCTCAATCATGAATTTGGAATTGAAGCCAAGTTGGCCGCGCTCAGTGATGACCGATTTCAGCGCCGCCATATGGACTGAATGCTGGCCTTTGTTGTCGGCGGTTCCCCGCCCATAAACCTTGTCGCCATCACGTTCCATTATCCATGGATCACGATCTTCGTCCCAAAGCCCTTCCTGGCCACGGACCACATCGCCGTGGCCGTAGCCTAGAACTGTCGGCAAATTCTCACCCTCGATCCGAGATGCCAGTAACACAGGCCCAAAGCCTTCAAGCGGATTGTCATAAACCTGGCACGAATAGCCCATGGCTTCGAAACCCGAGCGCATTTCCTCTTCTAGATACTGATAAAGTTCGGGTGTGCGCTCGACTCTTTGGCATTCGGTCGGCACAGCGACGCGGCGCGCCAAGTCGGTCCAATACCCGGCTTCATCATCAAAATACTCAAGTGACCGTGCAACGGCCCCGTCACGGCTCATGGCGTTCGTCCTTTAGTGCTTCTTGCCGGGCGTTCCGCCCTCGCCCAAATCCCAATAAAGACCGGTCATGATGGCCAGCGCTTCGCGCGCCTCCGACAATAAGATGTGTTCGTTCGGCGCGTGCTGGGAACAGCCGGAGTAGGAATGCGGAATCCAGATTGACGGTAGGCCCAAGGTGACGTTGAACAGGTCATTACAAATCGAGCCGCCAAGGCTCGGAATGACGGCGGTCTTTTTACCCGTGGTGCGCTCCATGGCGTCCGCCGTCCACGCCGCCCAAGGATCGTCCGGCGGCGTCGCACTGGCGTTAAATTCCGGCGCGTTCTCGGGCGGCGGCGGTTCAATGGCGATCATCTCAAACCCATGCTCGTCCAGATGTTCGCGAAGTGCGGGCAGAATTCTGTCCGTATTGGTTCCGGCGACAAATCGAAGCTGGCAGTTCGCCCGCGCTTCGGCCGGAACGGCATTCACCGGCTGGCGCGGATTGCCGGTCTTAAATGTCAAAACCTCAAAACTGTTCCAGGCATGAATTTGTTCCACCGGGCTCAAACCCGGCTCGCCCCAATCAGGATCGATATCAGGCGCATCATCGCCGCCGGACGGCGCGATATCGGTCAAGCTGGCCCGCACGGCATCGCTCAGCGGCGGCGGGCGCCAATCTTCAATGAGAATCTTGCCGTTTGGGGAGACAATGGATTTCAGCGCATGGGCCATGACAATGCCGGGGTTTGTCAGCAGCCCTCCCCAATTGCCGGAATGATGCCCGCCGTCGCGGCACTTCAGTACCAGTTCGAAATTCCGGCACCCGCGGGCACCCAGAAAAATTGTCGGCCGCTCTGGCGAAATTCTTGGCCCGTCGGATGCGATAAACACGTCAGCGGAAAATTTATCCAAATTTGCCTCAACGACACCGAAAATTCCGGGCGACCCATTTTCCTCACCCATCTCGACCATGAACTTGGAGTTGAACCCCAGTGATCCACGAACTTTCAGGACGCGGCGAATGGCCGCCATATTGATGGTGTGCTGGCCTTTGTTATCGGCGGTGCCGCGGCCATACAGTTTATCGTCCACCTGGGTGGTCACCCAAGGATTGAGTCCTTCAATCCATTGATCTTCCAGCCCCCGAACGACGTCACCGTGGCCGTAACCCAGGACGGTCGGCAACGCCTCGTCCTCAATCCGTGTTGCCAGAAGAACCGGTCCCTTGCCCTCGACGGGATTCTCAAAAATCTCGCAGTTGTGCTCCATGGCCTCGAAGCCCGGCTGGATTTCCTCTTCGAGATACCGGCGCAGTTCGGCCTGATTATTTTCTTTTTGGCTTTCCGACGGGATGGCGACGCGGCGCGCCAATTCGGCGACATAGTCGCCACTGTCGAAATAAGCCTGAATGCCCTCGACAGCTTCTTCGCGGCTCATGCCGCCTGGCCCTTGGCCTCATCGAACAGATGACATTCCACGTGGCCTTGTTCGGTGGCGATGGGCTTCGGCGCACGTTCCGAGCAATGGCCCAGGACCTTGGCGCAGCGCGGATGGAAGGTACATCCGGACGGTGGTTCCACCGGATTCGGATAAGCCGCCCCCAGATGCGTGTCGGGAACGCTCAAATTCGGATCTGGCGTCAACACGGAATCCAAAAGCGCCTGGGTGTAGGGGTGCTGCGGGTTGGTAAACAGCGTTTCCGTATCCGCCTCTTCGACAATCCGGCCAAGATACATCACGGCGACCTTTGTCGCAATATGTTCAACAACCGCAAGATTGTGCGAAATGATCACGTAGGTCAGGTTCAATTCACCCCGCAAATCCTGCAGCAGATTGAGAATTTGCGATTGGACGGAGACATCGAGCGCCGAGGTCGGCTCGTCGCAAATAACGACGCGAGGCCTATTGATCAAGGCGCGCGCAATGGCGACGCGCTGGCGCTGTCCGCCGGACAGTTGACTGGGATAGTTTTCAAAAACGCGGCGCGGTAAGCCAACCAATTCCATCATTTCCTCGGCCCGGCGACGCCAGGAATCAGGATCGGAGCCGCCTTGGATTTTCAACGGCAACGTAATGATGGAGCCGATGGATTTTCTAGGGTTCAACGACGAATACGGGTCCTGAAAAATCGGCTGCAAGAGCCTGGCGACTTCCAGGCGATGCAAATCACCCACGGGTTTGCCGTCGACAACAATCGTCCCGGCTGTCATGCTTTCCAAGCCCAGCAGCATCTTCGCCAGCGTCGTCTTCCCGCAACCCGATTCGCCAACCAGTGCGACAACCTCACCCCGCTTGACCTGCAAATCGACGCCGTTAACAGCATGCAGCGGCCGTTTTCCCTTAAAAGCCCCGGCGGAAATCATGAAAGTTTTCGTGACGCCTTTGGCGTCGATCATCACTTCGCTATCGCTCATGCCGGCACCTTTTGTTTTAAGTTTTCGGCGCATTGCTCGGATGTCAGAACACACCGGAAATCATGATCCGCCGTAAAACCCTGGCGAAGATCTACTGTTTGCGTCCGGCAGATATCCGTCGCATACGGGCAACGATCGGAAAAATGACAACAATTCATCTCACCGACCAAGGACGGCACAATTCCCGGGATCGAACCCAGATGACTGCCGCGCGCGGTCTTTCCAGGAATGGGGATACACTCCAGCAAACCTTGCGTATAGGGATGCGTGGGATTCTCGAACACTTGCTTCGCGCTGCCTTGCTCAACCACTTGGCCGGCGTACATCACACAGACCCGGTCCGCGACCCGTGCGACAACACCAAGATCATGGGTAATCAGGATCAAACCCATATCGAATTCGTTTTGCAACTCAGCGAGCAGCAAAAGAATTTGTGCCTGGATGGTCACGTCGAGGGCTGTGGTCGGTTCGTCGGCAATAATCAGGCCCGGGCCGCACATCAACGTCATGGCGATCATCACGCGTTGGCGCAATCCGCCGGAAAGTTGATGCGGATATTGCCGGAGCCGGCTTCGCGCCGCGGTGATTCCAACTTTTTCCAACAGGTATACGGCGCGATCTCGCGCCTCATCGCGCGAAACCTTCCGATGGCGGATCAATGCTTCTTCGAGCTGGTTGCCGATGGTGTAGGCCGGATTAAGCGACGTCATCGGTTCTTGAAAAATCATCCCCATGAGATTGCCGCGAATATCGGCCATCTCGTCCTCGGGGATATCGAGGACGTTCTTGCCGTGCAACTCCAGCCTCTCCGCCGTGCGGTTGGCCTTGGTCGGCAGCAAGTCCATGATTGCCAATGAGGTCAGGGATTTGCCACAACCCGATTCGCCGACGATACAAAGTGTTTCGCCGCGGTCGACCTTGAAACTTACGCCCTGCACCGCATGAAGCATGCCGCTGGGTACCGGAATTTCGACCTTCAAGTTGTCGACGCTCAAAATACGTTCGGCCATGTGTTCCCCGGACTATTGGTTGAGTGTGGATTAATTTCTGTTTTCAGGCGCCGTAACGTCACGAATGCCGTCACCCATGAGGTTGATGCACAACACCAGCATGAAGAGCGCGAACCCAGGGATTGCGATCACCCAGGCCTTGAAGAACATCATGCCCTTGCCCTCGGAAATCATTAGGCCCCAACTGGGCGTCGGTGGTTGGACGCCGAGGCCGAGGAAGGATAGTGCAGCTTCTAAAAGCACCGCGTGGGCAACCTCCAAGGTGGCGACAACGATCAGTGCATTCGCGACATTCGGCATGATCTCGGTAAAAATAATCCGCGTCGTCGAGCAGCCCAGCGCCTTGGCCGCGGCGATGTAGTCCATACTTCGTACCTGTTGGGTGGTCGCCCGCATGACAACGGCGAAGCGATCCCAAATTAACAACCCCAATACCCAGATCACAATATTCAGCGAGCTGCCGATCAACGCGACAACGACCAACGCAACCAAAATTACCGGCATGGCAAGGCGCGTCGTGATAATGAAGGTAATGATCATATCGACCCGGCCACCGAAATAGCCGGCGGCAACGCCCAATGCCGTGCCAATCACACCGGAAATCAACATCGCCGCGAAACCGATCAGCAACGACGTTTGTGCGCCGAACATCATCCGGGACAAATAGTCGCGGCCAAAGCCATCGGTGCCCAACGGGTGCAACCATGTTCCCTTGGCACCCCAGACCGGATCCAGGAATCGTTTGCTCAAATCCTGGTCAAAGGGATCGTGCGGTGCCAGCAAGGGCGCAAGAATGGCGATCAGAAATATAAACAAAAGGACACCGCCGCCGATGGTCATGCCGGCATGCCCGAAGACGCGCTTAAGTAATAGCGACGAGGCGGAAGGTTCTAAAATCTCCTGCGCCGAGGGAAGCTTTGCCGCAACGGTTCCGTTTGCCATATCCGTTCTCCCTCTAGCTCACACGTATTCTTGGGTCGAGAAATGCGTTTAATAAATCCGCCAAGAAGGTCAGCAGGATATAAAAACTGGCGATGGTCAAAACGATTGCCTGCATGACTTCAAAGTCAGAGCGCTGGATCGATTGCCAAGCAAGATTGCCAAGTCCGTTCAGCGAGAAGATGGTTTCAATGACGATAGAACCACCGAGCATGAAACCCAATTGGACGGCGGACAGCGAGACCACTGGAATGATGGCATTGCGCAGCGCGTGCTTGAACAGAACGACACGTGGTTTCAAACCTTTCGCCCGCGCCGTTCGGATGTAATCCGACGACATGACATCCATCATCCCGGCCCGCGTCAGGCGCATGATCGCCGGCGTCGCATAATAGCCGAGCGCAATCGATGGCATAATAAAGTTAAGCCACGACGCGTGGCCCGATATGGGTAACCATCTTAACCAGACACCGAACACGATAATCATGATCAATGCGAAGAAAAAACTCGGCAAAGCCTGGCCAATCACGGCAATGCCCAGGGCCACCCTGTCTACCAGAGTATTCGGGAACATTGCCGCCAACACGCCAAGCGGGATCGCCAATATGAGCGCAAAGCTCAATGACAAGGCGCCTAAGATCATGGTCGTGGGCGCACGGTCGGCAAGAATGCCGGATACCGCACGTTTCAGATAAATGGATTCGCCGAAATCACCCTGCATGGCCTTGACGGCCCAATCCGCGTATTGGACAGGCAGCGGGCGATCCAAGCCGTAATGCTTGCGTACATATTCAATGTCTTCTTCGGTGGCGCTTTCGCCGGCCATGGCGGCGGCGGGGTCACCGGAGAACCGGAGTAGCGAGAATGTCACAATCGAAACAGCAACGGCGACCAAAATGGCAACACCAAATCGCTTCAATGCGTAAAATAGCATTCTCTAATCTCCGTAAATGATTAAAAGGAAACTCCGGCCCGGATATCTCCGGGCCGGAGCCACCAATACGTCTTTACTTACTTCCACTTCGCCGTGAAGAACCGCGGAATTTCGTCTGCGGTCGGGTTGAAGTCGAGGTCATGCGTGAATGCGTAGTACTTGGCGTAGGTGAACAACGGCAACCAGCAGACGTTCTCCTGCAGACGGGTCAGAGCCTTTTTATAGGCCTCCTTGCGAACCTTCGGATCGACGTTCGAGTCGCCTTCCGCAAGCCACTTTGTAACGTCAGCGTCGCGGCAGTAATCATCACGCTTGCCTTGGAAGAAGTGGCTGGTGATCGCCGAAACGTCGTTCATGGAGTATGAACCCCATGTCATATGGTGGAACGGTGCTTTACCTTCCCAGACCAGACCACGAAGCGCCTTGTACTGCATGTACTTGAGGCTGGATTTGATACCGACTTTCGCCAGATAACCCATCACGGCCTCTGTGTATTCACGCTGCCGATAGGCAAAGATATCCGTCGTAAAGCCATTCGGATAACCGGCTTCGGCGAGCAGTTTCTTCGATTTGGCAGGATCGTATTTGTACTGCGGCACGTCTTGAGTGCAACCGAACTGCGTCGGGAAACAGGCCGAGTGAATGACCTGCGAGGCGCCGCCAACCATTTCCTTGGCAATGGCTCCACGGTCAATGGCGTGGGCAATGGCGCGACGAACCTTCTTATTATAGAACGGATTGTCTTTGCCCTTACCGGCACGACCGGCACGGTCCATGGTCAAATAGCTGATCCGCATGGTCGGCACGTTCATTACGTTGTTGATCCCAATAAGCTTCAGCTCTTCGGCCTTATCCTTCGGCACATCCCAAATCCAGTCCAGGCTACCGGACAGAAGTTCGGCGATCTGAGCTTCCGGGTCAGCGACCGTGCGGAAGTTGATTTTACCGATGGACGGCTGGCCTTTCGGTGAACCTTTCCAGTAGTTTGTGTTCTTTTCCATTTGCACGGACTCACCGGATACGATCTTCACGGTTTTGTAAGGACCAGTACCAATGGCCGCCACGGTGCCGTAATCAGGCTTACCTTTGGCGTCTTTCCTAGCCGTTGCCCAAATATCTTTCGGGAAAATGGCCATCGGGCCGGAGACGAACTCCAGCGCCGCTGGGAAGGTCTTTTTCAAATGAACACGAACGGTGTCCGCGTCAACTTTCTCAGCATGGTCGATCCAGCTGACGTTACGTTTGGTGAGCACGCCACTGTCTTTGCTAGATACGTGATTGTAGGTTTTAACCACGTCGTCTGCACTGAAGCTGGCGCCATTGTGGAACTTCACACCCTTACGGATTTTGAATTCCAAGGTTTTGTTGTTGACCCATTTGAACGACGTCGCCAACAACGGCTTGTATTCGAATGTCTTAGTGTCGCGATACAGCAGATTGTCCCAGGTGTGACGCTGCATGATCACCATTTCACGGACGTTGTTATAGAACGGCAACGCCACGTCGACTTCACGGGTGGTCGACCAATTCAGCGTGTCGTCGGCCTTCCCCGCCATGGCGTCTGATGCGCCCATTGAGACCGCTGCGGCAACGGCTGCCGCTGTCATAATTGTACGTTTCATTAGTTTCTCTCCTCCACTGGCTTATTTATTCGTCTTGGTGTTTAGGTTTTGTAACTTAACTCATCAACTACATAGACCAAGAACCCACGTACATGATTCCCCGGAATGCCAAGGCATGTCCATGGGTTTTCCTGCATCTGGGAAATCTCTATCAGATATCCTCCCATAAGTATTATATTGTAATACTTTTTATTATTAATTAATATTCTATTCCAGCCTCCGAAATGGGTCAAGGCTGATTGGCCCAAAACCAAACGAATGCCAATGATCGAAAACTCACAAGCCCGCAAAGTTTCCAGCGAACCCAATCAATCTCAGACGCTTTATGTCGGGTCATTGGAGAAAGGGTTTCGGGTCCTCGAAGCCTTCCGCGATGGCTCCGGTGATCTGGGTCTAACCGAAATTGCCGCGCGCACCGGATTGGACAAAAGTGCGGCGCAGCGGTTTACCAACACCCTTCAGCAACTGGGGTATCTTGAAAAAGATCCACGCAGCCGCCGGTATCGCCCGGCCGTCAGGTTGATGGATTTTGCCTACACCTATTTGCAACACGATCAATTGGCCGAGATCGCCATGTCGCGGCTCATCGAGGCCAGTAAGATTTTCGGCACGACGGTCAATTTGTGCGTGCTGATCGACACGGCGATCATCTATACCGTTCGCATTCCCCATGAAAAAGCCAGTTTCCCCGCCACCGTGCCGGGCCGGCGAATGCCGGCGTTCTGCACGGCCGGCGGCACCGTCATACTGGCCTATCGATCACGCGAAGAAGCCGAGGCCGTGATTGATGCATCGGACCGCACGGCCATAACCGACAAAACTGTCACTGACCGCACGGCTGTGATGGAACGAATTGCCGAAGCCCGAGACCGGGGTTACGGCATTGGCATCGGTCAGGCACTACCGAATGAGATCAGCGTCGCCGCCCCGGTTCTCGACAATCGCGGGCGCGCCATCGCCGCCGTCCAAATCCCCGCCTATATGCCGCAATGGACACCGCAAGAAGCGCGCGAAAAACTCGCCCCACTGGCAATGGAAACAGCTAGGTCCATTTCCGGCATGTTGCGCCCCACGGAATAGAACGGAAAAGACATCATGACCTACCGCGTCCTCACCGCGCTGTTCGCCCATGAGACAAACACTTTCAGCCGCCAGCCGACGACGCTCGCCAACTATGAAGACTACGTCCTGGCCTTCGGTGATGCGATCCCCGACGCCATCGCCGGATCGGTGTTGGAGCTTGTCGGCGTTGAGAACGCGGCCAAAGAACTTGGTTGGGATTTGACCCATACCGTCGCCGCCTGGGCGACGCCGTCAGGCCCGGTGGCTCGTAAGGTTTGGGACAAGTGCGCCGGGGCTTTCCTTGACGCAGCCAAGAACCAAGGCCCCTTCGACGGCGTCGTGCTGACCCTGCACGGTGCCATGACGACAGTCGATTATGCTGACGCCGAAGGTGAACTGCTGACACAGTTACGCGCCATCATCGGCCCGGACGTGCCCGTCGCCATCACCCTTGATCTGCATGCCAATGTTACGCGGCTAATGGCTGAACACGCGGACATCATTTGCGCCTACCGCACCTATCCGCATATCGATCAAGTGACGACCGCGGAACGCGCATCGCACATTTTGCAGCGTGCGATGACCGGTGAGGTCAGCCCCGTTGTCCATCTGGCGCGCCGGCCGATGCTAATTGGCCTGGATCACGGCCGTACCACGACGGACAACCCGATGACCCAATTGCTGGCACGGGCAGACGGCCTGGAAGCCCAGGATGACGGCGTGCTGACAATTAGTCTGCAGGCCGGGTTCTCGCCAGCAGATTTCGCCGAGGTCGGCCCATCCGTTGCCGTTACCGGCAATGGCCGCGATGCGCGTTTCCAAACCACCGCCGACGACTTTATGGAATATGCCTGGGAACAACGTCACTTCGATTCAAATGAATACCTGAGCGTCGATGTGGCCATTGCGAAGGCGACGGAATTTCCCGGCAGCAACGGACCCGTCATCATATCTGACGCTTCTGATAATCCAGGTGCCGGTGCTTATGGTGATTCGACCTTTTTGCTAGCAGGAATGATCAACGCCGGCATTAAGAACGCAGCCTTCGGCACAATTTGTGATCCGGAGACGGCAGCGGAATTGATATCCGCCGGCGTCGGTGCATCGATTTCGGTTCATCTCGGCGGCAAAATTGATGCGGCTTACGGACCGCCGCTGGAACTTTTAGGCGAAGTCATCACGATTACGAAAGGCAGTTACGTCGCACAAGGCCCGCGCTGGCGTGGCGTCACGCAACATCTCGGACCGACGGCGATTTTCCGTGTCGGCGGCATCGACATTGTCGTGGCGTCGAAGCGGGTTCAATGCACGGAACTGGAAACCTTCACCCATGCCGGCATCGATCCGGCAAAGAAGGATATCGTCGCGGTCAAATCCATGCATCATTTCCGTGCCGCATTTGAGCCCATTTCGCGCACCGTATTGATTGTCGATTCAGGCGCCCTGGCAACCAAGGAATACAGTCGGCTACCCTACAAAAATTTACCCCACCCGATCTTCCCGTTGGACCTTGATTAATGCCGGCGACCTCACCTGAGGCCGCCTTAGGCCAAATTCTTGATGCTGTCGGTATTGATGCAGCGCGCGCCCACGAAGCGCGAATTGTGGGCACTGATCCGATCCTGCCGACACGTTTTCTCATGGGTACGGCAGGCACCGCGGTTCTAAGTGCCGTTGGCCTGGCGGCTGCGGATCTTTGGAAACTGCGTGGTGGCGATGATCAGATCATCGACATGGACGCGCGCCGCGGTGCCTTGGCACTCCGGACATCTAAGTACTTACGTGTCGATGGCCGGCCGGCCGAAGACTACTGGGACCCGATTTCCGGTTTCCATCAAACCAATGATGGTTGGGTACAACTGCATTGCCAATTTCCTCATTTCCGCGACGGCGTACTTAAGGTACTCGGCTGCGCACACGACCGCGATGCGGTAACGGCCGAGCTTGTTAAATGGTCCGGCCAAGCACTAGAAGACCGCATGGCCGAGGAAGCTTTGCCCGTATTCCGAATGCGCAGCCATGACGAATGGCATGCCCACCCTCAGGCGAAGGCCGTCGGGGCGCCGCCTCTCATCGACATTATCAAACTTGGCGACAGTCCGCCCGAACCTATGCCCGTCGACGCAAGGCCTCTCGGTGGTATCAAGGTCCTTGATTTAACCCGTGTGATTGCCGGCCCGATGACCGGCCGCACCTTGGCCGAACACGGCGCCGATGTGCTGCGCATCAGCGGGCCACATCTGCCTTTCACCGAGCCCTTGGTCATGGATACGGGACATGGAAAGCGCGCCGCATATATCGATCTGCGTGAAGACATCGGGCAGGGCCAGCTGATGGATTTGGTTCGTGGCGCTGACGTATTTTCACAAAGCTACCGCCCAGGCACTCTTGCAGGGCGTGGCTATGGGCCTGAAGAGCTTGCGGAAATTCGCCCTGGCCTGATCTATGTCACGCTATCAGCATGGAGCCACGCCGGGCCATGGGCCAACCGGCGCGGCTATGACAGTCTGGTCCAATGCGCCACCGGCATTGCCGATGAAAACGGCGCCCCCGAAGGCCCCAAGCATCTGCCGGGACAGGCTTTGGATTATATAACGGGCTATCTTGGTGCGTTTGGAGCCATGGTGGCGCTTTCGCGGCGAGCCCGCGATGGCGGCAGTTACCTTGTTCGATTATCGCTGGCGCAAACCGCAACTTGGCTCAACCGGCTTGGCCGGATGGACGGCAGCACTGACCCGCGTAAGCGTGCTGATTTAGAGCGTGATGATATTTTGGATCTGTTGATGGAGACCGACACACCATGGGGCCGAATGGAACATCTCGGCCCTGTACTTGGTATGTCATTGACCCCGCCGACATGGGAGCGCCCAGCGGTGCCTCTGGGCACGCATCCACCCGAATGGATGGATATTAACTGACATGAACGACGGCCCTAAAGTGTCCGCCCCCAAAATCGAAACCAGCAATCTTCCGCAAGCGACCATGTGGATGATTGCCTCTTGCGCGGCAATGGCGGGAATTGCTGCTATTGCACGTCATCTCGCCACGGATATGCACCCCTATCTGATTATGTTTTTTCGGTTGGTGACAGCGCAGCTTTGCATGCTGCCCTGGTTGATCAGCAACGGGATCGGTGTATTGCGGACCGAAAGGTTGGGCCTATACGCAATTCGCGCATTGTTTACCTGCGGCGCCATGCTGACATGGTTCTACGCGATCACCTTGGTTCCCATCGCCGATATCACCGCACTCAGTTTCATCGCACCTATATTTGCGACCGTGGGCGCCGCTTTAATTCTGCGTGAAACCGTGCGGCTCAGGCGTTGGACAGCGACAGGCATTGGTTTTCTCGGCGCGATGATCATTTTGCGGCCGGGCCTGGTCGAATTGTCCTCTGGTCACTGGGCAGCTCTCGCCTCTGCGGCGTTTGGTTCGGTCACCGTATTGATCATCAAATCCCTGTCGCGGACCGAGAACCCGACGAAAGTCGTCTTCTACGTCGGCCTGTTTCTTATTCCCGTATCCTCGATCCTGGCATGGACGGTATGGGAAACTCCAAGCCGAGATATGTGGATCTGGATCGCGTTGATTGGTCCGGTCGCCACCTTCGCGCATGTGACACTAGTCAAGGCCATGTCCCTTGCCGATGCATCAGCAATCTTGCCATTCGATTTTGCTCGCCTGCCTTTTGCCGCGTTGTTGGGTTGGCTGGCATTCGGAGAAGTTTCCGATATGTGGACGTGGATTGGGGCCGCGGTGATATTTACGTCCGGTGTCTACATCGGCCGACGCGAAGCACAATTGGGTCGGCAGCCATCGGCAACGCCGCACCCCAACCGTCTGTAATATTTCAGCGCACCTTATCCGGCCTGCTCGCTCGGGATGGTTGGCTTCGGGGCCACTGGCTTAATCTGACTTTCGCGATAAGTGATGTAAATCGTGCTGGCGAAGACCACCGCGCCACCAGCCCACGTCCAGAAATCCGGAAACTCACCGAACCAAAGATATCCGGCGGCGGCCGCCCACAAGAGGCGTGTGAAATCGACCGGCATGATGGCGGTTGCTTCTGCCTCTTTCATCGCCCGGGCCATCGCCAAGTGCGCCACCAGCGCCATCAGCCCCATCAAGATCAACAGCGCCAGTTGCTCCGGCGTTGGCCAAATCCAATAATAATAGGCCGGCACGGCGGCAAACATGGTGAAGTACATGGACGAATAAAAGACGATGGTCATACCTGATTCCGTCCGGGTCAGGACCTTCACGACCAGCAGCGTCGCCGACCAACAAACCGATGATGCCAGGGCCACAAGAGCCCCCAGTTGCATCGCCTCGGTTCCCGGCCGAAGAATGATCAACGTACCAATCAATCCGATCAACACCGCCATCCAGCGCCGGGGCCCCATTTTTTCGCGCAGGAAAAAAACCGCGCCCAATGAAGTGAAAATAACAACCGAAAAACTGAGTGCGGTCGCGTCGCCGACGGGGATCATCGACAAGCTATAAAACCAAGTGACCATAGCCGCGCCGCCCAGGATGCCGCGAATGAACTGAAGGCCCGGCCGCGTTGTCCGCCACCAGCCTTCACCTTGACGCATCAGCATCGGCACCAAGATCACCAACGGAATAATTGTCCGAAAGAAGGCGATCTCCATCGGATGCAGTTCTTGGCTTAGCCGGCGAACGATGACATGCAGCAACGCCACCAGACAGGCGAAGACCGCCATCAGCAGCATGCCGCGTGCATTTGGGGAAAGCCGATGCCAGGTCTGGGCTATTCTTAAATTGCGCTGAGATGAATTTTGGTTGGGATCAGGGTCGGGATTCGTCATTTCGCCGATCATAGAGGTTTACGGGTGGTGCACCAGCACACCATTTCTTGCGGCCACGGTCCAGCGATTCCATAATCGCCGAGAAATGAATTATCAGAATTTACTCACCAGACTTCTTTGCCTCTGCGCTCTTGCGCCAATGCTGGCGCTCGCGGCGTGCTCAACCAATCCTGCGACGGGTGATCAAAACTTCACGGCCTTCATGTCCGAAGAAGATGAGGCGCGTATTGGTGCTGAAATGCATCCAAAAATTCTGGATCAGTATGGAGGCGCCTATGACGAAATAGAACTTGGCGCTTATGTTGCCAAGATCGGTAGCCGACTCGCGGTCCTGTCTGAGTTGCCGAAAATCGAATGGCGATTTACCGTTCTCAACGACCGAAACGTCAATGCATTTGCGCTTCCTGGAGGCTATATTTACATCACACGTGGTCTTTTGGCATTAGCTTCAAATGAAGCGGAAATGGCTGGTGTTCTCGCACACGAAATTGGTCATGTTACGGCAAGGCATTCGGCCCAACGCCATTCGACAAACATGGCGACAAGTATTGGCCTGACTGTCTTAGGCGTTCTCGGCAGCGCTGCTGGCGTGCCTTCTGGATTAGGAAACGTCGCCAACTTGGGCGCACAAGCCGCAATTCAACAATATTCCCAGGGTCAGGAACTTCAGGCAGATATGCTGGGAGTTCGCTATATGACGCGCGCCGGCTATGATCCCAGTGCAATGACCAGTTTTTTCCACAAGCTCAAAGCGCATTCGGAACTTGAAGCGCAAGAACAGGGCCGTGATGGGATAAAGCACAATATTATGTCGACCCATCCGCGCACCGAGGACCGGATCACCCAGGCGATTGATCTGGCTAAGGAAAAAGCTGTCTCTCGACCGATCGTCCAGCAAAAAGGATATTTAGCGCAGATCAACGGCCTCGTCTTTGGTGATGACCCGCAACAAGGCGTCCGCAGGGGCCGATCATTTATGCACCCGGAACTCAAAATCGCGTTCACGGTGCCGCCGGGATTTGTGTTGCTCAACTTCCCGAATCAGGTCGTCGCGGTTGGGCCCAACAAATCGCGCATTATCTTCAACATGGTGGGCTCGGAACAGGTCTCCAGAGTTGGTTCTCTACCAACGTACCTTCGGAAAAGCTGGGGCCGCGGCATTGGTTTGCAAAGTGTCGAGCGGCTAGAAGTCAACGGGCTTCGCGGCGCCACTGGTAACGGGCGCGTCGATACGAAAGACGGGCCGCGTGATGTTCGCTTGATTGCCATTCGAGGTGATCGCAAGCGTATCTATCGCTTTTCTTTCGTCACGCCACCATCGGAAACCAAACGCTTGAGCCTAGAACTACGCCGAACGACCTACAGTTTCCGCCGCCTGTCCGGTGCCGAAGCGGACAAAATTCAACCACTCCGCCTAAAAATTGTCCGCGTTCGACGTGGTGAGTCAATTGCCGACATGGCCGCCAGATTCCCTTTTGAGCGTTTTAAGCGTGAATGGTTCCGGCTACTCAACAACCTGCAGCCAGGTGAGCGGTTGAAACCGGGCCAAAATGTCAAAATCGTCACCGGATAATCACCGACACCCGTTTCACGGCCATTACTCAATTATCGGGAACAGATCACTATCCAAAGGATCGCCGGGCTTTAAACAAAACTTGGAAAATTCCGGGAACGGCGGCGACATGACGCCGGCGCGGCGTTGGAAAGTTATGTCATCCCCCGTCCAACGAAATGCGATCGCTCGGCGTGCATTCAACGACGACTGATTGCCCGGCGCGCCATGCACGGTACGAAAATGAAACGCCGCACAATCGCCCGGTTCGAGATCAAAACTGAGAATCTCGTAATCGTCACGGTGCCCATCAATATCGGGCATAATTTCAAATCCGTCGGCTGATGGCGGATAATCTTCGACGACAAACATTCTGGGTTGAAACAAGCGCCCCCATTGATGCGATCCGGCGATAAACTCGACGGTGCTATCACGTGGAACATCGTCCAATGGAATCCACAGACTGCACGTCTCGAAACCATCTAGACAGTAATAAGGGTGATCATGGTGCCATGGCGTCGGCTCATCAGCCCCCGGCGCTTTGACCACAACGTGTTCATGAAAAAAATTGGTTTTTTGGCTGTCCATGAGCTGTTTGGCGATGCCCGCAGCCGGTGATTGGCGGACAAAACTTTCGTATTCGGATATGCGCTGCCAATTGCAATAGTCACCAAAGAACCGGCCACCGGTCCCATCATCACCATACTCACGGCGATACGGTCCCGGGGCGTCCATATTTTTTTCTAGGCCACGCCGGAGCTGATCTATCCAGGTTGCATCGAAAACACTGCGTAACGCGACAACTCCGTCGCGTCGATAGGCTGCGACAGCGTCAGGACTGACGTCAGTCATTGGATTGTTGATGGCGAGCCGGCTTTTACGCAGCCTGCAGGACTTTTTCCAGCTTGTCGGTCGCCACTTCCATATCCGTCTTATCCATCGCGGCGACTTCCGCCGCTAGGCGATCGCGCGCAGCTTCATAAATTTGGCGCTCGCTGAACGATTGATCCGGCTGGCCGACATTTCGGTGTAGATCACGCACCACTTCAGCAATCGAAATCGGATCGCCGGAATTGATCTTTGCTTCATATTCCTGGGCGCGGCGGCTCCACATGGTACGCTTGATCCGAGCCCGGCCCTTCAGCGTAACCATCGCGTCTTCCATGATTTTGCGCGACGACAACTTGCGAAGCCCCGAAGTGGCTGCTTTTTCTACGGGAACCCGCAGCGTCATGCGATCGCGCTCAAATGTGATAACAATCAACTCAAGTTTATGGCCCGCGATCTCCTGTTTAAGGACATCGGTGACTTTGCCGACACCATGTGTCGGGTAAACAACAAAATCTCCAGCCTTGAATGTCGGTGCCTTCGCCATACCTCAAATATCTCCAGTTACTTCATCTCTCATTCGCAATCTGTCGCCCGAGTCGCCCAGTCGATCACGATTTTATGAAAACTCAGCGCATATGCCGAAATTTACCTGCTCTCGCCGCATACCCCCATCACATAGGCGCTTCCCGTCTTCGGCCAGGTAACAACCATGGGTGCGAACAACGGAAAACCGGTTGCGAGCTGAAAATCCGAAGATCTTCCAAACGCACAACCGGCGATAACACATGTATAGCACAAAATACCGGATGAAAAAACATCCGTTTACGCGTTCTTAACCAGAGCGTCCAGACTCGTTAACAAGCCAAGACGGAACCATGATTAATCACCCGCGCCGGGGCTTGAACTCATATCCGCAAGCTTACCGGGTTTATCTTTCCATTCATCGGCGTCTACGGGCGTATCACCCTTACGCGTAATATTCGGCCATTCGGCGGCAAATTTCGTGTTGATTTCCAGCCAATTTTCGACGTCAGGCTCGGTATCAGGCACAATGGCTTCAGCAGGGCATTCCGGCTCACAAACTCCACAATCGATGCATTCATCGGGATGGATCACGAGCATGTTCTCTCCCTCATAGAAGCAATCCACGGGACAGACCTCGACACAATCCTGATATTTACACTTAATGCAGTTCTCGATGACGACGTAAGTCATTTGAATCTCCAGTCGAAAGCGTCATTTATTTAAGCCGCCAAGCCGGCCTTGGTTGGAATTCCTTTGAACATCGGTTTACGCTTCCGCGCCATTATTGTCCAGCCGTTCAACCACGCGTTTCCGCGCCTCTCCACTTTCGCGGTCAGTAACGTGCAATAGCCCGGTTACGCGGCGGATTAAATTGGCCTCATAGTCATGAATGACATCGTCGGCGTAAGCGACTTCCCACAACATTTCGATCATTTCAACGCGGTCCGCATGCTCAAAATCATCGCGCAGCACGCGGGCAAACGAGAACAGTTCGACAGCATTGTCGATGGTTTTTTCAGCTTCTTCGATGACCGCTGCGACTTCGGAAGCTTCCATTTGGAAATGCGTCACCAGTAATCGCGTGATGGTGCCGCGCTCGGCTTC
>Ga0315339_1001357_pt1 | contig 22204 bp, 16 predicted proteins | sample ASW17metaG_FD_204514 | JGI IMG/M metagenome (GOLD analysis project Ga0315339, IMG submission 204514) | Ammonia-oxidizing marine archaeal communities from Pacific Ocean, United States - ASW #17 | ecosystem: Environmental > Aquatic > Marine > Oceanic | place: USA: California | collected 2016-12-05
AGTCGAATCGAGTAGTGCACGTGGATCTTCGTCAGCATGATGATCCGGTCCACGACTTCGTTCGTGCCCTCGGCCTCAACGCTGATCGCGTCGTTTGCCATCGGAATCCCGCGCACCTCCAGTGCGGAGAACGGTGTCCGATCTGAGCCTGCAGGAGGGGGCAGGAGCCCGTCGCGACGGGACGCTTGGGCGGTGGCAGTTGTGATGGCTTTAGGTCCGAGCAGATGGTTCTGGGTGTCAGGGCTACAACACTCGTTCCAACATATCGATTTCGGCTGAAGTCCGCCGGAACACAATTGCGATAGAGATTCCGGCGCGATCGGTTCGATGACCCGGGGCATGTCGGGAGATGCGCTCCGAGGCCGTCGAAAAGCCTCCCGGATATCCAAGCGAAGCCTTGATGTAATGCGCGGCTGAGGCGACCGGGCCGTACTGGACGAGCATATCACGTGAGGAAACTGATTTCCCGCAGGTTGGCGGATACACGGGAGAGGCAATCGACCGCCTCTTGATCGAGATGGGACCCGCCAGGCGGTAGAGAGGACCCATCGGCAAAGAGTCGAAAAGCTGTCTTCGGCAGCGGCCTTTGGGTTATGCCCCGCCAAGGACTCGAACGCCGGACCCACCGATTGGGAAGTCAGTTGGGCGTGCAGAGAGAAACACAGAACTCCCGTGCGACCCCGGGGGGAACCAACATCCCCCGGCGCATCCGAGGCAGCTTCTCGATGCCGAGTTGTGACCCGCCCGACTTCGCGCCCACACCTGGCGAGCACCGCAAGGGTTTTCCCGTCCATCCGTCCCAGGCCCCTGCACGCACAGGGAGAGCGCCCTGAGGTCGGCCCTTGGTGCTATCAATCGTCGTCGCAGGTAGTGGAGAATTGTGTCTGAGGGCATTGCTCATTTTCTTCCACCACTGCAGGTGACTCGGCCCAGGAATGAGATTTGAGTCTTGGTGAGGCCGGCGGTCGATTCCATCCCCCTTTCTTAGGCAGGCAGCCATTGGATAACGTCGATGCCTCCCATGTCGTTCACACGGCTCATTTCATTAGGGCCACTCGTGATTCTGGGTACCGAGGGTTCAACGCCGCTCTTGCCGAACTCATCGACAACTCCATTCAAGCCGACGCCACGCGGATCGAGGTTTCGATCCGCGCGAAGGTGAGCAGCGGCCAAGTAGCGACCGCGGTACATGACAACGGGGTTGGCATGAGCGGCCGAGAACTGAGAAACGCCGTGCGGTTCGGCGGCAGCACCCGCTTTGACGACCGTACAGGGCTGGGTCGTTTCGGTATGGGTCTTCCCAACGGGAGCCTAAGCCAGAGTTCATCCTTTGAGGTGTACAGCTGGCAACGCGAAGCGACCCCACTCCGAGTGCGGTTTGATGCAGAAGAGTTGGGCCGTGGCTCCCTCTCCGGAGTCCATGGTCCGGCTCAAAAAGAACCTCCGAGTTGGACCCCGATCGACTCACCGTCCGGCACCATCGTCCTATGGGATAATTGCGACCGGCTTCCATACAAGCGGATCTCGACGCTCGAGCGAAAAGCAGTCCGGAGCTTGGGCCAGATCTACCGCTATCATCTATGGGACGGATTAGACCTAATTGTAAACGGATTGCCGGTCCGGGCGTTCGACCCCCTGTTCCTGCGCTCACGGATACATGAGACGCAGGCGCGCCTTCATAGAGAGGCCCTCCGGTACGACCTTCGCGCGCCCACAGGCGACGGGATCGGGTCAGTGGAAATCAGATTCACCTGCCTACCGATAGAATCGTGGGCCGAATTGGGTGGCGACGAAAAGCGGTCGCTGGGCATCACGGGTTGTGGGGGCGTTTCGTTTGTTCGGGCGAACCGGGAGATCGACTATGGATGGCGCCTTATGGGCACCAAGAAGCGAGAGAACTACGATGACTGGTGGAGATGCGAGGTTAAGTTCGATCCAGTACTCGACGATCTATTCGGCGTCACACATAACAAGCAGGGGGTCTCACCAACTCGGACCCTGCGAGAGTCTGTGGGAAGAGATCTTGGGGCGGTGGCACGTCTGCTGAATCGACAGGTGCGGCTGAACTTCGCCGAGTTCAGGAAGAGGGGCGGAGGGCGTGCATTGGATACCGCGAACTCACGGCGAAAACACCTCCCCCCCCCAGACAACCAGGAGGGGATCTACCGCAAGGAACTGTCTATCGCCTACGTCCCACTCGCCGACGACTGCTTCTTTGAGACTCGAGATAGCAACGACACGGTTCAACTAAAAGTGAACTCGGAGCACGCCTTCGGCGCAGCTATTCATCGCCTCCGCAATCTCAAGACCCACAAGAGAGAACTGTTCTTGGTGGAGATCCTACTCCTGGCACTGTCGCGCTCCGAATCGGAGATGATGAAGAGCGGGCAGGGCGCGCTGCCCCCGGCCATGAAGCGTCGGTGGGGTGACGTGCTCGCGACATTCCTGGATCGGACGCCTTGATGCCCCAAGAATGGTCGGAACTGTATTCGCAGGGATCGGCTGGGGATCTATCCCCCTCCCTGAGACGGTTCGTCCGCAGAATCCAGCGTCGATCCGCGCCTGAAGATTACTTCCAGGTCGCCGACGAGACCCTGGCGGAGTTAGACGGAGGGCCGGGAGGGGTCCCAGAGACGGAACTCTTGGTTTCCGCCCTTTGCGACCTCGCAGTTCAAGGGTGGAGGTTTCGCATCCGCAACGGAAGGCTGGAGGGCTCGGCCCCTGATTTAAGCGCCCTCGACCAAGCTGGAAAACGCGCACGGATTCGTGCAGGCCATCTTATCGACCGAGACGCCCAACTCAGGAAGCCCGCAACCCAAGCGTTCTTGCGCCGGATGGAACGACGGGGAGCGGGCCATGGGTGGCATTCAATCTTCTCTCTGATGCGTGACGGGCCGTCGCTGGCGGAAGCGCTCGTGCGCCAAGCGTCCGCCGGATCGACCTCCGAAGATGCCGCCCCGGTGGTCCAGCCCTATGTCCAGGTTGTGGACTCAGACACTCACTGCGAGCACACGGGGCTCCGCTTACAGGACATCTGGAGGTATTTCAGGCACACATGGACAACTGCCTACAACTCGATTCCCGGAAGACAGATGTCGATCCTGGTGCGGGACGCCGCTGCACCGCACCACCCCGTGATCGGCATCGCCGCACTCGGGAGTTCGATCGTCCAGGTCAACCCGCGGGATCGGTGGATAGGATGGACGCCCGAAGAGTTCCTCAAGCGCCTGGAGGACGATGAAGGTCGAGGATGGGCTCGATGGATCGAAGAGTCCTGGTCGTCGCTTCTGGGCGAGATTCGGTCGGACGACTTCCTCGCTGAGGAAGTCTTGTCAGAAGCCCAATTCTCTTCCCCGTCGTCCGAGACGATCGCTCGCCTCCGCACTCTTGCCGACGACGAACGAGCGATGCACGCCATCTCTCCGCAAACGGAGGTCCACAAGCGGCTGTCGGGGAACCTGGACAACGCGGACTGGCTGAGGCTCTCATCCACGCACCTCTACCGATCCAAACGCGCCAAGCAACTCGCTGACCTGCTTGAGGTGCGCAGCCGATTGGTTCGGGCTGGATTCGCACGCCCGAACGCGACACACCTTCGGTCGGTACTTACGGACCCCGACGGTCGGAGGGCTCTGACCACGCTCCTTCGGTACGTGAAGAAGGTCAGGGTCGGAGTCGCCATGATGGACATCGTCGTGTGTGGCGCCATCCCCCCCTACACGCACCTTGTGGGCGGGAAGCTGGTGGGCCTCATGCTTACTTCTCCAACGGTCGTCCAGGCTTACCGTCAGCGCTACGCGAGATCGCCGAGCATCATCGCGTCGGGTCTGTCAGGAAGGGTGGTCCAGCGCGAGCCGCGCCTCGTCCTTCTGGGAACCACGAGCCTCTACGGAGTGTCTCCCAATCAGTACGACCGACTCTCGATACCGAGGTCGGAGTTCGACCCTTCGCTGCAGGGAAAGGTGGCGTATCGAAAATTAGGCCGGACAGGTGGCTACGGCTCATATCACCTGTCGCCGAGAACCGTACGACTCGCTTCCATGGTGTCCGCGAGGACGAATCGGGGACGGGAGGTTAGGAGCATCTTCGGTGAAGGTGTGAACCCCCGCTTCCGAAAGGCCAGAGCCGGCCTCGGGCTAATTGGGCTGCACGCCGACATCCTGCGACATGGTATCAACCGCGTTGTTTATGGCGTTCCGCTTGCGGCGAATTTCCGAGAGATCCTGATCGCACGTAATGTGCGGCCCCAATACCTCGTTCCCCACCGCAGCGACGCAGAGCCGAAGCTCGCGTCGTGGTGGTGGCGTCGGTGGGCCCGGAACCGTTCAGAGCGGCCCGAGATCATCGAGCAGATCTGCCGACACCAAACCACGTATCCCGTTCAACACGGCGCGCGCGTCGAAGGCGTGGAGGCAGAGTACGAGGACCTCGGACCACTCTTCGGTCGAAGCTAGTTCAGACTGGACGTCGCCACGAGGAGTTGCCGGCAGGCCTTCGAGGGGATTGAGGACCTCTTTCTCCACACCACTGATATCTCTGCGGTCGAGCCTAGCCCTGTGACCCCGCGCCTCCTGGGATAGGACGGTTACGTCCGTTCGACCGTCTGCGGCCCGCCTACCCCTGATCCGCTGGGTGCAAGGGGTATAAGGCTCCGCCTCCGACGCGGCATTTCGACCTCTGCAGACGTGGAAGGCGGAGTCCCCCGCCTTGCGCTGAGGAACACGCCGAGAGGCCTCGTCCTCAAGGACCCTTACGGGTCTTGCACCCTGGAGCCCCCCGCCACCGAGTCTCGTGGCGTTGGCCGGAAAGGAGGCTCGGCGGCGAGAGTAACTCATCTTGGTTCGCTAGCGCTCTGGCCGCATAGGTGATCGTTTTCGAGGTGCATTGGGAGATTCCGGAAACCCCGATTTACGAAAGCCCCTTCCCCGCCCACGAAGTTCTGGGGCGCGCCGGGGGCCGCCCGAGGTTTCCGTGAATCTCCGAGATACCACGGCAGCCCCCGCAGACGCTTCCGCGAATTGGAGTCCCGCCGCGGTAGATGTTCCGAGACCCAAGTTCGACTTCGGCACTCTCCTGACGGCGTCCTCCCACTACCCCCCCCTGCGCATTAGTTATGCGCCGGGGAGGCCCGTCCTCCGGGGCATCCGAGGTGATTGTTGGGACGGATGACGGGACCGCCGTGAGTCCCGGGGAGCGAGACGTACGCGCGTCACGCAGGCAATCCGCTCGTGCGCCTGAGCCGCATGGCTAAGCCCCCTTCCCGCCCTTCTGCTCCCCGGTTACCCCGGGGGCCACCTCTGAATCTTCGTGGAGCTAGGAGATATTGAGAAAACCCTCCGCGACGCCCTCTCAGGCTGTCATCCTCCTCGGAAACTTCCAAAGGGAAACCTGGGATTCAGAGCGTCTTCAAAGGACACCACAGAGTACTGACCACTTGGCGACGGGTGTGTGGAGATAGTCACGTAGAGAGTCCGGCTGGCCGCAGACACAAAGAGAACCGGGGAGACTGGGTCCTGTCCGAGGTACGTCGAGCCGTGCACAGATCGTTGTGAGGGCCCTGTCCGACAGACCGTGCGGAGCCGCAACGTCGTGCGACGGCTACGACCAGATCTGTGGATAGAGTGCCTCCTGGGTGAGGCAGGCCGGTTCGTTGCTCAAGGAAAAACTCCCCTCCCGGTGCAAATCCGAAGTGGTGTCTAAGGACGCCCGGGCTCCACCAATCACCCTTCCTGATCACCCTCCGCAACAACCCGGAATACTTCGGAATTCGTGGTGAGCTGAAGCTGGTAGGCAGGAGACGACGAATCCCCTTCCGATTCCGTCCAGAGGGCGCAACCGAGTATCCTTACGACGCTTCCGGATCTCAAAAGTGACAAGAAGCGTCGATCCCCAGCCTTTGTTCTCAGTGGAACGGTATCTCCTAGGTCAACGGGGGGTTGAGCGGTCCAGCCAAGCGACAGCAGCGTAGCAGAATAGTGCCAGTCACCGATCACTTCATCTACCCGAAGCTCCACATCAAAGTAGGACGATGGATCAGGGAGTCCGCGCTGATCGGCTTCTCTCTTTGAGTCGGTCCAGTAGTCCTCACAGAGGTGTCTCACCGAGCACCATCGACAAGTGTCGGGAGAGGGCTTGGCAGTGGCCGGCGCGACGGTCATGAGGCGCGATGCCACGGTGATTCGCTCCGTCAACTGCGCCTCGAGGTCACCCAGAACCCGATCGTCTGGGACCGGTACAGTCACTGTACCATCAGGATAAACGAGCCTAAGTGCCGTCACGGGGAGACCATCCGGGTTACGGGTCGCATCACGAGTCCAAAGCAGAGCGTAAATGAGTACCTGCTCCATGTGGGACTCATCGTGAGATCCGCTTTTAAAATCCGTGATGATGCATCCATCTGGCCTCACTTCAAGTAAGTCAACTCGACCTCCCATCTTGAGTTCGGCATGCTCAAGCCAGACCTCAGAGTGAAGACCTGGCTCCACTCTTGCTGACCCGGTGTCCCCCTGTGGACCCGTTTCTCGCTGCGGTCGCTCAGCAGTCGCCTCAGATAGATCAAGTTGGCCAATAAGTCTCTGGAATCGCCTCCGGAGAGTCGGAAGTTCACGGGCGACCCGATCTTTGATCTCCCCAAGCTGCAGGCTAACTCTGGGATTGATCTCTAGTTTCTCGAGCGCCCTAGCGGCCTTCTCGTTCAGCACTTTCGTGATTCCACCCATGCTGCGCAGGGACGCTATGAGGTGTGCCTCTGGAAGTACTTCATCGGGGTTGGCGAGTTGTAGGCGCCTGCTGCCAACTCGACCCACAACATCTCCAAGCGCTTCGTGCAGGATCGTACCGGCTATGGTCGAAGCATAAACCCTACGTGGAAAGCCGGGCTGGTCCCAAATCGCCGGATAGTCAGCCCGCTCGAGGCTCCACCGTCGAGGGCAAGCTTCGACCGCCCGCAGGGTTGAGAAGCTGTAGTTCCGGGGCCCAGGGGCCGGAACCTCCGGGCCTTTCGCAAGCCACAGTCGATCAGGCGCCGTCATCTTTGTTTCATATACCCGGGGGATCAAAAGACTTCAGGATCTGGCTCGTCGTGTGCGGCAGCGCCCTCCGCACTAGGAGTTCGCTAACGACCCTCACCTCGGTGGCTGAGAACTCAGCCATCTCCGTCAGGGCATCGTCCGGTGGGATGCCCGGGGTAAGAGGATGGGCTACGCACACCACCGTCGGTCGCCCCATGGCCTGGTCCTGGATCAAGATCGGGACCAATACGCTGCCAATTCCGGGAACGTCTAGCTGAACGTCCTCATCCACACGGTAGGCGTCACCGAGTTGTCTCCGAAGGTCTAACGCCAGCACCCGAGTTGCATCCTCCCGACGGACCCCATCCAAGTGAGGTAGTTCACCTCGCAGGATGTGGCGGAGCAGACCTGCACCCAGGAGGCGGTCCAGTCGGTCGTGGTCGTACTTGTTCCTAAAGCCGCGAAGGCACTGATAGCAGGACGTGTCACAGTCACACCCCTCAAGGAGGTTCAGAGCCGAATCGAGGATCTCCTCGATCCGGTCTGCCGCCTGGCGTGCGAGTCCAGCTCCACCCGGGAGGGTGTCGTAGAGGTAGATCTCTGCCCCGAGACCGCGCGTTCCGTCATTTGCAGGCACAGCCCGGAAATCTGCCTCCAGTTCTCCTGGCTCCAGTTCGAGGACAGTCGTAGTACTGCGCACAAGTGCTTCGCACGCTGTGCGAAGTGCGATCCTCGTGGCCAAGTTCTCTGGCGTCAGGCGGACCGGGGGCTCCACCCGCATCGCCAGCAGCAGGATGTCCGTCATGAAATCGACCCCAAGGACGACTTTCCTCGCGGTGAAGCCTGGACATTGCGGATCCTTGTCGTCCGGAAACGGCTTTGCATGTGCGTCGAGGAGTGAATGGGCAACGCCAACCATGGGCTCGATGCGCCCACATCCTGTGCAGTAGAGATAGCCCTCTCGACGCGGTCCCGAGTTGGTAACGAGCAGCATCTGCCGATCTCCCACCACGCTCAGCCGGTCGGACACGGCCCGCCACTTCATACCCTCGGAAGGGGACGAGGTGGACAGTTTCGCTCGGGACGGACGGCTAGGTGGCGGTTGATCCGTGGGCGACGTCTCTTCGTCCCAGCACACGGGATGGGCGAAACCCGGTGGGCGGATCCAGGTCTTGGCCGGGCCAAACGACGCTGTCGCACTGCACCTTGGGCAGTCAAGCTCGTCGCCTCGCGCTTCGGCGCGGTAACTGTGGGTCGCGCCGTGCTCACAGGTTGAGCATTCGTAGTAGAGGCGCTTCCGGTCCCACGCGTACTTCATGTCTCCCTTGAAGGGCGAATAGATGGCTCCGGATCTGTAGCGACTACCCCCAATGAAGACGTCCTTGCCGGGGGCGTATTGGGACAGTGCGACAGGCAGCCCTTGTGAGGGCGAGTAGATGAACTCAGCTCGATAAGAACTTGAGTTGACCTTGTCAAACACGTAAAACGTCGCGACATCAGTCGGGAATGCGTACCGAGGGAGAACGCCCTTGTAGAGAAGTCGATCAAGCAGATGCTCTTGTAGCCGCCCCCCTGGGTCTGAGGCATCGCCAAGATGCTCTACTTCTCCGGCGGCGACGTCCGGGTCGGGTGGTAGCTCAGCAGTTGCCTCTGGAACCGGGACAGCATCGTCAGTCATCTCGCTTCTCCTCGGTCGCCGTGAGAGCCGGCGCGCCGGCATCAGCATCCCCGGCCAAGTGCTCGTGCTCGTCCAAGTCCAGGGCACGGTCGATTTCACGGATTGTTGTCAGCGCGAGGTTCTCTGTGAGACGTCTCATTGTGTCGGGCCCCAGTTCCGTTGGCAGCCAAGCTCTGACTTCCGATCCGAGGACCATCTGGTTGTCTGAGAGCCAGCTCTGAAAGTCACTCCGATTGGGTGGCGCCGTCTCGTCAAGGAAATCGTCAACCTTCCCGAGTACTGCAAAGAGGCTCGACGTTTCAGTGGATGATTCGTCGCCGAGCCGATCAGAGAAGTACCGCTGAAGCAGGTAGGCCGTCACGTGGCGCCTCGATATGTCCTCATTATTCATGGTAAGCTGCGGATCTTTCACTTGCCCACGAATCATCTGATCAGGTGATTCGAAGACGTGAGAGTCGTGGCTGTCGGAACTAGCCATCGACAGGACCGTAGCGATCGCGGTGCCTCGACGACCCGCTCGACCGGCTCTCTGTTGGTAGTTTGCACGGCGCGGCGGCATGTTTCGCAGTGCCACCCCGGAGAGGGATCCGATGTCAATGCCCACCTCCATGGTGGTTGTACATGACAGCACGTCGATCGCCGGTCTCGGGTTTGGGCCATCGCCATCCAGGTCGATATCCTGGAAGAGAAGTTCGTTCTCCTCTGCCTTGCTGTAGACATCTTGGGCCTGAGCAGACCCGATCTGGGCGGTGTGTTCGGCGGCGATGAGTGCGACCGGCGGGAAGCCGCTTAGTGCGTCCACTGCGGGCTTGCGATAATGTCCTTTTCGCGCGGTGAAGACGGCGTCCCTAGCCGGGTCCATGTGAGACACGTCACCGGGTTCGTCCGAGTGGCAGTACTGGCAACGCTGGAGCATCGAGAACTCGCGTTGCACGCGACGACAGACTCGGCATACAGCCCAGCCGTCAGATAGGTCAAGAGTGATCCGGGATGCGCGCAGGCAGTACTTCTGTGAACGCGTCTCAGTGAACCGCTCCCGCAGAACCGGGAGCCAGTCGTCGGTGAAGCCAGCAATGATAGTCTTGTCACCGAGGAACTTCTTGAATCGGGTAAACATCCCATGCTTGTGGAGTCTGAAGCCTCTCCTCGTGTCTTGCCATCCTCCGTCCATAGCTTGAAAGCGAACTCCCGAACTATCGACAAACTGCGTTAGCCAGATACCGACAAGCGCGATCTTGTCCTCATTGGATGAGATCGGACCTAGATTCGGCAAAGCGGTAACGTGTCGGTCATGGCGGGCCGCTGGCCTCAATGAAGCCAGCGCCAGCGGCTGTAGCCCCAGGGACGCATCAAACAGGCCGCGACGGAGGGCGAAGAGAAGTGCATCCGGAGGTACCTCGCTCCTCTCGTTGTCAAACAGGTCGGCGAGTTCGGCATCATCGTCTAGAGTCCCATCCGCTTGAGCGGTCCTCATGACCTCTCTAAGGCCAAATCCCTCATTCTGCCGGAGAGCGGGTCGTAGACGCACCCCCAACTCGGTTGCGGCAAGGATCGCGGCGAAGTAAGCGTCGTCCAGCGTCAGGCGTCGGGTGAGTTGAGGGATACGCCCCAAGCGGCTCAAGCCCGCGATGACGAGCGGCCGAATGACGTCCCTAAGCGAGTACTCCTGCAGTGTCGGCGCGATGCGAGCCGCCATCTGACGGGAGTCCGAGAAAATCAAGACCTTTCGGCCCCGAAGTGGAGCGAAAGCGGTCGCCTCACGGGCCGCCGGGGCCTGCACATGGAGTTGCCGAGAGATTAGAGCCTGAAACGGCTGGTCGCCTTTCGTCTGGTGATCCTGAACGGACGACCGCCCGTATCGGGCATCGTCGGCGCAAACGCCACAGGGGCGGAACGCCCCCTGGGGCCTTGATTCGTCAAGGTCAGCTTGAGCATCTGCCTCCAGTCTATTCAACGGCAAATAAACGGTCCGAAGTCGTGCGCTTGCCGCGTTCAATCGGCCTGTCTGAAGATCGTAGTCTGCTACCTCTGCATCTTCTCTAGGGTCTTGGAGCAACAGGTCAATCGGGTGTAGCTGTGGGATCACTCCTTCGTCATCGGTGAAGCGGTCACCTGGTTGCGGCCAAAGATACGTCGGGCTTTCTACGTCATCTGTGTAGGCCCGCGCATACGCTGTACCGCAATGACGGCACGTGAAGAACTCCAGCACCCTGGATCCGCACCCACATAACTCGCGAGCCTGTGCATACAGTTTGCCACATGGACGAGTGGCATGGCGATGGACTTCGTCTACCTCGGTGCACTCCGGGTCCATACAGGCCCACAGGCCGGGGAGTCCGCGAAAGAAGACGTGGAGGCGGCACGGTAGCACCGGCGGACCATCCCCGCTCTTCCTAGCCAACGTTCCCAGCGTCATCAATACCAAGAGGGCCTTCGCGGCAACCTCGGGGGGCGCGCCCGGGAATAACTCCCTCTCCAAAGTCATGACCGGTAACGCCTCAGTCATGGTGCGATTCACCAGGTTTCCCATGGCGGGAAGTGAATCCACCGCCAGGTGGGCTCCTTGCTCAAGTGACATCTCTGCTATTTCGTCTTCGGACACGCCAAGTGCCCCAAGCAGTGGTGCCAACAATTCCTTCCGTTTGGCGGAACTGTCGGCCATGAAGAACGCTGGAAGGTCGAGTTCATTCAGGTGGTCGACGAGTTCTGGGTCCGCCGGACCATCCGGAGAACGGAACGCCAGATCGCCCACAACCACATCGAAGTCATCGGCGTTCTTCCCCGCCAATTGCGCCGCGAATCGCTGCGCCTCACTCGGCGAGGCGAAACTCGCCGAAGTACCGATAACCTGAAGGCGCTCGGGAGGTATGCCCAAGCGAGTGCGCAGCCTTCTAATGAGGTGTCCGACCTCCGCTCCCGGCGCGCCCCTATACAGGTGGGCCTCGTCGAGGACCAGCAAGAACGACTCCTCCGAGGATGCCAGCCACTCCTTCGTCCGCTCGAAAACGGACTTCTCCAGTGGCCTAAGCATCATGTATTCCAACATGGAGTAGTTTGTGATCAGAATGTCCGGGGGCTGGGCGAGCACCTCGTGTCGCGTGATTAGCTCGGAATCACCTGGCTGCGTTGTGCACCGAAGAAATTCGCCCGCGGCGTCCAACCAGGGCGAGTATTTTGCGCCGAACCACTGCCGAAGATCTGGCTTGGCAGGCCAGCGTCCACCCTCCATCAGCGTACCAGGCAACCACTCTGATCCAGTCCGTTCCTCGAGCTTCTTGAGATAGTAGTTCTCAATGAACCTTAGGCGGACCTGATCCTTCTTGGACGTCCTCACACCCGCGTAGGGAGTGCGACTCGTGTACCGAGCGAAGCGCGGCGGCCTGCCCGTGTGTGACTGGAAGAATTGGGTAACCCGAGGATCTGCAAAGAGGAGACGCATGCGGGCGAGTTGGTCATTCACCAACGCGTTCATCGGATACAGGACCAGGGCTCGCACTCCACACTGCTTTTCGAACCTCTTAGGATGAGAGATCGCCTCCGACGCTAGCTTCCCGAGGATGGGTATCAGAAACGACTCGGTCTTTCCGGATCCAGTTCCGGTCATCACGACCAAGTCTCGGTGACTCACCAAGGTCGTTTCGATCGCCTTCTGCTGGTGGGTGTAGGGCGGATCAAACAACCTCTTCGGAAGAGTGACACCTCCCACTTCTGCTGGCTCACTGAGGCTCTTGAAGAGTTGGCCGACATCAGACCTCAGGCCAGGAGTGTCCAGAAACTTCTTGCCCGTCTTGTACCGGGGGGTGCTCTCGACATAGGGTATCTGTGAGATAACGCCCGGTTGGTTCAGAAGCTCTCTGCGCTCCCCGACAAGGGCAGGATGACTGATGTGATACGCAGCCTCAACATAGTCGCGGAGGGCGTCGCGCAGAGTGTCTGCAGTTTCACCTAGGGTCAACGCCGGTACAGCGGTTGCCTCACGGGACGATTCGGTCGCTTTCACTTCGGAGTCACCTTTCCTTGTCCTTCAGTGGCGAATTCAGCGGGGACCATAGCTACCGGAACTTGTGGTGACAGCCATAGGCTGTTCTCAAGCGTCCCCCTTTCGGTCTGAAACTCTCTTTCACCCAAGCGGTAGGCAAAAAGCGCCCCGGACACGGGCATCGGGTGTCCTATCGAATCGAGTCGGCGTTGCGCCCAAGCCGGTAGTGGTGAGAAGAATTCGACGATGACCTGTCCTCCCTGCACCTCTCGTGAACGGTACATCTGAGGGGTTCCCCGAATGGAGTCCATAGCCAGCTGGATAGTCCATGCTTCGTCACACCCACGGCCCTCACCAAGAGGAAGGTCCACTAGGTGGCTGGGCGACCCTTCCTCCAGCTGTACATAGCACCATAAGTCTGCCCCGAATTGTTGGGCTCTTCTGGCCACGTAGGTGCCGTTGAGACCCTTAGGGTCGGTCCATCGGCCTCGGTAGTACCGAACCGGACGATTTTGGTCCAGCACGATGAGGCCCTCAACCTCAGAGGAGACGGACATGACACGGAGCCTGGCGTTCAGCGAATCGAGAAGTCGCTGCGGAGATGTGGGGTCTGGAGTCACCAGCCAATGTCTGGCTGGCACCTGGATGACCCCCACTCCCCGAAGGACGACTCCAAGGTCCTCCTCCGGATCCTGATAAATACGTCGGCTGTGCCCCTCCGTGTCGACACGCCTCAGTAGCGCGGGAGGTAACATGGGAAGTCCGTCTCGGTGACCTCCCAGAATGAACGCCACTCCGCTATCCATCAGAACGAAACGAGCGGAACCCAAACAGAGAGTCACTCCCCGGTCACCTGGTAACGAAATCTCCACTAGGTCACCGTGGGCAAGCGACCGATCGATCGTCGATCCGATTCGTTCGCGCAGTCCGTCTCCTTCTGTCACGAAACCGCGTAGTAATCGAAGGACTCGTGCAGCGAGTGCGCGCCTGGCCGCGGGACCGATGATGCTCGCAGCGTAACGGACGAGTGCCGCGAGCGCCTCATCACAAGTGAAGTCGACAGCGTCGGGATCTAGGCCAATGGCGTCTATCACGAGCGCAGCCGCTTCTGGCGATGTGAGCAGTTCGAGGGTCCACTTCCCGTCCTCCCCAGGCCTATCCATCGTCGGAAGGAACCTCTTCGCCGCCGGCCTGCTCGCATCGAGTCACAATGTATCGGGCGACACGTAAGACGGTCGGGCAATCAAAGAGGAGGCTCACGAGCCTAACACGTGTCTCGGTCTCAAGCTCATCTAGAAAAAGGATCGCGGCATCAGCACTTGAGGCCACCAAGATCGCGAACCTCGCTACCCGTTGAGCATCCTCCGCGTTCATGGACCGACGGGCCATCCGTTGGGCCAACGCCTGGAAGCTCTGGATCGCGGAGACATGGTCCGGTGGCTTCAAATTCACCCTCTCCGCTTCGAACTGCTCCCGAAGAGTCCTATCCCCGGCCCGTTGGTCCAGCACGGCTGCCATCCGAGAACAGACCTGTACCGGCTGAAGGCTCGAGTCGAGCGCAAGCGCCCTCTCCAGACGCCCCCACACATCGCCGCAGAACGCAGAGAAGACCTCGACCATCATCAACGAGTGGACTCGCTGGCGCCGGATCGAACTCAGAGCAGTTCCGGAGAGCCTGGCCAACTCCCAGAGTTGGGCGGCTCGTAGGGCCTCAATCAGATGCTTGGGATCCCGACGGAGCTTGGAGGTCGAGATGTCCACGCGAAGATCGCTAAACCCTCCACGAATCTTCTGGGCTGGAATCGCCACGAAGCTGGCTGAGTGAGACGCGATTCTCGCTGCAAGCAAGGCTCCTTCTGTGGGTATGGGAACCCCATCCACAGCGGTGGAGTAGGGTATCGAGCCGAGTTGGTCGGGGTGGTCACATGAGGCCAGCCACACCTCGGGGATGAGTCCTGTCGAGTTCAGGAGTTCGATCCGGGCAGCACCTTCACGAGCGATCCAACGAAGAGGTGTGTAGTCTCTCTCCGCAGTGAACGAGGCGCCCCCCAGGTCCGACACGGTGAACGTCACCTCAGCGGCGTACGCCTCATCGTACGCAGCCTGCGTATCTCGGTTGAGAAGCTCCTGGAGCACGACATTCCACCCGGCACCAGTGAGTGGCAATGCGACCCGCGTCGACTGGGAAGTCCACACAGCCGTTCGGTGGTCGCTCTGGAGGAGGCGCATGCGGACGAAGGCCGACCGCGGGCCTGGCGCGGCAAGGTGGATCTCGACACGGCCCTCCCAAAGGTCCTCCAAGGTTGGGTGCTGTGGAGTCAGGTGAAATGATATAGGCCCTGAACTCCGAGCATCCTGCCTAGGTTCTTCCACCTTAATCCGGAAATCATCCGAGAGGTGCTCTGCGGTGCCGTCAGCTGATGTTGCCGTGACGGATATAGCTGCATCTACCATACCAACCGGGGGCGCCCCTAGCGTAACGTACACGTCACTTCCGGCCGAAAGGGGTCCAGTCGAGATGAAGGGCTCAATCCCATCGAGTCGCATCTCGACGTCGGTGACCGCCTGATCCGTGTGGATTCCCAGAACAAGAGGCCCTCCAGCAACCCATGTGGCTTCTCCGTCATCGCTCCATGCTCGGCTCGGGATTCCCGATGCCCACACGTCGACAGTGTGTTTGACCTTCAGGCCCAGGACACCCATCAACGTCACCAGGACATCCGAGGGAGAAGGAGGAACGGAGAACGCCAATCCGTAGGCGCCGGCGCACAGCATTTCGACCAACTCGAGATTTCCCGCCGGCTTCCCCATGGGCTCCCTCTGGACAAACACGTAGGAACTGCCGGGGTTCACCAGACTGCGTCGCATCGCCCTAGCTGTGCCGTCCGAGGAGACCTTAAACAAGAACTTCTGGTCGGTCGGCATCCTCAGCCGATCGAGCGCCAGATTTAGAACAGGATGATCAATTCCCGGAAATTCCAAGAGAGCCTCTCCCGGGTCCGGCAATCGAGTAAGCCGAAGACGGGGGCTCTCCTCATTCACCAGACGCCCGCGGGCGATGCTCCGGCCAGGAGCTGCCGATGATGTAGCCTGTGTCGAGCGGAGGGCTTCAGCGACCTCAGGCGCGGCCGAGGCGACCACCCCGAGGTTCGGCAATTGCAGCCAAATTGACCAGCATCCTGGGGTCGATTCTCTCAAGACAAACTCGGGCTCATATCGGAGAGCGGCGGCGGATCCGTCCTGGGACGGTTGTTCGATCTCGCCTGGACCGGTCTCCCCAGTTGCTCCTCCGGTTGGCCGAAGCCCCCGAATCCGACGCCTCGCCTCCTGGCGCGCTTCGCCTAGACGATTGCTAGATAGTGTCTCGCGGCGAATATCTGCCAAAATCCGGGTGAGCGTACCCCCAAGGAGAATCTCGTCCTCTACCCCATTGCCACTACCATCGACATCCTGAAGGAGGAGGGCCAATGCTACTTGGCCGAGGAGGGCTTTGTTCTCAGCGAAACTCTGGAATCTCCCTGAGGTATGCGCACTTTCTTGTCGCAGCATCTCGCCAAGAGGCCCCGGAGAGAGGAGCACCGGTGACGTGAACCGAAACCGAAGCCGGTGAAGGAGAGCGACCAGATGGTGCTGCAAGTCTCGTGGGATCACTCCGTGAGTTATTGGCCAGGCAATAATGGAGAAATGCTCTGCCCAATGGCCCTGGGGCTCTGCGCCGAAATACGTGAGAGCGAACTGTCCGAAGGCGGAGCGCACTTCGTCCCGCCAGACATACTCCCAGCCCGGGGTCTCCCTACGAAAGGTCTGCCAGTACTCGTCCCCCGAGTATAGGTATCCCAGTTCGGTAGCATACACGATAAACGGCAGGTAGAACTCCGAATGGAATCCGGAGGCTTCAATGTGCCGCCGGACCGTACCGTTGAGATCGTCGACCTGTTCCAGCGAGAGTCCGTGCTCAAGAGCGAACACGGGCCACTTCGTTACCAGCCGTCGATCAGCCACTTCACGGAAGTGGTCATGAAGTCGGTGGTGCCATGCCTCGAGGTTCGACATCCTAAAACCCAGTTGAAATAGATCACGACGGTCGTTCCGGGGAGGCATGCGACTAACAAGCGCAGCGGTAGGATGCGACCGTTCACTCAAGGTATGCAAGAGTGGCACCCTGGGAATCGGCCTCGCACGGGGTCAGGGACCCGTCCAACTTCGAGGTGGGACCCGTGGGCCAGAAGAGGAGGACCCGAGCAACAGTAGTAACCTCAGAGGTACTCCAGGACCTCCGTACACCTCCGAGTCTTCGGAGGGCTCTAGGGGGCCGGGCTACTAGCCAGTCGTTCTTCCTCACCTGCGAGCCGTCTCCGGGAACTCGACCCTCGTCACCAGACACGCTGCCCACCGAGATCTCCCCCTTGGGTTGCTGGAAGTGTAAGGGGTGTAAGGCTCCTTCACCGACCCGGTTTCTCGTCCTCTCGAGAGGTGTAAGGGGCCGCGTTGTCTTACACTCTGCTAGGCCCCAAAATCGCCGTCCTACGGGCGTCCTTACGGCCCTTACGGGCTGCCCTCCCCCTGGGTATTGGGTCTCGACTGAGGCTCGTTTTTGGGGCGGCCACGAGTCTCTCCACGACGCTTGGCCGCCGCTTTGATCTCATCCCTATGTCTGCGACTCCATCTCTCGCGGAGGGCATCAGCGCTGGTCGATGTGGTCATCCGATAGACATCCACCCACTCTCTGAGTACGCCCCGCCAGAAGTTGTCGCTCTTGGGAACTCGATCTGGGGCGTTGTTTCGTCCAGCAACGATCCGATCCAGCAAGTGATCGGCAGGTCGCTCGAAGGCCGCGGCCTTCCACTCCGCAGCAACCATGGCGAAGACCGCCGCTAGGTCCTTTTTGAGCATCGGTGTGTAGAGGGTCACGATTACCACCGGGGCGGTGGGCTCCCCTCCCGGTGCCTTTCCAAGCGGATACTCCACTCCCACGGTGGCAGCGGGAGCGTCTCGAAGTGGTACGCCTGCGACGACGAACTGGAGCAGTTCCAGTCGGTCATACCCCGTGGCAACCGCGAGCTGCTCAATCTTTACGGCAAGGTCCGCGGGGTAGGCACCAGTCTCTTCGAATAGAAGCTCCGCTAGAGCGGCCCTCCACACGGTGTGCCAACTGGTCTCCTCCTCCTGAGGGCTGAGTTCCTCTAACTCCGCGGCTTGCAGTGGCGCCTCGGAGCCACCCGACAGGCGACGGCGAAGCTGCGCTACAGCCCCCACTGATTCATCAACCCGTGACGCGGAAGCCGCCCGGAGCTTGTCTACCCCTTCAAGGAGGGGGGCCACTTCTCTACGGGTCTTAGGTGACTTCAGCCTCGCCAAGAAGCGGGTGACCTCCCCGACGATTCTTGAGCCATCGTCTGCGGAGAGTGGAACACTGGGTTCTTCGTTCTCCCTGACTCGTTCTAGGAAGTCTCTCGCGCTGAACGCGACGTTTTTCATATCTGGAGGCCACGCCTCTATCTCCCGCTCAAGTAGCTCACGTGAATCCACGACGCCTCCTAATTAATATTCTTAGCTCTAAGCAGTTAATTCGATCTTCTGGGGAAGTCAAACTGACCCCAGGAGGAATTAATGAAGGACTCAATCACCAAAAGGACGCTTGGCAGGGCCGCCGTGGACGCGGCACTCAAAGGTTGGCACGTCTTCCCATTGAACGGGAAGACGCCACTGCGGAGCAGTCGAGGATTCCACGACGCGACCAGCGATCTGGAGGAGGTCTCCAGCCTCTGGAAGAAGCATCCAGAGGCGAACATCGGGCTCTATCCCGCCCCCAGCGGACTGCTCGTCATCGATGTGGACGGAGAGGACGGCCGCAGGACTGCACGGGGACTTGGCCTCCTCGACACCGAAACGCTACGGGCCGTAACCGGACGTGCCGACGGCGGATTACACCTCTACTTCGTCCATCCGAGCGGCACCCCAATCGGGAACGCCAAGATCGGAGTTGGTCTCGATGTCCGTGCCGATCACGGCTATGTCGTGATGCCTCCGAGTATTCATCCAGATACCGGCGCAGAATATCATTGGGAGAACGACCTGCCGCTCGCTCAAGTCCCCGACAGCGTTCTCACGCTGATCCGGCGCCCCCAGGCAAACTCTCCGTCGCCCTCCGTGCCTAACACGGACAGCACCGGGATCGTCGAAGGCGAGCGTAACGCGGCACTCGCAAGCATGGCCGGTAGTATGCGGCGCCGCGGGATGAGCCCGAAGGCGATTGAGGCGGCCCTGGTGGAGGAGAACGAACAGCGGTGTGAACCCCGGCTTGACGCAGCCGAGGTAGCTCGGATCGCCACCAGCATCGGTCGATACGACCCCAGCCACACGCTCGCGGACAGGCTGCGCCTCGCCGGCCTGACTCAGCTCGACGCCACACCACCAATGGCGGCCGTGTCCAACGGGATTCGCAACCTCGCCGACCTCATTGGTGGAGTTGACCCGCTCGATCGGGAAGCAACCATGCAGGCGGCGGTGCAGTGCCTAAAAGAGAAGGGTCTTACGCTCGATAACGCGCGGAGGCTCGTTGCCTCAGGACTGCGGACGAACGGAACCGTCCAAAAGCGGGATGCGCCATCAGGTCTACTAACCGACCCCACGCCCTGGCCCGAGCCAGTAGATGGAGCCGAGCTTCTCGACGATTTGGCGGCCACCGTCCGTCGATTCGTGGTCCTCACGGAGGACGCCGCGATCACCATCGCTCTGTGGGTACTTTTTGCGCACGCCCACGCCGCATTCGTGATCTCACCTCTTCTCGGGATCACGTCACCCACCATGCGGTGTGGCAAGTCGACGCTGCTTGAGCTTCTCCTCGCCCTCGTTCCTCGCGGCCTCGCGGCATCTAACGTCTCGCCGGCAGCGATCTTCAGGGCGGTCGACGAACTGAATCCCACCCTGATTGTTGATGAAGCGGACAGCTTCATGAAGTCGGACACGCAGTACATCAACGTACTGAACTCTAGCTGGAAGCGTTCGATGGCCGTCGTCATCCGATGCGTCGGTGACAACCACGCGCCAACCCCGTTCTCTACGTGGGGGCCGAAAGTCGTAGCGCTCATCGGTCAACTCCCGTCTACACTTGATGACCGGGCGATTGAGATCCGACTCGAACGCCGGATGCCAGGAGAGAAGATTGAACGGCTCAGACCCGACCGCGATGTGGAGTCACTTGAGCCCCTCAAGCGGAAGGCGTGGACGTTCGCGACCGCCAACCTGAAGGAGTTAGTGGAGGCCGACCCCGAGATTCCAGAGGTCCTCGACGACAGGGCGCAAGACAACTGGAGAGGACTCCTTGCCCTCGCAGACCTCGTTGGCGCGGGGTGGCCCGAGCGAGCTCGCCGGGCAGCGATCGCGCTCGATGCAAAGGGGTTGGGGCGGGAGGAGGCGATACGTATTCAGCTCCTCGAAGACCTGCGAGATATCATCTCAGACGCTGGCCGCTCCTTCAATGCCGATGGGAGCCCCGTGACTCGCTTCGCAACGAATTTGCTCCTTAAGGAACTCGGGAATAGGGAAGAAAGGCCTTGGACCGACTTCAAGGCAGGACGTGCCCTAACCGCTGCTCAACTCGCATGGCTCCTACGTCCCTTCGGCATCAGGCCGAAGGCGATGTGGTTACCCAACGGCAAGACGCTGCGCGGATACAATGCGAGCGCCTTCGCTGACGTGTTCCGACGTTACCTGGGCGAGGAGATCGACCGATGAGCAGCTTCATGACAATTCGTCGTCGAGCGAATACTTGTCCGACCTATCGTGCGACCCTCGATTTTTCGGAGTCCCATCCTCATTCATCGAGGAGAACATCATGACCGTCACACAGATACCGCGACGACGTGGGAGGGAGGAGAAACTGGTGACAGCCAACAACCTGGCCGGTCGCTGGGGCGTGCACCGTGACTCGGTGTATCGCATTCCGCACAACCAACTCTCATACCTGAAGCTCGGCCCAAGGACCCGCCGGTACCGGTGGAGTGACGTGCTTGAGTACGAGCAAGAGCGGCAGGTCGGATAGGATGGCTTACCGCCGCCGAGGAGGGGCGTACTACGTCGATATTCGACCCGCTGGGTACAGACATCGCATAGGACCGATTTCGACCCGGTCAGGGAACAAGGCGATTGCTCAGGCGATGGATGCCACCATCCGCGAACTAGCCTCGACCGGGCGACACGAGGCGCTGGACGCTTTAAGAGAGGGCCGGATCAGTTTACCGGACCTTCACGCGGCCAAGGTCAACGGCAAACTGCACGCATTGACCAGGGAGGTGACGGACGCGCCGCTCGTTGAGGCCGTCCGTCACTTCCTCTGCGCGCACTATGACGCGCGATACAAGACTGCGATGGAGAGGGTGCTCCAAATCGCACCGGCCGGAGCTCGCGTCTCATGGCTCGGGGATCCATTCAACGTCTCGCGCCTCGTTCGGCGCTACCGTGAGTTGGGATTGTCCGGCGGTACCGAGCGCCGGGAGATGGCGGGCGTCCGACTGCTGCTCCGTGAACGCCTCGGCAAGGCCGTAGCTGCCGAGGTCATGCAGGACGTCAGGCTGCGCCCCCACGGTCCAGGGCGGACTCGCTGGCTGACCCAGAATGAGATCGGACGCCTGCGCTACCAAGCTGGCGACTGGTGGATCATCATTGGATTCGCTATCGCGACCGGCCTCCGTCGCGGCGAGATCCTCTCGCTCCTGGTCAAAGACATCGATTTCCGCGCGGGGACCGTCGTCGTGCCAGCCGGGAAGTCTCTGAAGGCCCGACGGGTCGTGCCCCTCGGTGGCCAGATCCTATCCTCTCTGAAGACCTGGGTCGCCGAAGAGGCGCTCGAGGAGGCCGGGGGCCTCTTCGGGTCCATCACGACCCACACGCTGCGTCTCGCGTGGCAGTCGATCCGGTCAGCGGCCGGGTTGGACGACGTGAGGTTTCACGACCTCCGTCACACCTACGCCGTGCACTGCGCTAAGGCCGGGATGCCGCTGGGGGAGCTACAACAGCGCCTCGGTCACGCGACGATCACCATGTCGATGAGGTACGCCGTCTACCAACCTCCAGTAGCTAGTGTCCACTACGATCGTGCCCTATCGGACATGGGCATGGACGACCTCAGCGTTCCAACAGTCGTCCCAACACCCCCCACGGCGGACCCCCTCTCGCCCTAGTTTTCGACGAACTCCGCGGTCCACGTAATGTCCACCGATTCCTTGATCGACTGCGCCGTCGGACACTTGCTCACATGCGTCTCCAAAGCCCGAGAAACCTTGTCATCCGGGGCCTCTGAGGGTATTCGCAGCCTGTAGTGAACGTGGATCTTCGTCAGCACAATGATCCGATCCACGACTTCGTTCGTTCCTTCCACCTCTACACTGATAGCGTCGTTCGCCATCGGGATCCCGCGCACCTCCAGTGCGCCATTGAGTGTCCCGAGTAGTCAGGCAGCCGCCGCCGCGACGAGATAGTCGACCGGCAGCGGCAAGTTGGGTTGAGAGTCGAGACCGTAGTGTGCCTTTATTGGTC
>Ga0315339_1001358_pt1 | contig 22169 bp, 22 predicted proteins | sample ASW17metaG_FD_204514 | JGI IMG/M metagenome (GOLD analysis project Ga0315339, IMG submission 204514) | Ammonia-oxidizing marine archaeal communities from Pacific Ocean, United States - ASW #17 | ecosystem: Environmental > Aquatic > Marine > Oceanic | place: USA: California | collected 2016-12-05
GCACTGGGGGGCGACGGCGGTCTGTCAGAAGCCATCGAGGCGGCAGAGGCGATGTTGGCCGAGGGTGAGTTTGCGGACGCGATGCAGACATTCGCGGCGATTCTGGGCGAAGAGCCTGAAAGCGCCGCCGCCTATGGTGGGCTGGTCCGCGCCCATGTGGCATCTGGTGATCTGGATGAGGCAGAGGCCGTGCTGAACGGCGCGCCCGCCAAGATCAGCACCGCGCCCGAGTTGGAAGCCGCCCACGCCCAGATCGAACTGGCGCGTCAGGCCGCAGACGCAGGCCCGGTGGTAGAGTTGCGCGCGGCGGTTGACGCGGACCCGGCGGACAAGCAGGCGCGTTTTGATCTGGCGGCAGCGCTGCATGCGTCCGGTGATGTGCAAGGCGCGGTTGACGAACTGCTGACGCTGTTCGGCAAGGACCGCGAATGGAACGACGGTGCAGCCAAGGCGCAGTTGTTTACAATTTTCGATGCTTTGACCGCGCAGGATCCGATTGCGCTGAACGGTCGCCGAAAATTGTCGTCAATGATATTTGCCTGATGCAATCCGTGGGCTAGGTTAAGGGCATGTTCGCATCCGCTGACCTGCCTGAAATGATCCCTGTTTTCCCCTTGCCGGGAGCCCTGTTGCTGCCGCGCGCGCGCCTGCCGCTGCATATATTTGAGCCGCGTTACCTGGCGATGCTGGATGACGTGCTAAAAACCTCGCACAGGATGATTGGCATGATCCAGCCGAACGAGGGGCCAGAGGCAGACAGTGATCGGCTGCACCAGATTGGTTGCGCGGGCCGGGTGACCGGGTTTTCCGAGACCGAAGATGGGCGCTATATGATCACACTCAGTGGTATCTCGCGCTATCGGATACAGGCCGAGGTTCAGGGCTTTGCACCCTATCGCCGCTGCAGTGTCAGCTGGGATGGTTTTGCCCGCGATCTTGGCCCGGTTGAGAAAGATGAAGGGTTTAAACGCGACTGTTTCTTGGCGATGTTGAAACGGTATTTTGAAGATAAATTACTGAAAACAGACTGGGAATCATTGTGCGAGGCAGAAGATGAACTGCTGATCAACTCGCTAAGTATGCTGTGCCCGTTCGACGCCGAAGACCGTCAGGCGCTGCTAGAGACCCCGACACTGACCACCCGGCGCGAAACGTTGGTGACATTGATCGAATTCGCCTTGCACGGCGGATCAGGTGAAGAGGTCATGCAATGAGTGAGGCCCCGCAGTTTGATCGCAAGATGCTAGAGGCTTTGGTGTGCCCGCAGACCCATGGTATTTTGAGCTACGATGCAGAGCGTCATGAGTTGGTATCAAAGGCCGCGCATCTGGCCTATCCAATCCGCAATGGTATACCGGTGATGCTGATAGACGAGGCGCGCGCGCTGGATTGAGGGCGCGCGCTGTGGCTCCAAGGGTGGGGGGCCAGCCCCCCACACCCCCCGAGGTGTTTGTGAAGAGAAGAAGATTAAATCGATTTGCCTTGTAACAGTTTTGGCAGATCTCCGGTCAGGCCTGCGGCCTCTCGGATCAGGGTGCGGCGCAGACTGGGGATGGCGTTGACCAGGCCCATGCCCAGATCTCGGCCCAAGCGGAGAAAGTTGTTGTCGTTTGAAAACAGCCGGTTGACGGAATCCGTGGCCAGCGCCATCGCCGCCGTGTCAAACCTGCGCCACTGTTGATAGCGTTCCAGCACATCAAGTCGGCCGATGTCTTCGCCACGTCGGCTTGCCAGTGTTAGAACCTCTGCCAGTGCGCCGACATCCTTTAGTCCGGCGTTAAGCCCCTGACCCGCGATCGGGTGCATCCGGTGGGCGGCGTCACCAAGCAGGGCCACGCGGGGGGCAGCGAAACGATGGGCAACGGACAGATTGAGTGGGTAGGTAAAGCGCGTGCCCGCGAGGCTGATCTCGCCCAGAAAATCACCAAATCGGGGCCGCAGGGTATCCAGATAGGCGGCATCATCCAGCGCCTGAATGCGCTTTGCCTCGGCGTCGGTTTCTGTCCAGACGATGGAACTGCGGTTGCCGGTCAGCGGCAAAATCGCCAGCGGGCCGGGCGGCATAAAGAACTGATGCGCGACGCCATTGTGGGGCAATTCATGGGAAATTGCGCAAACCAGCGCGGTCTGGTCATAGGCCCAACCCTGTCGGCCGATCCCGGCGCGCTGCGCGGTTTGCGAGTGCTGGCCGTCGGCACCTACCATGACCTTAGCGCGCAGATCCGTGCCGTCATCCAGCGTGACGCAAACATCGGCGTCCGCAACGGTCTGCGCGACAACACTGCGTTCTGCGATTTGCGTGATCGCGGGCAGGGCGTTCATGGCATCCTGAAAAGCGACGCGCAGGTGGCGGTCTTCGACCATATAGCCCATCGGGCCTTCTTCGATCTCGGCGTGATCGAATTCCAGCACCCAAGGGGATGCGCCCTCGCCTGCGCGACCGTCACTGACTTTTATGTCAAGCATCGGCTGGGCGTTGGGGCGCAGGGCCTCCCATATGCCAATCGCCGCCAAAAGCCGGGTAGAGGCATGCGCCAGCGCATAGCCGCGTCCGTCAAATTCGGGGCCGGTGCGGGTTTGGCTGGCAAGCCGGTCGATGATGGTCACGCTTAGCCCGGAACCGGCCAGCGCCAGGGCTAAGGCACAGCCGTTCAGCCCGCCGCCCACAATGATCACGTCTGAATTCATAGTCATAACAGGTGATATGGCGATGCGCGCGGGATTGTCCATGCGCTCCGCTGCCGCTACCGTCGCCAAAACGAATGTATCGAGGAACGGCATGACACAGGAATGGCTTTTCAAAAGCGCGTCAGATTTGGGGCGCGGCATTGCAAGTGGCGAGATTGATGCGGTGGCGCTGGTGCAGACCTATTTGGAGGCTATTGACGCGCATCCTCTGCGGGACCGCGTTTACGCGCGTGTCACGCCGGATCGCGCGTTGGCAGAAGCACGTGCGGCGGCAGATCGCGCCATTGTCGGCCGTCGCCTTGGGCCTTTGGACGGCGTGCCGATATCCTGGAAAGACCTGTTTGACACGGCAGGCGTGGCGACAGAGGCCGGGTCGGCCCTGTTGGCTGGACGGGTTCCAAGCCGCGATGCGCCGGTGTTGCGCAATGCCACTGCGGCGGGGCTGGTCTGCCTTGGCAAGACCCATATGTCGGAACTGGCGTTTTCAGGGCTGGGATACAACCCGGTCACGGCCACGCCGCCCTCTGTCAATGACGCCGATGCTGTGGCTGGTGGGTCATCGTCGGGCGCTGCGGCATCGGTGGCGCAGGGGCTGGCGGCTTGTGGTATCGGCTCGGATACCGGCGGGTCGGTGCGAATACCGTCGGTGTGGAACGATCTGGTTGGGTTGAAGACCACCAGCGGATTACTGTCGCTAGAGGGGGCCGTGCCGTTATGCGCGCGGTTCGACACGGTTGGCCCGCTGTGCCGCACGGTCGAGGATGCGGCGAATATCCTGGCGGCCTTGCAAGGCGGTGCCGCGCCCGATTTGGCCGGGGTGTCGATGCGGGGCAAACGCCTTTTGGTGCTGGAAACCATTGCGATGGAGGGCGTACGCGCAGAGCCATTGGCCGGATTTGATAGCGCGGTCGAACGGCTGCAAGCGGCGGGTGCGGTGGTTGAAAGGCGAGAGGTTCCGTTGGTGTCTGAGGCGATGGGGATGGCCTCAATGTTATTCACATCAGAGGCTTACGGAACATGGAAGGCCGAAATAGAGGCCGCGCCAGACAAGATGTTCCCGGAAATCCTGGCGCGGTTCCGGATTGGTGCCGACCATGCGGCGGCGGATTTCGTGGCTGGTTGGCAAAGGCTGGAGCAACTGCGGACCGAGTGGCTCCAGGCGGTGGCGGGCTATGACGCGGTGATCCTGCCGACGGCTCCGATTTTGCCGCCCAAGATAGCCCGGTTGGAAAGCGACAGCGAGTATTTTGTCACAGAGAACCTTCTGACGTTGCGCAATACGCGGATTGGCAATTTGATGAATGTTGCCGCGTTGACATTGCCAACCGGCGTGGCGTCAACCGGCATCATGTTCATGGCTCCACCGATGCAGGAACGGCGGTTGCTGCGGCTTGGTATGGCGGCAGAGGCGGTGCTGGGCTGACGAAAACCGGGGAAACGTTAACAAACCCACGTTAACAAAGCGCCCAAAAAGTCACATGTCTGCCCTGCAAGGCGAGAATTTCGCAGGGAATTTCTGGACCAAAGGGGTTTCGCCCGGTATCGTCGGGTCAAACGAGGCATTCATGATCTCGTGACCTGAGGCAGAAATAACGTTGCAATGACGTATCCAGAGCGGTTTTCGAACCTGCCAGACTATGCGTTTCCGCGTTTGCGGGCGCTGCTTGACGGCCATGCCGCGGGCGGTGACGTGATCTCCATGTCTATTGGTGAGCCGCGTCACGGCTTCCCGGATTGGGTCGGGGCAACCGTTGCGGCTAATGCGCATGAGTTTGGCAAATACCCCCCCAATGAGGGCTCGCCAGAGCTGTTGAATGCGATTGCTGGCTGGATTTCGCGCCGCTACGGCGTTGAGGTCGCGCTCGATCAACAGATCATGGCGCTGAACGGCACCAGAGAGGGGCTGTTCAATGCCGCCCTTGCGCTGTGCCCGGAACAGACCGCCGATGGCAAGCAGCCCGTCGTTCTTATGCCGAACCCGTTTTATCAGGTCTATGCGGTTGCCGCCTTGGCCGTCGGGGCAGAGCCGGTTTATGTGCCTGCCCGGCAAAGTACCGGGTTTTTGCCGGATTACGCCAGCCTGCCGGTGGATGTGCTGGAACGGGTCGAGATTGCCTATTTATGTTCGCCGTCCAACCCGCAGGGCGCAGTCGCGTCGCGCGAATATCTGGCGCAGGTCATCGAGCTTGCCGAACGCTATGATTTTCGGGTTTTTGCCGACGAATGCTATTCCGAGATTTTCGCCGACACCCCGCCAACCGGGGCCTTGCAGGTCGCGACGGAAATGGGTGCATCTCCGGAACGCGTGTTGATCTTTAATTCGCTGTCCAAACGGTCAAACCTTGCCGGGTTGCGGTCTGGTTTCGTGGCGGGTGGGCCGCAGTCGATCGCCCGCATCAAGCAGTTGCGCAACTATGCTGGCGCGCCGCTGTCGCTGCCATTGCAGCGCGTGGCGGAAAAGATCTGGGTTGATGAGACTCATGTCGCCCATAACCGCATGCTATACCGAGAGAAGTACCAGCTGGCGGATGAGATTTTCGCCAGAATGCCGGGCTATGCCTCGCCTGAAGGTGGGTTTTTCCTGTGGCTCCCGGTCGAGGATGACGAGGCCGCGACGCGAAAGCTTTGGGTTGAAACCGGGGTGCGTGTGCTTCCCGGGTCTTACCTCGGGCGCGACGTAGACGGTGTGAATCCGGGAGCGGGATATATTCGGGTCGCCATGGTGGCCCCCAGAGACGAACTGCAGGGTGGGCTGAAAAAGCTGCACGCCTGCTTATACGGGTGAGGTTTTAGTCAAGATGGCAACGTATCAGGCAAAGGGCCGCGGGCGGCTTTTGGACAGCAAGACACAGGCGGTGCTGGAGCAACGCGGCAAAGAATTGCTGGGTGCCGGGCTGTTTGTGTTGGGCATCATCGTGACGATGATCCTGGCGTCTTATGTGCCTGATGACCCAAGCTGGCTATCGATCACCGACGAACCTGCGCGCAATATGCTGGGCCACTTTGGTGCCTCGATTGCGTCGCCGCTGTTCATTATCGCCGGATGGGGCGCATGGGGCTTCGCCATTGTGCCGCTGGCCTGGGGCTTACGATTTATGCTGCATCAAGGCTCTGATCGCGCGTTGGTGCGGGTGATCTTTGCGCCGATCTGGATCGCACTGGTGTCGGTCTATGCCTCGACCCATGTGCCGACCAGCGAGTGGACGCATTCCTTTGGTCTGGGTGGTCTGTTTGGCGATACGGTGCTGGGGGCCATTCTGAACATCGCGCCGGTTACGGCGACCTTCGGGTTAAAGGTGATGGCGGTGTTGGTGGCATTTGGGGCCATCGGTATGGGGCTGTATGTGGCCGGGTTTTCGATGCCAGAGATCCGCCGTGTCGCGCGCTTTCTTGGCGTCGGACTGGTGCTGGTCTATGCGAATATCATGCAATTGCTGGGGCGGGGGGCCGTTGGGGCCGCGCGTGGCGCAGGCAATATGCGCACCCGCCGGGCCGAACGTGCCGCGTTAAAGCAGCAAGCAGCCGAAGAGGCCGCCGCCTACGCGCAATGGGAGGTGCCCGAGAATGCTCCGGACAATATGTTCGCCGAAATGGTTGAGGCAGAACCACCTCTGGCGACCCCGGTAGAGATGGAACCAAAACAAGGCCTGCGCCTGCGGATTCCCGGCCTAATCAAACGCGCCCCGGTGGTAGAGGCCCCGGTCGCGGAACCGCCATTGCAGGCAGCAGAGTTTGAGGAATTCGAAGGCGATGACCGCATTAAGGCCAAAATCACCGATGTTATCAAATCGCGGGTGCGCCATGCGCCGTCGCTGTCCGCGCGTCGCCAAGAGCCGCCCTTAGCCCGCATTGCGCGTGGGCCAAGACCGATGATCTTGGCCGATGTGGAACCAGTGGCCCCGACAAGCTTTGTACCGGAACCGCCGTTGACCGCATTGGTGCAAACGCCCCAGGCTGTGGCCTATGCGCCGACTTCGGTGGCATACCCTGCGGCGGCACCGGCGGCCGCCCCTGAACCGGAATTGCCGCCATTGGAAACTGAGCTGGTGGAAACGGCCTATGTGCCCGAGGCAGCGGTCTACACGCCGCCTGTGCCCACTCAACCTGAGCCAAAGCCAGTTGTACAACACGCCGCGCGCAAGATTACGCCGCCCTCGCGGCAGGCCAAGGCAGAGGCTCAGCCGCAGCTGAAATTCGACGATAGCCATCCGGTCTATGAGCATCCGCCACTGTCGCTTTTGTCCAGCCCCGTTGAGGTTCAGCGCCATCACCTCAGTGATGACGCGCTGGAACAGAATGCGCGGATGCTGGAATCGGTGCTGGATGACTATGGCGTCAAGGGCGAGATTGTGTCGGTTCGTCCAGGCCCCGTCGTGACCATGTATGAACTCGAACCCGCGCCGGGCTTAAAGGCCAGCCGTGTGATCGGCCTGGCCGATGATATCGCGCGCTCTATGTCGGCGCTGTCTGCACGGGTCAGCACCGTGCCGGGCCGTAGCGTGATCGGTATCGAATTGCCCAACGCACATCGCGAAAAGGTGGTTCTTCGCGAAATCCTGGCCGCGCGCGACTTTGGCGATAGCAACATGAAGCTGCCGCTGGCGCTGGGCAAAGACATTGGCGGCGACCCTATCGTGGCCAATCTGGCCAAGATGCCTCACCTGCTGATCGCCGGTACAACGGGTTCGGGCAAGTCGGTCGCGATCAACACGATGATCCTGTCGTTGCTGTATAAACTGACGCCGGATGAATGCCGTTTGATCATGATCGACCCGAAAATGCTGGAATTGTCGGTCTATGACGGCATTCCGCATCTGCTGTCGCCTGTCGTGACCGATCCGAAAAAGGCGGTCGTCGCCCTGAAGTGGGTCGTGGGCGAGATGGAAGAGCGGTATCGCAAGATGTCCAAAATGGGCGTGCGCAACATTGAGGGCTATAACGGCCGCGTCGAAGATGCCCTTAGCCGAAATGAGATGTTCAGCCGCACGGTTCAGACCGGCTTTGACGATGACACGGGCGAGCCGGTGTTCGAAACCGAAGAGTTTCAGCCGAAAAAGATCCCTTATATCGTTGTGATCGTGGATGAGATGGCCGACCTGATGATGGTTGCGGGCAAAGAAATTGAGGCTTGCATTCAGCGGCTGGCGCAAATGGCGCGGGCGTCGGGTATCCACTTGATCATGGCCACGCAGCGCCCGTCGGTCGACGTGATCACCGGCACGATCAAGGCCAACTTTCCGACGCGTATCTCGTTCCAGGTCACGTCGAAAATCGACAGCCGGACCATTTTGGGCGAACAGGGTGCCGAGCAGCTTCTGGGCATGGGCGATATGCTTTATATGGCGGGGGGTGCCAAGATAACCCGCGTGCATGGGCCGTTCTGTTCGGACGAAGAGGTCGAAGAAATCGTCAATTACCTCAAGACCTTCGGTCCACCTGAATACATCGGCAGCGTGGTCGAAGGTCCAGAGGACGGCAAGGAAAGCGATATCGACCTGGTGCTTGGGCTGGGCGGCAATACCGACAGCGAAGATGCGCTGTATGACACCGCCGTTGCCATCGTCACCAAGGATCGCAAATGCTCGACCTCATACATCCAGCGCAAGCTGGCCATCGGCTATAACAAAGCCGCGCGGCTGGTCGAACAGATGGAAGATGAGGGGCTGGTGACGCCGGCCAACCATGTCGGCAAACGCGAAATTCTGGTGCCAGAACAACATTAAGCCAGAAGTTTTCGGCGGTTCTTCGCAAATGTGATACTCGGCGGGGTGCAATAGCCCGCCGCAGGGGTTAAATGGCGGGTATGAAGATAACGCGCCGCATATTCTTGCCCCTGTTGCTGGTCGCCGCCTTGCCGGTGTCTGCCGCAGAAAAACTGTCGCTGAACGCGATCTCCAAATACCTCAACGCGCTAATTTCGGCGCAGGGGACGTTTGCACAGATCAACGATGACGGCACGATTTCCAATGGGACGATCTATATAAAGCGCCCCGGACGCATCCGGTTTGAATATGATCCACCAGCCGAGGCTTTGGTGATGGCAGGCGGCGGGCAGGTCGCCATTTTCGACGCCAAGTCGAATGAACCGCCAGAGCAATATCCGCTGAAACGCACGCCTTTGAATCTGATCCTGCGTAAGAACGTCAACCTTGGGCAGGCCAAGATGGTTGTCGGCCATGACTTTGACGGCACCGCCACGTCGGTCACTGCGCAAGACCCGGAAAACCCGGATTATGGCACCATCAAGCTGGTGTTTTCCGGCCCGCCGGTAGAGCTGCGCCAATGGGTGATCACCAGCGGTGATGGCACCCAGACCACTGTGGTGCTGGGTGACATGGACGAAAATGCCCAGCTTGCGGCGTCCTTGTTTAGTATCCCGACCGAAATCGGTAAACGGAACTAAGGCTGCGGCCTACCGGATTCGGCAGCGCCGCAACTGGTTTTCGTACATGTTTGCGCGGGCCTGTACCTTGTCGGCGACGCGAATGAGCCAGGCCTTGCTGTTATAAGTGCCCCGCAGATAACCCGACTGCCCCTCGTGATAGGCCAGATACTGGTTGCGCGCATCGCCAAGCGCGACGCCGGTCCGGTCACGGGTGTTGTTCATGTACCACCCCATGAAGTCCGTCGCATCCGCGATGTCATCCCGTTTGGCGCGCCGCCGCCCGGTATCTTCGCGGTATTCGTCCCATGTGGCATCCAGCGCCTGCCCATAGCCATAGGCCGAAGACTGCCGTCCCATCGGAATGACGCCCAGCTTATAGCGCAACGGCGTGCGCGCATTGCCAACGAATTTGCTTTCCTGATGGATCGTCGCCATCTGCACATGTACAGGCACATTCCAGCGCCGCTCTGTACGCTTGAAGGCCTTTATGTATTTCGGCCGCTGTTTGGCGATACTACAGGCGTCATCCAAATTGCGCGGAGCGGAAGAGTTCCCACTCCCGCCGCCGCAACTGGCAACCAGCATCAGTATCAACAGCGCGCGGAAGGTTCTGCTCATCTGCCCCTCACATTCTTCGCTTTTTTCATAGTCTAGCTGAATCGGGCGATAGACGAAACGAAATTCGCGAACACGTCAGATCAAAAAACCGAGTGTGACCGGAAGGCTGACCAAGGCCAGAACTGTTGAAACCACCACCAAACCGGCGACAGCATCCGAATCAGCGCCGTATTTTTCGGCCAACAGGTAGGAGGTGACGGCCACGGGCGTGGACAATTGCAGCACCAGAACACCAAAGGCCACGGGTTCAAGCGCGAACCAGATGCCCACAGCAGACGCCAAGGCGACGCAAATTACTACGCGTAAAACCGCCAGCCAGACCGCGCGCACTAGTCGCCCGGGGCTTAGGCGCGCCACGGCAACGCCCAGCGTCAACAGCATTAACGGGATGGCCATTTGCCCGACCAATTCCAACGTGCGGGTCAGAAAATCCGGTGTCTGCCAGCCTTGCCATAAGAACAACGCGCCCAGCAGGGTGGCACCGACCATCGGTTCACGCACCACATTGCGCAATGACCCGCCGCCCGACACCAGCCAGACCCCAAAGGTGAAGCCATAGATGCCAGAGATCGCAAATATCACAACGGCATAGCCAAGCCCTTGATCACCAAAGGCAAAAAGCGCCAAGGGTAGGCCCAGATTGCCCGTGTTACCAAAGATCAAAGGGGCGAGGTAGCTGCGGATTTCCAGCCCGGCCAGACGGACCACGACCCAGGCCGCCAAAGTGATTAACCCATAGGCGGCAATCGTCGCGAATAAGACCACCGTCAAAGCCTCTGGGGCGATCTCGGATTTCATAAGCGAGGTAAAGATCAGGCTGGGCACGGCCAACGTCATCGACAGGCGTGTGACGAACTGAATCCGATACTCAAACCCCAGTTTGACCCAGGTAAACCCACCGCCAGCCAGTAAAAACACCGGTGCCACGATTTGAAGCACTGTCAGAACAAGGTTCACAAACTGTTTCCTTTGAATTTTGGCTCAATCCATGGACAAGCCCCGGTGTAATTGGCTAGGAACGGGGGATAAGGGGAGCCTAAGTTATGCTGAAAACGCGCGCGAGATATCACCTTGGTCAGGTTGTGCGCCACAAAAAACACCCCTTTCGTGGCGTTGTGTTTGACGTGGATGCGATGTTCTCCAACACCGACGAATGGTACGATGCGATCCCCGAAGACAGCCGTCCGGCGAAGGATCAGCCGTATTATCATCTCTTGGCTGAGAATGACCAAAGTTACTATGTCGCCTATGTGTCCGAGCAAAACCTTGTTGCGGATTATTCGGGCGAGCCTGTGGATCACCCTGATTTGCCGGATTTGTTCGGCGATTTTGAAGATGGTCACTATCCGCTGCACTTTCAGCTGAACTAGGCTGTGCCTACTTAGGTTCGTCCTTGTTGACGGGTGCGCCGGATTTGACCCAGTCGCCAAACCCGCCCTCCATCTCGGCGATGTTGTCGACACCCATGTCCTGTAAGGCCTTGACCGAAAGCGCAGAGCGCCAGGCGCTTGCGCAGAAAAGAACCAGTTTCTTATCAGTGGCCAGCGCAGGTTTGTGATAGGGTGAACTCGGGTCGATCCAGAATTCCAGCATACCCCGCGGCGCGTGAAAGGCACCGGGAATCCGCCCCTCGCGGTGCAATTCGCGTGGGTCGCGGATATCGACCAGCAGGATGTCATCGCTGGCATGCAGGGCCTGCGTTTGATCGACCGAAAGGCTTTCGATTTTTGTCTTGGCTTCGGCGACCAGCTCTTTGACAGGGCGGATGGGCATGAGGATTTCCTTTATCAATAGCCGATTGCGCAGCCATCTTTACGCGGGTCTGAAGCGCCCTCAAGCACACCCAAGTCATGGTCAATGCGGATTGCTTGTGCGCCGCCGATACCGGTGGCGGGCACCGAAACCGAATGGCCCAATTCGGCCAGTTCTTCACGGATCGATGCCGAATAGCCCTTTTCAATCTTCATGCTGCCAAACTCATCAAAACTACGCGGGGCGTCAATGGCGCTTTGTGGATCCATATCATAGTCGACCATATTGGTGAGGAAACGCGCATGTCCCGTGGCCTGATATTGCCCGCCCATAACCCCGAAAGGCGCGATGACTTTGCCGTTTTGTTTCAGCATGCCGGGGATAATCGTGTGCATCGGGCGCTTGCCGGGGTTCGCCTCGTTCGGGTGGCCTTCCTCAAGCGTGAACCCGGCACCACGGTTCTGAAACAGGATGCCGTATTTGGACGAGGCCAGACCGGATCCGAAATCCTTGAAGATCGAATAGATCAGCGAAACCGCCATACGGTCGCGGTCAACTACGGTGATATAAACCGTGTCCTTATGCACCAATTCGTTTGGCTTGGCCGGGGCACGCATCGCCCGCTTTGGATCAATCAGTCCTGCCAGCGTCGTGGCTGTGTCCTGGCTTAGCATATGGGAGACCCGCGTCGCGTGGTCGAGGTCAGCGATGATTTTTTGCCGCTCATGATAGGCCAGTTTCGTCGCCTCAGCTTCTACATGGGCGCGCAGCGTGCCAAACGGATCCATCGACGGCAGGTCAAAATGGGCGAGAATATTGCTGATCAGGATTGCGGTTGCGCCCTGGCCGTTGGGCGGATGCTCGACCAGTTCGATATCCTTGTAGGTGCCGCTAATCGGCTCGCCATATGTGCAGGCGGTGTCGGCAAAGTCTTGCAGGCTATGCACCCCGCCCATCGCGCGCAGCGAATTGACCATATCCTCGGCCACTTCGCCCTCATAAAATCCGGCGCGCCCCTCGGCGGCGATGCGGCGCAGAACCTCTGCCTGACCAGCGTGGCGGAAAGACTGGCCGACTTTGGGTGGTGTACCGTCCAACGAATAGAATTTCTTGGCGGCATCGTTCATCTTGGTGCTGGAGTCTGACCAGTCAAACGCCACGCGCGGGGCGACCGGAACGCCTTGTTCTGCATAATGTATCGACGGGGCAAGCACTGCCTCTAGCCCCAAAAGGCCATAATCTTCGGCCATTGTACAAAAGGCGTCAACGGCACCGGGGATGGTGACGGCAGCGGGCTGATCCAGCGGAACGACACTATGGCCAGCATCGCGCAGATCCGCAGAGTTCAGTCCGGCGGGCGCGCGGCCAGAACCGTTCAGGGCCACAATCCGTTCTTCACCCGCCGGTTTGATCAACACAAAGCAATCGCCGCCGATTCCGGTCATTTGCGGTTCACACAGGCCTAGCAACACAGCGCCAGCAATGGCTGCATCGACAGCATTGCCGCCGGCCTCTAGCGTATCAACGGCGACTTTGGCCGCAAGGGGATGAGAGGTGGCGCATATGCCGTTACTTGCGAATACAGGCGATCGGCCAGGCAGGTGAAAATCACGCATCAGGGTCTCCGGGATGTTTTGCCGGAGATTAGACAGAATTTCGCGGAATTCCAGCCCCATAACACTGCTGTTGTTAGCAGTATGTCCCGACGCCCCGTACTGGGTGGGGGCTATGACGACGAGGCGCCGGGAGAAGCCATGCAGCTACCCTGTCTGAATGCACGTCGATTGAGGCCAGGATTTGCGCGGATTGCGGCATTTCAAAGAAAAGGACAGATTCTTTTGCTGCTGTGCTCTTTTACTGGAAAATTTCAGGCGGATTTGTTGTGGATAATGCTAAACTCAAGATGATTCCAACCATTGGCGCGGTCATAGGACAGGCTGTGGGTCATCGCGCGGATCATAAACCAGCCGAATCCTCCCTCTGGCAGGGAATGCAGATCATCGCCGATCACGGCCCGATGCCCGGGCGGCAGTTGAAGGTCCGGTAGTTCAACGCCGTCATCAAGCACAGCGCAATGAACCTTGCCGCCCCTGACTGCAGTGTCCAGCAAGACGGTACCATCAGATTTTCCCGCCTGAGCGTGTTCCACAACATTGTTCAGAACCTCTGCGAGCACCTGCTCCGCTGCAGCGCAAAGGTCTGGGTCCGCAGCTTGGCTTGCCCAAATTCCGCATGCCTCAGCTAAGGCGGTGCGCACGGCATCGCTCGTGGCGTCGATGGAAAGGCGGGTCAGGCCGTCAGATTGGGGTACCGGCCCTTCATGCGACATGGGCAAGGCCTGCGAGCGCCTCTCCGGTGTTGTTGTGGATCTTGAACACTGTGTCCATTCGGGTCAGGCGGAACACCTTTTCGACCGTTTTTGTCAGCCCAGCCAGTTCCAGCTTTCGGTCGGACCCCAGATATTTCATCGCGGCCACCACGGCACCAAGGCCGCTACTGTCAAGGAATTCCACTTTCTTCAAATCCAGCACGACACGCGCTGGCGAATCACCCGCCAGTTCACGCAAACGATCCTTAAATTGAATGGCGACCGCCGCATCAATGCGCGGCTCATTCACGGTGATCAATATAGCCTCACCGTAGTCTTGTCGTTCCAACTGCATCCTGCCCTCCTGAAACGTATTTCGCGCTCAGACTAGACGGCATTGGTTACCATTCGGTATGCACAGACAAGTTTTGGAATCGTGCAGAGGAAAACCCATGAAAGACGTGATTATCGCAGGTGCTGCGCGGACCCCGATGGGGGGCTTTCAAGGGGTGTTTTTGGATGTGACGGCGTCAGAATTGGGTGGTGTTGCGATTCGGGCGGCTTTGGAGGGGGCAAAGGTTTCGGTCAATAGCGTGGATGAACTGCTGATGGGCTGCGTTTTGCCGGCTGGTCAGGGGCAAGCCCCGGCGCGCCAGGCCGGATTTGCGGCGGGATTGGGCGACGATGTGCCTGCCACGACGCTGAACAAGATGTGCGGGTCGGGCATGAAGGCGGCGATGATCGGCTTTGACCAGATCGCGCTGGGGCAGGCCAATGTTGTGGTTGCTGGCGGGATGGAGAGCATGACGCAGGCACCATATTTGCTGCCAAACATGCGCGGTGGCGCACGCATTGGCCATGGGCAGGCGATGGACCATATGTTCCTGGACGGGTTGGAAGACGCCTATGACAAGGGCCGCTTGATGGGCACCTTCGCCGAGGACTGCGCCGAGAAATATCAACTGACCCGGGAGGCGCAGGATGCATATGCGCTCGCCTCGCTGGATCGGGCTTTGAATGCGCAAAAAACGAACGCGTTTGAACATGAAATCGCGGCGGTGACATTGCGGGGTCGCAAGGGTGACACAGTGGTAGGTGCCGACGAACAGCCCGCCAAGGCGCGCCCGGAAAAGATACCGCAGCTAAAGCCTGCGTTTCGCAAGGATGGCACGGTAACCCCCGCGAATTCCTCTAGTATTTCCGATGGGGCGGCGGCGTTGGTGCTGGCCTCTGCCGAGGCAGCCAAGTCACAGGGGATGACCGTGCGGGCGCGAGTTGTAGGGCACGCGAGTCACGCGCAGGCCCCGGGCTGGTTCACTACCGCACCGATTCCCGCCGCACAGAAGTTGCTGGACCGAATCGGCTGGGACAAGGCGGATGTCGAGCTGTGGGAGGTGAACGAGGCCTTCGCCGTGGTACCGATGATCTTCATGCGCGAAATGGGGTTGGATCATAGCATCGTCAACATCAACGGTGGTGCCTGCGCGTTGGGGCATCCGATTGGCGCATCGGGGGCCAGGATCATCACGACGCTGCTGAACGCGCTGGAAAAACATGATCTAAAACGCGGGGTTGCGGCGATTTGCATTGGTGGCGGCGAGGGTACTGCTATCGCGATTGAGCGGGTTTAAGATGTTGGATTCGGGTGAGCGGGCGGACTATGCCGCGCTGATGAAATCCATCGCGGCGTTGACAGAGGGCGAGACAGACGAAGTGGCTCTGATGGCCACGGTGGCCTGCGAGCTGCACCACGCTGATGGCCGTTTTGACTGGACCGGATTTTACCGTGTTGTTGCGCCGAAGTTGTTGAAAATAGGACCTTATCAAGGTGGTCACGGCTGCCTTGTAATCCCGTTTGATCGCGGGGTTTGCGGTGCCGCTGCGCGCACCGAGCAGGTGCAATTGGTGGCCAATGTAGACGCGTTTCCGGGGCATATCGCCTGTGCGTCCTCGACCCGGTCGGAGATCGTGCTGCCGGTGTGGAATAAGGCCGGTGATCTGATCGCAGTATTGGACATCGACAGCGATCAGGCAGATGCCTTTGGCGCAGAAGATGCAGAGCATTTGACGAAAATTCTAGCAATGGCATTCGGAGGTTAGATATGGTTTTGGGACGTTGTCTATGTGGCGCGGTGGCGTTTGAAATCTCTGGTGCTCTTCCAGCACCGAATGCCTGCCATTGCAGCCAGTGCCGCAAGCAATCGGGGCATTATTGGGCTTCGGTGGACGTCCCGAGATCGACGCTGAAAATAACTCGCGACGAGGGCCTGCGCTGGTATCAATCATCGGAAAAGGTGCGACGCGGGTTTTGCGGAACCTGCGGGTCATTCCTGTTTTGGGATCCGCCTGCGCACGACTGGGCCGCGGTCGCTATGGGAGCGTTGGAGGCCCCGACCGAAACGCAACTTGCAAAGCACATTTTCGTGGCAAGTAAAGGAGATTACTATGAAATTTCCGATGGACTGCCGCAGGACATGACCCCGCCATGAGCAGCGAATACAACCCGCCGGACAGCCCGTTAGAGGTTCTGCACGCGGATCATGAAATTTTGATCGTCGACAAACCTGCCGGACTGCTTTCGGTGCCAGGCAAGGGGCCAGAGCTGGCCGATTGCCTGATCAGCCGCGTGCAGGCAGCCTATCCAGAGGCGTTGCTGGTGCACCGGTTGGATCGGGACACATCGGGCGTGATGATCTTTGCGTTGACGCCCCATGCGCAGCGGCATCTGGGGTTGCAATTCGAAAAGCGTCAGACGAAAAAGACCTATGTGGCAAGGGTTTGGGGGCAACTTACGCCCAAAACCGGCCATGTCGACTTGCCGCTGATTGTCGATTGGCCGAACCGGCCGTTGCAGATGGTGGACCATGAACACGGCAAGGCGGCGCATACCGAATGGCGTGTCGTGCGCCATGAAGATCAGACGACTCGGCTACGGTTGATGCCCAAAACCGGCCGAAGCCATCAGCTGCGGGTGCATATGAAGGCTCTGGGTCATCCTATCTTGGGTGATCCGTTTTATGCCACCGGCGAGGCGCGCAATTTCCCGCGCTTGATGCTGCACTCCGAGAACCTGCGTTTGCGCCATCCGGACGGCGGGGCCGGGCTGTCATTTACCGCAAAAGCGCCGTTTTAGGCCATAGGATTCCTGAGGGAGTCTTGTAGTCTTCCCGTATGCGCACCTGAGCGCTGAATATGCCCAGATATGTCTAAGAGCTAATGGAAAAACGCGGCTCTATCTCGACCGGGAAGGCCACAGACCGCGCGATGAAGCAATATTTGTGAACCTCTTGATGCAGTAGCGCCGCTTGCGTTAGATCAGCCCCCGCTAAAACCTTAATGCGGGGCCGTAGCGTGGCCTGTATGAAACGCCCGGCACCGTCTGGCGCGGTCTCGCCCAGCCCATGCGGCTCATCCCGGTAGGCGGTTACAACGATACCGGCGCTGCTGGCCAGATGTAGATACCATAACATGTGACAGGCCGAGAGCGCCGAAAGCAGCATATCCTCGGGGTTCATCAGGGTTGGATCACCCCCCAGTTCGGGGTCATTTGAACAGTGCACGGTGGGCTTGCCGGGAACTTCAACATTCCAGGTTCGCTGATAGCCTCGGTAGGTCTTGGTGCCCGCGCCGGTGTTGCCGGTCCAGACGATATTAGACGTGAATTGCGTTTCTTTGGTCACAGTCAACTTCCCAAGCAAATCGCCCTTTGGATCATATTGGCAGTTTGTCACCGCGCGCTAGGGCCTGCAAGCCGCGCCTATAAGGGGCGAAATCGTGGCGGTTGTTAATCCAATCTCAATTGGCACCGATCTAAGGCTGTCGCAAAGGAGCATTCGATCTGATGCATGTCTGGGCTGCAATCTTGATGGGCGTGTTTTGCGTCTTGGCTGGGCCGGTTCTGGCGTTGATTTCCAGCCCGCCTGTGCCTGGACGACCCGTATTGGTCGTCACGGTGCCTTGGGGGACGGGCGCTGAGGATCTGATTGTTCTGGCGGGCGGGGTGCCCATGGGACCGGTCTCGGCTCCGATAGCCTCTATGGCGATGTCGGACACGGCCGGTTTTGTAACGCGACTAAAACAGGCTGGTGCATGGCTGGTGCTTGATGGGCAACGGTTGGCGGAAATTTGTGGAGAACCAATATGATAACGGGCAATGAGGCCAATCTTGAACGCCAGACGATAGTCGCGAGACGGTTTTGCTTGGCGTCCTGGTTGGTTGCACCGATTGGGCCGTTTTTGGGGTGGGTTGTTGGGAACGACCCTGTCCCGCTGTTGGTGGCGGCGGTTTTCTTTGCCGCTTTCGCGACGGTGGTGTCGCACGTTATCCCTAAGGCGGCTCCGTTGGTTGCGGCACAGGCGATTATTGGGCAGGCCATTGTTGTAACCGCGGCGCTTTCGGGTCATCCGTGGCAGTTGGACAGCCATATGGTTTACTTTGCAGTCTTGGCCAGCATGATGATCATGAATGACGTGCGCGCCGTTCTGGCAGCTACCGCCACAATCGTTGTGCATCATCTGTCGCTTAGCGTCTTTATGCCGTCTTTGATCTATCCGAGTACGGATTTGTTCGTGAACATCGAACGCACGCTCTTCCACGGTGCGATCATTGTCGTAGAGACCATTGCGCTCTGGGTTGCAATCCGCACGCGGCGTCGACTGGACTCGCAGAGTGAAATCGATCGGGCGGAGCTGGCCAAGGCAATGAGCCAGGCCGAAGCAGCCCGAACACAAGCAGAGGCAGTGAGTGCCGAGGCGATTTCCGCACGGGAAGATGCCGAAAAGGCCACAACAGAAGCCAAAGCTGCGCTTAGCCATGCGGAACAAGAGTCCGAACGCGCCAGCCGAATTGATGCCGAGGCACAGCAGGCGGCGGCGCTGGAAACAGAGCAGCGTCGTGTCCGAAATGCCGACATGCGAAGGGTCGTCGAATCGTTGCGTACAGCCCTTAGCCGTTTGTCAAATCGCGACTTGCAGGTTGAGATTTCTGAGAGTTTTGCGAGTGAGTACGACGATCTGCGGGTTGATTTCAACGCAGCAGTCGACGTCCTGCGCGATGCCATGCAAGGGGTCTTGGATCAAGCCAATACAATGGAGTCAGAAACCAGTGAAATCGTGGCCGCCGCCAGTGACTTGGCCGTTCGAACCGAGGCGCAGGCCGGATCGTTGGCCGAGATATCGAGCACGGTGGCTGAACTTAGTTCAAGTGTGAATGAGGCAGCCGCAGGTGCGCGCGAGGCCAGTGAAAAAGCCGAATTGACCAAGACCGAGACCGGCCAAAGTTCTGACTTGGTGGTCGAAGCGGTCAGCGCCATGGGCCAGATCGAAGAGTCGTCACGCTCAATACAAAAGATTATCGGAGTGATTGAGGAAATCGCGTTTCAGACTAACTTACTTGCCCTGAATGCGGGGGTAGAGGCCGCGCGGGCGGGCGAGTCCGGCCGTGGTTTTGCCGTTGTGGCCTCTGAGGTGCGCGCGTTGGCGCAACGATCGTCCGAAGCCGCGTCAGAGATTAAGACGTTGATTGCCACCAGTGGCAATCAGGTCAGCCACGGTGTGGATCTGGTGCGGCGCACTGGTGACGCGCTAGAGGCGGTGGCCAGTTCGGTAACGGAAATCGTCACACGGGTGACGCAGATCACGACGAATATGGACACGCAGTCAACCAACTTGACGGAAATCAACACGGCGATTGGGCATCTGGATCAAGTCACCCAGCGCAATGCCGCAATGTTTGAGGAAACCACAGCGGCGAGCCATTCGTTGAGCGCAGGGCTGGGTAATTTGACGGGTGCGATAGCCGCCTTTGTTGTCAATGACGGGCCCGGTCGCAGCGATAGCTCCAAGGGATCCGGCAAACAAAAAGCGGCCTGAGTAGGTCCATTGCCCGTCGTCACCGATTTGGTAGGCGATTATCATTTGTGGGCAGTGATTGATGGTGGTTTTGTCAAATCGTATCAATAAAATTCGTTAGAGTTGAAGCAGTTCTGGATCAACAAGCATAAAAAAAGCCCCGCCAAGGCGGGGCTTTTCTAAGTCGTCGCAAGTGCGAAAAGTTTAGCCTTCGGCTTCTTCTTCTTTGACGGCTTCTTTGCCGGTCTCCTGGTCGACAACCTTCATCGACAGGCGGACCTTGCCGCGGTCATCAAAGCCCAACAGCTTGACCCAGACGTCTTGACCTTCCTTGAGTACATCCGACGGATGGTTCAGGCGACGGTTTTCGATCTGGCTGACGTGCACAAGCCCATCACGCTTGCCAAAGAAGTTCACGAAGGCACCGAAATCGACGATCTTCACGACTTTACCCAGGTAAATCTGGCCTTCTTCAGGCTCTGCCACGATCGAGTGGATCATGTCATAGGCCTTTTTGATGGCTTCACCGTTCGGCGAGGCGATCTTGATGATGCCTTCGTCGTTGATGTCGACCTTGGCACCCGAGACTTCGACAATCTCGCGGATCACTTTACCGCCCGACCCGATGACTTCACGGATTTTGTCGGTTGGGATCTGCATCGTTTCAATACGCGGCGCGTGGACAGAGAATTCGCCAGCTTCGGTCAGCGCGTTGGCCATTTCACCCAGGATGTGCAAGCGGCCAGCCTTGGCCTGCTCCAGAGCTTTTTCCATGATCTCTGGCGTGATGCCTGCGATCTTGATGTCCATCTGCAAAGAGGTGATGCCGTTTTCAGTACCAGCCACTTTAAAGTCCATGTCGCCAAGGTGGTCTTCATCACCAAGGATATCGGACAGAACAGCGTAGCTGCCGTCTTCTTCAAGGATCAGACCCATCGCAACACCGGCAACTGGTGCCTTCAGCGGCACACCGGCGTCCATCATAGACAGCGAACCGCCGCAGACAGAAGCCATCGAGCTGGACCCGTTGGATTCGGTGATCTCGGAAACAACCCGCACGGTATAAGGGAAGTCGGTTGCCGCAGGCAGAACCGCCTGCAACGCGCGCCAAGCCAGCTTGCCGTGGCCGATTTCGCGGCGTCCGGTAAAGCCAAAGCGGCCAACTTCGCCAACCGAATAGGGAGGGAAGTTATAGTGCAGCAGGAAGTTGGATTTGAAGTTCCCGTGCAGCGCGTCGATGAACTGTTCATCGTCGCCAGTGCCCAGCGTGGTCACGACCAGACCCTGCGTTTCGCCACGGGTGAACAGGGCGGAACCGTGTGTACGGGGCAGGATGCCGGTTTCCGAGGTGATAGGACGGATGGTGTCCAGCGCCCGACCGTCGATACGCTTGCCGGTTTTTACCACGTCGCCACGCAGCACGGAGGCTTCGAGCTTTTTCAAAGCGGTGCCGAGGTTTTCATCCTCTAGCTGTTCCTCGGTCAGGGCATCCTTGATGGCGGCCTTGGCGTCGGAAACGGCAGTGGTGCGTTCCTGCTTGTCTGTGATGGCATAGGCGGCGCGGATTTTGTCTTCGCCCGCTGCTTTGACGGCGGCGTAGATGTCCGCATAGTCAGGAGCCTGATAGTCAAACGGCTCTTTCGCGCAATCTTCGGCCAGATCAATGATCAGGTCGATGACCGGCTGGATTTGCTGGTGCGCAAAGGTCACGGCCCCCAGCATTTCAGCTTCGGAAAGCTCATATGCTTCGGATTCGACCATCATGACGGCGTCTTTGGTGCCGGCGACAACCAGATCAAGGCGCTGATCGGGGTTGTTGCGCAGGTCCTGCATATCGTCGACTTCGGGGTTCAGCGTGTATTGGCCATCCTCAAAACCAACACGGCAACCAGCGATTGGGCCCATGAACGGTGCGCCGGAAATCGTCAGTGCGGCAGAGGCCGCGATCATGGCGACGATGTCAGGATCGTTGACCAGATCGTGGGACAGAACGGTGCAGATCAACAGCACTTCGTTTTTGAAGCCGGGTACAAACAGCGGGCGGATTGGGCGGTCGATCAGACGGCTAGTCAGCGTCTCTTTTTCGGTCGGCCGCGCTTCGCGCTTGAAAAAGCCGCCGGGGATTTTACCGGCTGCATAGTATTTTTCGTTGTAGTGCACAGTCAGCGGGAAAAAATCTTGCCCCGGTTTTTGTGCCTTGGCGAAGGTCACGTTGGCCATGACGCTGGTTTCGCCCAAAGTGGCGATGACCGAGCCGTCAGCCTGACGGGCAACCTTGCCGGTTTCCAGTGTCAGCGTCTCTTCGCCCCACTGGATGGATTTCTTGGTTACATTGAACATATATCGTTTCCTGTAAGCGGGCACTCCCGACCCCTGCCGGGTCCCGCGATTGAATAGCGGCCCCATTGCCGCCGACCCCAATCCTTTTGCGATAACGCCGGGGCCCTAGCGTTACATCTCAGATGGGCGGGCCATACAGGAGTTTTGCGGGTTTGGGAAGTGGGCGCTTGCGGACTAAGGAACCGTCTTGCTGATCAAGGTTGTTAGCCTACGGGTATGGCTTGGGCG
>Ga0315339_1001359_pt1 | contig 22163 bp, 20 predicted proteins | sample ASW17metaG_FD_204514 | JGI IMG/M metagenome (GOLD analysis project Ga0315339, IMG submission 204514) | Ammonia-oxidizing marine archaeal communities from Pacific Ocean, United States - ASW #17 | ecosystem: Environmental > Aquatic > Marine > Oceanic | place: USA: California | collected 2016-12-05
GTAAAGTGTTTTTCGATCATGCGCGCGCCGGCCGCCACTGATGGAGCGGCCGCCTCCGTCCCCTTGGAGTGGTCCGAAAACCCGGCAGGGGCGCCGTAGCGTTGCTCGAGCCAAGCAATTGTCGCCAGGTTCAAGGTCTCTCGGGGTGCGGGATAGAGCGAGGTGCATTGGAACAGAGCAAATCGCGCCTGACCGCCTCGCCGCGCCGCGGCAACCGCGGCGTCGATATCAGCCGTCTCCGCCATGCCGGTCGATATCAGAACCGACCGACCGGTCCGGCTCGCTCGCTCGATGAGGGGTAGATGAGTCAAGAGGCCTGACGAGATCTTGTGGCCGGCCGGGTTTAGGCGGTCGACCCACTCAAGTGTCCGGAAGTCCCCTGCCGTAGTAAATATTTCGAGGCCGCGCCGCCGGGCTAAATTGAACATCGCGGCCGTCTGCTCCCGCGACAACTCGGCCTCGCTATAGATCGCGAAAGAGGCGGTGTCCGGCGCGTAATTCTCGGCTGGATCGACCGTTTGGAGTTTCACCGCGTCGGCGCCGGCCGCGGCTGCGGCTTCGATCAAACGGCCACAGGTTTCGATGTTGCCCTCGTGATTGATTCCGATTTCGGCGATGACGACGACGGGGTGGCGCGGGCCGATGCGGAGGTTCCCGAATGGGATCGCCGCGATTTTGCCGCCATCGGTCATGTTGTCACGACTTCCAGCTCGGAGTTGGCCTCGGGCCATCAGGGGTGCACCTCGAAGACTCACGACTGGCGCCCACGGCCTGGATAATTAATCTCGCCGCACGACTGCCCGCACCGCCACCGCCAGTCTGGAAGAAGCGATCGCGCGCCACCTTGCGCGCCGCACCGCGTTCGGCGTAGCGCCGTTCGATCTCGTTGATCGGCAACGACAAGAATTCGACGAGGCGTGCGAGAAAATCTGACGTCCCGGCGTGGAAGAGAAAAACCGCCTGCTCCAGCGCTTCACGCGCCTCGGGCCGCAGTGGCAGGGAGTCGGGTACGTCGACGAACACCAGTGGTTTGCCCGACATTAAACACCAAGCCAGGGTACTCGTCGCGCGTGAGGTCATGAGGACGCGCGCGTCCGGCAGCATATACCGGAGGTCCAGACGGTCTTCGAAGACCTTAATGTTCTCCACCGTTTTCGCCCGCGCGACGACCGGGTCGGGATCCACATAGCGGATCGCGGGATATGTCTTATACAGCACACTATGCGGAATTCTTGCGAGCACCTTCTCGATGATCAATATCTCGTGCTCGGCCATTCGTTGGTCGTTGCCGTCGCCGCGAATGGACTGGATATTTCCCGCATATAGCTGGGTCGACGCATACATGATGGGTGGTGCGTTGCGCCGCGACCTCCGGTACCGACCAGCCCGCCAATACGCCTCGGGAAGACCTACCGCGATTGACCGTCCGACCGCGAACGGGCTTGCCCTAGATATCACCACATTCCGCTCGGTATACGCGACAAATAGATCGGCCGAGTTGTTTTCGTAGTGGGCCTGGTTGCGTTCGTTGAAAACCGAAATCTCACGAGATACGCCATGCTGAAACGCGACGACAGGGAGCCCGCGTTCGCGAGCCACATTGTGCAGCGCCCCCGACTCCGGCCCCTTTGGATAGTTCGTCAGCAGTGCCAGGGGTCGGTCGGGCGCCATCCCATCCAGTTTCTCGCGCCACCACGGTACACTGGCGCGGTGGCGCCTGGCATCCGCAAGCGCGCCTGACAGCAACAGCCGCTCGGTCGCCCGTGTCGCCGCCGGGAGTACCCAACGATCGAGATGATCGCGGAGCACGGGGCGGATAAGCGATGTCAGAAGCTCTTCTAGTTCGGTATCCATGGGTTGCGCTTGGGGCGGCGGCGGCGTTAGCACCCGAATCGCGAAGCCGCGTTTCGCCAGGTGGAAAGCGGCTTCCTTGACCAAGAAGTTCTCCGTCAGGATAACGAAGGATCCCCGCGGCGAGCGCAGGGGCAACCGCTCCCACAGCTTGCGGGCGAGCCAATAGCCGACGCCGGTAAGTGATGTCAGTCGGGCTCGGCGAAGCGCCGAAATGCGGCTCGACCTGCTCTGGACGGGCATCGCCAACCGCTCCGCCGGGACTCGAACAACGTGAAACGCCGGGTGGTCGACAAGGACCGCCGGCCACGGGAAATTGAGCAAGCGGTTGAACTCGGCGGATCCCGTTTCCAACGCGACAGCCGCCAGTGGCTGGCGGAAGTCGAGCTCTCGGAGCAACGCCGCCTTTGTCACGACGCGTTGGAACAAGCTGGCCGATCTCGCGGCGGTCAACGCCAGATCAGCAGTCTCTTCAACGGCCATCAGCGCTTTGTATATCTGCTCGGTCAATGGCGTGGTCGCGTCGCCGATCGCCTCGAGGTCGCCCAGGCTCCGGCTCTGATCAATGGCTTGCGTGTTGAGTGTGGCATCGCGAAGGAGTGCTGGTGATGAGGTTCGCACGATGGCGTCGCGCGGAAGCCCTTGCTCGTAGGCGTACTCGAGCCCGGCCCGACTGTCGGTAAGAATCGTCCGCACTTCCGCCAGGCGGTCGACCTCGATCGTGGCGGTTGGCGAGAGGGGTGGCGACATTAAACTACGCGCGGAGATGGTATTGAGGCATGGATTCGTATGGCCTCTAATTTGGGTTCGCGATTTCGGCGCCGTCGGGGGCGCGCATCAGCTCATACTCGCGACGCAACAATGAGAGTTGAACGGCGTCGTAATACCGTCCGTTCTTGAGAACGTACTCTCGCAGTATTCCCTCACGCTTAAAGCCGACCCTCTCGTTGGCCTTCAGCGAGGCCACATTGTCCACTCTGACGGAGGTTGAAACGCGGTTTAACCTCAGGTGATCGAAGGCAAACCTAACAAGAAGATCGAGCGCGTCAGTACCGTAGCCGCTGCGGCGGTCCGACGGTCGCCCAATGAACCAGCCGTAGGTTGCTTTCTTATTGTCGGCATCAACACTACTGATACGACCGTTGCCAACATAGCGTCCGGTGTTAAGCTCACAGATCGCGAACATATGGGCGCTCGGCGGCTGCGAGGCTCGGTAATACGCGATCAAGTCGTCTCTGGTTACGGGGCGGGAACTCGCCAATGTGTTGTTCACCGTCGGCGAGTTGATCCATTCGAGCCAACCCTCGTCGATGTCATCTAACGCGATCGCCCGCAGCAGTACGAGCTTCCCTCGGAGCGTGGTCAATCCATTACCAGAGCACGCGGCGGCGATCTGGAGGAGCCGTGGATCGAATTGCTGAGCCGCAGTAGGGCCGCCGCCGCGCGGGCCGCACCCTTGCCGTCGACCGCCCGATGCGCGTGCGCGGACATAGTGGCCCGCGCCGCAACGTCCGCCGACAGGGTCTCGATTCGTTCGGCGAGCCTGGTAGGCGTCAAGTCCGACAGTGCGCCCTCTCTCAATGTAGCCCCAAGAGCGCTCGCGCCGCGCACCGCGCGGTCCTGGTTTTCGGCGACCGAGATGGAGATCGATGGGACGCCGACCGCCATTCTCTCAAGGAGGCTGACTCCGCCGGCGCCGAGGGCCAAATCCACGCTCCTCAGCAGCCCGACCATGTCACTTGCGTCGACGAGCAGTTCTCCGCGTCCGTCCAACTGCTCGATCGCCTTGCGGACGGCCTCGAGATGGGGCGCCCTTGCGCCCAGAACCGCCGTGACACGGGGCTTGATGCCACGCGCGCCGAGAATGGCCAGCGCCTCGATCGCCAGACAGCTCGCGTTATTGCCATCGCTTAGGCCAAAACTGATCAGCACATGCTCGATTCGGTCGCGGATCGGAATCTGCGCGTCGGACAATCGCGCCTCTACCAGCGCGTAGCGGGGACCGAGGAGGGCGGTAACCCCGGCGATCTTACGGCCTTTGAGGCCCGGCGCGGGATTGATGACGAGGTGCGCCTCCGATGGGGGGGCGAGCAGATCGTCAATGACCACAAGTGGGGCCGCGCGCCGCGCAAGACATCTCACATAGCTTGCGCTGAAATCGTAGCCGTCGAGAACGCTCCCCGCCCATGGAATGTCGGGCTCGTCACCTTCTAGAGTCACCTCAAAACCACTTTGCGCCATGAAAGGGAACCAGGGCTCGCCTCCCTGGTCGAGGACGAAGACACACGGAGCGCTCGGTGCGAGAGCTCGCGCCAGAACACAACAGCGTCTCACGTGACCCCCGCCGCTCTCTGGCCGCGAGGCCACGCGGAACAGCCATGGACGGGCCGGTCGATCGCCGCCATCCCTGATAATAGCGTCAGACGCCAAGTGTTTCGGCAAGTCTAGCCACGACCAACTCAACGTCCTCTTCTTCCATGTTCACATGAAGGGGAAGCGAAAGGGCGGTGGCGTAGTATCGCTCCGCGCCGGGCAGCTTTTGGTCGCCGTACCGGGCTCTGTAGTATGGTTGCATGTGGAGCGGGAGATAGTGGACCTGCGTCCCTATGCCGTGGCCGCGAAGTTCGCGCATGGTTGCCGCTCGGCTTTTCTTCGCGGGACCGAAATTCACATGCACGACATAGAGATGCCACGCGGGGCGGCACTGCGACACTCGATCAAGGGGCCGCACAATGGGCGCCAGATCGGCTAGAAGGCCATCGTAATGGGTTGCTAGCGCGCGACGTTTCCTCGCAAACCAGTGTAGCTTCGACAGTTGGCTGAGTCCCAGGGCACAGTTCAAATCACTGGCACGGTAATTAAAACCAAGTTCCGACATCTCGTAGTACCAGGCATTGAGCTCCCCCTCCTCGAACGCAAGGTCGCGTTGCTGGAATGAACTTGGCTCGCGGACCATTCCATGATTGCGGAGGCGTCTCGACCGAGCGAGCAATTCAGTACCGTTGCTTGTTATCGCTCCGCCCTCGCCCATCGCAATGGTTTTGGCGGGGTGGAACGAAAAAACCGCCATATCGCTGTGTCTGCAACCTCCCACGTTGGCCGCTGTTCCGTCCGGCTCGATGAACCTTGTCCCCAGGGCATGGGACGCATCCTCGATGATCATGATTTCGCGCTCCCGGGCGATGCTCGCGATGGCGGACATCTCGGCCGATTGACCGTTTAGATGCACCGGGAATACGGCTCGTACCGAGCCATCCTGGGTCGTGTTGAGGGCCGTCGCCAAGTCATCGGCGCCCATCAGTCCCGAGCCCGGATCCACATCGGCGAAGACAACCTCGGCGCCCACGTAGCGTACAGCGTTGGCAGTCGCCAAAAAAGACAACGACGGCACCACGGCTCGATCGCCGGGTCCCAAGCCGATCGCGAGCGCGCTGACATGCAAGGCGGCGGTACCGCTCGAACAAACGGCGGCGCCCCTGCTGCCTACTACCTCCGATAGCGCTTGTTCGAAGGCACTGATCGACGGCCCTGTCGTCAACCAGTCGCTACCGAGAACCTTTACGACAGCTGCGATGTCGTCGTCGTCGATCATCTGTCTCGCATAGGGCAGGAAACGCGCCCGTTCAGAAGTCACGTCGATCCGATCTCAGCGATGAGGGCCCGCATATCCTTGAGAGTGAGCGATACCTTGTTGGTGTTGCTCGCATAACAGAACCCGTCCGGCACTGGCGTGGCGGCGCCGCCGTACTGCTCATCGCGGTGATAGGGGGGCAGAATGATATAACGATCGGTGAGTTCAACGGTCGACCGCGCTTCGTCTTCGGTGATCATCAGCTCGTGGAGTTTCTCGCCGGGCCGGATGCCCACGACCTCAATTGGTGTCTCGGGCGCCATGGCCGCGGCGAGCTCCATGATGCCCATGCTGGGAATCTTGGGAACGAAGATCTCGCCCCCGTACATCATTCCCAGGCAGGAAAGTACGAAGTTTACTCCTTGCTCGAGAGTGATCCAGAACCGGGTCATCCGCTCATCGGTGATTGGGAGGGTGCCTGCCTTCTCGCGCATTTTCCGCTGGAAGAACGGTATGACGCTGCCCCGCGAGCCGATGACGTTGCCGTAGCGTACAACCGCGAAAATCGGCGCACCCGTGCCAGCTAGATTTTTGGCTGCGACGAAGATCTTGTCGGACGCAAGTTTGCTCGCTCCATAAAGATTGATTGGGCTTGCCGCTTTGTCGGTTGACAGGGCGATGACTTTTTGCACGTCGGTTCGTATGGCGGCCGTTACGACATTCTCAGCACCGTGGACGTTGGTTCGAATGCATTCGAATGGGTTATATTCAGCGGCGGGAATCTGTTTGAGGGCTGCGGCGTGAACGACGTAATCGACGTCGCGAAACGCCATCTCCAAACGATCGACATCGCGAACATCACCGATGAAGAAGCGTAATCGACCGTCGGATCGAAGGGCCGGATCGTTTTGCATCTCGTACTGCTTGGCTTCATCCCGCGAAAAAATAATCAACTTTCTTATTGGATAGCGCTCGAGCACGACGCGCGAAAAGGCGCGGCCAAAGGAACCAGTGCCGCCGGTTATCAAGACTACCTTGTCTCTAAAATCTGCTTTCATCTCCGCCACGCGTTGTCGGTCTAAGGTTTGAGCCGCGCTCGGGCAATGCTCATGTCACGAGCGCTGCGGCATCTGGTTCCGTCTTCAGGCTCGCGATAAGCGATTCAACCAGGGCTTCGACTTCATCGAGGTTGAACTTATGAAATCCCGGAACCCCCGCGAGAAGGTGTTGATCGTGGACTTCGAAGCTGCACTCTCGAACCGCGTCGAGAAACGCTTGGCCTGCAAGGCGCCGCGTCGCCACATCGGGTATCTCGCCATCGCGGATCTTGCGCAGCGCGGCCCCGGTCTCCTCGTAAGATGTGGCGAGCAGCACGTGGGGCATGACGAGCGCGGCGTAGTAACGGTTAAAGGCGATGACGGGTCGTCCGGAGACGGCCGCCTGGATGCCGGGCGAACCGTGGATGTCAGCCACCGCCTTTGCGCTTTCGATGATCGATTCGGCACTTTCCAGGGTCGCCGCGACGATGACGTTCGGATACGCGCGAACGCGCTCCCAGAAACCCTTGGGGCGGGGCGCAGTCGAGGCCGGATGTTCTTTGATCACGACGTACCATCCCGGCGGCGCCGTCTTGGCGAGCCAATCGACGATGGTGAGCTGATTGTCGGCCATCTGGGCCTCGCTCATCAGCGTTGCCTCAGGTTCCAGGTGCAACGGGAAGAAGACAAAGGGAAGGCCCGGCGGAACCGTATCCATGACCGGTTTCTCGCGCAGGATCCGACGGGTCCACCGCCAGCGCTCAGCGATCAACTGTAACGTGTCGCCAAGCCAGTAGCCCCCCCCGTACACACGATGGCGGCGGTAGAGGTGGTGGCCGACCTCGCGCCGGATCGCACGGTAGAAGCGATACACGAGGTAGCGCACCCTCGCCCGATTGTGTATCCCGGCAAAATAGAGCCGGGGGCGGCTCGGCATCGGCAAACGCGGCCTCTCGTCTTGGTCGCCGCTCGGCAACCCGCTCCGGGCACTGGCCTTCGATGCCGCGAGTAGAGCGTCGAAGGTGTTCCTCAGGCCAAGGGGCGACGCATAGACATCGGCGGTCCAGTAGAAGTGCTTTTCCAGTGGTGAGGGAATGAGCCAACGCATAGGAATTCCCATCGCCATACCGACCCTCACCAACGAGGCCGGTGCGATGGGCGCCGCTGAGGAGAGAAGCACCAGTGGCTGGTATTTGTTGAGGAGTTGCTCGAAGCCGGCGCTCAGTCTGAGGCCGATGTCGAGGCTTTGACCGAAATCGGCCGAAGTTCCGTAGCGCGACCGCGGGAACACCGCGCCAGTGACGAACTTGGCCCCGATATGACGGTCGGTGCGGATCATATCGACGATGCTGACGCCGAGACGCCGCTCAAGCGAGTTCGCCGCCTCCGCCAGCGCCTCTGCGCTTGGCAGATCGGCCTTCGACCTCGGCCGCAACCAATCCTCCACCGCAATGATTTCGGCGAACGCGGCTGGATCGAAGTCGTGCGCCTCGTCGCTTGGGAGGCTCCGGATGTTGTCGGTGAGAAGCACCGTCTCGATGCCGTGGCTCTCCTTGAGGCACTGTGCGAGCGGCCGCAGCAAGCGCGCGATGACGCTGGCCGACCAGACGAAAACATACGGCCCCGAACCCACCGCAGCGGGCTCCACTACCGCAGCAGTCGTGCGCTCGTAACGCGCACCACCCGTGACTTTCGACGTCACACTTCCACCTCGAGATGCTGTGATTGGGGTTCGACGCTCGCTCGCTAGCGATCGAGCGTCAGCATCAGATGGACTTCCGAAGACAGCTTTTGGCGGTCAATCGCCAATTGCAGCTCATCCACCAACGGCTCCATCATCCGCAGCCACTCGTCGGCTAGAGCGGTCGCCTTCTGATCCTGTAGCAAGGTCATGGCGACGCATCGCAGTACGTCGACCGCGTCCGCGCCAAACCACCATTCTGCGATCGGGCGATAACCGAATTCTCGAAACAGCCACGCCAGAGACGACCGGGTGTAAAGATGCGTGTGGCCGGGGCCGAGCTGACGCGGCATCACTTGCGGAAACGCACATTCGATCATGGTCGTCGGGCTAAACATGGGCACCGCCAGAAAGAGGTAGCGTACGGCGGGGTTTGCCGCCAGACCGCGCATGACCTCCCGGGGTTCACGAAAGTGTTCCAGGGAGAACACCGAGGTTACGACCTCAACCTCGACGGTGGCGGCGGTCGCGACGATCTGGTCGAGACCGATGCGCCTGAGCACCTCACACTGGTTTACGGCATTCGCCTGCTCGACCTGCGCCTGCGCGACCTCAAACCCGCACGCGTTCTCAAGACCACTCCGCAGCATGGCTGTGACCAGATGACCCGATCCTGCGCCGAGGTCGGCATAGCGAAGCTTCGCCGGCTCCAGTCCTTGTGCAAGTAGTACTTCTTTCATGAACTCGACCTTCGGCGCGTAGATGTCGTCGGCCCGCCGGACGTAGGCCGCGTGATCCGCGTCGTGGTAGACCTCGGTCATGTGGTCGGATTCCATGTACACGGCATCGCAATAGGTGGAGTTGTCCTCGTGGGCTCCGTTCACGTGGCCGCAGCGCGGACAGGTGATGTAGTCGACGCCCATGAAGGCAAAGGACGCACCGGAGATCGGTCCGTCGCAATTCTTGCACTGCTCGCGCCGCGGCTGCTCGACATAGATCGCTTCGGCCTCGCGGCGCCGGCGTTTCAGGACCTCGTTGAAGTCGAGGTCGTAGAAGGCCGCCTTCGCCGTCAAGTAACTCGCGCTTTCCTTGCTGAACCTCTCGATCATCACTCGCTTTCGTAGGGTCGTGGGTCGGGACTGTTAGTTGCGGTAGCGCGATGCGAAGATCAAATCGATTTCCTCGCCATCGAACACGATTTCGCGCGCCAAACGGCCGTCGATGGACATGCCGGTCTTGCGCATGATCGTCAGCATCCCGTCGTTGTTCTCGTACGTTCCGGCCTTGATCTTGCGGAATCCCTCCTTGACCAGGAGGTGGTCGCATGCCGCGCGCCAAGCCTCCGTGCCGAGGCCCTGGTTCCAGACCTCGGTGGCGCCGATCAGCATGTGAGCCCAGGCGACGCCGTTCGGCGGGTCGATCATAGCGGTCAGGTTGCCGATGTGGTCCAACGTCGCGGTCCGTGCCTCGATCGCCCAGAAGTAGCTCGGCGCGCCGTCGAACGATCGCCAATATCGCTGGCAGCTGGCGAGCGTGTGCTGGTGGTGGCGTTGGTCGCTGTAGCGTACGACCTTCGGATCATTGAGCCAGGAGACGTAGCGCTCCGTCAAATGACGCGCCACGAACGGCACGAGACGCAGGCGCTCGGTCTCGATCACTGGTGGTTGCGCCATGTCGCTGAGCAGAAATGATCTACGGCGCGACCACGTGGGTCGAGAGGTGGGCGTCAAAGAACCCCACCACCCTGCCCACCGCTCCGAAATGCAGGCATTCGCCGACCAGGCTGCCGGGCGGCGTTTGGTGCCACGTCGCCGCCACCAGCCGGCGCAACTCAGCACGGTCTGTGGCGCAGGGCGTTATGCCTGACCGGACCGACGGCAGCCAGTCGCGCTCGAGGGCTCTCGGCAACACCGATAGCGTCGCGCGGCCAAGGATGGCCGCTTCCAGCAGCAGACTGGTGGACATGCCAATCACGAGGTCGGCCGCGTATACGAGGTCGAGCGGCGGCTCGTCAACGCTCACGGCGTCCACCTCTTCCTGATATCGGGCAAATTCCTCGACTCTATTCTTGGGGTGGAGCCGTAAAACCACGTATGGCCGACGCGGCAGCGTCGCCAACGCATCCAGCACCTCCTCCAACACGATTTCGGTGCGGCCGTCGCAATCGCCGCGACCAGCGAACGTGTAGAGCGCGGAGCGACGGAACTGCTCGGCGTCCAACCCGGTTGAGGTCTCGCTCAGGAACACGACAATCGGCCTCTCAGGCGGCACTCCGGGCATGACCCGTGCCCGGACTGCCCGGCGCCCCTCGGCATCGAGGGCCGCCTTCCGCTCAACGACGCTGTCGTAGTGTGGATGCCCGGTGATCACGATACGCGACTGTGGAAATCCGATCTCGGTGTAGGTTCGGCGGCTCCATTCGTCGGCGACAAGCAGCCAGTCCGGCGCATGGAAGAGCGGATTGTCGGTACGGCCGCGAAACCGCAGCGACGAGTTGGCGGCTGAGTCGACCAGTCCTACACTCATGACACCGCGATGCCGAGCTTGCGCAACGAGGTCATGAGCGATCGTTCGCTTGTTCTCGCTGGTGCCAACGATGATCGCCGCCGGATCGCTGCGTCTCAGCAAGTTGTCCGCCCGCGCGCCAAGTGGCAGACGCTCGATCGGGCTGCACCGCTCGCGCAGGTAGTCGTATGCGATTCCCGCCGCGAGAGCCGTCACTTCCCACCCGCGTCGGCGTAGCGGCTCCAAGACCGGCGCCACGCAGTTGGCGGCCCCGGGGTCCTCAACGAACGATAGCAGGCGCCCGCGAGACACGCTGCGGTGGATGGCCGATGCCGGCAGCGGCATCGTCGGCTCAGCCGCCGTACCCGTCATCTCGATTCTGACGTTTCACCTCTTCGAAACGTTCCGCGTCTCGCTGCGCGAGACACACCCGACAGGTGGGGTTGAGCTCACCGCTCATGAGCTGTTGGCGGATCTCCTTGATGGGCTCACCCTCCCAGATATCTTTCAGCGTTTGCTCTTGTACATTGCCGACGACGAGATCATCGTTTTTGGCGAAGAAGGTACAGCAAGGCGTGACATTGCCGTTGGACCAGATGTGAAGGCTGTTGAAGGGATAGGCGCAATGCGTGTCTTCGACGACCAGCTCCTCGACGCCGCTGACCGTACCGGTGGCGCGCAGTTCGTCGATCGGCGTGAAATCGAACAGCTTCTGAAAATCGATGTAGTCGGCGTGCTTCTCCCACTTCTTCAGGAAAGCCTCGCGTTCATGCAAGTTGGCCTCCTGAACGCAGAAGCACAGGCGTAGCACCGGCAGGCGGGCACCCATGCGCTTCCGAACCTCCAGGAATTTGTGAAGATTCTCCTCAATCAGATCGAGTTGGTTCTTGCCGCGAATCTTGTGGTAGGTCTCTGGCGTCGCGGCATCCAGCGACACCTCTAATCTCGCGATCCGTCGCTCGACCAGGAATGTGCTCATCTGTTCGGTGAGCAGCACGCCGTTGGTGCCAAGGAAGATGTCCATGACACCCGCGTCGCGCGCCGTGGACAGCACCTCGCGCGCACCTTTGTATAGTAGTGGCTCCGCGCCCAGCCCGACCACCAGCGCCGGCAAACCGCGCGCCTCGCACTCGGACAGAACCCGAGCGATGGTGGGACGCTTCAGCGTCGTCTTCTTTTCTTCGTGATTGATGGTGTAACACATGATGCAGGATAGATTGCATCGGTTCACCAACTCCATCGACACGGTGATCGGAAAATCCGGCAGGAAGTTGTTCTCGTCGTAGTTCAGGCTCTTGTGAAAGTCGCGCCGATAGAGGCGGAAACGCTCGCCAAATTGGTCGGCGAGGACCTGCTCGATATCGGTGAACTTCACACTTTCCGTGAAGCTCGTTTGGGTTCGGCCCTCGGGCGGCCGCTCGTCGGCGGAGACTTCAGTCGAATCCATGGCTCTCAGTCCTAAGGCCTGTTCTCAGCACGCTCGGGCGAGCGACGTCGCACCGAGCAACGTAAGCGCATAGTCTACTATCTGGCAACCGCTGCCAGATGGGGCGCCGAATTCACGGCCGATCCGGGTTCACGGGGGTGCGGCCGCCGCGCGCCGAGTCGAGTGCGGCCCGCAGCACGCATTCCGTCGCTATCGCCGACGTGAGGGGACTCCACAGCTTCTCGTTGTGATCGATAGCGGCCGCGAGGTTGTCGTACATCGCGTAGAGGGCGTCGGCCACCGCGACCACCTCGACCTCAGCCTCATCGGACGCCACCTCATGAGCACCCGATACACCGCGGTTGGGGACCCGGCGATGGCGGCTCAGACACAAGCTTTCTTGCAGCACCGTCGCCCGGCCGTTCTCACCCCAGATGTCGACCCCAACCTCGCGATAGTGGGCGAAGTCGAGCGGGATAAAAGCCGCCACGGCGCCGCACCCAAGCGTCAGTGTGAAGGCGAGATCGACGTCCCATGGGATCGACGCCCCCGCCAGCGCCTTTGGCTCACCCACCGCTTGCACCTCGCCTATTTCACCCAGCATCATTCGGATGAAGTCGACCAGATGGGACGCGTTGTTGAACATGCCGTTGCCGTACGTGGCGAAGACCGCTTGCGGTCGCCCGATCTCGGATTCGAGCTGCCCCTTGGCCAAGCGCCGAAAGGTCTCCACACCGCGCCGCCAGTAGTTGACCTGAACCGCCAGCTCGCGGCTGGCGCAGATGCGCGCCAACGCGTCGGCCTCCGCCATCGAGCTGGCTAATGGCTTTTCCACCATCACACCCTTGAGGCTCGGTAGCGCCGCGACGATGTCCGCGCGCGGTCCGGGGGGGGTGGCGATGACGGCGATGTCGGGCTCGCAGCGACCAATTAGCTCCTTCACATGGTGGACGAGATGCGGGACCTGCCATCGCGAGCGGGCTCTGTCGAGAGCTTGATCGGAGAGATCGACGACCGCCTGCCAATCGAGCAACGGGTGCTCCGCCAACACCTGTGCGTGGGTGGCGAAGCGAAAAAAGCGCGCGGTGAGCGGATCGTTGCCAAATTGGTCGGCGATTCGACCGAAACCGATCAGGACGGTGGATAGCGGCCGGCCCATTACCGCGGCTGCCGCTCTTGGCAATGGCGGTTGATCTCAGCAAGCTGCGGTGCTCGCTCGATGAGCGCGATGATCTCGGGAACGCCGAAGGAATCGCCGTACGTGGGCTCCAGCTGCGCATAGACCTCGTTGATAAACCGCAGGTCCTCGGGGTAGTCGAGCTGGCAGCGCAGGGACGGCGCGCGCCACCGGATCGGAGCCATGATGTTGATGATGCGATAGCGCTCCGGGTGCTCATAGAAGTACAGGGACACATGCTCACGAACCGCCGGATCATCGACATCGCGTGCAACCTGTTCGAGGTCACTCAGACGGAACACCTGAGCATCCATTCCCTGGGGGAACGATAGCTTATATGTCGTGCTGGCGACGTCGCAGCCGTTGGCGAAGAAGGTATCCACCGCCAGATCGATGATTTCGGGGTCGATCAACGGGGTGTCGCCGCAGACTTCGACGACGATGTTGGATTCCAGTTGCTGCTGCGCGGCGACGACGCGGCCAAGAACGTCGTCGTTGCTGCCCCGATAGCAGGGAATCTGCTCGGTGTCGGCGAAGGCGGCCAGCGCATCGTCGGCGGCTTCGGTCGTTGTCGCCAGGACAATCGCATCAAGCCGTTGGGCGCAGCGCAGCCGCCTCAGGATGCGGCCGAGCGCTGGGACGCCGTTGACGTCGGCCAGCACCTTCCCCGGTAGTCGGCTCGACTGGAAACGCGCTTCGATGCTCGCGACCACGCGCAAGGTCATCAGCCCGTGGCGCCGCGAGCCAGCGGCTCATTCTGGTTCCAGGTGGCTAGTTCGGCACGCGCGCGGTGAACTTTGTGAACACTCTCGATCAGGGCGTCCGTCGTTGCCTCGTCCACCGCATAGGCGCACGGCTCGAACACCACAACCTCGCTCTCGTGCATTCGCTCGGCAACGGGACATAGTCCCTTCGGGTAGGTTCTGTTGCTGAGGTTGAAGGGGAAGCCGCGGGCACCGATGGCAATTCTCCGCTGGAACAGAGGCAGGAGATAGAGCGGTCGTATGTACCCCTCGGCATGCGGGAACCCTTCTGCCGCCAGGGCGCGGCTCAGAGTGCTCCGACTGACGCCGAGCGCGCTCGAATCAACGCGCGTCGCCCAGCAATAATAATTGTGGCGGCAGCCATCGCGCACTCTCGGCGGGGTCAGTCCTTCGAGATTGCCGGTGCCGGCGGTCAGCCGCTCGGCCAGATGCTCACGGCGGCTGACATGGTCGTCGACATTCGCAAGCTGGACGAGCGCGATCGCGGCGCTGATTTCGGTCATGCGGAAGTTGTGGCCGATCATGTTGGTTAGATCGCTGATTTCGAGCCAGTCGACGGCGTTCTCGGCGTGATTGCGGATCAGTTGCAGGCGGCGCGCAAGCGTCTCATCCTGGGTCACGCAGACGCCGCCTTCGCCGCTGTGAATGTGCTTGTGGAAGTTCAGACTGGCGATCCCGATATCGCCGATCGTTCCACACATTCGTCCATCCTCCGAGGCCAGCGGCGACTGGGCGTTATCCTCGATCAGGCGCACATCGGCCGCCTCGGCAATGGCCTTGAGGCGACGGAGCTGGGCCGGATGGCCGAACAGGTTGACGGCGATAATGGCCTTAGTGGCCGGTGACAGCGCTTCCTCAACGGCAGCGGGGTCGAGGCAGAATGTGTCGGGCTCGATGTCGGCGAAAACCGGGATGCCGCCGTAGAACAGCGGCGCCATCGTCGTGGCCGACATGGTGTAGGGCGGCACGATGACCTCATCACCGGGACCGATGCCGATCGCTCCCATCGCGGCGATTAACCCGGAGGTGGCCGAGTTCACCGAGACGGCGAACGGTACTTCGAAGCGCTCGCACCACGCGCGCTCGAGGGCTTGAACCTTGGGTCCGCCGAAGTACTCTGGGCTCGGACTGCCGTAGAAGCCGGAGAGACAGTCGGAGTCGATGACCTCCAGCACCGCCGCGCGCTCCGCCTCGCCCATCGAGCGGTAGCGTGGCAGCGGCCCCGCCACCGCCGGTTCACCCCCGAACAGCGCTAGATCACTCATCGCGCGGACACCGCGGCGCGGGCAGTGACCTGGGTCCAGGCCGGCGCTAGCGCGGCTAGGTCGTCGAGACTCGCGGTCGATGCGCGATCGCCGAGTTGCGCGACCATCCAGCGGCTACGCGCCAGATCGTCGGGCGTGTCGACGGCGAGGGCGACATCCGCGTAGCGCTCGTCCGTGGCAGCGAGATTGCTGATCGAGAAATCCTCTGGGTGACGATAGAAGTACTGGGTCATGTGTTCACGCTCGGTCGCGTCGGTCATGGCCGCGAGCGCCCGTCGCAGCGCGGCGGTCGCCACGACCTCGACACTCGCACCGGACGGGAACGTGCGAGGGAAAACATTGGTGGCGATATCGAGCCCCTTCGCGACATGACGCGCGATCAGCCGGTCGACGATCTCGGGATCAAAGAAAGGGCTGTCGCCACACACCCTCGCGAAGCGGTCGAAGCCGTGGTGTTCGGCGCAAGCGAGCGCCCGCCCAGCAACATCTTCTGCCGCGCCGCGAAACACGGCCGCGGCATGGGCCGCGGCGAAATCGGCAATGGCGTCGTCATCGGCACGCCGGGTAGTAGCGATGACGATCGCACGGGTGGCGGCAACCCGGCGCGCGCGCGCCAGCACCCAGCCGAGCAACGGCGCATCTCCGATCGGCCTCAACGCCTTGCCCGGGAGGCGACTCGAGCCCATGCGCGCGAAGATCATGAGGCCGGTGGTCACCGATTGTCGGCCCGGCTCGCCCGTTCCCACTGATCGACGTACCACTCGCAGTAGCGCTTGTAGCCTTGCTCCAGCGGCCACTGGGGTTCGAAGCCGAGGACCTCGCGGGCGCGGTCGATCGACAGCGTGCCGCGTATGGGTTTGTCCTCGGCCCGAGGGCGGTCCTCTAGCACCACCCCGGGGATCACGCTCTTCACGACCGCCGCGAGATCGGCGATGGTCCGCGCCTCGCCGTAGGTCAGGTTGAAGGTCTCGGAACGGCCAGAGCCGGGATGGAGCGCGATGCTGCGGCTGATGCCATTGACAAGATCGCCGATGTAAGTGAAGTCGAGGCGCCCATCGCCGCCGCCTTCGAGCAGCAGCTGCTTGCCGTTGAGCGCGTTCTCGATGAAGACTTGGCTCACGCGCCGGCTAATGCAACGCTCGCCATAGAGCGCGCTCGGCCGGATGATGGTGACGCCGAGGCCATGCTGACTACAGTAGGTGCGCACGAGGCGCTCGGCCATGTACTTGGTGTTGGCGTAGATACCGCGCGGCTGGGGGCGAACCCCCTCGTTGACCGACGGGGTCTCGAAGTCGCCGTAGACGGTGCTTGAACTCAGCAGTACCACCTGCTCTACCTCATCGCGGCTGTGGCGGCACAGCTCGAGGACGTTGCGCAGCGTGACGAGCTGGAGGTCGAAGCACAGGCCGGGGTCTTCGCGTGCGTTCACCGAACTGGCGATGGCGGCGAGGTGAACGACGCGCTGCGGCTTGAACTCGTCGAACTGGCGGGCGAGGTCGCCGTGCAATCGAGCATCGCAGTTGCGCAACACGACGCCGGCCTCACGCATCAGCGCGTAACGATCGAGTAGAAAATTGAGATAGGCGCGCCGTTGTGCGGACGCGCCATCGGAGTCGAAGACGTTGTCGATTAGGCTGTTGACCATCAGGTTATCGACAATCATGACCTCGGCGCCGAGGCCGGCGAGTTCCAACGCCAGATTGTGGCCGATGAATCCAGCGCCACCGACCAGCATCACGCGCACCCCTTCAAGCTTCTCGCGGATGGCGGAGTAGGGAATATCTTTGGCCGTGGTCATCGAAGTTGATCCATCCTAGCGGCTTCGGGCTATCGTAATGGCGGCCTTGACGGCGGCGGCGATGCGGGCCGCGTCCCCCGCCCCCAGGTGTGGCCCCACAGGCAACGATATCGTCTGGGCGGCAAGCCATTCGGCGACCGGAAATTGGCCCTCGCGATACCCGTACTTGTTCCGGTAGTAGGTGAAGAGCGGGACGGCGCTCGGGTAGTGGACGCTGGTGCCGACCCCCAGGGCTTTGAGTTCGGCGACTACCGCATCGCGTTCGATGCTGCCATCGCGCGGCAGAATGGCGTTCAGACAATAATGTGAGGAAATCGCCTTGCCCTTGGTGGTGGGAAAGACGACGACCTCGTCGATCTCGTCGAGACAGGATTTGAGAACGCGATGGTTCTCGGCGCGTGCGCGCTGGAACTGGTCGAGGCGGTCGAGTTGAGAGAGGCCGACGGCGGCCTGCACCTCGTTCATCCGGTAGTTATAGCCGAGCTCGGTGACGTCGTAGATGCCGGGGCCGGCACGAGCGCCGAGCGGACGATCGTAGCCGAACGCTTTGCGCCGGGCGATTGCCTGGGCGAGGCCTTCATCGTCGGTAGTCACCATGCCGCCTTCGATGGTGGTCATATGCTTGATCGGATAAAACGAAAAGCACCCGGTGAGGCCCAGCGTGCCGGCCGTGCGCCCGCCATACTCGGCGTCGAGCGCGAGGGCGCAGTCCTCGATGACGACGGCGCCGGTGTCAGCGGCCACGGCCGAGATGCGATCCATGTCGCACGGCAGCCCCAGGTAGTGAACGACCTCGACGGCCTTGAGCGATGGCTCGACGGCCGCAGCTAAGGCATCCGGGTCCATGTTGCCGGTATCGGCCTCGACATCGACGAACAACGGACGAGCGCCGCAGAACTCGACCGCATGGGCGGTGGCGACGTGGGTCATCGCGGGCACCGCCACGGTGTCACCGGGGCCGATTCCGCTTGCCAGCAGCGAGAGGTGCAGGCCGGCCGTGCAAGAAGAGACGCAAATGCCGTGTTTGGCGCCGGCGCGCGCCGCAAAACGGGACTCGAACTCGTGCGACGCGGGCCCGTGGACCAGGGTCGGCCCGGCGAGAACCCGCTGGATCGCGTCCGCCTCGGCCGACCCCAACATCGGCCGGCCGAACGGGATCGGCTCCGGGCCTTCGCCAGCAGGGGGGATGCTGCTCATAGGAGGTAGCTCACGGGCAGGGTCCGCTGGACACGAACAGATTCGCAGGCGGCGAAGCAGATATCCATGACCCGAAACACGTCGCGCGCGCTGACCGCGGGTTCGCGGTCGCTCAGGATCGCATCGACGAACTCGGGCAGGAGATCGCCCTTCTCCATTCCCGGGTAGGGTGTCGTCACCGCGTGTTCGTTCTCGGGCTCCGTGCCATCGAACAGCTTGGCGGTGGGCATATCGTTGGCGAAGGTTTTCTTCGCTCCATAAACATTGAGGGCGTGAAACTTGGTGCGCTGAGGGCCGAAGGTCGTGAGCGTCTTGCCCAGCGCGCCGCCGTCAAACTTCATCAAGCTTAGGACGGCGTCGTCCCGCGGGTAAGCGGTTCCACGCGTCAGCACATCGCCCCCCATCCCGCACACGCTCTCGACCTCCTGGCCGATGAGCCAGCGCATCAGGTCGATCAGATGAATGCCGCCACCATAGATCACCGAGTAAAAGTCCATGCGGCCGCGCCAGCCCTCGACGATCTTCCAGAGGACGTTGTGGACGTAGTCGCCTTCGATGACCGAGATCTCGCCAAACTCACCGCGTGCGATCTGTTCCTTGAGTTCGATGAAACGCGGTGAGGCGCGCAGGATGAGGTTTGAGGAGATCTTCCTGCCGCTATCCTGTTGGGCGCGCAGCAGTTTCTCGGCATCCGGTCGGTACAGCGCCAGCGGCTTCTCGACCATGACATGTTTATCATTTTGGAAGGCCGAGATGGCCTGCTCGCTGTGGACATCGTCATAGGAACAGATCGAGACCAACGAGATGTCTGGATGTTCGGTGATCTTGCGGTAATCGGCATAGCGTTCGCTAACCTGGAAGCGGTCCCCCACGTCCGCCAGACGATCGGCGTCGATATCGCAAATGGCGACGACCTCGCATTCTGGAATGCGTTGGTAGGTCGCCAGGTGCCGTTCGCCGACGCCGAGGCCGATGATGCCGACACGGAGGGATTTCACGGTCTTATGTCTGCCCTGGAATGTGGTAGTGGAAATGGTAGGGGATGAACTTCAGCGAGCGGTAGAGCTTGATCGCGCCCTCGTTGTCGAACGGGGTTCCGACGACCAACGGTCGCTGCTCGAGCTTGGCGAGGGCATGACGCACCAACGCCCGTCCCCAGCCCCGGCCCTGAGCCGTGGCATCGACGCCGATCAGATCGATGCGGTTGTCGACCATCAAGACGAAGCCCACCCTCGTTCCTCCATCCTCGGCAATCCAACCCCACGCGGCGTCAGCGCGCTTCGCGAGCCTCGTCCCCCGCGCATCCGCACCCTCCGACGGAGAATACTGCCGGCGGAAAAGACGCGCGATCACGTCGCCTAGCCACGCCCGGTCGTCATCCTCGATTTCGCGAAACCCCTGATCTTCCCCACGCTCGCTCCAGCACGCGAACTGAACCAGCCAGTAGCCCCGGAGATCGCGGAAAGAGTCGATGTCATCGATCGAGAAGCCGGAAGACACGGTGTTGATTATTTCTGGACGAGACCGATCATGTTGGTCCGCGAGGGGCATCAGCCCGCAGCGCGAGGTCCGAGGGCCGGCTAGTCCGACTCCTCGATTTCGCCATAGTGATCGGCGGTCTCCTGATGCCAGCGCTCGAAGAAGTCGAGTAAGGCTCGATAGTCGTCTTTAGCCCAGGGAAGCGGCGTCGCGTCGCTGGTCTTCTCGCCGATCATGCACAGGACGTCGTGGTCGATGTAGCGGTTGGTCCGCACGTTGGCGAATCCGGTCGCCGCGAGCAAGCCGCCGAGGGAGTTGGCGCTGAACCGAAAGGCGTGCGAATCGGCGGGTGTTTTGCCAACGTACAGTTGCAGTGGCTTTTTGAAGGGCACCAGGAGACGGCTTCCCGTCGCAACGACGATGTGTCCGCCTTCTTTCAATAATCTGTAGGCGCCGTCGAGCATGTCTCGGCACGAAGAGCAGTTCTCCAGTGTCCAAATGATGGTGACGACGTCGAACCGCCGCCCCGAGGTATCGGCGCCAAGGTAGTGCTCCAGCGTGCCCGCGAAGTTCTCGATCCTCCGCTCGGTCATGGCGCCGCAGTAGGCAGCCGAAGGCTCGATGGCGAAGACCTTGGCGCCATAGTCGGGGCTGCGCAACATGTCGAGAAAGAGCCCTTCGCCGCCGCCGATATCGCAGATCGCCTTGCCGCGCAGACCGATGGTCGTGTCAATGTGCTCCGCCACGTAGACTTGGCGTGCCTTGATCGCCGGGATGCGCGCGGTATAGGCGTGGCCGAAAATCTCGTCGGTCCAGACCGTCGCGACAGCCTCAGCCGAACGACGCTCTTCGACATAGACGAAGCCACACTGGCGGCACGCCGACGGCACCTGGTCGCTCACGTAGGGGCGCAGGACCTCGATTTTCGCGGCATCGTCGCTGCCGCAGAGATCGCATGGAAAATGGGTGGTGGTACTCATTGTCACTCCGGCGGAAAACGCAGCGCCCATTGATTCCCATCCCGACGCCAAATCTCGGCGTTCCGGTGCAGGTCCACGATTTCGGCGAACTCGGGCTCGGAAACGCCGAGATAGTCGAGGTTGTCGAGGAAGTAGCTCTGGGGGAATTCGGCGTCGTACTTTTGGACCAACGCGAGTCCCTCCTGCCTCGACATGTGCCCATTCTGGATCATTCGGCAGGCATCGCGCGTCGCGCGCCCGAAGCCAAATTTTATGAACTGCATGTAGTAGTACAGGTTGTCGATCTTGTCGTCCAAACTATCGAAGTTCGTGAAGGTGCCATCCGTACGGCCGTTCTCGTTTATTTGAAAATCTATTTTGTCCTTAATGTATTCGAAGTTCTCGTACATGCTCCATCTGAAGAAATAACCGAAATAGAGCGCGCGAACTCCGACCCGCTCGATGTCGTGAACCGGTGGGTACAGGTAGGGCGCGAGGTCCTTTGAGCTGATGTCCTCGTCGGTCCAATTCTCTGGATCGTCTCCGATCTGGTGCTCGATGACCTCGGTGAAGTCGCGGATCTTCTTGTGCTCCTCGCTGAGCACCCGGCCGCCATACTCGCTCTCGCCATGCTCGGCGTAGAAAACCAGTGGAATGCCGAAGCGGGCGGCGACTTGGACCGGCACGGCATTGACGCCGGCGTCCCAATGGACCTTGGGGTTGCCGCGCTCGACAAAGAAGCGGCGGGCGAGTGCGCGCGACACCTTCTGGTTGGGGCGAACGAAGATGTGGTCGAAGCCCTGTTGGATAAGCAGCTCACGATTGCGGGCGCCGGTCTCGTTGGGGAGAAGCGGCGAAAAGGTCACCAGCAACGGATTCATGCCGAACTCGAACTTGAGGCGGTGGGCGATCGCACTCGAGTCTTTGCCGCCGCTCCACGGGACGACGCAGTCGTAGGCGCCCTCGCGCGGCCGCGACTGCCCGACCAGACCGAGGAATTCTTCCCGCCGCGCCGGCCAATCGATCGCCTGTTTCTCCTCGGCATTGCGGCAGGCATTGCAGATGCCGTCGGCGTCGAAACCGATGCGCGGCCGCGTATCGGGCATCAGGCATTGGCCGCAATAGCGAACAACCGGGGCGCCCGCCATGCCCACGCGGTCGGTGCGCGCGGTTTCGTCAGAGGCGGACAGGAACCCCGGCCTCGGTAAGGAATTTCTTCGCACTGCTAATGCTCTTTTCGGTGAAGTGATAGATGTTCTGGGTACACACCGCCGAGGCGTCGCCCTCGACGAATCCGGCCAAGAAGTGGTTCCAGTTGCCGGCGCCGCCAAGGATCAGAACCGGCACACTCACCGCGTCCGCGATCCGCCGGCAGAGATCGAGGTCGTAACCCTGAAGATGGCCGTCGCGGTCCATGGCGGTGATCAACACCTCGCCCGCGCCACGCTCCTCA
>Ga0315339_1001360_pt1 | contig 22146 bp, 12 predicted proteins | sample ASW17metaG_FD_204514 | JGI IMG/M metagenome (GOLD analysis project Ga0315339, IMG submission 204514) | Ammonia-oxidizing marine archaeal communities from Pacific Ocean, United States - ASW #17 | ecosystem: Environmental > Aquatic > Marine > Oceanic | place: USA: California | collected 2016-12-05
ACGAAAAGAAATATTTACAAATTCTAAATTTGCTGGACCCGGTCGTATACTCGCTGGACAAAGAAGAGGAATTTAAGGAAAAGATACAAAAACGCCAGAAGTTGGCAGAAAATATCTCGGTTTTGGTTCCATCCAATGTCTTAATGATGGACGGATTCGTTGATGAACTGTCAAGCATGTTTCCTGGCGACACTATTCTGGCAGAATTATGCAAAAAATTACAGAAAACTCTCTCCAGGGATCCCGAAGAGGATGATGACGAATTCGTTGAAAATTTAAGGAGATTGAAGTCTCACGTTTCGGAGACTTACCGTTTGGACAGGAGAATTCTCAGGAACCGGCGGCAAGGTCTTAAAGACCTAACGCCGAATAGAGCAGGTGTCGAATTTGTGGATTACAACTCGTCCGAACAAGATTTTATCTCGAAAGAATTAACTCATTGGGGCTCTCTATGTACTAATGCATTTTACGGAAATCACGAGACTGACGAATTTAAAATTTTGAAGAGATTGTTTTTCAAGATGGTTTCAACGTCAACGGTTTCGAGAAATGCACTTCTCTCCCTTGTATCTGAACGAACCAAGAATTCAGATTTCAATGCATTTCCAACCGAAATTAATTGGGTAAATAATTCAAAAACTTACATTTCAAATAATCTTGTCGACAAAAATCGACTTGCGGTCCTTTCAGATACGCTAAAAGGACAAATCACCCAAAGGAAGTTGATCGTATTTTGCAATGATCAAGAAGTAGCCGAAGAGGTGACATTGTTTTTGAGGGAACAAAACATCTGTAATCTGTGCTCCCACGGCTCTGACCCAGAATGGAGGCAATTCCTGGAAAGCGACAGTCATCCAGTCCTAATTTGCAGTAACGTTGCAGAAGAAGGTTTGAACCTGCAGGGTGGCAATAAATGCATCATCCACTTTGACATCCCTTTTAACCCCAATCGCATAGAACAAAGAATTGGAAGATTAGATCGATATGGTAAAGGTGACCCTGTTCGATCAATTGTTATAAGGTGCCTGGATGACCCCTTTGAAATGGCCTGGAGTGAATTCTTAAACACTGGATTATCCGTTTTTGACCAATCCATAGCCAGCCTAGAATTCATTATAGAGGAACAAATTAGAGAGCTGGAAAGCAGGTTCCTAACCGAGGGTGTCACGGCAATACATAACCTCACAGAAAGTCTATCGGGAGAGAACGGCATCGTTGCCCAAGAATACAGGAGCATTCAAAGGCAACAAAACCTAGATAGCCTGGTGGATGCAACTGAGGAAGAATTTAAATTGCTCTATAAAATAGATGGGGCTTGGGGACCAATCCAGAAAAGTGTTCACGATTGGCTATTTACAGTTCTTATAATGAAGAAATATGAAGACGGGCGTATAGTCCAGGCACCTGTTTATCCAACATTTTTTAGCCCAACACATTTAAAACTGAATGAAACATCCGTCAGAGGTATCATCAAGAATTGGCTGCTGAAAAATCCACGGGAAACTATTTTCGACGCAACCACCGCCATGCAAATAGCCATTGGGAATGACAAACAGAGAGTTGACCACCTCGAAAACGAAATTTGGGATTACCTAAATGAGGAAGCCATTATCCCGGAAGCACAAAGTCTCGCAACCTCAGTAAATGAGACTGATGATCTCATAAATTATTTGCAGATGATGTTAGGCTCACTTGTCCTCCTATATAATGGAAAAAGCCTGGCCGTCGAGAGAATACTGCGTTTCCGTTACAGCGAACAAACCTTGATCCCCTTAGATGACCTAATTAGATATTTTGATAGTACGATTTGGGATAGGGATCACCGCCAAGCCTCTAGAAAAAGTTGGTTAACTTTCCCTTACACTTCCAGGCGCCGGACAGTTGTACATAAAAACAAAACTAATATTAGACTATTGCGATACGGAGAAGAATTAATAACCGGCCTTACCGAAGTTACCGAAAATGAGGACCGAGGAAAAAGTTCTGCTCTTTGGAGATATTTTGACGACTATAAACCTTCTATGAAACCTGCAGATCTGTACTTTCGATGCGCATTTTTAATCGAGGCAAATATAAGTGAAGCCTTAGAACATTTCTCAGACCGTGAGGAAGACAGTCCAAAATTGTTGTTAGAGGCCACTCTAAAACGGCGCGGAGATACGCACTTCCCGGGTTTCTATGAGACCGTTTGGGTAAATCAAGACCTACAAATCGTTGACGACCAAACTATCGACACTTTCCTTACACCGGGACTAAGGGGTGAAGATAAACACATAAAAATACGCGACGCCTGGGACCGAGTATTTGAAATGCGGCCTGACTTAAACAACGGGTGGTCTGATCTGGTTTCAAATGTTCAAGAGAATGGCAAGATAGCCCTGAACCAGAAAATTCAACTGCCACAAAAATCCAATGATGCAATTTCTGAAATGAAAATAATTGATGAACGCCGTTTTGCTCAATTAAACGTGAGAATTTCCAACCCTGATAATCCCTCACTGGACGCAGATAAGGAAGCACTCAAGACAGAAAAGACTATCTCTATGTTTTTAAAAAAGGGGATTGAAAATCCAAAAATCACATTTGATGCCATTTCGGCTGTCTTTGTATCCAACCAGAAATTTACTATGCCGGATCAGAATAGGAATGTTCGACAACGATGACTTTTGACTATTCTTTCATTCGAAAAACGTTCTCCAATTGGGATAACGTTAACCTAGATGAGATTAAAGGGGCAACCATCCAAAGATCTGAAGATAGCCTCCTCACCCGGATCCAGACCATTACCGCCAAGTTCAAGGATTCCGGCACCCTAGAGAGTCAGCCCGATTTTATAGTTCTCATCAGGCAACTCCTAATGAAACAAAAGGCCAACGGTCAACCCAACGACCTAATGGTGCCAACGGAACCCTGTTGGCCTTCAAGACAAGAATGGGAACATTTTACGTTCCAGGTCATGGTAGACGGCAGGCACTATAAAATACAACCGAGGGGGTGGCATCCAGATTGGCTATGCGGCCCAAACCGAAATGATGATATTTTTTATGACTTGCTTACAGAAAACACATGGCCGGAAGCTTCCAAATCTAGAATGGATCCTTTATTGAAACAACGGACAGGCTACGAATATTATGCAAGCAACCATCAAAGAGACGCTATTCGAAGCATGCTCTGCATGCCCAAAGGTTCTACCTTAATTGTAAATATTCCGACAGGTTCAGGGAAAACGTTAATTGCCCAGGCACCTTTCCTTGTTGATGACCGTAAACAATTCCCTTTAACTCTTGTGGTGGTTCCGACCATCTCGCTTACCATCGATCTCGAAGAGCGAACAAAAGAAATTCTGCGGCGGAACAACAAATCCAAATGGGAAAATCATAATTTTGCCTACTACAGTGGCGTGAAGGGCGGACAGTCTACGTTGGGCAAAATAAAGGATAATATTAAAGCGGGCAGGCAGGGACTTCTTTTTGTCTCTCCAGAGACCGTCGTACTTGGCCTCTTCGCAAGCTTATTTGAAGCCTGCAAGAAAGGTCTTCTCTCTCATTTTGTAGTGGATGAAGCCCACATCATCTGCGAGTGGGGTGGAAATTTTCGCTGTGAATATCAGATCTTGCCTGGACTGAGGCGGGGACTTCTCAAACACAGTGAAGGTGAAAAATTTCGGACAATCCTCATGTCGGCAACATTTACGCAGCAACACCTCAATACTCTTGAAGAGATCTTTGGACCCAAAAAGGATATTCAAATCGTATCTTCGGTAACCTTGAGACGAGAACCTACCTATTGGAGTCACTTCAGTGACGGTTATGCTGATAAAGAAGATAAAATAATGCAGACACTTCGCCATGTACCTCGCCCCTTTATCCTCTATACGACCAAAGTAGAAGACGCCAATAACTACTATAATCTCTTAAAAAATAACGGAAACTATGAACGGCTTGCAAAGTTCCATGGACGGACGACAGACACTAGTCGAGAGAAAATCATTCGAGCCTGGAGGAGTAATGAAATCGACGGAGTAATCGCAACTTCAGCTTTTGGATTGGGCATAGATAAAGAAGATGTGAGAAGCATTATTCACGGCACCCTGCCGGAGACACTTGATCGCTTTTATCAAGAGGTTGGGCGCGGAGGAAGAGATGGTAAACCGTCGGCGTCCATTACCATCTACTCAAAGGAAGATGTCGCAACTGCAGAGGGGTTACGAAGGTCGGGTACAATCGGAGTGGATAAGGCCTATAAGCGTTGGCGGGCAATGCAAAGGCGGGCAAAGCAGGAGAATGAAAATCAAGAAAAACTCGGTAACGACCTTTTGGCTGTCGATTATACAACCGTACCTGATTATGGAGATCAGGAGAACGAATATAACGAGAACTGGAATTTGACTGTTCTAAATTCAATGGCTCGCTCTCGATTGATAAATATTGACTTTCTTCCAATGGACAGGATTCAGCGGGTTCTTGGTGAAGATGAAGACGAGTTTAATAAAAGAATGGAGAAACGTTGGGAAACTTATAAGAACAGTATTTTTATAAAGATTATAAATCCAGCTTTGCTCAAAGAGGAGGCTTTTAAGAAAACCATAGAAAAACTTTGGAAAAAGGAAGATGATTCCGAAACCAGATCCCTCGAAACACTAAAAAAAGCCCTTACCGGTGGATATGAGATGGGTGCCGCCTTACAAGAACTCTATACGGACAGGACGCGAAACATAATAGTCAGTAGAATGTGTAGAGGATGCCCGGGAGAGGCGTTAGTTGAAAACCATGACGTTTTTACACCGTCTCAGTCTCAAATTATTGATGTGATTGATAGTGAATTGAATGACAACCAGGATTGGAAAAAGTTGTTTTATGATGAGACCTTCACGGAGATTTATATTTTTTATGAAATTGGCGAAAATGGCGACGACCTGTTAAAGGCAATCGACAGAATGATTTCCAGGTTTGGTGTCAGACATCTTTCTTTTTCGAACAAAAGTTTTATGAAAAGGGTTCAGGAACAACTGCCTCAAACAAGGAACAGTACCTGCATTTTTTTTGATTATCCAATTACAAACGGCAACACGTTGGACCGTTCTGCCCCACCGGTTCCTGCCGTTGATATCTATTTTCCGCAGGACGGCGGAACACTTCCTGGTTTCTACAATATCTCCAGCCAACAAAGACTGATTATTGTTCCCAATAATATAGAGAGTAGCGCCAGTGAACGACCACTTATGGCGGATAATATCAAAACGAAAAACCTGGGGTACTTTCACTAATGGCTATTTTGAATAGAGACTGCAGTTGCAACGTTCTGATCACAATTTGTGATGCACTTGCTCATCTTGGAGCAGCGCCAAGAGAGAAGGTTATTGAATTATGTATGTCGGGTATTGTCGAGACCCAAACAAATAAAACTAGGACGCCAGGAACCATCAGTCATTTTTTAACAACTGGTTTTCTGGTTGAGGAAAAGGATAAGTTATACTTCCACAAAGATTACACCTACCTGGCTGATTTTGATACCTACGGTCGATTAACACAACTTCCAGGCGCATTGAGAAAAGCGATATTTTCGTTCGCAGATACAAAACTCGACAAAAGGGATTTTTGGTCTGATAAACCCGACGGTGCCATTGACATTGTCCGTGCCTTATCTTGGTTATTATCCCAGGATATATACAAGACTGAATTAAAGTGGGATCCAATTGACAAGTTGGAAGCCTCACAATTTACAAGTGAAAGGGTTATCCAAAACGACACGCGCCTTAATCCAGCTTTAGAGTGGTCGGCATTTCTCGGCTTCATGGACCAGGCTGACACCGATAAGGGTCGATTTGATCCAACGCAAGCGGTTAAGGAAACCCTTGATGAAATTTTCGTTACAAAACCTGGAAAATTAAATGCCGCGGATTTTTTGAGCTCCCTGTCGAAGCAACTTCCCGTTTTAGATGACGGGCGATTCCGTAAAACTGTGGAAGATGCGATGACCAAGAAAAAAGGGTGGGTGCCTCCACCTAGAGGAAGCCTCTCCACATCCCTGTCTATTGCATTGCGACGTTTAATGCTCGATCCAGACCTTACCTTTCGACTCAATAATCCGGCTGATGCCGGAGAAAAATTCAAACTATCGTTAGGAGAAGATAATGATCTAGAGTTCTCTGTTGTAACCCTCGGGGAACTGCAGCATGCCTGATATTACAGAATTCTGGCCCTCGCAAAAAAATATCGACGACTGCATAAAAACGCGGATGGAAGGTGTTAGTTCGGATTCGTTGTTATTTGCCGTTCATCAACCTATTTCTCTCGAATTTGAATTAAGCATATCAATGAAAATACAAACAAAAACGGAAGAGGATCTGCTTGATGATTTTTTGAAAGAACCGGGTGAAGGTGCAGGGTGTATGGCCGTAGAGGGAACTACGGGCATTGGAAAGACACACATCATCCGCTGGCTTGAAGCGAAACTTAGACAAGAAAAACAATCAAAGGATAAATTTGTCCTCATACGCATCGAAAAGGGATCCAGCCTAAACGAGGTTATGAGGACAATCCTTAAGCCCTTTTTAGAGGATGCAAATTTTAAATCAATTTGGGATGACCTCGAGAATGTCATTACGATCCCCGACGCAGGTTCAGCTGCCGTTATTCTGGGTGCAGCACTGGAAAACACCCTAAAGGATGAAGTGAAAAGATTAAACAAATTAAAAGCCGATACGGGAACTCTCACTCCTGAACAAAGATCTGAACTCTCCCACGCACAAAGACTTCACCTTATCTTGACAGGAGAACACATAAAAGATCACGTGAGAAAAAATACTCTTGAACGAATTGTTCAGCAGCAAGTTTCTGGAAAGAAAGAAGCACAGTTTGACGATGATCACGACTACGAGCAATTTGAAGCAACAGATTTTGATTTTTCAAATATTGACTTCGAAAAAATAGGACCTGAAACTGGTAATTATATATCTCTGCTTGAAAAAGACGACGGAAAAGAAAAGAAGACTGCCTGCAATGTAATCAACAAGGTTGCTGATGCTGCCATTGCAGACGCCTTTAACCTCAGAAAGAATATTGGTGGAAAATCTTGGGGGGACTTATTCAAAGATTTAAGAAAAAACCTGAAGAAGGTAGGTAAGGAACTCGTCTTTCTGGTTGAGGATTACTTTTGCTTAACAGGTATCCAGGAAACGCTTAATGAAATCCTTATGCAAGTAAATATCGATGAAAATAGGAAACCAACATACTGCAACATTCGATCGATAATCGGAAATACCCCGGGCTATAAGCCAATTCCTGATAGCTACATCGGTCGTGGAGGTGGAAAATATCGCATTATTCAAACCTTCGATGACAGTGAGACCATTTATCAAAAGACAATCGACCTGGTAGGAAGTTATGTGAATGCAGCACGATGGGGGGTAAAAAATCTAGAAAACCGCTCTGAAGACCGCCCCAACTTTTATGAAAAAAGCGAAATCTCTAAAAAAGACCAGGATGCACTGGAACTTTTTGGTAAAACAAGTCAAAGCCTTCATCTCTATCCCTTTAACGAGAACTGTATCCGACGATTGGTCGATGTAAAACTAACTCAATCTGGGACATTGCAGTTTATTCCTAGGCATATCATACAGTGGGTTATTAAGCCCTTACTTGAACAGGAAGACCGTTTCAAGAATGGTGGATTCCCGGACCAGAGCCTCGATGTCGGGACCAGCAGTATAATTGAGGAATATATCGACCAACAGACCCTGACAAAACCTGATAAACGCCGTTGGCAGGTATTTCTGTCTCTTTGGGGTGATAACCCAAAAACAGGAGATGAAATATCCGAGTTAGGAAAAAATGAAATATCGAAAATATTTCAACTACCTCCTTTAGGTTCGGCGACGATCATCGACCCGAACGGTGATGAGAAAAGAAAAAAGAAAGAAGAAGAGAAAAGAAAAAAGAAAGAAGAAGAGAAAGGGAAAGAAGAAGGGAAAGGGAAAGAAAAAGGAGAAGGAGAAGGAGAAAACATTTGGTCGGGCGCTATAGAACATTGGGGAAAGAATGAAACAAGATTAGGGCAAACACCCGCTAACATACTTCGCCAAGGTATCGCAAAATTACTTACCGATAGGATCAAATGGCATACCTTAAGAATAACCAAACGCGAAATCGATTCTAACTTGATTAGTATACCCAATGCTGCCGGCGGTGCCCCGGGCCAAGTCCAGGGCCAAAAGCCCATCTCGATATACCCAGATTACAAGAACTCAGGTGGTGCAACTGCCACTCGCCAGAATGAATTACTCTCCGTAATTCGCTGGTATGAAACAGACCCAAATTTGAAGGAAAATAATTGGAACTATCAGGGCGGAAATCTAGATCAATTACGAGCATTTAACCTCATTGACCGGTTGGTTCCTAAATTTGAGGAACATCTTTTAAAAGTCGCAACTGGAGAGTTACAGGCATTGATCCCACTCGCAAAAAATATGGCGACCCTCCGTGGCCACTATGTTGAGGAGGACAGTCAAATCCATAAGATATTCGCAACTCCACCTGAAGACGGGGCGTCGCCGCCAGGCTTTCCCCAGGCCAGGGATGTCCCAACTGCCTATCAACAAATCTCAGAATTAGAAAAGGGGGTGAACAACCTGTCCTTGGCGATGAGCAATCTAATTTATGATCGGTGCGCTTGCTATCAAGGCGATACTGGGAAAACTCACTATGCCGTTGATTTTGCCCGCCTGTTACATAGAGTTGATCCCGTTGAACTCGGGCACATCCGGGATTTAGAAGCAAATCATGACCTCAAAATCTTTGCGAGAGATTTAAAAGATAATGCCCTTAAGTCTAAAGCCAACAAGTTTATTCAGACTGCCGAAAAAGATCTGGATGTAGTTCACAAAACCTTCAAGGTTCTTGCATTATCCAATGATGGAGATGACTACTTTCAAAAATTAATGGATGCAACTATGTCGGCAACCACAATCTGGCCAACTGAATTCAACCGGGATGACATCAGGGAAGCATATGAAGTCATGAAAAACAGTCCACTGACAAAAAAGAGCCTCCAAGAAATTGGGGCAGTTGTCAGGAATGATACGGAGAACTTGGTTAAACTCAGCAAAATACTTGACCGGGTAAAGCCTCCCGAAATTGTTGAGTTGCATTCTAATTCTCTTAAAATCAACAGTTTTCTTAACGAACTATACAAGAATATTTCGAATCACACCGCCGCGACGGGTGCAGGCGGCCTCTCCGGAGCCCAAAGCTCGATAACAAAGTTACTCGGGGAATTGTCTCATTCCCTGGATAAAGTTGTGGGAGCGTAAATCCATGGCTGAACTGAATATCAAGGACTTGTTGGTGGGAGTAGAGGCTATTGAAAACTCGGCCGCAACGCGGCAGGAACAGAAAGAACTGGAGGGATGCCTCTCCGCACTGCAAAAAGTCAAAGAACAGTTATCACTTCTGGAAAAACGCTTAGAATTATGTGACCAAATGGAAAAGGGTTGTGGGACGCAAATAACAGAGGGTTTTAATAGAACTGAGTTTGCGGTGTACCAGGAAAATGCAACAACGTTAATAAAGAACTTCGGAGAGGAACAGACTGCGGCAAGTCTAAAAAAACAAAAGCATTATCATAGTTTAACCGAAAAGATGCTCACCGACGCTAACCGTGCGTTCACCCAATTACATGAAGACTGGAAGATGTATGTTCGCTCTTGTTTCAGTCCATCCATGAGTGAGATAGAGAGAGAACTGCCTCCAGATCCGATCAATGATGACCAGAAGCGACGATATACGGCAATCTGCTCAAAACAAAGCGAATTTTCTGATTTCCCTGAACAAGCCAGCGAATGCAAGAAACTAAATTCAATAAAGGAAGACCTGAGCAAGATACGTGAAAAATTTAAGAGAGATCAAACTCCTGAAGTTATCACATTTTTGGAAGCTGTAACAAGCGGAGCTCCTCTCGAGCTTCTTCTTACAGAAGAAGTTATTTCCTGGTTAAAAGGCGGTGATCTAATGAAGTATTATAAGGTTATCCGCAGAAGTGATGGATAAAACAAAGGTACTAAGCCTATTTCTGGACGAGATTGAACGCCGGGAGACAAACCTTCTTGTTTGGGGGGTTGTGGATGGAAGTTCAGGAGAAACCGAAATTCTGGACCTGGCCGATAACATAATTACCCAAAACTATGATGCCATTGAGAAAGTTAACCCTGTTTTAACAGACCCCGGCGAAGTCCTCCGGATCCTCAAGGATGGGGGACTCCTTTTTGAAATTTTTTGTGAAGGCCCCGAAACAAGGTATCGTTCCCGGATGGCGGAAACTGTCCGTCTCCTCTTTCATTTAAGACAACTGTTCCCAAAACATGAACGACAGCAAACCGGCTGGATGCAGGCTAAAACATTAGTTGCGGATTATCGTTTTAGGCGCGTAAGCAGGACATATCCAAAACGAACCCTCAAAACATCAGATTTTCTCAAGAATTTGGAAGTTGATAAAGAAAAAATTTTTGACGCTTTGGAACAGTCTTTTAGAAACCGCCAGGAAGGCGAGAAGTTTCACTTAGCCCAATTTCAGTTTGATGCGACCAAGGCGATACTCGAAAGCTTAAAAACCAGACTGAACCGCGGGATCCTGGTATCGGCGGGAACGGGAAGTGGTAAAACCCTCGCATTTTATTTACCGGCATTGGCCCGGATTAGTTATCTAATTCAGGCGGAGAGCAACGAAGAGAGGTGGGTCAAGGCCCTGGCAATTTATCCCCGAACGGAGTTGCTGAAAGATCAGTTTCGGGAGGTCTACAGCGAAGCACGACTTCTGGATAACTTCCTTGAAGAAAACAACAAACGGAAAATCCAGATAGCTGCATTATTCGGACCTACGCCCGAATATATGTCAAGCATCAAACATGAAGAATACGGTTGGAGAAAAGGCCCCAACGGATACATCTGCCCCTTCATAAATTGTATGGAATGCCGCAGTCCAATGGTTTGGACAGAGAGCAACTTAAACTCAAAACGGGAAATTCTTGATTGCGAATCCGATACTTGTAATTTCGTTATCAGTGAAGAGGAGGTTATCCTCACGCGACAACGTATTTCAGAAAGTCCGCCGGACATCCTATTTACAACAACCGAAATGATGAACCAACGCCTTGGCGATCCGGGTTTAAGACGCGCCTTCGGGGCAATTCCAAATGCAAAAAAACCTCCAGAGATGATGTTATTGGATGAAGTCCACACTTATCAGGGCTTCCCAGGAGCACAGGTTGCATTCCTCTTACGACGCTGGAAGAGCGCGATTAGATCTCCCGTTACTTTTATTGGACTTTCCGCAACGCTCAGAGATGGCGAAAGGTTCTTTGCAGATTTATGCGGATTGGACGACGGGAACGTTGATGAAATTAAACCCCTACCCTCTCAAATGGAAAAAGAGGGGGCGGAGTATACGATCGCCCTGAGAGGCGATCCTGTATCTCGAACGGCAATACTCTCGACAACGATCCAAACAGCGATGCTCCTGTCACGATCACTGGACGAAACCTCGTCAAAAATTAGTGACGGAATTTTTGGTACCAAGTTATTTGCTTTCACAGATAAACTTGATGTCATTAATCGATTAGAACCAAATCTGCACGACGCAGAAGGCCAGGACAGAACAGGAAATCCAAACTTCGCACAATACCCGAATGGGGGATTAGCACACCTGCGCAAACAGCAAAATGATCAGGAGCGCTACGAATACGGTCAAGACTGGAGGATGTGTGAAACTATTGGACATAATTTAGATGACGGAAAAATTATCTCCATGACCAGTTCTCAAAATCCAGGCGTCGATGTAACGTCGGATATCATTGTAGCAACAGCTACCCTTGAAGTTGGCTTTAACGAAACAAACGTCGGTGCCGTGATACAGCACAAGGCACCCAGGGGAATGGCGCAATTTGTCCAGAGGAAAGGCCGGGCCGGTCGAACGAGGATAATGAGGCCCTGGACCGCCGTAATCCTCTCTGACTACGGTCGCGATCGAATCTTGTACATGGGATACGAGCAACTGTTTGAACCGGAACTACCTGCGAATTCTCTTCCGATTAGAAATAGATATATAGCAAGGATGCAAGCTGTTTACTCTCTAATTGAGTATTTATCTTGGCAACTCAAAGACCTCAAATCCAGAAGGAATGTCTGGCAATGGCTTTCCGAACCTGCAGAAAGGACGGATACACCAGAAAAAAATTTCGCTGAAGAGCTTGTTAAATTCCTTACAAGAATTCTTGAGGACTCGACTGTACTTGATGATTTTTCTGCATATCTTTGCAAAAGCCTTCAACTGTCACAGGATGATCTGCAACCAATTTTATGGGATCACCCGCGACCTTTAATAACCGCTGTCATCCCGACTGCCCTTAGACGCCTTAGTACTAACTGGCGGAGTAAGGACGATGAGAAGAGTGACTATTACCTAAAACATTCCCCACTTCCGGAATTTGCCACGAAAGACCTTTTTAGCGACTTAAATCTTCCAGAAGTAAAATTGAAGATGCCTCTCCAGCAACCTGGAGACGATAGGACCATGTCTGTCTCCCAAGCAATGGGAGAATTTGCTCCTGGAAGGATCTCCAAACGTTATTCCGCCGACTTTAATCTTAAACACTGGGTCTGTCCTGAAGACCCGGAAGATCTGTTGAAAGATAAATGTGAACTAGATATTTCTGCTTCCTATAATGTATCAAAACTCGGAAATTGGCCGCTCCTACAGAAATCAGATATCGTTTTCACTTCAGTGTTCAGGGTTTTAGAAATTCAACTTGAGCAAGCCAAGACCAAATTTCTGGATACCTCCAACGCGCGACTAGACTGGCACACCCAAATCTTCGTCTCTGAAATGGGTACTCCCTTATCTCAACCACCTAGGCCCCCATTAAACATCCTGATTGAAGACCTTCAGATATTTACCCATCAAGACCAAAACCCCGTTGAAATTCGCAGATTCGCAAATGCCTCAACTGCAGACATAAGGGTCAGAGAGCAAAACAAGACAAACAATTATAGGACCCGCATAGAGTTTGTTAAAGACGACCTTCCAGCTGCGATTGGAATGGCTATGACTGTGGATGGCGTGCGGATAAAACTTAATTCGGCATTTAAATTTATTGACGACCTTAATCTCTCAGAGACAACGATCCGGGGGTTAAGATCCAGTAGATATTTATCTGAAGCATTAGCAGGAAGTAACTTTAGAACCGTACCTAATCCCTTTGCCCGCGAGTGGTTGACGAATATCTACATGACAACTGTAATCAGTGAAGCAATTTCCTCCGGCGTTCATAATTTGGAAGACGCTGCCAACGCTGTTGATAGTGGGGCGGCTACACTATCCCCTGTTCAGGTGCTGGACAATATTTTCCAGTCCTCCTTCAACGCGGATCAAGATGAAAACGATTTAATTTCTTTACCACCGGACACACTTCACGAAGAGTTGCGTTTATTTTTAACAAACCCCGCAACTCTCTCTGAGTTAAGAAATTTGGCGGAATTTTTATGGTCCGACGTTGATCAGTCTTGGGAAACCTGGCTGAGGGAACGCATCAAGGTTACACTTGCAGGCGCATTTTATTATACCATCCAACATCTCTGTCCGCAGATTGATATCGAAAACTTGATTGTTGATATTTGCCCCGGTCCAAGAGGGGAAGGAGATAAATTTGTCAATGTAGACATCAACCATGAAATTTGGATTACAGAAAAATCACCTGGTGGAAATGGCCTAATTGAAGCCTTTGCCCAAACCTTTAACAGTGAAACAAACCTTTTTTTCAATTTGCTTCATTCTGCACTACAAGCCAATGAAATGGAAATTTCGGGGGAGCAGTTAGAGCGGTACCTGAAAGAAATAGATGCGCCACCAGACGGTTCCTCCCTCTATGAAAAGGTCGATACATACCGATCGTCGCAAAGCCTTGATGAACAAGACGATGCTTTTGCTGAGATACGTCGATCACTTTCCCAGACTGGATACGCTGTATTCCATAGCTTTCTCTCTTCATTCGCCGCCAGGATAATGCGTTCTGGTTCAACAACTGATACGGACCTTTTCTTCAATGAAGGCATAAATAAATGGAAACAGGAAGAAGAACGGTTGGGCATCGAGATTGACGCTCGCATATTTGCATACTTTTGGAGTCAACAGGATGACGCAAAACATCTGGCATCTTCTTTGGTTTTGCAGAACCAGGGTAGCACAGATAGTAACTGGTTATTCAATGTTATATACGGAATGTTTTGGCCTCGAGGTCGATTGGTTAGGCAGAGCAGTCTTGGGTTATACAACGAGTTCCTCGAATTGCCTGAACCGGAGAGACTCCTCTTCGCAAACCAGAAGAAGACGACCGTAAAAACTGTTCGTGTTCCAGATGAGAATTGGGTGGCCAATATAACCGATATCTTGCAGGAGCATGGAACGGTAACCATCGAAGCCGCATCCAGTGACCAAGAGGATTTGTCGAAGACGATAAATGAGTTAATTGTCCGCCCGATAGAAGTCAGTTATCTGAAGTTATTTGTCAATATTGTTGGGTTAGAGCGTTTTGAAGGCTTCACTCGGGCCAAGTTTGAACTACCGGAAATCTTTCAATGAAGACACTCAGGCGAATTTTTCAGACGGCAACCACCAGTCAAGGTGAAATCAGAGATTTGCTGCAAGTGGTTTTTGCCAATGAACTCATGGCGCCAAGCAAGGAATTATTCTTGGTAAGTCCCTGGATTAGCGACATCGTTATAATAGATAACCGCATGGGGGGTTTTGATGCACTTAACCCTGAGTGGAAGGGAAGGCAAATTCGGTTAACAGAAGTCATCATACAACTAATGTCAATTGGAAGTGAAGTGTCTATCATTACCCGACCCGATCCTCACAACGATACTGTTCTAAATAGAATCTCAACTGTTTCTGATGAATCTGCACTGGCAGAAAAGGTTTATACGAAAACAGTTGAAGACCTCCATACGAAAGGAATTCTCACTGAAAAAGGTTGTCTCCTTGGTTCAATGAACATCACCTATAATGGTATCGAAATTAATGAAGAATTTGTTTCCTACCATATTGATAAAGAAGGGATAGCCGAGGCAAAACTTAATTTTGATCTATACCGAAAAGGTACATAATTGGTAAATACAACACATAATATTCCAGAATGGATTGGAAAATTTTTATCTCCTCCAAATGAGGTATCCTTGAGCGACCTCAAGGAAAGAACTTTTCTTTATCCATGGTGTGAAGAAGTTTCCGAGTGGTTGGAACTGGGAATAAATACCGATTGGGAAAACCCCATAATCCTTCCTCTTAAACGCTCTGATCAACCAACACTTTGGTTTGCCGGTACTCAAAACTCTAAAACTGCGTCACAACTGGGTATAGAGTTGTTTGCTCATATCGGTCCCTCATATTCAGATTTCACAGGTAATCCATGGGACGGAGATGATCACGATGAATTTGAAAGATTCTTAGTCGATAATTTAGACAGCAGCGTTTACCGTTTTACCTCCCTGCTACAGAATGGAGATGAAAGAATTGCCCGGTGCCTTTCGATTTTTCGGAGTTCCCTTGAAAAACGCCCGCAGCCAAAAAAGGTGCGTATCGCCTCCAGTCAGATCATTCGATCGGAATTTGACAAGGCATTAGTGTTAGGTAACGAACCAAATGCCCTTATCTTGAAAAACGAATTGTTAAGCTCTGGTCGTTTAAGTGCTGAAAATCGGATTTACTTGGAAATCCGCTACCTAGTAGGCTTGGGCAAGCATGCTGACCTAATAAAATCAGAAAAGATTCTTGGCCAATTAACCAATCTCAGATTACCGAGACAAATTCTCCAAGATCTTATGATCTCTTATTACAACTTTTTTATTAAACCAATTGAAAATGGAGAGGACGCCAAGAGCAATATAGAACAATTTAAATCATACACCCGAACCTACGGTACCTTTTTTCAGACGCGCCGGGGCTTAAATGATAGCAGCGTATTAAAAACATTCTTATTATACGACATTTGTCATCGAAAAATTGATAAACAAAGTTTTGAAGGACGTGCCAGTGAAATTGCCGATGGTAAAGAATTTGTTCAGGGTGTCAGAAAGTTTATTTCGCCCCCAAAACCTCCAACGGACGGGTTGGCCCACGCAAATGCTGTCTTTGATGAACTCGATTACGACGTCGCCTTCCCACTTTTCTTAAAACTTGATCCAACAAAAGAGATAGTTAATAAAGCACTTGTATGCGCACACGTGATTGGAACAAAAGAGGTCGCCGCCAAGATTTGTAAGTTTGTCGATGCGTCAAATCTGGATATTGATACCGATTTACAGCGTACAAAAGAGTTTTACGTAAAAGCCAAGATTACAATTGAAGACACAGAACAAAATGTTTCCGGGTGGGTGGATTGGCTCGATTTCATTACTACAAAAAATAATATGGATGAGGCTGAACGTATAATTGAAGAAGATGGCGGCACCTGGTCCATCAAACCCCTTCTTAACTCAGACGATGCCCTTCAAACATTGCTAGATTCCTACGACACACATATTCATATCATCCAAAAAGCAATGGTAACGATCTTGTCGCAATTGGAGGGTGCTGAAGATTTTGAAGATACACAGGCAAAATCTCTTTTACAGGATCTGCTGTTAATAAATCTTATGGCGGAGGCGCCCTCAGCCCTTGATCTCGAAATCATAAATCAGTTGGCGGTGGCATATTTACCCACAGGACTTAGCGAAAGGGAATATAAGGACTTTGTAGAAAACGCTATCGACGTCTTCGGCAGAGTTGCCTCCCAAAACAACCTTCCTTGGGCCCTGGACCTGCTGGACATACTTTCTGTCAATTCATGTCCCGACGACGGTATCAGATTAATGTTCTTCGTCTCTGTCATCGATTTTGCGCTTAGGCAACTTCACAGAATGGATTTAGCGCAATATGAAACACTTAAATTTTTGAGTGCCGATTATGGTGATGACCTGCATCCAAGTTTTCATGAAAAAGCCCAAAAACTTCGGGAAGCAAGCAGGACGGAAACCGAGTTAGACTATGGAACTGTAAAAATTGGGATCTACACTCTTTTAGAACAGGCAGCACAGCGCTCGGCAAATATCCTTGAAAAAATGTATCCTAATATATCTGTTGGTACGAACAACGACCATGTGTGCACAGAAAAATTAAAATCATTATCAAAAACTGCTGATCTGTTTGTATTCTCTTGGCGCAGCAGTAAACATCAGGCCTATTTCTGCGTTAAAGACCACCAACCCAATGACAAGCTGTTACTCCAACCACCTGGCAAAGGTAGTGCCAGTATAGTCAAAGTTGTTGCCGATAACATTGATAAGGTTTTTAATTGACTGATGAACATAGATGTTGACAAGTCTTCCGGTTGGATGCCTGACGAAGGCAAGCTAGATGCCGAACAAAACCATATCCTCGACGTACTAGCAGATTGGATCGAAAATAGTCGTGGGAAAAATATATGCCACCTGATCAGAGGATTTGCAGGATCAGGGAAAACAATTCTCCTCATTTATGCGATGATCCAAACGATTAAGCGCAAACCAAATGCAAAAGTTTGTCTTGTAACCTACACCTATGCTCTCAGGGATCTTGTCGTATCTGGGTTAGAAGGAGAGACACCTCCCATATACACAATTCAAAACTTTCTAAATGAGTTAGATCAAGGAGAAAACAAACAAACAAAAAAGTTTGATTTTATGTTTGTTGATGAAGTTCAAGATCTAAGGGAGAAAAACCTGGAGCTTTTTAAAAACAATGCAGATGGGATTGTTGTGGCTGGAGACCCGGATCAGAGTATTTATAAATGGGGAACTCATGTTGAAAAAATTAAAGAGATATTGGAAATCAACGAAAGTCGCTGTCACAAATTAGAAATTCTTTACCGTCTGCCTCCAAAAGTTGTTGAAATTGCAAACACGATACTGCGAGATACCGAAATGATCCATGCTTATAATGGCTGGGTAGGCGAGCAAGGACAGGTAAGTACAACAAGGTATGAAAATATAGTGCAGGAGGCGGAGACAGTGTTTTACTTTGCCAACAAACTCGCCGAACCTAGAAGGCCATCACTCATACTCCTTCCATTTCACGAAGATATTCACAACTTCGCAACGCAAATTTGTAGTTCAATAAAGGTAGGGCCACCACCCAAGAAACAAAAGTATAGGACGGATGAAGGATGGCAAACTAATTATGATGAGTTTAATAAACACCTGCAGAATGCTGGTCTAAATTTAATGTTCTTTGGAAGCAACAATGGTGATTTAGAAATCAGCCAACACCAACCACAAACTTACTTAATGACTTACCACAGCGCTAAGGGGCTCGATTTCTCCCATGTATTTTTACCAGGATTAAATTTCGGTAGTGATATTTGTAAAAAAAAGAGCCCAGGCGATGAAGCTATAGAAAAAACTCTATTATTTGTTGGCTTGACCCGTACAAAGAAAGATTTATTTATCTCTTTTAATTCTGAGACTGAACACGAACTGTTGGAGGGTATTGTTCGCATCACAGGGATAACCGATTTTGAGAGTCCGACCGAAAATGGCGGCGATATGCCGTTCTAGGTAGTATTGATGAACCGGAATTTATACTCCTGCATTGCGATTACAGAATTTGAATGGCAAGCCTGGCAGGAATTGCGAAAGCTTAGGACCCTCGCAGAACGCTGGGTAGATATTGAATTCAACGATGACGGTACAACCGTTGAAGAGGATTCACTTACGGAATTGTTTGATCGCACTCCCGATGTAATGCCGGACTCAGAACAAAGTATTATTATCGTCGTGGGAAAACATCTGGATCATGTTGACAGTGAATGTATCCGCTATCTTTCAGATGATATTTATATTTCAGGAATAGAACGTGTAGAACAAGTGTATGCTCTTACTGCACGAGCCAAAGATTTATTGGAAGCACGCGGTAGAACATTGGGTGAACCGATTTTTGAGCAGCAGTGGATAAAATATTGTGCTCATAATGATATCCGCAGGGCCCTAGAAAATGGCTCCAACTTGTCTGAGAAAATCATCGGTAAGGAAATAAAAAACCAAGTGTCAAATGCACTTGGCATCCGACATTTTCCCTCCTTATCATCTAATAACTGGATCACGTCTTCAATATCTGAGCTTTTTAGTTTTCAACGACAACTCGCCATCGCTGGTGGCAACGACCCTATTCCCAGCCATACTGACCTAGATTACTGCATCAACCTTGGCCTTCTGGCGAGACGACGGTTAGGTAAAAAACTCACAGACGGGTTTAAAGACTACGGCGAATATCTAAAAGAAAATAAAACCGTGGATGATTTGGTAGCATATGTTTTAGATAAAGATGTTGAACTGATTTTCGATAAAATTCAAGAAGATGAACCGCTAGATTTTTTAGTGCGTCCTGAGGTGCATTTGTTATTTTTGAAGTGGAAGGAAAAGTTTTTTGAAAACTCAAAGATCGAATGGGAAGGTCTAAGAAGCGACGTAAAACGTCTTATCGAAGGCGACAAAAACGTGATCTCCCAACAAGCCCTCTTCTTACTCACTTGTTATGGTGGTCCAACCGCCTTATCAAACCTCCCCAAAGACTTTAAAAAAGAAGTTGGACTGGAGACTTCTCCCCCTTTCTCAGAAATTATCGATCCTGTAACACCTTTCCAACTCACTTGGGGCCAAGTTTTCATTGAAAAAAACCAGGATCTACTCGGGAAAATAACCATATGCTTTGGATATGCCGTATTACTTTTGCAGGTCGTTTTGATTTTATTTTTTTAAACTCTCCGTATGCATTAATTACTTAAATAACGTCTACACAAACGGGGCTCTCTAATATGCTATTTTGAGAATATCCACGACCCTAGACATTTGCTGCGATACGATACGATACGTTCCCTTCCCTTCCCTTCCTTCATAAGAAGGTTATGCCCTATCGCTTCGAACCAAAAGTGATCTGGGTTTTACCGAGGTTAATGTAAATAGTATTACCTTTATTTCTACAGGTGGGGCATTGGTTTCTACGTTTGAGTACAATTAGCTGGCTCTCGCAATTGCCTTGCGCAAATTGATGGGCAAAGGTAACCGCTGTTTGCGGTTTTGTCCCTAGACCACATCTATAGCATTTTATAGACATTTTTGCATTACAGGCGTCAAATCTTCGCGCCGTCCAACCCCCCAACCGCCTTCTATAACCTTCGTCCCTTATTTTGTTTTGATCTCTTTGGATCTGCCTTTCAATACGCCGATCGTCAGCTTGGATTTGCAACTTTATTCGTTGCTTTCTGGATAAATTATTCCCATTTGATTTTCTGCTCATTTCGAGACCACGCTGCATGTTACGGGACAGTGTCTTGTACATTTATAAAACTCCTCTTTATGTATTAGAGATGTTACTTGTCTGGAAAAACTAACTGGTTCCGGTTAGCTCAATGAATTCAGCCAGATCCATGTGAACTCCCAGTGGCTTAATTCGAAAACCACTCGCGTAATCCCGTCGATGGTTTCAAGAAGCCTCACCCCACCGTCATCAGCGACGGCATCAAAAGCCTGTACTGCCCATAAAGCCTCTCGGCCCCATAAATTGGCGGTTTCCTTGAGCAGGATCCCGGCGTTTAATGTATCGCCGTAATTATGGACCAATACCCCTTCGAAGAATGCCCGAACCAGAAATTGCTGGACGTCCTGTAGGGCTTCGATGGTGTAACCGCGAGCCACTGCCTTTTCGACTTCACTTTGTGGTAATCCGTAAGTGTCTATTTTTTGGGAAACCAGGTCCTTGGAAATGATTTTGTTCATGAGAGCCTTCCTTTTACAAAAGTTGTGGGAAAATAAAAAAAGTGCCGACCATGAATGACCGGCACTTAACTCGTTATCTGCAATCCAGGACCACTTACGTGTTCCCGGCTTTTGGTAGAATTAATTATCCTGCTTGAATTCTTTTTTCCTCATTCAGTGTATTCTCCTTACTGCATAAAAAAAGGCGCTGGTCTTAAAAGACCACCGCCGGCGCACCCCACCCACTTACTTGCTTTACGGTGCCAATGGGGTTCACTTTCCCCTACGCAGAGCGCCTCGCCACGAAAACGCAGAAACCCCTAGGCGGGTTAATGCCTATCGCAGAAATTCTGACATTGCGCTCTAGTGAGACATATACAGCGAGAAACTCATTTTAGTTGATAGAAAAGCTCGCGTCCCCCAAGGCTGGTTAGCCCTGATCAACGACGCCGTTAATATAATTACATTTGATTGTCAGGGCAACATTTAAATCCTGTCAAATTTACGGCCAAATACTCTTATCGGCGCTTTTCCCGGTAAAAAGGGGCCGAAGCCCCTTAATGACATTTACGTAAACAAATCTCTCGAAGCTCTTCTTCCGGAAAATTGAAAGACCCGAAGCATTTCTTTACCAGTTTATTCCCCTTACAGGGATCTGCCTCATCCAGTTCTTCATAAATTTCATAAATGAACCTTATTTCGACACTTTCTGTCTCCCTGTCGAAGCGACCGATACACGTGTGGCGCTCGGCATAGTACTGATCCCATTTCGACCTATCGGTTATGAACCTCGTTTGTTCGAGCCGGATTTCCCATTCCCACCGTGTTTCAAGGTAATCCCTGTAGACATGGAGAGCCATCTTCTCGAGAACCTGTCGCCCGTCGGCACCGAGTTCTTCAGGGATATTCTCCTGATTTTCCATAAAAATTACACCTCCTTGGGTTTCGCGGGAACGGGGGACGTCCCCCTCCCCGCATTCAGGGCCCTGGTTGTTGAAAGCCCCCCTCTCCCCTAGTGACACTTCTGCATCCAGAGTTCCTGAATTTGATCTTTCGAAAAGACAAATGAACCGTCATATCTGATATTCCCGGGGTAACGATCACAGCCTGGAATCTGAAACAAAATTTCAACACTTCCATGTTCCGGGTGCATCAGACCGTAATAATAATAGTCCTCGTCGGGGTAATGTCGTCCATCAGCACCAAAATGCAGTGGATTGAGTTCATCGGGTACGGAGACAATCTCGCTTTCCATCCACCACGAGTAAGCATAGAGAGCCATTTTCTCCAGAACCCGATGCCCGTTGGGACCCAGTTCCCGGGGGATATT
>Ga0315339_1001361_pt1 | contig 22140 bp, 19 predicted proteins | sample ASW17metaG_FD_204514 | JGI IMG/M metagenome (GOLD analysis project Ga0315339, IMG submission 204514) | Ammonia-oxidizing marine archaeal communities from Pacific Ocean, United States - ASW #17 | ecosystem: Environmental > Aquatic > Marine > Oceanic | place: USA: California | collected 2016-12-05
GGCGGTACCTCGCTTACGGGAGAAGCTTCGGACGCTACACGAGGTGGGGTTGGGATATATCCACCTCGGGCAATCCGCCACCACCCTGTCAGGCGGAGAGGCCCAAAGGGTCAAGCTCGCTACCGAGCTGTCGAAGCGAGCGACTGGGAGCACGCTCTACATCCTGGATGAGCCGACCACTGGTCTACACTTCGAGGATATTCGGGTCCTCCTGGACGTACTTCATCGCTTGGTGGATCGCGGAAACACGGTAGTGGTCATCGAACACAACATGGAAGTGATCAAGACCGCGGACTGGATCATCGATCTAGGCCCTGAAGGTGGTGGTGGTGGTGGTCGTATCGTTGTCGAGGGTCCGCCGGAGCTGGTGGCCGCCGAACCGAAGTCCCACACGGGTCACTTCCTCAAGTCGCTGGTGAACTGAAGGTCGCAGAACCAAGGATGAGGGGCTTCCGATCGCGGTTGGGGCCAATTAGACCAGGTGTCGCGGCGAGACCGCCATTCGTGTTAGACTAAGAATCTTGACGCAGGCGACCCTTTTGGGCGTTTTGAGCGTCTAAGAAACAGCAGCAATCAATTACACGTAAGGACAACCGCCCCTCAACCGGGGGGGGGGATGCTACAATAGCCGGTGGCCGGTCAAGTCGGTCGCCCTGAACAACGGAGTCGTCATGGTAACCCGAGAGGATCTCGAGAGCTTCCTCATTCGGATGGACCTGGACTACGAAGAGATTGAAGAGGGGATGTTCCTGGTACGAGGTGGGAACGGGGCAGTAGTCGTCCATCATTCGGAGCCTGTGCTTCTGCTTCGACTCAACGTCATGGACCTTCCGACCGACGGTGACTTGTCCGAACTGTACAAGGCGCTTCTCGAGTGGAACGCCGCGGACATCGTCCATGGTGCGTACGGCATCGAAGAGGGCGAGATCATTCTGAGTGATACGCTGGAACTTCAGACGCTCGACTATGAGGAGCTGCAGGCGTCGGTAGAGAGCCTCCAGTTTGCCGCCTCGAGTCACCTGCCTCAGATCAAGGTGCTCGCAGGGGCCGATGGCGCTTCAGGGGGATCCGAGGACAATGACTCGGAAGGAGAGGGTTGAGGCAATGAGCATCTTTACGAAGCTGTCGACGGTTATCAAGTCGAACATCAACGATCTCATCTCCAGGGCAGAAAACCCTGAGAAGATGCTGAATCAGATCATTCTGGACATGCGGGACCAACTCGCGAAGGCCAAGCGCGAGGTGGCGGCGGCCATCGCCGACGAGCGGAAGCTTCGTGCTCAACTCGACGATGAGGTGAAGCAGGCCAGGCAGTGGGAACACCGGGCCATGCTGGCCGTGAAGGAAGACCGGGATGATCTGGCGAAACAGGCTCTACTGAGGCAACAAGAGCATGCGGAACGTGCAGCGACTCTTGAGGGCACCTGGCGTGCCCAGGCTGCGGAGACCGACAAGCTCAAGGGATCTCTACGACAGCTCAACGACAAGATCGACGAGGCCAAGAGAAAGCGGAATCTACTGGTCGCCAAGCAGCGGCGAGCGCAGGCGCAGAAGCGGATCCACGAGACCATGTCGGGTCTTTCAAACACCTCCGCGTTCGACGCCTTCAACCGGATGGCCGAAAAGATCGAGGAACAGGAGCGCCAGACTATCGCGCACGCCGAAGTGACCGAAGCTCTAGGCCCGGGTACGCTCGAGGACGAGTTCAAGGTTCTTGAGTCCGGCGGTCCCACTGGCGACGTAGAGGATCGTCTGCTGGCGCTGAAGCAGGGGATGGGCCTGATCGCAGCTCCAGGGGCTGAGGCTCCCAAGCAGTTGGAGTCGGGAGACGAGGACGAAGCTCCCGCAGCGGAAGGAGCGGCAGATGCGGCAGCCCCGGCCGCGGCACCCGAGGCTACGGCGCCCGCCGCCAGCGAGCCGCAGATCCACGAAGCACAGCTCATCGAGGAGTTCGACAAGCTGGAGCAGGAGAGCTAGAGCCACCGGGACACGAAAGAGGGGGGTGAGCCAAGCAGGCCCACCCCCCTCTTTTTTGTCACTACGCCCCCTATCTGGTGAAGGCGTTAAACGTGTCGATGGTGAAGGTGTCACGCAGATGGGGCGTGACTTGTAGACGGTCACAAATGAAGTGACCGACGTCGTCGCCGTCCTTCACGTGGAACTTCACGAGCAGATCGTACTGCCCGGATACCGAGAAGACCTCGGCGGTCTCCTCCAGATTGTCGACGATGTAGTCGGCAACCTCGTAGGACTTGCCGAGGTCACACTTGATCATCACGAACACAGCGTGCATTCGCCGTTCTCCTTGTTACGCGTTGTTGCTCTAGGGTCTTTGCTACAGGCCGATCGAGATGGAGAGGGCAATGACGGGGAAGAACCGCAGGAACTCTGGGATGTCGTCTTCGATGTCCTGTACCTCGGTCTGCACGTCGTTCTGGAAGATGGCACCGACGAGTGGATCGTCGGCCAAGGGCCCCCTGGCCGTCAGTGAGACGGTGGGCTTTTCACCGAACCCGACACCCACATCCAGATTGATGCCCACGGTCTTTCCGATCGCGTTTCCGAATCCGATACCGGCATAGGGCTGGAAGCTCTTCAGCGTGAAGGTGCCCACCAGCTCGTCAGCCGCGGAGCCCGTGTAGGTCGTACCACCGAACTCGACGGAGGTGTTCTCGAACGTGCCACTCACCGTCAGGTCACCACCCCTGGAGATGAATAGTCCGCCTGCGCTCAGGTGGAATCCGCTCATCGGATAGAAGTCTACGGTCGCAAGAATGAACGTCGGGAGATCCAGCGCGAAGTCGATTTCTTCGGCGGCGATGGTGGGATCTCCCAGAATGAACCCGAACATGCCCCTGAGGTTCAGTTTCGGTGCTACGCCGATAACGACCCCGCCCCCAACTCCAATGGTTCCGGCGTGGCCCGAAATGGCGAACCCTTGTGCCTGGCCCGGCGTCGGAGCGAGAAGGAAAACTGCAATGGCAGCGGCGATGAGCTTTCTCATGTGATGTGGGCTTCTTCTATCGTCCTCAGGATGTGTCTCGTGGGTTTGGCCGAACCCTTGTTTAGGGTAGGCTCGTTCCTAAATGAAGCACCGTCTGAGTTGCTGTGCAATCGTTTGGTGGGCTGGGACTGGCGGCAGACAGGTCTGAAGCCATCTTTCCGGTATTCGGCGCTCGCCCCCTAAACTCCGCGGAACGATATGAGCACGGTATACCTGAACGGCGAGTATCTACTCAAAAAAAAGGCAATGGTCTCGGTCGACGACCGGGGCTTTTTGCTTTCGGACGGCCTGTATGAAGTGACCCCTGCGTACAATGGCCGCCTTTTTCGCATGGAGCACCATATGGCGCGGCTCCGTCACGGCCTCGATGCCCTGCGCATCGACTACGATACGGTCGGACTTGCCGAAATACATCAGCGATTGCTCTCTGAGAACGCGCTCGAGAGTGAGGACGTTTCGATCGTGTATCTCCAGATCACCCGTGGGGTGGCACCGCGCACCCATTACTTCCCTCCCGAGGGGACTAAGCCTACGGTTTATGCGTTTGCGGGTGCGTTCCACCGGCCTGATCCGGCGCGGTGGGAGCAGGGATATGCCGCCATCACCGTCCCGGACCGGCGGTGGGCGCGAGCGGACATCAAGACGATCGGGTTGCTTCCGAATGTTCTGTCTCAGCAAGCCGCGGTGGACGCGGGTGTCGCGGACTCGCTGCTGGTGAAGGACGGTGTGGCTATCGAAGGCTCCCACAACAACGTGTTCGGTGTGTTCGACGGCGTGGTGACCACGCATCCGCCGAGCCATGAGATCCTACACGGGGTGGGTAGGGAGTTCGTGATGGAACTGGCGCGCGGGCTGGGCATGACGGTCGTGGAGCGCGCGATTCCGATTGAGGAGATGCGCGGTGCGGACGAGATCTTCTTTACAGGAACGACCACGGAGGTGCGCCCGACCGTGGAGTTGGACGGCCAACCGGTGGGCGACGGGACGGTGGGGGCGGTGGCTCGGGCTCTATATGAGGCGTTTAAAATCGAGGCGGTTAAGGAAGTAGCGGGAGGGTAGGCGGAGTCGCGGATCGACTCTCCTCCTACTTCAGCGAAACTGTTCGCAAGTGTCGTACGGAGGAGGGTCGATCCGCGACTCCGCCTTGGGCTCCGCATGGGTGCCGGGCCACACGGTTCGATATCGTCGGCGGGCTAGGGGTAGATCAGATACGGCTCCCGCGCGCGCACGAAGTCGGCTAGGGCTTCGTCCCACCCTTCCCGGACGCCCTCCACCCCGGATCCAGCGGTGATGGCCTCCCGGATCTGGTCGGTTCCGGCCAATCGATCGAAGTGGGACCTCAGCCAGCGCCACTCTTCGCCAGACATGCGGTATGCCTCGATCAGCAGCGCTATGGCTGCCTCGGTCGGATCATAGTCGGTAGACGTGGCGATTAGGCGAACGCCCGACACCTCGACTCCGTCGAACTTTCCGTCACCGGGGGACCGGGGGGTGAAGCTGGTGGCTTCGAAGCGGACGCCGGCCAGGCCGTATCCGTTCATCGTTCGGGCCAAGGCCTCTCCGTCCAGCCAGGGTGCCCCCACGTGCTGGAACGCGATTGATGTCCCGCGCCCTACGGACAGGTTGGTCCCCTCGAAGAGGCAGACCCCGGGGTAGTGGGTGGCGCTTTCTACGCTCGGCATGTTGGGAGACGGCTGAATCCAGGGAAGCCCTGTTTCGGCGAAGGACATGTCCCGCCGCCACCCGTCTGCTGGCGCGACGTAGAGCTCTACGTCGACGCCTAATTCGCCCCTGACGTATCGAGCGAGTTCTCCGGGCGTCATACCATGGCGCATGGGCACCGGATGGCGTCCGACGAATGTTGCGAAGGGCGGGTCCAGGACGTTGCCCTGCGTGGCGCCACCGATCGGGTTGGGACGGTCCAGCACGAGAAACGGGATTCGCAGCTCACCGGCCGCCTCCATAGCGAGCGTCATCGTTGAGACGTAGGTCCAGTACCGCGCCCCGATGTCCTGGTAGTCGGTCACCAGGATATCGACTCCTTCGAGCATCTCCGGTGTCGGAGATCGAACCGCTCCATAGAGTGACTGGATCGGCACGCCGGTACTCGAATCGACACCGTCGTCGATGGTTTCACCTGGATCGGCATTGCCGCGAATGCCGTGCTCCGGCGCGAACAGAGTGACCAACTCCACGTCCGGGTGCTCGAAGAGTCGATCGATCGTGGATCTTCCCTCGGCGTCCACACCGGTCTGGTTGGTGATGAGGCCGACTCGCTTACCAGCCACCAGATACAGCGAGTCTTCCAGGAGCACATCGATGCCGGCGCGCACGGGGCCGAACTCGGCGGGGGTACTCCGGTATAAGGTGTCGGCGGCGGGCGGTGCATCGAGCTTACCCGCGTCGGCATTCGAACCACAGGCCACGGAGGCGAGAAGAGCAAGCATGAGCCAGGATTGTGGCACCTTCGACATCCCCCTAACTTGCTCTCCGAATTGCACTTCGGCTGCTCCTTCTGCCCAATATCGAGGTTGCTGAGTCCACTAGATGCCCATCCGCAGCCTTCCCCGACCCACTCTGAGTAACCCGGCGGGAAGCCTCTGGATCCTAGGGGTTTTCCTGTCCGCCTGCTCGGGGGCGACCGCAGGGCCGGTTCAGGACGCATCGCCTGTACAGGACCGTCCGATCGCATCGGCCGAGTCGGCGCCGGCCGCAGCCCCTGAGACGCCCACCCCGACGACGGCTTCGGTGTCCGCCGCTCCGACGCTTCCGTGGCCGGAGCGCTTGCTCGATGAGATGACGGTACGAGAGAAGATCGCCCAGATGATCATGCCGTTGGTGCTGGGCACGTTCGCTCCGGAGGGGAGCGACGCGCACGATCGCATTGTGGACATCATCGAGGAGGAAGGCATCGGCGGCGTGATCATGTCGGTGGGCGCTCCCACCGACGTGGCGGTGAAGCTCAACGATTTGCAGCGCCATTCCAAGTACCCACTTCTGGTCGGGGCAGACCTGGAGGCCGGCGCAGGCTTCCGGTTCTGGGGGGCTCTACATGTGCCCACGAACATCGCCTTGGGTGGGGCCACGATGTTTCCGTCGGCGATGGCGTTCGGGGCCACCGGCGACCCCGGCTACGCCTATCAGATGGGGCGCGTAACCGCATTGGAAGCACTTGCGATGGGAGTCCACCTTCCGTTCGCACCGGTGCTGGACGTGAACAGCAACCCCGAAAACCCGATCATCAACATCCGCTCCTTCGGGGAAGACCCCGATGCGGTTGCGGCGATGGGCGTCTCGTTCGTGCGTGGTCTTCAGGAGCACGGGGTCGTTGCGACCGGCAAGCACTTTCCCGGGCACGGCGACACTGAGGTCGACTCCCACCTCGCGTTGCCGATCATTCGAGTCCAGCGAGAGCGGATGGACTCAGTTGAGTTGGTCCCGTTCCGGGCAGCGATCGATGCGGGCATGCGGGGCATGATGTCGGCTCACATCGCCGTTACGGGGCTCGGGGGCGGGTTCTTACCCTCCACGTTGTCCGTGGAGGTGCTCAATGATCTGCTTCGCACGGACCTCGGCTTCAACGGAATCGTTTTTACCGACGCCATGGACATGGGCGCGGTGAACCGGCTCTACCCCCGTGGTGAAGCCTCGGTCATGGCTGTGCTGGCAGGTGCCGACGTGATCCTCATGCCTCCGAACGTCAGGCAGGCTATCGAAGCGATTCTTGGCGCCGTCGCAGACGGCCGAATCGCAGAGGCAAGAATCGACCGGTCCGTCATCAAGTTGCTCCGCCTCAAAGAAGAGATGGGTCTGCGCGAAGAGCGAGAGGTTCCTCTAGAGGGTGTCCCCCAGATCGTTGGCATTCCCGAGCACACGGAAATCGCCCGAGAGGTCGCCGAACACTCCATCACGCTCCTCCGCAACAAGCGCGACCTGCTTCCTCTTTTGGGAACTCGCACGGCTCGGGTCATGTCCGTCACCTTCCGCTCTCGGACAGACGTTTTTGCGAGCCGCTACTTCGACGCCCGCCTCCGTGAGACGTACCCACGCCTGGCGACGACCCGAGTAGATGATGACACCAACGGCGAGGTCTACCAGGACCTGAGGCGCCGGGCGCGCGCGTCCAATCTGGTGGTGGTTTCCGTCTATTCGAACTTCGCGGGCCGCGTAGAGATTCCGGACGAGACCTTGGAGTTCGTGAATCTCTTGGCCGACGAGAACATTACGCACGTGGTGGTCAGCTTCGGAAATCCCTACCTGATCTCGGACTTCCCTGACGCCCAGTCCTATCTGGTTGCGTGGAGTTCGGCTCCGGTCAGCCAACGGGCCGCGGCCGAGGCTCTCTTCGGGGGGATCGAGGTTGCTGGAAGATCTCCGACAGGCATGCCCGGATACTTCGAGATCGGCGATGGGATTCATCTCCCGCTCAAGGTTTCAGACCTTGGGCGGTAGGCTGCTTCACGGTTCGGTCGTACTGGCCGGCCTCTGGGCGTTCGGCTGCACTTCGGTAGGACCTCCTGAACGAGTGGTGGGGCCCTCGGCGAATGCTTCTCCCGCCAGCTTTACACCTGGGCTACAGCCGCTCGACCGAGAAGCTCGGGCGTGGGTTGACGATACACTGGTCTCTCTGACGCTCCGGCAGAAGGTGGCCCAGCTCGTTATCCAGTGGCTCCCCGGTTCCTATTCTTCCACCAGTAGCCCCGAGTTCTTGGAATGGGCCGGGTGGGTAGAGGAGGACCAGATCGGTGGTATATACTTGTCGATCGGTCTTCCGCATTCGTACGCCGCCAAGATCAATGAGCTTCAGGTTCGATCCAGGGTGCCACTCTTGGTCACCTCAGACTTCGAAAACGGCGGACCTGGGATGCGGATCAACCACTCCTATGCTCTTCCGTCCATGCTCCCTCAGGGGGGTGGAACCAGCTTCCCACCCACCATGGCGTTCGGGGCTATCGGAGATGAGCGTTTTGTCCGGGAATACGGGCGGATCACTGCAGTCGAAGCCAAGGCAGTGGGTGTCCACCTGAACTTCGCTCCGGTGCTGGACGTCAACTCGAACCCGGACAACCCGATCATCAACACCCGTTCCTTCGGCGAGGACCCGGCCGCCGTCGCGCGGTTGGGGGCGGTCTACATCGAGGGCGCGCACCGAGGTGGTATCCTCACAACGGCCAAGCACTTCCCGGGACACGGGGATACCCGGATCGATTCCCACCTCGATCTTCCGGTCGTGCCGGCGGACTGGGAACGGCTGAACTCGGTGGATCTCGTGCCGTTCAAGGAAGCCGTGAGGGCCGGGGTCGATGCGGTTATGACTGCCCACGTGATGGTTTCGGGCGTCCAGGGCACGGATGGGCCGCCCGCCACGCTCGATCCACGATTCATGACCGAGTTGCTTCGCGAAGAGATGGGCTTCGGAGGTTTGCTGCTCACAGACGCGTTGGTCATGGGTGCTCTCGCGGACCGGTACGGCACTGCCGAACTAGCAGTCCTGGCAATCGAGGCTGGTGGCGATGTGCTACTCATGCCGACTGACGTGACGGAGGCGATCGATGCGGTCGTGGCTGCCGTGAACTCCGGACGCGTCGATTCGGGGCGCATAAACTCGTCGGCCCGTCGTGTGCTCGAGACCAAGGCACGGGCGGGACTCCATCGAGGGCGCATGGTGGACCTGGACGCCGTGGACGACGTGGTCGGTAGCGCGACTCATCTCGCGTTCGCTGATACCGCAGCGGCCCGTTCCATGACCCTTCTGCGGGACCGCCCTGGAGCCGTTCCGGTTGACGCCGGGGTGACCCGGCGGGTGCTCAGCGTGACGTACGCTCGTGCCGATAACCTTGTGGCGGGCACGGCGTTCGATCCGGCCTTGTCCGCTAGGGTCTCGTCGGTCCGCCGGGTGCGGATCGATCCCGATACTCCACAGACGACCTACGACTCACTCAGGACAGCGGCTCAAGACGTCGACTTGGTGCTGGTCAGTGCTTATGTGCCCCCGCGGGCAGGTGCAGGAGACGTTGCCGCACCGGAGGCACTCGCAGACTTCGTCAGCGAGGTCGGGAGGGAGCGCCCACTGCTCGTCACCTCGTTCGGGAATCCCTACTTGCTGGGAGCGTTACCTGAGGCACCTGCATATCTGATCGCCTGGGGGGACCGAGAAGTCTCCCAAACGGCTACGGTGCGCGCGTTGTTTGGTGAGACGGCCATTGCGGGGCGCCTACCCATTTCCATACCGCCCTTCCACTCGATCGGTGACGGCCTGTCCAGGCCCGTTGGCGGCGGACAGGGTCGGGGTTTGGGGAGCACCGGTGGCGCCACGGGAGATGCGGGCGCGGCGATCGACCTATCCGTCTCGGAAGCGGAGGCCGATCCGGCCTCTGTCGGCATGAGCGCCCGTCGTCTTCAGGCGATCGACTACTTGGTGACCGAGGCCGTTGCCGACGGCGCGACACCCGGTGCTGTGGTTGCGGTCGGCCGCCGCGGAAAGCTCGTTCGGTTGCGCGGGTACGGCCGGCTTGATTGGGCACCGTCGTCCGGTCCGGCCGAAAGCAGATCGATCTACGATCTGGCGTCGCTCACGAAGGTGTTTGGCACCACGAGTGCGGCCATGATGCTCGTGGACGAGGGCCGGCTCGACCTCGACGCTGCGGTTGTCGACTATTTACCGTGGTGGGGCAGGGGCGATCCGGCCAAGTCCAGCGTTACGGTGCGACATCTCTTGCTGCACCGAGCGGGCTTGCCCCCGTTCCGACGGTTCTACTTGGAGATGGAAGGACGGGAGGCGTACGAGCGCGCGATAGGTGATCTGGCGTTGGACTACGCTCCGGGCACTCGGACCGTGTACTCCGACATTGGGGTGATGACGGTGGCGTTCATCGTCGAGGAGCTGTCGGGACAACACCTCGACGAATTTCTCGAGGACCGTATGTGGGAGCCCTTGGGGATGTCGGATACGGGTTTCCGGCCCGCCGTAAATTTGCGGCCCCGCATTGCACCCACGGAGGTCGACTCGGTCTTCAGGGGATTCCATGTGCACGGTGACGTGCACGACGAAAACGCCTACGCCATTGGCGGCGTGGCCGGTCACGCCGGCCTCTTCTCGACGGCGGCGGACCTTTCGGTCGCCGCACAGATGCTGCTGAACGGGGGACGCATATCCGGATGCGGACCCACGGCGCCTGTGGCCTCGAGCGACCGTGAGGACCCTACGCTCTCGGACGGGACGATTTGTGCCCGTGCGGCGTCGGGGGACATCAGGATCATCTCCGAGGCCACCGTGCACGCGTTCACACAACGCTATGACGCTTCTGCCAGTCGAGGACTCGGCTGGGACACCCCCAGCGGACGGTCTTCCGCCGGCCACTACTTCACTGCTGATGCGTTCGGGCATACCGGATACACGGGCACATCAATCTGGATCGACACCGAACTGGACCTGTTCGTCGTGTTGCTCACGAACCGGGTCAACCCGACGCGAGAGAACGCAAAGCACGTCCCGCTGCGACGGGCCGTGCACGATGCCGCAGCCCTCGCGATCACGGAACAGGATGTGAGGCGACGTGATCCCTAGGGTGCCTAGACTTTCGAAGAGTCGTAGAACTTGAGCGCGTTCACGTCTCTCGACCTCTCGGTCCTCGTACTCTATCTGCTCGGCATCACCGCGTGGGGTGCGTGGCTGGGGCGGGGACAGACAAGCGGGCGCGACTATTTCCTGGGCAATAGGGAGTTGCCTTGGGGAGCGGTCATGCTCTCCGTGGTCGCCACCGAGACCAGCACCCTGACGTTTCTCAGCGTTCCGGGCGTGTCCTACTTTGGGACCTTGGGTTTCCTTCAACTCACCTTTGGTTATCTGCTGGGCAGGGTCGTGGTATCGGTATTGCTGGTGCCCTCGTACTACCGCGGGGAGTTGAGTACCGCGTACGAGCTTCTGGAGGGTCGGTTCGGCCAGCGAGCCCGTCGATTCGCTTCAGCCGTGTTCATGGTGACCCGCCTTCTCGCCGACTCGGTCAGACTGTTCGCCACGGCGATTCCGTTGGCCCTGGTCACTGGGTGGGATTACCCCGTGTCCATCGCCGTTATCGGCGTCATGACTGTCGTCTACACGTATCTTGGCGGAATCAAGGCGGTCATCTGGGTCGATGCGGTCCAGATGGGCCTGTATCTGGTCGGGGCTGTGGTGGCGATCGCGGCCCTCCAATCTCTGGTGCCGGGCGGTTGGGCTAGAATTCTGTCCGAAGCCGGTAGCGCCGGAAAGTTGATGGTATTTGACTTCTCCTTCGACTTCTCGATCACCTACACCTTGTGGGCGGGTGTGTTGGGCGGAGGCTTCCTGACCATGGCCTCTCATGGAACGGACCAACTCATCGTCCAACGCCTCCTCACGTGTCGTGATTTGGCGGCCAGTCGCCGTGCCCTGATCGGAAGCGGCGTGGCCGTGATGTTCCAGTTCGCGCTCTTCCTTTTGGTGGGACTCGGTCTGTGGGTGTATTACGGGGGTCGCGAATTCAGCCGAGGCGACGAGATATTCGCCAGCTTCGTCGTCAACGTGCTTCCGTCGGGTATCACAGGCTTGCTTATCGCAGGAGTGTTCGCCGCTGCCATGTCGTCTCTGTCCTCATCCATAAACTCCTTGGCGTCTGCCACGGCCTACGACTTCTGGGCACCTCTCAGGGGTGTCGAGTCCGACGATGCGCGGGTACTACGGGCGGGCAAACTCTTTACGCTGGTGTGGGCCGCCCTATTGATCGGTGGAGCCGTGCTCTTCATTCCGCTCAGTGAGGGGACCACGGCTGTCGAGGTGGCGTTGGCCATCGCGTCCATGGTCTACGGGGGCCTGCTCGGGGCGTTCGTGTTGGCGGTGCGGTCGACCCGTGCCGATCAGCGGAGCGTAATCGTAGGCATGATTTCCGGGATTGCCGTGGTTACGTCGATCTGGCTGTTCGCTCGCTCATCCGTCGCGTGGCCCTGGTTCGTACCTATCGGAACTGCCATTACCGTCGGCGTGGGCCTGATCCTAGGCCAAGGTGGCGAGTCCGAGTCTCCTTCCAGGGAGCCAGTATGACCTTGTTCCTGGGGGTGGATGGAGGCGGCACGAGAACCCGTGCCCTGGTTACCGACGCTGAGGGTGTTGAACTCGCCCGGGCCGACGGGCCGGCGACTCTGATCGACCAGGCGAATCCACGTGCCACGATCGGCGTGGTCACCCATGTCTGCCGCCAGGCGATGGGCAACGCAGGAGCCTCCCTTCCGGCCAGTGTGCTTTGGGCCGGCATAGCGGGCGCGGGAAACGACCCCGCGCGGAGTACCGTTCGCGACGCCCTGCAAGCAGCGGAGCTCGCAGAGACCGTGCATGTCGGAACGGACGCCACGGCAGCGTTTCACGATGCCTTTGGGGACGGAGCGGGCATCTTGCTGATCTCCGGGACGGGCTCGAGTGCCGTAGGATGTGGGAGCGATGGCTCGACGATCAGCGTTGGAGGTTGGGGAGATCTCCTCGGCGATGAGGGGAGCGGCTACGCGATGGGGATGTCCGCTCTGCGTGCTGTTGTCAGGGGGGAGGACGGGCGGAGCATGAAGACGGCGCTCCGCGGCCCGATCCTGGCGAAACTTGGTGTTGTCCGCCCGGAGGAGCTGATCGTATGGATCGCCCCGGCCACCAAAGCAGAGGTCGCTGACCTTGTCCCGTTGGTCTGCGACTTAGCAGAGTCGGGCGACGAGGTGGCACGCACGATCGTCGAGAACGCGGTAGAGGACTTAGCGGCCCACGTCCTCACGGTAGTAAAGCGCTTGGGGCCGTGGCCTGGCCGCCCGCCCGTGGCGCTCGCAGGAGGACTCATCGATGAGGATGGCCCGCTCCGCCAGCGCGTTTTCGACGCCATCGGGGGGCTTCTGTGCCAGGCGCGCGACCGGGTCGTAGACGCCGCCCGCGGCGCGGCCGACTTGGCCGTGCGATCCGTTGACGAAGGGTCCGCCAGCTGAGCTGCTTCGAAGAACGGTCTTAGCGAAGGGCGTCTTCTAGGGCAGTCTCAGTTCGATTAGAGACAGGTGAAGTTTTCGCACCAACTCGGGGGCATCACCCTCATTGACAACGAAGCTGATGCTGACGTCCGACGCCTGTGAGATCAGGAAGACGGGGGTCTTCTCGACCGCCCAGAACACGAGTGCGTCCAGCCCGGGCTCACGCAGGAGGCCGCGGCCGACGACGGTCACGGTCGCGACGTCTTCCGTCACTTCCACTTCGGAGAAGACCGACAAGGCACGTCGTACTTCGGTCAGATCCTGGTCCCGGTCCACGGTGAACGCGGTGCTGCTATGTGACGTTGCCACCAGGTCCACCGGGACCTGATGACGCGCGAGTACCGCTAACACTCGGGCAAGAAACCCGTATGCCATCGCCGTCGGAAAAGCGCGCACCTCGATCAGAGCCACGTCGGTCTTGCGCGCTACCGCCGTAAAGGCCGCCGTATCTCGTCGATCGAAGTGGATCAAGGTACCGTCGCTCTCGGGCTTGGACGCATTCTTGATGCGGAGTAGGACCCCGCGCGCCACCGCATGCTTGACCGCAGCCGGATGGATGACTCGAGCGCCGAAATAGGCGAGCTCGACTGCCTCTCCGAAGCCGACTTCAGACAGGGCCTTCGCCGAGCGTACCAAGTTCGGGTCGCCGGAGTACATGCCATCCACGTCAGTCCAAATCACGACTTCAGTCGCCTCTAGCGCTGCTCCGAGAAGTGCTGCAGTGAAGTCCGATCCGCCCCGGCCGAGCGTCGTGGTGCAGCCGCCCGCCTCGCTGCCGATAAAGCCCTGGACTACGGGCACCGTGCCGGAGTCTAGAAACGGCTTCAGGTGCTCCGGGGCCAAACGTGTGATCGCATCGACGTCCGGGATCGCAGAACCGAATGCCGGGTCCGTCCACACGACACTACGCGCGTCCAGGCTTGCGGCCGGTACCCCTTCGGACTCAAGCGCCGCCACGGTCAGTTCGACCGTCAGGTCCTCGCCCGCCGCCATCAACTGATCCCTCAAGCGTAACGGCTCGGCCTCGGATGAGACGGGGAGTAGGGACTGCACTGCGTCGAGGATTTCGTCGATCCGGGACTGTGTCCGTTCGCGAGCAGGCCCGTCTTCGGTCAGATCCTGCAGCACCTTCTGGTGACGGACGCGGAGTTGCTGCACGACATCGACCGCCTCTTCCGCGGACGGACCACCGTCAGGTGGACCGGTTACGAGCGCGCTCAACGCGCTGCTGACGCCGGCCATGGCCGACACAACGACCACGGCTCCGTCCTCCCGGTGACGGATGATGCGTGCTAAGGCTCTGAGCCGTTCAGCTCCGTCGACGGATGTGCCTCCGAACTTGTGGACCCGGAGCACACGAGGTGCCGCACTATTCCGCGGGTCCGGTCGCGAACCCACTCGGGCCGAGGGGTCCGCGCAGAAGTCGGTATCCGTCAGAGCAGGTCTGTCGGTCACAGGGTTCGCTCCGCTAGACCCTGCGCCTTGCACAGTTCCGCGTTCAGGAGCGCAGCGCCGGCAGCGCCGCGGACCAGATTGTGGGACAACACGAAGAACTTCACTCCCAACACCTCACACGGGCGTACCCGCCCCACCGTCACTGTCATTCCACGACCGCGATCCCGATCGAGCCTCGGTTGGGGCCGGTCCTTTTCTGGGAGTACCTCGATAACGTGTTCAGGCGAGGTCGGCAGGTCCCGTGCGACTAGGGGAGCCTCAAATCCTTGCAGGGTCTCTATAACCAACTCAGACGAGGGGGCGCCCTCAAGAGCGACGGAGACGGAGAGGAGGTGTCCGTCAGACACCGAGACGCGAGTGCACGACGCGCTCACTGCGAAGGCTGCTTCCGTCAGCAACCCTGATCTCAACTCTCCGAGGATCTTCTGTGGTTCTTGAGCCAGCTTCTCCTCTTCTCCGCCAATGAACGGTAGGACGTTGTCGAGAAGGCTGCCTGCTGGCGGGCCGGGTGTACCGGCCCCCGAGATCGCCTGAAATGAAGTGGTCACCACCCGCTCGATGCCGAAGGCGCTGTGAAGCGGGGCCAGGACCGTAGCGAGACCTGCGACCGAACAATTTGGGTTGGTGACGAGAGTTCCATCCCAAGGCTGGCCGTCGACCATCGCGAGGTGGCCCGGGTTGACCTCCGGAATCAGCAGTGGGACGTCGGTGCGCATACGGTGTGCCGAAGCATTGCTCACAACAAGATGCCCAGCCTGAGCCAGTCGGACTTCCACTTCGCGAGCCGCCCCCGCCGGGAGGGCGGAGAGGAGAATTGGTGACTCCCACTCCGAGTCCGGCTCGCCCAGGGACATCGCGGCGGCGGCGGCCGGTAGATCACTTCCCCCTGTGCGTGCACCGAGGGTCTGTCCTGTCGACGATGACGAGGCGCTTACCTCTGCCAGGCGGAACCAGGGGTGCCCGTCCAAGAGCCGAATCAGGCTCCGGCCGACGGTCCCCGTGGCACCTAGAACTCCTACAGCAATCCGATCATCCACCTTCTGGTCTCCTGTTGTTCGGCAGATCCGGGGGGCTATCCCCGTCGCACCTGCATACTGCTTATCCTAAATGCAAGGACCGGGCCGGTTCCCGCGTCTTGTCTTTCCTATGCTGTCAAAGAGGCAGGCGGGTGATCCGTGAAAAGATACGCCCTCCGGCGGGTCCTCTCGCCTTGGCCCGAATTCACAGGTCTAGCTAACCGTCTCCCAAGGCTTTTCAACGAGCCTTTGGAAACCTCCGAGCCGGCCGGTTCACGGTTTCCTGCGGTGAACGTCAAAGAGGGAGTGGATGAACTCATCCTCATGGGCTGAGTTGCCGGGCATTAGCGAGGACGACGTACATCTTGAAGTCGAGAACAATATCTTAACCGTCCGGGGTGAGAAACGGGATGCCGAAGACTGAACAGGCCAGGAGTCGTACCATCGAGATCAAGAACAGCAACTAGTACGTGTTATGTGATGAGCGCCGAGATCGCTTCGAGTATGTGTGGTAAGATTCACAATGTCACGGACCCTACGTAAGTTACGCGATGAACGATCCTGACACGGCCACACAGCGTAAGCGCGTACTCAGCGGAATTCAGCCCACCGGCGGGGTGCACCTCGGGAACTACCTCGGGGCTCTTCGGCAGTGGGCCAAAATGCAGGATGAGTACGAGAGCTTCTACGCGATCGTGGACCAACACGCCATCGTGGGGGACGGTGATCCTGCCGATCTTCCCGCCCGGACGATCGACGCGGCGATTAACCTGCTTGCTGTAGGCCTCGACCCCGCACGCTGCACCATCTTCGTACAATCCGATGTGCCCGAGCACTTGGAGCTACAGTGGCTTTTTAACACGGTTGCACCTGTTGGCGACTTGGAGCGGATGACGCAGTACAAGGACAAGTCGGCGAGGTATGAGTCTATCCCGGCTGGGCTCCTCAACTATCCGGTCCTGCAGGCCGCGGACATCCTCATCTACCGCGCGGATGCCGTCCCCGTGGGTGAGGACCAGAGACAACATCTTGAGCTGACCCGCGATATCGCTCGCAAGTGGAACGCCCGCTATGGCGAATATTTCCCGGAGCCCGAGGCGATCATTCCCGAGGTAGGAAAGGTCGTCGGCCTGGATGGCGCGGCCAAGATGAGTAAGTCTCTGGGCAACACGGTGCCGATACTGGCGGACGAAGAAGAGATCTGGGCCAGGGTTCGGACAGCGGTCACCGACCCCCAGCGTATCCGCCGGGACGATCCAGGGCGTCCCGAGGTGTGCAACGTGTTCTCACTGCACAAGATGCTCACCGACGCCGAGCTCATCCCGGACATCGACGAGCAGTGTCGGACCGCTCAACGAGGCTGTGTCGACTGCAAGCGCATCCTCGCCGACAGCATCGCGACGGCCTTCGCGCCCATTCGTGAGAGGTCGCTCTATTACCGAGAACACAAGGACGACGTGCGCGACGTCTTGGTCACCGGCGGCGCGCACGCCCGATCGATCGCGAGTGAGACACTGTCCCATGCCCGCGAGAGCATGGGGATCAATTGGCCCTCGGCGGTCTAGTGTGCGGAGGGCAGGGTGCACCACATGGTGATTTCGCACGTGGCCCATGACTCGTACTTTGCGATAGAACTCTTATAGAAGTTCCAGTGGAAGGCTGACCTACGACCTGCCCAAGGCGATGTGCCGATGAATGAGACGTTCAAGAAGGCGATTGAGGATGGGGCCAGCGATATCCATATCAAGGCTGGTGACTATGTCAGGGCGCGCCTACATGGCAACCTGGTCCCGACGGTGGACGGGGAGGGTCGTGTCGTGGCCGCAGAAATCATGCGAGTTACCGGCACCATCCGCGACTGCATTCTGGACTCGGATCGTTTGGACAAGATCCACGATCTGATCGCCGACGGTAAGGGGCAGTACGGTTCTCAGACCTTCGACCAGCATCTCATGCACCTAGTGAGCTCGGGGATGATCACGTTCGAGGTCGGTAAGGGGGCGGCGAACAGCCCGAGTGACTTCGATCTCAAGATGAACATTCTGGGTGGGCCGGGAAGCGGTCATGCAGGTGGAGTATCCGGTGGCGATCCCAACGCGATGTTCAGCTGATGAGCGTGGATCTTGCTGGAGTACTCATCCCTTGCACGACGCCGTTCGATCCCGTCACCGGCGATGTCGATCTGGTGGGCCTCCGGGCCAATTTCCGTAGTTGGTTGACCCATCCCATCAGGGGAATCCTGGTCGGAGGGTCGACAGGCGAGGCGCTCCTACTCGAAGAGGATGAGCGGGTGGCGTGCTTGGAGGGCGCTCGGGACGTAATTCCGGAGGATCGCTTGCTGATCGCAGGGACCGGGGCGGAGTCTACACGAGCCACGGTCCGCCGCTGTAAGGTCGCTGCAGAGGCGGGCGCCGATGCCGCTCTGGTGCAACCTCCCGCGTTCTACAAGGGTGCCATGACCGATTCGGTGCTCCTGGCCCACTACCAAGCGGTGGCAAAGGCGTCGCCGATCCCGGTTATCGTATATCAGGTACCTCTTCACCTGAGCACGATTGAGTTTTCCACGAACCTGCTGGCCGACCTGTCCAATGTGGACAACATCATTGGAATGAAGGACTCAAGGGGGAGTCTGGAGCTGGTCGGCGAGGTCGTATCTCGGGCCCAGGACGATTTTCAGGTGCTCGTGGGGAGCGGCGCTGCCTTCTACGGCGGCCTCGAATTGGGAGCCGTTGGTGGCATCCTGGCCGTGGCCTGCATGGCTCCCGGTCGCTCCGCTGCGATTCACACGGCGTTCACTTCAGGTGATTCGGCCGTGGCCGGCCGCATTCAAGAGGTTGTCGGTCCGGTCCATCAGGAGATCGTGGGCGGTATGGGTGTCCCTGGTGTGAAGGTGGCCATGGACCTGCTCGGAATGCGCGGTGGTGATCCGCGCCCGCCGCTGCGGTCGTTGCCCGATGGACGGCATGACGACGTTGCCAAGGTTCTTGATCGAGCCGGAATGACCGTGGGGACAGGCTCTTTGACGTAGTCACGCGGCTTTGCGTTCTCTACATCTCTCCGGATCCCGCCGGGTCTCATGGCAGGGGCCCTCGTCGACCGAGGCCGCATGCAGGTGCGCTTGCGGGGCACTCGTTGACCCGACCCCGCCGTCCATCTAGCTTTCACCAAAGGATCCACCGCCGAGAGCCCATTCCCCCAAGAATGGGCTGTTTTTACGTCCAGCAGGCCCCGTACGGGCCTCCTAAATACAGAAAGTCCTACAGTGTCCGAAGGTGGTAATGAAGGCCGCTGCCTCGTGGTGGTCGGTTGCCAGTGGGGTGACGAAGGTAAGGGCAAGATCGTTGATGTCCTGGCCGAAGAAGCCAACGTCGTAGCTCGCTACCAGGGCGGCGCTAACGCCGGTCACACCGTCTACGTCGGCGACGAAAGGTACGTCCTGCATCAGATTCCGTCGGGCGTCCTTCATGACGAGAAACGGTGCCTGCTCGGCAACGGTGTTGTCCTCGACGTGATCGACTTCTTCGAGGAATACGACGACCTGGTCGACCGCGGTATCGACCTTGGGGGACGGGTCGGTGTGAGTCAGCGGGCGCACCTTCTCATGCCGTACCATCGTGCGCTCGATCGAGCGCTTGAAGATCAGGCGAAGCAGAAGATCGGGACGACGGGCCGAGGAATCGGACCCGCCTATGAAGAAAAGGCGGGACGGCGCGGCCTCCGTGTGGCAGATCTGGCGAACGCGCAACGCGTTCAGAGTCTCGTCGAGGACGGCGTCCAGCGGGCGCGAGACCGTATTAGCGCCATGGGTGGTACCTGCGACGATGAACTCGACGCAGCCGTCGAGGCCGCACTAGCTGCGGGGGAGCGGCTGAAGGAGTTGGCCACCGACACCGGCTTGGAGATAATGCAGGCGATCGAGGCGGGGAAGACGGTGCTCTTGGAGGGTGCCCAAGGCACGGCTCTCGATCTCGATCACGGTACATATCCGTTCGTCACCTCCTCGAACACCACGGCTGGGGGCGCGGCCACCGGTTCCGGCATCGGTCCCACAGTAATCGACTCGGTGATCGGGGTGGTGAAGGCGTATACCACCCGAGTGGGGAATGGTCCCCTGCCGACCGCCTTCGACGAGGCGATGGACGAAAAGGTCCGAGCGTTGGGCGGTGAGTTCGGTGCCACCACGGGACGGCCGCGCCGGTGCGGTTGGTTCGATGCGGTGCTCGCACGGCTCGCGGCGCGAGTGAATGGATTGACTGGTTTGGCCGTTACCAAGCTCGATGTCTTGGATACTCTGCCCGAGGTGTCGATCGCGACCTCTTACCGGACTCGGGATGGACTGCTGCACGAGTTTCCCGCTGACACCTGGCAGCTGGGCAGCGTGGAGCCGGTCTACGAGACGCTTCCCGGCTGGCAAGAGTCCACCGAGGGTGCTCGCTCGCTGAGCGATCTTCCCTCGGCGGCCCGCCGTTACCTCGATCGAATCGAAGAGGTCACGGGCACACCCGTCGAGATGGTCTCGGTAGGTACCCGACGGAGCCAGATTATTCGAGTGTAGACCGCTCGACCCGGCCCTTCGGCTGCCGGGTGGTTGAGGCCTTCCTGCGGAACTCGTATCTTTCAAAGCTTTGTCACATCCACCTCTGATGTACGCGGTCGTGGGGTGAACGGGTTGGGTCGCATAAGAGGAGGATTGGTCGCCGATGTTCGATGAACTCGGCAAGAAGATGGACAGCGCTCTCGGCAAGTTCCGACAGCGTGGTATGCTGACTGAGCCTATGATTAAGGACGGGCTCCGTGAGGTCCGGCGGGTGCTGCTCGAGGCCGACGTCAACTACAAGGTGACGCGGGAGTTCCTCGAGCGCGTGCAGACGCGCGCGCTCGGAGAGCAGGTCGTGAAAGCTGTGTCGCCGGGACAGCAGATCGTCAAGATCGTCCATGACGAATTGGCGAATCTGTTAGGTGAAGGAAAGCCCACGCTTGAGTGGGCTTCGTCGGTGCCCACCGTCTTTATGGTGGTGGGATTGCAGGGGTCGGGTAAGACGACCACTGTGGCGAAGCTTGCGAAGCGTTTGGCGAAGGAGGGCCGGGAGCCGCTGTTGGCGGCTTGCGATCTGTATCGGCCCGCCGCGGTGGATCAGTTGGTTACGCTGGGCGAACAGATCGGCGTACCGGTCCATCGAGGTAACGCTGCGGCTTACGCTGCGGGCGAGCCGGGCAGTGACCCGGTTGACGTGGCGAAGGCGGCCGTAGAGGTCGCCCGTCGGGACCGCAGGGCGGTCCTGATCGTCGATACGGCTGGAAGACTGCAAATCGACGAGCCGATGATGGACGAGTTACGCCGGTTGAAGGGTGACCTCAAGCCCCAGGAGATTCTCCTGGTGGCCGATGCCATGACCGGGCAGGAGGCGGTGAAGATTGCCGAAGGGTTCGACGAGGCGTTGGGCCTGACGGGGGTGATCCTCACCAAGATGGACGGTGATGCCCGAGGGGGAGCGGCGCTCTCCATTAGGGGTGTGGTTGGAAAGCCCATTAAGTTCGTGGGCGTTGGAGAAACGGTCGACGACTTGGAGTTGGCCGATCCGGAGCGGTTGGCCGGGCGCATTCTCCAGATGGGCGATGTAGTGGGTTTGGTGGAACGGGCCGAGCAGGCCATGGACACCGAGACCCAGGAGAAGCTTCAGAAGCAGATGCTTCGGGGGCGCTTCACGCTCGAGGACTTCTTGACTGCCATGAGGCAGGTCCAGAAGATGGGGCCGCTGGAGCAGGTTGTGAAAATGATACCGGGTGCCGCGAAGGCGATGCCCGCGGGGGGAGTCGACCCGAAGAGGATGAAGCATGTTGAGGCCATCATCCTCTCGATGACGCCGAAAGAGCGACGTCGGCCGGAGATCCTCGACGGATCGAGGCGGGCCAGGATTGCGAAGGGCAGTGGGAGGTCGGTAGCAGAGGTGAACCGGCTGATGAAGCAGTTCAAGGAAACGCAGAAGTTCATGAAGCAGAGGAAGGGCATGATGCCCTTCTGACCATTGAAGGAAACGCCGGCTAGGCTGGCCTAGAGGGACCGACTGGAAAAGAGCATATGTCAGTAAAAATCAGACTTCGCCGCATGGGCCGTAAGAAGCAGGCCCATTACCGCATCGTGGTAGCCGATTCTGCCGCACCGAGAGATGGCCGCTTCGTCGAGACGCTTGGGTATTACAAGCCTCTCACGGCCCCAGCCCGTCTCGTAGTGGACATGGACAAGGCCGACGCCTGGATCGCTAAAGGTGCCGAGCCGTCCGACACTGTCCGCACGCTGCTCAACAAAGCCCGTAGGGGTGGAGATGGCACGGTGGCTCTTGGTGAGCTCGATCCGGAAGAGGCGAAGGCGCTGAGGGCCGCCGCTCTCGAGGAGCGTCGGAAAGGTGAGATCAAGGCCCGCGAGGAAGCTGTAGCAGCGGAAGCGGCCCAGGTTGCTGCGGCCGCAGCGGCTGCTGAGGTGGAAGCTGCCGAGGCCGCTGCCGCCGCAGCCGTCGAAGCTGAGGAAGAGGCCGAGCCTGAAGCTGAGGCAGCCGAAGAGGAGGCTGCTGAGGAGCCTGCCGCTGAGGAAGAGGCCGAGCCCGAAGCTGAGGCAACCGAAGAGGAGGCTCCAGAGGCTGAGGCTGCTGAGGA
>Ga0315339_1001362_pt1 | contig 22122 bp, 17 predicted proteins | sample ASW17metaG_FD_204514 | JGI IMG/M metagenome (GOLD analysis project Ga0315339, IMG submission 204514) | Ammonia-oxidizing marine archaeal communities from Pacific Ocean, United States - ASW #17 | ecosystem: Environmental > Aquatic > Marine > Oceanic | place: USA: California | collected 2016-12-05
AGGACCCGGCACAGCACCTTAGACTCCTGGCGAAGCTGGCCGGCTGCGTCGAAGAAGAACGATTCGAGGCGCACTGGGACGAAGCCCGGGACGATTCGGCTATTCGCGAGGTCCTGCTCCGGGATGATCGATACCTCTCCTTCGCCCTGCAACGAAATTCTCCACGCGAATCATGGATTGGTCGCCAGATCCGGGACCTGGAACTTCCCGAGGGATGCCTTGTGGCCCTGGTACAACGAGGAGATGAAACCATAGTTCCCCGGGGCAGTACGGTGCTGGACCATGGGGATGCACTGATCCTCATCGGTGAACCTGGCTGTATCCAGGCAGTACGAGAACTCCTGGAACTTGCTCCTCCCAAGGACACTGAACCACTGGAAGACGATTGAATCATGATCAATGAAACGACACGTGGAACAACATGGCGGGTAGGATCCCCAACATGACTGATGACACGAACAACACCGTAGCTGACCCAGCAAGAGCGAAACAGACCTCCTGGAACATCGTCGTCGATGGAGTACTCCTCGTACTGCTTGCCGCAGTACTGATCCTCGACCCAGAGAAGGTTGAGAAGACCTTCATCGGATTCGTCGGCGTACTGAGCATCCTCGGTGGAGGCATCCTCTTTGCCCGTGCCTGGACGGTCTCCCGCATGCGAAGCCTCTCCCCCTTGTACTGGACGGTGGCGATCGTGCCGATCGGCGTGGGCCTCATCCTCCTGTTCTGGCCCCTGCAGTCACTGCAGGTCATGATCTACGCGGTCGCCATCACCTTCCTTGTCCGTGGAATCGTCGAATGCACCTTGGCAGCGTCGAACATGAACAGGGCAGGCTGGGAGTTCCTGCTGGCACATGGCATCCTCGGGATCGCCCTTGGCATCGTCTTCATCGTAAAATTCGAATGGGCACCCGTACTGGCAATCCTCTTCCTCGGTGTTGACCTGATCGTCCGAGGCGCGAACCAGGGGGGTGGATTGATGACCCACCTGCAGAAGAAGATGGACAGCCACTCATCCGGCTAGAACATGTACTCACTGGTCAGTCGGATTCGATTTCGGATTTCACTGATTCCACCAGGTGGGAACCGCGATCAGCAAGGTACTTGTACTCAGCCATGGCCGCATCCCGCTTCCCGGCAGCAAGATGGATCCTGAGCATCCGTACGTGGATCCCGTCATTGCCCGGCTGGATCTCCGAAGCACGCCCGTAGGCACCGATGGCCTTCACGTGTTCACCTCGGCCTGCATGAATCTCGCCGAGAAGAATGTATGCCGCCGTCAAGTCAGGCCTGAGTGCTGCCGCAGTCTGGATTGATGCAACGGCTTCATCCTCACGGTTGAGCCTGGCAAGCGCTTTGCCGATGTTTAAGTGCACCTTGGCATACTCCGGGTTCAACGCAATTGACTTCTTGAATGCATGCAGTGCTTCTTCATATTGCTCAACATCGAGGTGAATGAGCCCGATGTTGTTCCATGCCTTGTCAACCAGGGAGTTGCTGGAGACAGCGGCCTTGAACGATTCAAGGGCGGCCGCATTGTTGCCCTCGCACCGCTGGGCAAGCCCGAGAAGGATGTAGAGCTTTCCATTTGACCGTTCCAACTCAACAGCCTTCTTGAACGCCTTCACTGATTCTCCATGTCGTCCATGCCTGCCCTGCATGAGACCCAGGTTCATCCAGCCCTTTGCATAGTTCGGGTCGGCCTTGATGGCGCCTTCGAAGGCGAGAATCGCCCCTGCAAGATCACCAATCGACTCGCAGGCCGTCCCCAGGTTCAACCATGCCCCTGTCAAATTCGGTCGAAGCTTGATGGCCGCCTGGTAGGCATTGATGGCACCGGGTATGTCAGCGAGATTCAAGCGAGCATTGCCTATGTTGAACTGCGTCTTCGCGTTGCTCGGATTGATCATCGCTGCTCGTTCACCGGCTTCAAGTGCTTCCCGGTAATGCTTCATGTGCAGACAAGTTTGGGCGATACCGGCATGGGCCACCTCGCACTCTGAATCGATCTCCATGGCTTCCCTGTAGAACCTGATCGAGTCGGTATGGTCGCCCAGCTTGTCGAGGCAGTAGCCGAGGTTCACAAGTGCGATGATAACCCTGGGATGCTTCCTGAGTGGATCGAGATCCAAGGCCTTCCTCAGGAGCGCCTCGGCCTCGGGCCATTCCTTTTTTCGGATGCACTTGATTGACTCGTTGATGAACTCCGGCATCTCGCCGAAATTACCGGCAGAGTGATTGAAGCCCTCCAGAAGTTCCTCGGTGGGATCAGGTGCCTCAAGTGAGAGGAACTCACCACTGCCATCATGCTCAATGCTGTCCTGTGCCAAGTGGCGGTCCTCCTTCCATGTTGATGGTAGCTGCTGCAGAACACTCATGCCGTCCTCCAAATCCAAACCGATCGTAGTTTCTTTCAGGCGAATCGTGGATTGACTCCCTTCCTGAAACCTTCGGGTTTCACTGAAAATCACGGAGTTCTCGACGGTTCTCCTTCTCGATTGGACGGTTCGCAAGGATGCGACGCAGGCCAGGAAGTTTCCTCTGATGAACGGATTCAGCATGAAAACAGCATCTCGATCCAGGAATGACCACCTTTTGAGCATCGAGACAATCCAACCTGGCACATGGCACAACGCAACGGAGCCACGAGACGTCCCGAGGGACACCGTGGCTCCGTTGTGTATTTCTCCGACAGACCGGCAATCGTCGGTCCTCACTGAACTTGTTTCCTTCAGTGGTGTAACCAAGGCGCTCCTGGAAACGATCGAAGCCAAGGATCCCTCGACACGGGGCCACAGTGATCGCGTTGCACGGCTTGCCAGTCGCCTGGCTGCAGTGGCCGGATGCAGTGAACAGGTCGTTGACGAGGCGACGGTCTGCGGCTGGCTGCACGACATCGGCAAGATTGGAATACCGGATTGCATCCTCCAGAAGGAAGGCCCACTGACAGACCTCGAGTTTGAAACTATCAAGCGACACCCGGAAACCAGCGAAAGGATCCTCGGCTGCATGCCACAGTTGGAGTCGATCCGCGCCGGCGTGCGATCCCACCACGAACGCTGGGATGGACGAGGCTACCCGGACGGGATCGTGGGGGAAGCGATCCCGCTCCTGGGTCGCATCGTCTGCATCGCTGATGCCTTCGATGCCATGTGCTCAAAACGCGCGTACCGGGATGGCCTTGCACCACAGTCAGCATTGATGGAACTGGCACGGAACGCCGGGAAGCAGTTCGACCCGTACCTGGTCGCCTGCTTTCTCGACATGAAACCACAGAAGGAGATGCTCGCTCCCTGGGTACTTGTGCCTGGGTATGCAATACGGCAATCGGCCTGAAGGACCGCGAAGAGCACACCAGGGCACGGTGATTGGGGATGAACCGCCTCTGGTCCTCGCCTTCGACAACCACACGAGGTCTTCAGGACGAGGCCGATGGATGGCCGCGGGTCGCATGACCCGCGGTTATCAGTTGAAGGGTAGAATCCTGCCCTCGCGACCTCATCGCATTGCGCCCGTAGCTCAGTTGGATAGAGCATCGCTTTCCTAAAGCGAAGGTCACAGGTTCAAATCCTGTCGGGCGTGTTCTGCCCCTGGGCACCCCTGGTCGACGCAGATACACCGTGTCTGGTACCGTGTTCGACCCATGACACACAACACCATATGCGTAATCGCTGCTGCCGTCGGGGTGTTCCTTACCCTGCCCGCAGCCTCACAGGAATCAGCCGCTCCCGCGAGTTGGCGGAATGATGATCAGTCACAACGAGCATTGAAGGATCTGGCCGGCCAGTACAGGCCGGACGCATCACTTACGACGATCGGTTCAAGCCTCGAGGGTCGGAACATCAACGTGCTCCAACTTGCCCGCGATGGATCCATCGATCCAGGTGAGCGCCCAGCCCTGCTGGTTGTTGCAGGCATCGATGCCTCCAGGCCTCATACATCCTGGTGCGCTGTCGAAGTAGCCAGGACACTCCTTGAGCGTGCTGCTGGTGGTGACGATGAAGTCATCTCATTCCTCGAGACCAACACGCTCTACATCGTGCCTCGCCTCAACCCGGATGGCCATGAACGGAACATGACTCACGCGATCAAGCATGCCCACGCACGCAACATGCGTACCGATGACGCAGACCGTGATCGAGCCAGTGACGAGGATGGTCCCGATGATCTCAATGGAGATGGCATGATCACGATGATGCGGGTACATGACCCGCGAAAGGCCGACCTCATCGCCGATCTGGATGATCCCCGCCTGGACAGAAAACCCGATCGTGAAGAAGGCGAGCGAGCGAGTTTCTACCTGCTGAGCGAGGGCCATGATGACGACGGAGATGGCAGGCACAACGAGGACGCGGCAGGCGGTGTCGACCTGGACATGAACTTCATGCATGGCTATCAACACCATGCGGATGGTGCAGGCCGCCACCAGCTCTCCGAACCGGAAGCCATGTCGCTTCTGCAGTTCGCCCTTGAGCACCAGAACATTGCCGCGGTCGTCGTCTACGGTCGACATGACACGCTTTCGTCTCCCCCATCGGCCAGTGGTCGAAATGATGCGGGCGGTCCCAACACGATCGAGAATGACGATCAGGCCATGTATGAACGAGTCTCCGAACGTTTCATCGAGTTGACTGACCTGAAGGGTGTTCCTTCAGGTGACTGGTCGGGCTCCTTCGCGGCCTGGGCCTATGCCCAATACGGCGTCCCTGCCTTCTCGACACCGTTGTGGACGATGCCCCGTTCCGAGAACGAGAACGGTGATGGCGATGCTGAAGATGGTGAAGATGGTGACCAGGCTGACCGTCCTCGCGGTGGCCCTCCAGGTGGTGATGCTGAACGTCCTCGTGGTGGCCAAGGCGGACGTGGGAGCATCGACTGGGAATCCATGAGAGATGAGTACGACGCCAACAAGGATGGTGAACTGGATGATGACGAACGCGACGCAATGCGAGAAGCCATGAGAGAGCGCTTCGGCGGCCGAGGAGGAGCTGGAGGCGGGCGAGGTGGCCCTGGAGCAGGTGGTCCACCGGATGGGGCAGGCGGCGGTGGCCGTGGAGGTCGGGGTGGCCGCGGCGGAGGACGTGGTGGTGGTAGCGCCGCTGGAGGTGGTCAGAACCTGACCCCGTCGCAGTATGGAGACATCAGCCAGGAGACCATCGATGAACTCATGGAGAGTGCACGTGAGAACGGAATGGAAATCAGCGAAGAACAGATGCGCCAGGTGACTCCCGAGATGATCGAGATGTTCGCTGAGCGGGCAGGAATCGAGATTCGACGCGTCACCAGGGACACGGGAAACACGGGTCGACGCGATCAAGGCGTCCCCTCCGATGAAGACTGGCTGGAATACAGCGATGAAACTCGAAACGGAAGCGGCTTCGTCGAATGGACTCGCGTGGATCACCCCGAGTACGACCATGTCGAAGTTGGGGGCTGGGCACCCGGGTTCCGTACGATTCCACCCATCGATGAAATGGATCCGATTGTCGAAGTACAGGCGGATTTCCTTGTCGACCTGGCGGCACACCTCCCGGATGTGCAGTTGCAGGATGTCGAAGTCGAGCAGATGGCCGACGGGCTGTGGTCCGTTCGGGCCTCCCTGGTCAACGAAGGGCGGTTGCCTGCAGGCACGGCCATGGCCAAGCGGAACAGGCGGGCACGGCCATGGGTCGTGCGACTCGGTGTGGATCCGGACCAGATCGTGACAGGCCGCCCGACACACAAGGTCTGGACGATCGAACCCGACGGCGGCCGGCACGAGATGCGATGGGTCGTCGAACATCCCGATGGTGAAGACCTCGAGATCGAGCTCTTCAGCGAGAAATACGGCGGCACCGTGCATGCAATCACGTTGACAGGTGACGGATCGAATGGAGGCGGACAATGAAGCAACTGCTCATGACACTGCTCGTACTCGGACTTGGAATCGACATTGCTCACGCCCAGACACCTCACCCGAGCAAGGTCGACATGACCTTCAACCATTGGTACGACTACGACGAAATGACGGGGTCCCTCAAGGACCTCACCCACGCCTACCCGAACCTGCTGACGATGGAATCCCTCGGCAAGAGCGTCGCCGGGCGCGACATCTGGCTGCTGACACTCAATGTTCCCGAGACGGGGCCGCCGGAATCGAAGACGGCGATGTACATCGAGGGCAACATCCACGGCAATGAACTCCAGGCCACGGAGACAGTGCTCTACACGATCTGGTACATGACCAAGAGCTACGGAAAGATCGATCGAATCACGAAGCTGATGGATGAACGATCCTTCTACTTCGTTCCCAGTTCGAACCCCGACGGCAGGTCCTACTGGTTCGAGGAGGCTTCGACTCCACATTCCCTTCGCGGAGGCATACGCCCCACGGACAACGACCATGACGGTCTCTACGACGAGGATGGGCCCGATGACCTCGACGGAGATGGAAACATCACCTCGATGTGGACCAGGGATCCGCTTGGGAGATACAAGCGGGACGAGGACGACCCGAGGTTCTTCGTGCGTGTCGATTCGGATGATGAGCCGGGTGGATGGTCACGGCTTGGCCAGGAGGGCATCGACAACGATGGCGATGGAGATGTCAACGAGGATGGCATCGGTGGCTACGACCCCAACCGGAACTTCCCCAGCGACTGGCAGCCGGAGCACATCCAGTACGGTGCGACGGACTACCCACTGAGCCTCCCGGAGTGCAAGGTGACCGCCGAGTTCATCATGGCGCACCCGAACATCGCCGGCGTGCAGTCCTATCACAACTCCGGCGGCATGGTGCTCTATGGCCCGGGTGCCAGTTACCAGAACTACCCGGGCAACGACATGCGGATCATGGAACGAATGGCCCAGAAGGGTTCCGACATGATTCCGTTCTACGACGCGCTGCTTTCATGGCGTGATCTCTATTCGACCCACGGCGATGAGACGTCCTTCACGTACGAGCAGGAGGGCATCATGTCCTTCGTCAACGAGCTCTGGTCAGACAAGAAGATGTTCGCCGACGAGGAACGTACCGGGACCGAAGACACCCGGATGTTCCGTGACATGCTCCAGTTCGAGGATGTCTACGCTCCCTATACGGAAGTGGACCACCCCACCTACGGCAAGGTACTCGTGGGTGGAACAACCAAGGACGCCAGTCGCGTGGCTCCACCGTGGGCCCAGGAGGAGGACTGCCACCGGAACTTCGCCTTCACGATGTACCACGCCGACGAGATGCCCATGGTCGAATGGGGCCTGCTGCAGGTCCGGCAAGGACCGGCGAACCTGTGGGAGATCACCGTCGAGGTGAAGAACCCGAAGGTCATCCCCACCATCCTGGGCTGGGCAAGGCAGCACCGGATCGGACTGCCCGATGAACTGCACTGCGAGACAACCAACGGAGGACGAGTTGTTGCAAGTGGAACCGTCCGTGACATGCAGCCCTGGACGAAAATATCGATTCCAGAGGACGATCACCATCCCGAGCGTATTCGGAATGAACGTGGCATCGGAAGTGAAGGCAGGGTGCTCTACAGATTCCTCGTCGAGGGGGATGCACCGGTGACGCTTCAATATGAATCCACGAAGGGTGGCACCATCGAGCAGGTGGTACCACTTGAAGCAACTCCCCCGCACGAAGCTGCACCCGGTCCGCACGAGCGGGACGAAACGTGACACTCCCTCCGGCCCACGAGGTCATCGAGCGTCTCGGGCTGGCTCCTCATCCCGAGGGTGGCTTCTACAGGGAAACCTGGAGAGATGAACCTGCAGATGGTTCAAGGGGCAGTGGCTCAGCCATCCTCTTTCTCCTTCGAGAGGGCGAGACTTCACGGTGGCACAGGATCGATGCCACGGAGATCTGGCATTTCTACGAAGGTGCACCCCTTGAACTTCACGCCTGCTGCGATGAAGGCCCCGTCGAGAAACACATGCTCGGGCCGGGCCTCTTTGAAGGTGAAACGCCCCAGGCAATCATTCCGCCAAACGCATGGCAGTCAGCCAGGAGCCTTGGCGACTGGACACTCGTAGGCTGCACTGTCAGCCCGGCATTCGAGTTCGATTTCTTCGAAATGGCTGATGAGGACTTCCAGCCGGGGAACTGACGATCAATTCCTGTAGCGTTCATGGCACGCTGAACAGGACTGGTCCAGCAGATGCAGTTGTCCAGTTGCAGCGGCATGTCTGCCGGCAATGAGCATGTCCTCGAGTTGCTGGGCCGCAGCGATCGATTGGTCCGACAACTCGGCGAAGCCCGATCCATGTTCCCCGCTGAATCCCGATGTCGTCCGAAGCAGGTCGACGAGTTGAGCCGCGATGGCGGGCGCACCTGGATCGACCCAGTGCGAATGTGCGAACTGCTCCAGTCGTGTCCATTCCGTGTCCACGAGATCCATCGTGAGTGCAAGGTCGCCGGGATCAATCCTCCCTGGATGGTGACGCCGAAGAGCAGGCGCAATGCGCAGAGCTGAACCAACCGAGTCGTAAAGTCCCTTGAATGCAGGATCCGTGCCACAGGCACGAAGCAATGCAAGTCCATCCTGGGTATTCCACTCCCCCGTTCCCACGAGACCGACCGCGACGGCTGCAGGCGCACGGTTGGTGCCGTGATGGCAATGCACGTAGATGGGTCGCTGAAGTGTTTCGAGCAGCCCCGAGATGACCTGGGCCTCCTCCATCGTGATGCCGGAATACTTCAACGGGAGATGTACAACCCGGATCCCGAAGTGCTCCTTGATCCCGCTTCCTGGAGATGTTGCGTCCACGTCGATGATCGACCTGATGCCCAGTTCCTGGAGCGCACGCAGGCCCGATTCACCTGCAGGCTCCCCACCAACATGGATACCCATGCCGGGTTGAACGTCCCGCAGGGCAGGCAGCGACTCACCACTTTCGGCGGATCGAGCAGACGTCGAGTCGGCGCAACCAACCAGGATCCAGACTGTGAAGAGTGCAATGGCAGGAAGTTGAAACATCGCCCCCGATTGTATGTCCTGTTACTTCCAGGCACGGCTGGTCAGCAACCTGCTAGGCTGAAGCAATGATCCGTGCGAATGAACCCGACAACGACATGCAGAACGTCCTTGGCGGACCGCTGCAACCATGTTCGCTTGATCCCATGACAGGCTTCTACCGAACTGGTTGCTGCCAGACCGGACCCGATGACCTGGGATCACACACCGTGTGCGTGATCCTCACGGACGAGTTCCTTGCTTTCTCCAAGGCAGCGGGAAACGACCTGTCGACCCCGATGCCCGAACATGGTTTCCCCGGCCTGAAGGAAGGCGACCGCTGGTGCCTCTGCGCTCCGAGGTGGCAGGAAGCGCTGGCTGCAGGGCAGGCACCACAAGTAGTGCTCGACGCGACGCACGCAGGAGCCCTGCAGTACTGCGGGCTTGAAGATCTCGTTGCACATGCCCTCGATGACTGATCAGGACAACTGGTACCCCGCTGCCAGTTCACGGAAGTCAGCTGCCTGGTCGGCCGCCCATGCCTCGTCCCGACCCAGTTCAATCGACATGAGCTTCGCGACTTCATCGGCGACATCCGCCGCAACTGCCGCATCGAGCAGCAGGGCACGGGTACGACGCGCAAGTACGTCCTCCACTGTTCGTGCCAGTTCATGGCGTGTGGCATGCGCCACGACACCTCGGGGATATGGAAGGCGTTCGTGCAGCAGGTCATGTCCCCCATCGATCTCATCGCAAACCGCCATCACTTCTGCCGCGTCCGAACCATAGACTCGCAGCCAATTCTCGCTGGGCATGGCCGGGTCTTCTCGATCCAGCCAGCCCCGCAGGTGCAGTGACTCGGTAGTACAGGATCGTTGCTCAAGACCACCGACATCAAGGGCCTGGTCTACTACATCTGCCGCCATGCGGCGATAGGTCGTCCACTTGCCACCGATGATCGTGACCAGTCCCCCGCGGGAAATGAGTACCTCGTGTTCCCGGGAGATCTTCTTGGTCGCCTGGCCTTCGTGCTTGACCAGGGGCCGCAGGCCGGCGAACACGCTCAGGACATCGGACCGTTCGGGGTCATGGGAGAGGTACCTGGCTGCATTGCGAAGGATGAACTCGACTTCCTCGTCGGTCGCCCTGGGTTCCAGAATCGGCTCTGGAGCATGCTCGTCGGTCGTTCCAACAAGGCATCGCTCGTGCCAGGGAATGACGAAGAGCACCCTTCCATCATCAGTATGGGGAACCATGATGGCCGTATCTCCCTGCAGGAAATTCTTGTCAAGAACGAGGTGGACACCGCGACTGGGTTCGACGACCGATTCGGCTTCCGCATCGTCCATGCGACGGATCGTGTTCGAGAACACTCCTGTTGCATTGATGACGACTTTACCCCGGGCCTCGTATTCCTCGCTGGTCTCGACATCCATGAAGCGGACTCCACGGACATGCTCCGCTTCATCTCGAAGCAGGCCGGTGACCTTGGCATGATTGAGTACGAGGGCATCGTGATCGATCGCCGTACGAACAAGGGTCACGCACATCCGTGAGTCATCGAACTGGCCATCGTGGTACTGGGTGCCACCATCAAGACCCTCGGGCTCGAGGTTGGGTATGCGTTCCAGTGTTTCTGCCGGCTTGAGACTCCGTGACGGAGCCAGGTTCAGCTTTCCGGCAAGCATGTCGTAGAGCTTGAGACCGATACCGTAGAAGGGCCCCTCCCACCACTTGTATCGAGGGACGACGAAGGCCAGGTTCGTCACCAGATGCGGAGCGTTGTTGTACATGAGTCCCCGCTCGTGCAGTGCTTCACGGACTAGGGAAATGTTTCCCTGCTGGAGGTAGCGGACACCACCATGTACGAGCTTCGTGGAGCGGCTGCTGGTGGCCTTGGCGAAATCGACCTGTTCAAGGAGCAGCGTTCGGAATCCACGTGCTGCAGCATCCACCGCTGCGCCAAGACCACTTGCGCCACCCCCGATGACGATCACATCCCAATCGGGCGTCTTCTTGATGCGGTCAATGAGTTCGCTGCGATTCATTCTTCTTCCTCCACCCAGTGGCACGCTCTCTTCACAGCCCGTGACCAGGAAGCCAGGTAGGTTTCCCGGTGTTCCTTGGCCATGTCCGGTTCGAAACGGCATTCAAGTTTCCAGTGATCACCAATGTCTTCCGCGTTTTCATAGACCCCCACATGCAGGCCAGCCATGAATGCCGCGCCCAATGCCGTCGTCTCGAGAACCGTGGGTCGAAGGACAGGCCGGTCCAGCAGGTTGGACTGGATCTGCAGCAGCAGGTTACTGGCAGCGGCTCCACCATCAACCCGGACCTCGGACAATCGAACCCCTGAATCGCCTTCCATGGCCTGGAGCAGGTCCACGACCTGGCAGGCGATTCCCTCGAGGGTGGCCCGTGCTACGTGGGCTGCCGTACTGCCACGGGTCAGGCCGAGGATGGTTCCGCGGGCATAGGGATCCCAGTGAGGAGCCCCGAGCCCTGCAAAAGCCGGCACGAGCATGACGCCATCGCTGTGTTCGACGGATGCAGCAAGCGTATTCACATCAGCCGCCTGTTCGATGATGCCAAGCCCGTCACGCAGCCACTGGATGGAGGCGCCTCCCATGAAGATGCTGCCTTCGAGGGCATGAACCGGTTCGCAGCCATCGAGTTGCCAGGCAACTGTCGTCAGGAGACCGTGATCACTCTGCACGATGTCCGTCCCTGTATTCATCAGCAGGAAGCATCCCGTGCCGTAGGTCGTCTTGGCCATTCCCGGTTCGATGCAGGCCTGGCCGAACAGGGCCGACTGCTGGTCACCGATCATGCCACCGATGATGACCGGTGCGCCGAGAATCGATGCTTCCGTTTTACCGAATCGACAACTGCATGGCCGCACCTCGGGGAGCAGGGATGCGGGGATGTTGAACAACTTCAGCAGGTCTTCATCCCAGGCCTGGTCCTTGATGTTGTAGAGCAGGGTCCTGCAGGCGTTGGAGACATCTGTTGCATGCACTGCTCCGTTCGTGAGATTCCAGAGCAGCCACGTGTCGATCGTGCCAAAGGCCAGTTGTCCATTCTCGGCTGCATCACGTGCCCCCTCGACATGATCAAGCAACCAGGCAAGTTTCGTTGCGCTGAAGTAGGGATCGAGGCGCAGCCCCGTGCACGTACGAATTCGATCCTGGTTCTCCGGGGAGTCGTAGCGTGCCATGTCATCAGCCGTGCGGCGATCCTGCCAGACAATGGCGTTGTGCAGGGGCGTGCCTGTTGCACGATCCCAGAGCACGACCGTCTCCCTCTGGTTGGTGATCCCGATGGCAGCGATATCCGCAGGCCCGAGCTTTGCCTTCTCCATCGCATCCCGCATGGTCTTCGCCTGGGTTTCCCAGATCTGGGACGCATCATGTTCCACCCATCCAGGGTGGGGGAAGTGCTGGTCAAACTCCTCCTGGGCCGTGGCGACACTGGAACCAGAGGCATCGAAGATGATCGTCCGACAGCTGGTCGTGCCCTCATCGAGGGCAATCAGGTAGGTCATTTGGGGGTCTTCTCCTCCAAGGGCATGATGATTCAATGACATCGTGGTTGCAAGGTGGACAACTGGGGGAAAACCCCATTCAGGCACCAAAAAACCCGAATTGATCTAAGTCCTTGGTTTCAAGAGACGTATCAATTGGTTTTGTGTCCCTTGTGAACATTGTTGGAAACTAGGCTCTTCAAACCCCCTCATGACTCTGCCGGAACAGGTATTTATACAAAAAGAATGATGCTCGAAGGACCGATAAACCGATCCTTCCAGTGACGGCCGGGGCCCATACGCGGAACACAATGGAGCCCTGTAGCCCCCCCTCGACAAAGACTCCCAGCATACTTTCAAAGACTTCCTTCTCTTCTCTTCCGTCACCTCCAGGTCTATTCGGCCTGGAGGTGATTTTTTTTGAAGTCGGTTTCCAGCCTACAGGGGCTGACGCTCGCCAACCCTGGGTACCCCGAACCCTCGTTGCTCGATGGACCGCTGCAGGGAGCGATCATGGAGTACCGGGTTCGTATGGTTCAGGTGAATGAAACGGATGGAACCCGGGTGCATGCGGGCATGCTCGGTGAGCAGGTCCATGGTGGTCACCATGGCTGGGTGTGGTATCTCAGAAAGATCCCTGCCGGGCAGCTCACTTCCGTCATAGAAGGTTCCATCGACGTAGGCCACGTCAACGCCCGAAAGCAGGCGAGACAGCAGGCCGGGATGCTCGTCCCATCGATCGATGTCGGGTACGAACAACATCGTGCGTGCTGGCCCACTGATCCTGAAGGCGACCGTATCACTGAACTCGTCCCGGTGTGGCACGTTGATCGCTTCCACCTGGAGTCCTTCGATAGGTTCAAAGATCCTGCCGGGTGTGCCCGACTCATCTGCCGAGGCGGGGAAACACTGGATGAGCTGAATGTTGTCCATTTCTACCAGTTGCGACCAAGGGCCGTTGTCTTGGAGGAAGAGGAACATCGACGGGCTCGAATACACAGGTACATCCCTGGAGCCGGCGACTTCATGGCCAAGGTGCATCAGCCCGGTGTAGTGACCGATGTGTGCATGGGTGAGGAGAATCGCATCAACGGGTTGCCGTGCTCGTCCGGAGACACCTGCCTTCTCATGGAGCAGGGCCAACTGGCTGTCGATGCCGGGCGTCGCCTCGATGAGCACGAGCCGATCGGTCTGGCGATCGTGTATGCCGATGCACGCGGGAGTTTCGACACGTCCGCTTCGCCTGGCCTTGGCGCAGCAGTCCTTTTCACAACCCACGTGTGGCAGTCCACCGTCCTGTGCCCGGCCCAGTACGTAGGCATCGAAGCGTGCACCCTCGACGTTCACTGGAGGTGCCGTACGCGAGGACGCACAGCCTGCCAGGAGGAGGACAATAAAAAGTAAGTACTTCATGCCGTTCCGATTCCCATTCTCAACACCCCAGGCAGCGGACGACCTCGAAGATCTTCCGTTCCTGGTCCGGTTCGCTTCGGGCATGATCGATGAGGCAGCGAATGGCCTTCCCGGTATCGTGCAAGGCGTATTTCGTCACCATCGACTCCAGGTACTCGACCTGGTCCGACTTGATTTCAAGATCAATGTGTTGCTTGTCCTGTGACATGCCGCGTACTCCTTTATATAAACCGCTGACGGTGCACCGGTGAAGGCATCCTACTCCAGGGATCCACGCCAGCTTCATTTCATACCTCAAAGAGCAGGTTGCGGGTAAACTCCCCCTCTCCATCCACCGCCCAATATCGCGGGTCCACGGCCCGAGAAACACACCTGATGTCCAATTCACTCTCCACCCACTCTCCTGCCATGAAGCGTCGTGGCGCGCGCATGATCGTCCTGTTGACGGTCATCCTTCCCCCGCTGGCGCTCCTCACGGTCATGTGGCTTGCCTGGGGAAACGGTTTCGGCGTGCTCGACCTGTCACTCTTTGCCGGGATGTACCTGATCTGCGGCCTGGGCATCACCATCGGGTTCCACCGGTACTTCACGCACAAGTCGTTCGAATGCCCACGCTGGGTCAAGATCATGCTGGGCATTTCCGGCTCGATGGCGATGCAGGGCGACCTTGCCTGGTGGTGTGCCGTGCACCGGAAGCATCACCAGCATTCTGATGAAGAGGAAGACCCGCATTCACCGCATGTTGGAAGCGGGCATCGCATTCGTCGTTTTTTGTATTCCCACATCGGCTGGCTCTTCCGAATCGAGCAGCCCGACCTGCAGCGCTACGTGCCCGACCTCGAAGCCGACCCGGACCTGCATCTGATCACCCGGCTCTTTCCCCTGTGGGTATTCCTGAGCATGGCGATACCGGCGGTGCTTGGTGGGGTCATCAGTGGAAGTTGGCTCGGCGCCTTCACCGGCCTGCTCTGGGGCGGACTGGTGCGCATCTTCATCGAGCACCACGTCACCTGGAGTGTCAACTCGGTCTGTCACATCTGGGGCAGGCAGCCCTACGAGACGCACGACCACAGTCGGAACAACCCGATCGTGGGCGTACTGGCGCTCGGCGAGGGATGGCACAACAACCACCACGCATTCCCGACCTCGGCACGCCATGGGCTGAAGTGGTGGCAGTTTGATTCCACTTGGGTCGTCATCCGCATCATGTCGCTTGTCGGCATGGCCAGCAAGCTCAAGACACCGACTGCTGAACGCATAAAACGCTCCGAGGTTGATGATGTGCAGCATGCAACCATGCCGAATCCTGCAGAGGTGCTTGTCGAGACCAAGCCTGGACAGGTCGAACACGCTCCCGAATCCCTGACCACGAAATAAGGTTGCCAGGCCCGTCGGTACTGCATGCCATGGCTGTTGATGTCACGGAGCGGTGCATTTACCGGACTCGGGGACTTTCCAATGAAGACTTCTGAACTATCACTGGACACCACCCCGGGATCGCCGGATACTTCCCCAGTCATGCGTTTTCGTATCACAACCTGTCTTGTCCTTGCGGCCATCATGCTTCAAAGCGTGTTTGGTGGCCTGCAGGGAAGTGTCGTCATCTGCCTCGGCGGTGGACACGAGCATGAGCAGGTTGCAGCCACCGAGCAATGCGAGTGGGGATGCAGCCATCACGACGAATTGGTGACCCCGACTTCCGATCAGGAACACATTGCCAACTGCGACTGCACCGACATCGAGCTGGGCTTGATCACCCTGCTCAGAACGCCTCGCGGCGTGGACCACGACCTCCAGGTTGTTCTTGCAGCACCTGCCCAGGTCAAGACTGTCCAGCATGACCATGAGGAGGCATCCTCCCCTTCAATGCGAGGTCCTCCAAGGACCGTGCAAGACGATCCTGGCAACAGGCATCGGCTCGCTGTCGTGCGTTCAACTCGCCTGATCATCTGAATTCCAAACAACACTTTCTCAACTGCCCACATGGCCGATGCCATGCGGGTTGCGTTGTTGTGGATTTCGACAGGAGAGTTCTGTAATGACATTCGTTTCGCCACCGCCCCATCGGGGATACATGTGGCGTACACAATCCCCGCTGCTTGCGGCATTGTTGCTGGTCGGCTGCCAGTCCTATGAGCCTGCGCCCCTTGACATCGGGGCCTACCGCGAGTCACTCGATGCACGGTTGATCGACACCGAGCCGATCTCCGCCTTCGCTCGCCGCCTCCAGGCTGCAGGCGAAGACGTCCCGGCACGCTTCGATCCGGCCGACGGCATCTCCCATGCCGAGGGCGAAGTCCTTGCCTTGTTCTACAACCCGGACCTTCGCATCGCCAGGCTCGAGGCCGGTGTTGTATTGGCCACGTGGGACAACGCGGGCCTCTGGGAAGACCCGGTTTTCGGGTTCGATGGCGCTGAGATCATCTCGCCGTCCTCCCCCTTCGAATATGGATTCATGGGCAGCCTGACCATCCCGATCTCCGGACGGCTTGAAGTGGAGAAGGAACGGGCCGGCGCCGCTTACGAGGCGCAGCTTCGAACCCTGGTCGATGCGGAGTGGCGAACCCGCGCCGAACTTCGAAGGAAGTGGGCTGCCTGGGCGGCCGCCGTGGCGCAGGCGGAACTGCTTGCCGACATGATCACCCAACTGGAGGAAATCAACGACATCGCCGACCACCTCGAGGCTGCCGGCGAACTGAACCGGGTTGAACGTCGCCTGCTTCACATCGAGCTTGCTGATCGCATGGTGCAGACCACAGAGAAGGAACTCCTGGTGATCGAAGCCGAAGCTGCCCTGATCAAGGTGCTCGGGCTTCCTCCCGATGCAACAGACCTGTTGATACCAGCCTTCCCCGAGACGTCGATACCGGAGTTTGATGATGTCACGGCGCGCCTGATTGATGCCAACACCGAGTTGGCCGTGCACTTCGCCGAGTACCGCATCGCCGAGGAGACCCTTCGGCTTGAAATCAGGAAGCAGTTCCCCGACATCGTGATCGGATCTGGATATGGAACCGAGTTCAACGACCACCGGGTCATGTTCGGCGTATCTGTTCCGATTCCCATTCTCAACGCCAATCGCGGCGGCATTGCAGAGGCCCAGGCACAACGCGAGGTTGCTCGTGCTGCAGCTGAAACCACCTTTGCCAGGCTCTTCCAGGGACTGGCAGCAGCAAATGCGGTCCTGCAGGTGAAGCGAGCCCAGCGGGATCGATACGAACAGCAGATCGTTCCCCTGCTGGCAGAGCAGACCAGGGACATCGAGCAGATCGCCGCCCTGGGCGAGCTGGACATGTTCGTCCTGCTCGAGACGGTCACACGGACCCTCGATGCCAAGCAGAGCCTGATTCAACTGCAGGTGGCCGAGCTCGACGCGGCCATCACCCTTCGCAGGATCCTCGGGCCCGATGCCCGAAAGGATCCATCACCCGTTTCCGAACAAACAGAACCCGACACGAAGAACACGGACGCCGTTGTCACTGGAGAAACACAATGAAACGATTGACATGCATGACACCCCTGCTTGCAGGATCACTCCTGGTCCTGCTGGCATTCCCCGGCTGCGACAAGGGAGCCTCCAATACTGGACCTGCTTCCGCCGCGGACACCACGCAGGTGGAACCGCCTGCGTTGCCAAGCAACCGTGTCGCCATTCCCTCGGCGGTTCGCTCCAACCTCGGTATCACCTTCGCCAAGGCTGAACGTCGTCACATCAAGGACACGCTGCGAGCCCCGGGCCGATTCGAATACCTCCCCACTGCAAAGCGGGAGTATCGAACAATGCTGCCCGGGCGTGTCGACATCCTTGTCGAGCAGTTCCAGCATGTTGAACCAGGCACGCCGCTGTATCGGATCGACTCACCGACGTGGCGCACCCTCATGAAAGACATCGCCGAGATGGAGTCCACCATCTCGGAGTTGCGTACGTCGATCCTCTCGCACGAGGACCTCTACTTAGCCCACATGATGCAGGAAAAAAACCTGCGCAAGGACATCGAGATCTGGTCCGAGCGGGTCACGAAACTGGAAGCCCTGCGAGATGCCGGCGGCGGTTCGATGAAAGAACTCACGTCGGCCCGATCCAGCCTGGCCAAGGCCAATGGCGAACTGCATGAACTCAGGGAACAGGCTACCAAGCATGAGGTCCAGCACGATCTGAACAGCGTCTCGCTCGAATCGGCCATGACGCACCTCGACCTGACACTTGAATCCGCGGCGTCGCTGGCGGGAATGGAACCCGAGGACCTGCTGTTCATCGATTCGACGAGTCCGGGCGCACTTCCGACCTGGCTGACGATGAATGACATCGAGGTGCGGGCCATTGCTCCGGGCATCGTCGATGCAATCGACCTGACCAATGGCACCTGGGCAGAGACCGGGTCGAATGTGCTCACCACCGTGCAGCCTGAGCGGGTACGGTTCCATGCCTTCGGCCTGCAGAGCGATCTCGGGGTACTCAAGGACGGCCTGGAAGCCATGATCGTTCCGCCAACGCCAACCGCAGCCGGGCATTCGATCCCGATGGACGAAACAATGCGGGGCACGCTGGTGCTGGGCCCCTCCGGCAATGCGCAGGATCGAACGATCGACCTGTACGTAACACCCGAGGAACTCGCCAGCTGGGCTCGACCCGGCGTTTCTGCGCAACTTGAAATCGTCACCGACGAGTCGAACGCGACGGAACTGTCGATTCCGCTGGCTGCCGTGCAGCGTGACGGGCTGATGCCCGTCATCTTCCGCCGTGCTCCGGACAACCCCAACGAGGCGATCCGCATCGACGCCGACCTTGGCCTGGATGACGGTCGATGGGTTGCCATTCTCAGTGGACTGCGAGATGGAGACGAGGTCGTCCTCGACGGCGGTTTCCAACTCATGCTCGCCACGAGTGGATCGATCCAGAAGGGTGGGCATTTCCACGCCGATGGCACCTTCCATGAAGGAGAACACTGAGCCATGCTGAAGGCATTGATCGGTTTTTCACTTCGCTACTCCTCGCTGGTCGTCCTGGCAGCCGTGCTGATCTCGGGCTACGCCGCCTGGCGTCTGCCCCAGATGAGCGTGGACGTATTTCCTGAATTGAATGCGCCCACGGTCGTCATCATGGCCGAAGCGGGCGGACTGGCTGCAGACGAAGTCGAGCAGTACGTCACCTTCCCGATCGAGGTTGCAGTCAATGGCATGACTGGTGTTCGCCGTGTTCGCAGTTCCAGCGCCATCGGTCTGTCGATCATCTGGGTCGACCTTGACTGGGGCGCCGACCTCTACGACGCGCGTCAACTGGTTGCTGAACGCATGGCGATGGTCCGCGATGGTCTCCCACCGGATGTCGAACCATTCATTACACCCATAACATCGATCGCCGGCGAGATCATGCTCATTTCGCTGTCGTCACCGACGGGCGAAGCCACCCCGATGCAACTTCGATCGTTCGCCGAGTTCGACCTGAGGAACAAGATTCTCGCGGTACCGGGTGTCGCCCAGGCCGTCGCCATCGGTGGTGAGTTGCCCGAGTACCAGGTCAATGTCGACCAGGAACAGCTCCGCATCTACGACCTGACCATCTCCGACGTCGTCGAGGCCGCCGGCGGTGCGCACAGCACGGCCAGTGCTGGCTACCTGCCAAACGTGGGCAGTTTCGAGATTCCCATCCGCCAGCAGAGTCGCGTCACAAGCCCAGGCGACATCGCCGACACGATCATCAAGTTCCAAGATGGTGTTCCGGTGACCATCGGCCAGGTAGCCGACGTGCGGCTCGGCCCGGCGCTGAAGCGTGGCGAGGCCTCCGAGGCTGGCCTGCCGGCGGTTGTCCTCTCCATCCAGAAATCACCTGGCACCAATACGCTTGCCCTCACCGACCAACTCGATGCCCTGTTCACCCAGCTTGATCCCACCCTGCCCAGGGGCATGGTGCTCAACCGTGACGTCTTCCGGCAGTCGCACTTCATCGACCGGGCGGTCGGCAATGTCACCACGGTGCTCATCGAGGCCGTTGGCATCGTGGCGATCGTGCTCATCCTGTTCCTGATGAATATCCGCACCACCATCATCACCTTGACGGCGTTGCCGGTGTCGCTGGCGGTCGGTCTCCTGGCAATGGACGCGATGGGCATGGGCCTGAACGTGATGGCCCTTGGCGGGCTGACCGTAGCCATCGGCGTACTCGTGGATGATGCCATCATTGATGTCGAGAACGTGTTCCGCCGCCTCAAGCAGAATCGCCTGCTGCCTGGAGAAGCGCAGCGCCCGTTCACGGACGTCATCTTTGACGCCAGCAACGAGATCCGCCCCGCCATGGTCTTCGCCACGGTCATCATCGTGATGGTGTTCGTGCCGCTCCTGTTCATGCAGGGCTTGGAGGGTCGTTTCTTCCGCCCGTTGGCCCTGACCTACATGGTGTCGATCCTTGCGTCCCTGCTTGTCGCGCTCACCCTGACACCAGCCCTCTGCAAGATACTTCTGAAGCGAGGCATCGGGGGCGATCATGGTGGTGACTCCTGGCTTGTCCGGTTGCTCAAACGCATCTATGGACCAGCATTGCGATGGGCCCTGGGCCTTCGGCTCTGGGTCCTTGGTGGCGCCGGTCTGGCCACGGCTGCGTCGCTGCTGCTGGCTGGTACGTTCGGAACCTCCTTCCTGCCATCCTTCAATGAGGGCACCTTCACCGTCTTCCTGTTTGCCCCTCCTGGAACATCACTGGTTGAAAGCGATCGCCTTTCCACGCAGGTGGAGAAGCGACTGGCAACCATCGATGGCGTTCGGTCCGTCGCACGAAGAACAGGTCGAGCCGAGCGTGACGAGCATGCCGAGCCGGTGAGCAACTCCGAGATCGAGGTGGCGTTGACTACCACGGGTGATCAACAGGCCGTCCGGCGTGAGATCGACACCGTGCTTGCAGCCATACCGGGCATGACAACCATGGTTGGCCAGCCCATCGAGCACCGGTTGAGTCACCTGCTTTCGGGCACACCTGCGGCCATCGCCATCAACATCTTCGGTGACGACCTGGATGGACTCCGGCGTGTAGCCAAGCAGATTGAAGCTGAGCTGCGCACGGTTCCAGGTGCACGGGAAGTCAATGCCAATCGAGAGGTGATGATCACCTCGCTTCCCATCCGGTACCGACATGCTGAACTTGCTGCAGTCGGCCTGAGTCCTGCCGATGCCGCTGAGCAGGTGCGAGAGGCGATCTACGGCGAAGTCGTCGACACGGTCAACCAGGGGATTCGCCAGTATGACCTCGTGGTCCGGCTTGATCCCAGTCAACGCGAGACGATTGAGCAGGTCCGCAACCTGTTGCTGCGAGGCCGAGGAGGCGCCCTGGTTCGCCTGCGTGACGTGGCCGACATCGGTCCGGAGCGCTCGAGCAACCTCATTACCCGGGAGAACGCGCAGCGCAAAGCCGTGGTCTCCTTGAATGTCGCCGACGATTCCAATCTCGGTGACCTGGTGGCCCTTGTGAAGCAACGTGTCGACCCCATCGTGCAGGAAGCCGGCTACACGGTGACCTATGGAGGCCAGTTCGAAGCGCAGCAGTCGGCCACCCGGACCATCCTGGTCACGGGATTCATTGTTGCAATCCTGATGTTGATGCTGCTGCAGATCTCGACCGGTTCGATCCGGGCGGCGTTGTTGGTGATGGTGAACCTGCCCCTGGCGTTGATCGGCGGCATTGTCGCGATCTTTCTGACCGAGGGTGGCAGCGCGTGGTCGAACATGCTTGCACTTGTCGGGCTTGGGGGCACGTATGTTGCGCCGGTCATCTCGATTGCCAGCATGGTCGGGTTCATCACGCTGTTTGGCATTTCGATCCGAAACGGGATCCTGCTGATCAACCACTACAACCATCTCATGGAAGAGGAAGACGTATCCCTGAGCGATGCCATTGTCCAGGGATCGATGGAACGGCTCGTGCCGATCCTGATGACGGCCATCTCCGCTGCCCTGGGACTGTTGCCTCTGGCGTTGGCTGCAGGCCTGCCTGGCAGTGAGTTGCTTGCGCCGCTGGCCATCGTGACGTTGGGTGGTCTCCTGACGTCGACCATCCTGAATCTCATCGTCGTTCCCGCCGGGTACTTGCTGGTCTTCGGCGGACGCAGCACTGCAGGTGCTGAAATGCCACCTGCTTCACCAACGGCCACTGGCACGTAGAATGACTGGTCCCATCGGACCCTTGCAACGAAGGATGATCAACATGTTCAAACTCACGCGTACCCTCTGCATCAGCGTTGCTTCCTGCAGTTTCATGCTTGCCGGCTG
>Ga0315339_1001363_pt1 | contig 22119 bp, 20 predicted proteins | sample ASW17metaG_FD_204514 | JGI IMG/M metagenome (GOLD analysis project Ga0315339, IMG submission 204514) | Ammonia-oxidizing marine archaeal communities from Pacific Ocean, United States - ASW #17 | ecosystem: Environmental > Aquatic > Marine > Oceanic | place: USA: California | collected 2016-12-05
TCCAGCAGGCGGCCCTTTCGATCCTCCACGTCGTCGAAGTGCGCGATCACGCGCGCGAGGTGCCCCTGTGGATCGCCGAGATAGGGCCCCGTCGGTGCCGACCCGAGGTCATCCTCGGATCTCTGGTCCCGAGTGACGGTCCCGCTGCCGAAGAGCTGACCAAACCCCGGAATCGTGTCCTCTCCGAGCGTCTGAAAGCGATAGGTGGAGTCGGCGCCAAACGAGTCGCCGGTCGCCTTGGCGTACTTCGTCGAGAACAGCTCCGGAAGATGGTCCAGGTTCGCCGCGAAATTCGCCATCACCTGCTCGAACAACAGCAAATACGCCTTGAGCCGGTAGGCACTGCGCCTCACGCTGTCCGGGGCGGAGCTGGGCACGCCCTCGGCGTTCACGCCGTAGATCGCGGGGAAATGCTCCTGGATGGAGTGGTACTTTGCAAGCTCCCGATACTCGCCTCGAGGAGCCCGGTAGAACGAATCCAACTCTTCGTAGGAGCGCCTTCGCCCCCGCCGATCGAGACGGGTCTTTCGGTACCTGGCCGGGAAGTCGGCCGGCTCCTCCAGCCGGCGCCCATCTCTCCACAGGCGCACGCGATCATCCCAGGTCTCGAGCGCGGCAGCGAAGCGAGACTTCGCTTCGGGCCCCTCCCCTTGGACAGGCCGCCTTCGAGGGTCGGCCAGGCGCGGGACGCTCCACCTCGGTGTGCCATCGCCCGGGATCCTCGCATAACGTGGCACCGTATCGAGTGGCTGGGGCGGCGTTGACGGCGCGCCCGCTGCTCCACCCGATGCGTCCTGGCCGGGCGGCGGGACAGACCCCTCTGGACGCAGATGCAGATCGCGGACGCGCGAGACGCCTTCCACGGCCTGCAGGCGCGACACGATGTCCGCGATGAAAATGTTCTCGTGATCGAAGCCACGAGCGTCGAGCAGCGCGACGCCGGTGTCACCGCTCGGGCCCTCGAAAATCTGGTCGAGCGTCATCCCGTCCCGCAGGGACCGAACGGGGTCGATGGGACGGGGGTGACCCGCGATGTACACCTCGGCGACCTCGTAGACCTCTTGAAGTATGTCGACGGCGGGCCGCGCACCGACGATGTCGATGTCGGCCAACAGGTGGTAGTCGATCTCCTCGGCGACGGTGAGGACGTGGACATCCTCGCAAAGATTGCGATTCTCGTGGAACACGCGGAGCGTTTCCGAAAGCGTTTCTCGAGTCCGTTCGTCGGCGCCCTCCCGGGTGCCCGACGCTGATGCGCCTTCGCGTACCATGATCTGGTAGAGCCCTGGGCCACCGGCCACCGTTCCATCCCCCCCGCCCTCCCCGCCCTCGCGCCGCCAGGGCCAAATCCATACGTCGTCGACGCTCTCGACCGCGGCGATGATCTTCCGCCGATAGTCGTCCGCCGTGGTAGGCCGGCATGGTAGGATTTCGTGCGGCAGGTGGAGCGCCTGTGCCTCGAAGTCGATGTGCCCATCCGTGCCCGTGAGGTAGTCCTCCACGTCGAAGCTAGTCCGGTAGATCAAGTCTGTGAGCCCGTAGCACAGGTGTTCGAGGATCGTGATCCCGGGGTCGTGCAGGTTGTAGTCCGTCCAGATCTCACCGGAGAATTCCTGGAGCAATCGGATGCCCTCCGCGCGTAGACTGTCGAAGTTCCCGTCGTCCGACGCTGTGGAACGCCTTGCGATGCCTGGGGCATCGCTCATTTGCGACCGAACCTCGACCACCAGGACGCGGTTTTCATCACGCCCCTGAGTGTGGTCGGCGGGCGTTTGACTAACCTCTTCGCTTGCCTAAGGGCTTTCTCCCCCTTGAGGAGCGTCTTCATATCGAGTGCGGTCGACCCGCCCTTGACTGCCGTCGGCCCGCCCTCGACTGCGGCTGGCCCGCCCTCGCCCGGCGGAAGATCGGGTCGCGCCTCAGAAGGCCACCAAACTTCCTCGGGAGGAGGCGCGCTCGTCAGGTCCCTCATCGTGGAATGCTGCCAAAGCTCGGTTACGTGATAGAGGATACGGATCGGGTTTCGGTGCTCGTCCTCACCGTAGTCCCGCCTGGATCTGATCTGCAGGAAGTAGTGCCTGTGCCGTGGGTCAGGGTCCTGGCCGGTTTTTGGGGCGAACCATCGGACCTCCAGTTTGTCCCGTCTCGACCCGTAGTACGCCTGCTGCACGCTGATCTTGTTCTTGTGGTTGAGGAAGTTGAAACCGAAGGGGTTGAAGTACCACCCGGGCGGGCTGTAGGCGTTCAGGGCCATGGCGCGGACCAACGAGTATTGGCCCTCACCAACTCTTCCTCCCACGCCGGCCAGGACCTCGAGGGCCTGACACCCCGTCAATTCCCCGGTGATGTTGTGCCACTTACCGTCCGCGAGGAGGGGAGGCGTCGGGTGCCCGAGTTCCGGTTTCTCTCCTCCGTCGGGCACACGATCCGGCATGATCCCCATGCGGCCTCTTGCCTTCACGATACCTCCGACATCCAGCTCGCACTCCGGTTGGGTCACGTTGACCCCCACTCGACCACCCGGCGCCAGGGAGAGCACCGCAAGAGGATCGGCTCGCGCTTCGTCCCCGCCGGCTGGCTCCGACCCGGGCTCGACACCTTCATCGTCGCCGCTCATGTGGGCAAACTGAAGAGAATCCCGGCCCGTGTCGAAACGGACCCGCCAGGGTGGTACCCCTAGGTCCACGCCTTCGCGGAAGAAGCTGAGCAGGCTCGACTCGCCTCCGCGCGTGAAGACTTGCAGGCCGTCCTCGGGCGTCTTGTTGAAACCTTCGTCCTCCATGTTCAGCGTGGAGTCGATCAGGTCGTGGAAGTGCTTCGCCTTGGGGAGGCAACCGGTATTGAAGTAATTCCGGAGCGTCTCCCTGCTCGTCAGCTTCCTCCGCTTCTCACTCACTCTTGGGCTCCAAGATGAAGTTCTGGCCGATCTCGAGCTCTCCGACCCCGGTGATCTTGGCCTCGGTCGTGACGACCTGCTCCGCCGCCACAATGAAGTGGCGTGCGCTTGGCAGGGCCAAGCTCCACGGGTACCTGCTCCGCACATCGTTCTCGGAAAGGGGACGACCAAACTCGTCCCTCGCGTGACGCACGCTCGCGTGGATCGCGTCCCCGGAGTCCTCGTCCATAGTCTCGAGTGCGGTATCCTTGAACGCGTGGGCGGTATCATGCTTTCGGAACCGATCTGAGACGCCTTCGTTCTCGGACACGTGCAACAACGAGAGATTGGTCACGAAATCGACGAACGGGAGCCCGTAGATACAGGCCGCCACGTCCTTTTCGCGGAGCACCCACCCGAACCGACCTCCGCGACCCTCGACGTTCCACGGCCCGATGAAGTCGATCAAGGCCTGGTTCACTTGCTGCAGGTGCAGGCCATCCTTCCCGCGCCCGGCCAGCTTCACCTGACACCGGACCTGTACGAGCTCGTACGTCGGGTTTCGCACGGTGATCCGGGCTGAAGGAGGCGCGATGCTTCGCACGGCCTCCTCGATCCGACGGAGCTCCGCCCCGCCGAGGAGTTGCATCCTCCAAGCCTCGGGCGACGGTTGGGACAGCCGCGGCACCGCCACGATCAGCACGCTCCCGGGTGCCACGTCCGGATAGCGCTCAACGTCGGTATTCGGGAAACACTTGACCTTGAACACGTCCGGGAACGCTTCGAGCACCAGGCGCTCGTAGTCCCACGGCGTGATCGCCCGGTTCTTGTGCCGGAGACGCTCACTGACCCGGGTGATGAGACGACCGTAGCTCTCGGATGGGCTGCCCCCGAAGGAGGACCCGACCTGCTTGACCTCACCCAGGCCGACGACCGGCGATACCACCCCCTGGATCGTCCCCGGTGGAAGCCCGGTGCTCTCGCTGGGTCTAACGTTGCCCCGGTCTTCCCAGACGACCCGGATCCCCCCCGCCGAGACCGATTGCAGCCTGATCGTGGCCGACTCCAGGTTCCGTGCGCCCACCGCGAGCCAGTACAGATCGCTGGGTAGCACGGTATTGTCCTGATTGATCGCACGCGGCACGTCGAGCGTGACCAACCCCGACCTCTGCAGTCCGTTGGTTGTGTCGTCGACGACCCACTCCGAATCCAGCACGTACCACCGGTTGGAGGCCAAGTAATACCAGCTCATACCGGACGTAGCGGTCGAGGTCGCCCCCGTGGCGCTCCGGACCATGTGCACCAGCAACGTAAGCCTCCCCGCCGGCTTGGTGCCGGAGAGGCCGACGAAGAGGTAGCCGTCGTGAAGGATCCTCTCTCCCTGGGCGTTCACGGCCTCCGGCCCACCAGGCATGAGCGAGAAGCGCTGATCGAACGACGCATCGGTCAGGTCATGCGCGCCGAAGGGGTAGTCGTGGAAGATCTTCTCACGCGCGCGATCGGCGAGACCTCCTTGAGCCGAGCCTAGCGTGATCACGCTTCGAGCCGTGTAGCTGAGCGACAATCGATCGATGATCGGCGTATAAGGAGGACGGGGCTCGGGCTCGGGCCTCTTCCGCTTCGCATTGGCCTGCACCGCTCGCGTGAGCAGCGACGGGTATGATCGGTGCCCGAAGTCGGCAGGCGAGGGCTCGAGCGAAAGGCGAAACAGCCCGTCGCGGCCCTGCGGAGTGGCTCGGAAGTCCTCCTTCGAGATCGTCGGCGAAAGCGGCTTGAAGAAGTCGATGACCTCGAGGCTCACCCTCTGATTTCGTCGCAGTCGATCATCGCGCCCACCCTTCGAGAAGAGCGGCACCCACGTTCTACGATCTGGGTCGATGGGGTGCCAGACGCGATCACGACTCACCGAGACCTCAGCCAGGAACGTGTCCTCCGAATAGTCGTGGTCGTACCCTAGGTAATGGGTTCGCCATCCCCCCGCCTCTCTCGGGAGCTCTCCCCACTCGATATCGAGCCAGGCCCGTGTCAGCTTCTGCTTGGCCGCTTGGTAGCATCCGATGATCAAGGCCGAGTCCCTGGTCGGCGATGGTCCGAAGGGTTGGAACGACTTCGTCGGATCCAGCGGCCCCTGCTTGTTGAAGGCGCTGAGATCCGTAGCGCCAGTAACTTCGATGTCGATCTCGATGCGCCTCAGATCGAGAGATCGCAGGACCGAATACGGGTGAAAGAGTGCGTCGGCACCGACCCGGAACGTCATGACGGGTAGATCGGTGACGTACTCTGCACCATGCAGGTCCGGATCGTACGGCACGATCGGACCCGCCTCAGGTCCCAGTTCAAGCACCACCTGGAGCCCGACCCCATCCTCCCGGGGTCCTATGAACTGCTGGGGCGCCGCCTCCCAGCCGGCATTCCCGGTGAAGCTGACCCTGAGAGAGTGCCGGAACAGCTCGTAGAACAGGCCTCGGCGGTCTCTCTCGAAGAGCCTCGCGATTACGTCGGCCCGTCCCTCAGGGTCGTGGCCCAGGACCCTCGCCACGGTCGCGCGGATCGCGTCCGTGTCACTACCGTCCTCTGGGGCTCGGGAGAGCCACGGGGAGGCCGACATCAGCTCATTCGTGAAGATGCGCCCGAGCTCCGCGTACAGATCGTCCGGAGACTCGCAGGCGCCGAGCCGCTCGATCGCGATCTGGCGATCCGTGAGCGCCTCGGCCGTCGGCGCCCCCGCGTCCACATCGTCCTCACCCCCGTCCATGACAAACTCCAAGTTTCCGAGTTCGATGTGGAACTGGATTCTCCGCTTCCCTTCGGTGAGGTGCAGTAATGGGCTGGCCACCGCGAAACCGACATCGGCGTCGGCGTCGCGTGTGGAAGCATTGTCCTGGTCCGTCGAACCGAAAAGCGGAAGTTCCTCGACGCTCCCGGTATCGAACTGGTCGTGATCCACCTGTGCTGCCCTGATTCCAGTGACGAAGTCGAGCTCGCTTTCGGGCGAGACCAAGCGGTCCTTGTCGAAGAAGAGCGTCCGTAAGGACTCGACTCGGGCGTCCGTGACCAAGAAATCTTGCCCGGAAACGAAGACCAACTCGGCCTTGCGCTCGTCCCGACCGGCCGAGAACTCGGTGCCTCGCGGCACTAGCACCTCCGTCGTGCCCGGCGCCGGGGACAGGGCCAGATGCGCCCAATCAGGCACTCGCGCGCGTGGCTCGAAGCCCAACACATCGAAGTAGTAGAACTCCAGACGCCGCCGGGAGAACTCGTTGATTCGCTGCTGAGCCGTCGCGAAGAGTCGCAGAAACGCCAACGACAGGCCCAAGGCCGGATCGTGCGTCTTCGTGCTCAGGACCTCCTCGAGCATCCCGCGGCTCGCGGACTTCAGGTACGAAATCGTACTCAAAAGCTGTCGGCCCACTTCAAAGAAACCAAAGTCGAACCGCCTGAGTAGTTCGTCAGGGTCCTCAGTCCGATCGGGCGGTCGGACCTCATGCCGAAACTCCCTGGAGAATGGGGCCCAGGGCGAACTGATCACCGATCTCCCGGCCTCATAGCGCGGGCCCGGATCGACGAAGAAGATCCAGGCCAACCGATCGGCGGCGAGGTCCGCAACCGTGCTCTCAGTCCTCCGGCTCAAGACCAGAATCCGTGGATCCGCGCTCTTCGAAAGGACACCCGACCAGTATCTGAGCCGCGCTGCCAGGCTCCGAACGTAGAGGGCCAGAGCATTCAAGTCCCCATTCGATCGGAGCTCGTGAAGCCGCGACAGATAGGCAGGGGCCGGGAAGCTCGCTAGCTCCGCGAGAACGAATGCTGGCTCCTCGACGTAGAGATCGGCCCAGCTTTCCACGGAGCTGGCCTCAGGATCGTATCGGATGTTGCTGGCAATCTCAGCGCTCATTGAGATCAGGTCCGCGAGGCTCATCTCGTCGACCGCGAAGTACCCCTCGCCGAGGGGGGCGGGGAAACGGTCCGGCTGCGCCGTGCCATCCCGAATCACGCCGGGCTCGGAGCCGCCTCCGGTGGCCAACGCAGTATCCTGACCGGCCTCAGCTTCCATGGGAGGCCCCACCGCTTCTGCCCTCCAGCAAATAGAAGGGGTAGACCATGTTGCTGCGGGTGTTGGTCGTGCGAATCGTGTATTCGAGATGGATCGCCAACTCGCCTGCGAGCTCGTCGACCACCACGACGTCGACGTGATTCAGCACGATTCGTGGCTCGTGGAACAAGACCGCCCTCTCGACGGCGCTCCTGATCTCAGTCACCGTCGCCGGGTCGGTTCCCTCGAAGACCATCGCCTTCAGGCCGCACCCGTACGCGGGGTGCATGACGCGCTCACCTGGTACCGTCCCGAAGAGGACCATGAGCGCCTGGCGGATGTCCTCCTCCGCCGAGACCGTGCGGGCCCGCTTGTGGACGCGCTGGAACTCGGGCGGAAAACTCCATCCCGTGCCGAGAAAGGCCTTGTCCTTACTCACCCGACGCGTACCGTCAGCCGCCGATCATGACGGTCGGCATACCCAGCACGATGTTCCCGCCGTGCTCGGTCACGTCACCGAGGCGCGCGGCGGGCTCGCCGCCGATCATGACGGTGCCCGAGCCCTGGGCCACCGAGTCGGGCGGTCCCACACAGACCGCCATGTCGCCGAGGACAGAGGCAGGCAGACCTCCGATCAGCACCGTGGGAATGCCAGGGCCCACGATCGGACCCCCGACATGGGGGATCGGCGGCACAGCTGGATCCTCCATGGGGCAGACGTGCATGTCGGTGAGTCGTGCGGCAGGTGGCATATCGGATCCTTTTCAGGCGTCTTCAATTGTTGGCGGCCATCAGTTGATCATGACCATGGCGCCCTTGACGGTCGTCTCCCCCGACGAGGACACCTCCGCGGTGGCGTTGCCCTTCCCGACGAACCCGATGTCGGCTTCGGCATTCACGTTCAGACCGGACAACTTCAGGTCGGCCTGCGAGCCGACTTCGATGCCGGTCGTCGCCGTGATGCTCACCTTGCCGGTGGCGCTCACGGTGATGTCCTTGGGGCTGTCGAGCTTGATCCCCGAGGATCCGAGCTCGACCTTGTTACCGTTCTGGTCCTCCAGCGTGATGGACTCGTCTTCATCACTGAGCACGACGGTGTTCCCGCCGGGAGTCGAGACCGTGACGACCTTCTTGTCGTCGTCGAACTCCAGTTTGAGCTCCGACCTCGTCACGATCGCCTTCGTGTTGTTCTCGGCGGTGAGCTCGTAGGGCGGCATTCGCTTGCTGCTGTATACGCTGCCGAGCACGATGGGGTGCGAAGGGTCGTTCGCCAGGAACCCGAGAACGACCTCGTCGCCGATCTCGGGCACGAAGAACGCCCCCGTGCCGTCGGTCGCGTGTAGCTCGGCGAGTCGAGCCCATACCCCAGGCGCGTCGGCCTCGAGGATCGGCACGGATACTTGGATCATCGGCTCCCCAGCCGGGTTCGCGTCGAGCTTCTGGACGACCCCAATCTGGAGCCCCTCGATGCCAGCGGTCCAACCCGCAGCCGCGGGGGCCACCATATCCGGGCGCTCCGTGAACCAGTGCGGAGACATGCCGAAGTGCACTTCGGTCGTCCATCGACCACCGGTCACGCGGTGCTCCAAGGCACTGACGAAGACCTCACCCTCGAACCGTTCCCCGACTCCTTTCAGCTCGATCAACGTTCCGAGCGCGGCCTTCGCGCTGCCCACGAAGCGCATACGGCCTTGAATTCTCGCGAGCCCGGCCTTCACCTGCGCCGCCTTGGCCCAGGCGTCGAGGGTCGAGCTGTCCAGGTTGGCCGCGGTCTGGAGACGGTACGAATCCGGACCTACTACGCCCGCCAGGGTCGATCCGTCGAGGTTGCCCTGGGCGTTCAGCGTGCTTGGAGATGCCTCCTTCTCCACTACCTCCTGCGCGCTGGGGTCCCACGAAACCGCGGTCACCGTCGAGAGCTGCGAGCGCACGTCCATGTCCGCGTGGAACTCCATGAGGTCCTCGCCGTAGCCTACCTCGAGCACGGGCGATGAGCTCACGTCGGGCGCCTTCACCGAGATCGTGCCCCCCTCCACGATCACGAGAAGTCCGTTGACCTCTGCCCGGGCCATCAGGTAGTCCCAGTCGGTGCAGTAGTATTGGACGAGCTCGCCGTGGCTGGGGGTCGTGGCCGCCACGTCCACGGACAAACCCGTGTAGTCGCCGACGAGCTTCGAAATGATGTCGCTGTCGGCGAGGTCCACGTAGTTGGCGTTGTGGCGCCCGATCGTCATCCCGACCGCTTTGTCTCGACACTCCACGACGAGACGTGTCACGTTCTTTCCCGTGATCCTGATGCCGTGGCTGACAACGACGCCCTCGAAGATCGTCTCGTCGACCGCGCCCTGCTCGTATCCCGCCTCGATGACGATCTTCGAACCGGGCTTGAAGGTGTCCGAACTGCTGAGCGGGAACTCCTGGTCCGGCATGTTCCCATCCTGCACGTGGATCGTCGCAGTCGGTATTCGGTTGATGCGCTTGGTGATCTCGACCGAGTCGATTCCTATGGCATCGTCGATCGCCTGGCCGCCACTCGAAATCGACAAGCGGACCAGATCGCCACTCGACGCAGCCGGGGATTCAGCCATGACGATGCGCGTGCCGGCTCAGAGACTCGGGGCTCACCACTTCGGACCAGACCCCAGTGCGTCGCGCTAGCGCGTCGACGAAGGCGCGGCCCGCCGACGCGGGGGATATTTGCGCACCCCTTGCATGGGCGCCTCTGGCTCCCGGGGAGACGTCAGCGGCGGGAAGCTGATGCGGGTGCCGGGCTCGAGATTCCGGAAGTCGCTGAGGTTGTTGTAGCGAGCCACGTCCGGGTAGTAGGAACTGTCCTTGTAGATGCGGTAGCACAGCAGCGGGAGCGTATCGCCGGCTTTCACCTCGACGGAATGGCTCAGATCCGGAGACGACCGGTTGGCCCGCCGGGACTCCTCCTCCGGACTCATGTACGCGACGAAGGACAGCTTCGCCTTCGCCCGCAGGGGCTCGCCGCTAGGCTTGAACAGCGTATAGTCGACCGACATCGACTTGAGCCGGCCGAAGAAAACTAGGCTGCCCCATAGCAATCTGACCACGTTCGGCTCGTGGTTGTCCCCGTCGTAATCGTATACGATGGCGCCCAAGTTTTTGAGTTGGGTCTTCACGTCGGTCGACCCGGCGACGCCCGTACCGTCGAGAATCAGGTCGACGTCGATCGTTTCACCCTCGATACCGCTGAAGCGGGCGACCGGCGAAAGCTTCCCGATCGCGGCCTTCTGGTCGTAGTTGATGCCGTACTGACGCGAGTAGGACGGGGGGTTGAGCATCACCTCGAACCTCGCGGAGCCGACCGACAGGTCGCCATTTTCCAGCACCGTACACGGTGACAGCGTCAGCTTCTTGAGTTGTCCTTCTCCGGCCATCTAACGCTCCCCCCGCCCCTTCCACTGTTTCAGGATGAGCCGCCTACACTCCTCGAGCAGCTCGTCCCTGAAGGCCGCCTGGTGCTCTTCCCGCTCAATGTCGGTCATGCTCTGCGGCTCTTCCCGCACGACGCTCGACTTCACGACCATCTGACGGATTTCCAGACTCATGCGCTAGGCCACACGGTTGGAGTAGGTATAACTGAGCTCGATCGTCTCGATCACGACATCGTTCTTCGTCGAATTGAACGTGTCGACCTCCCACTTCACGGGAACCGCTTTCGCGAAGAACCAACTCCGGATCGGCTGCTTGTTCTCATTCATCAAGTTGACCTTCAGGTTCCTGGGGGTTATCGGAGCGGAGAACCCCCCCTCGAACACCGCCTGGCACCAGCCCACCAAGGGTGAGTTCGCATCGGCGATGCCGCGCTTGAGCACTAGGTTGGAGTGTGTGACGCCCTTCGGGAGCTTGTGGGTGAAGCGATTCTCCCCACCCTCCACGTACGACTCAGTCTCCATCTGCGAACTGATCCCGCTCACCTCCTGGAACGACGTATCTTGGTCGGTGCCCTCGAACACCACCTTGAAGTAGAACGCAACCGGGGGGTAGGCGCTTTCCATCAGGGCGTGGGCAGGAGGCTACTGCGACGCATGCCCGGGGATCGCCATCGGGCGATACGCCCGATGGCCCCCAAACCTACTGTGCTCCGATTCATGCATTCTCGATCGTGAGCCCTTCGTGCACGATCTCGATGGACTCGATCGCGACCTCGTTCCCCTCCGACTTCAGGTCGGTCCCGGTGATCTTCGTCGGCCATGCATTCGCCAACGTCCACACCATCGTCGGCGATCCCTCCTCGTCCAGCAGGCTGATCGTCACAGGTATGCGTGCGATGGTGTTCAGCTGAATCTCGCTGAACCAATCCCAGAACTTGTTGTCTCCCGTGAACACGCCCTTCTTCATCGTGATGTTCCCGGACTTCTTGATGCCCGGCATCTTGATGACTGAGTGATCCGGGCTGTCGCCGTGCCGGTACTCGATGGACTGTGATTCGATGTCGAGCCCCGAGACCTCCTGAAACGACATGACCTCGGAGTCCCATTTGACCTCGAAGTAGAACTTGGGGAGTGGCCATACGGTTGCCGATTGTGCCGAGCCGTCATCTGCCATTGCGTGCCTCCAATATTATTTTCGCTTGGTCGTTGTTGTCATCACGTCGAGCCGGCGTCATCAGCCCCCGCCACCGGATTCCTGCATCTTCTGCTGGAAGGTGATCTCGATGAACTCGGCCGGGCGCGTCGGGGCGACGAGCACGGTCACCCGCATGATACCCTCCAGGATGTCCTCCGAAGTCATCGTCTCTCCCAGCCCCACATGGACGCTGAACGCTGCTTCGGCGCTCGCTCCAGCCAGCCCTCCCCGCTTCCAGATCCCGGTCAGGAAGTTGCGGAAAATGCTCTTCATGGTGACCCACGTGTTCGCGTCGTTGGCCTCGAACACATAAGCCTTGGAGGCCAGCTTGATCGACTGCTCGAGCATGATCATCGTGCGCCGCACCTGGATGTAGCGCCAGTCGAGGCTGTTGCCGTCGAGCGTGCGCGCGCCCCAGACGAGCGTTCCTTCGCCGACGAACGATCGGATGGCGTTCACGGACTTGCCGCTCACCGTGACGTTCAGGTCTTCCTGCTCGTCGTGAGTGATGTTTACAGCTGGCTTGGAGACCCCACTGAGCGCGACGTTCGCCGGGGCCTTCCACACGCCGCGACTGTTGTCGACGCGACTGTAGACGCCCGCCATGGTCGCGCTCGGTGGAAGACGGTTGACCTCGGCCCGCATCTGCTTCATCAGGTCCTGGAAGTTCCCGCTGGTCGCGAGCAGCCCGTCGTTGGTCGGGCCGGTCTGCGCATCGGGATTCGACGCGTCCGCGATCAGGCTCTCGATCAAGGTCTTCTTGGCCTCCGGGGTCTCGTCGGTGATCAACTCGGCCGTAAGCAGCTCTTGAAGCGCCGCCACGCCCGCGTCGTCGAACGCCTTGTAGGTGAGTTCGGGGTCGGCCCCGGACACGACGGTCGTATCGATCCAGGGATAGTACGCCGCGCAATACTTCGCATCGTCCGTGGAGAGTTCACGGAAGTCGGCCACACAGTCTCGCTGCCCTGCTGCAAGAGGCAGATGGCGCGCCTCGTAGCCGCGAAACACGTCAAGGATCGCGAAGCGGCTCTGCATCTTCGCGCAGTGGCCGATCGCCGCCTGCTGGATCGACTGGCAGTCCGCCGCCGGGAGCAGAACCGCGTCGGGTATGACGACCATCGTGGGCTCTTGCTCCCTGAGCAGCGCTTCAATGCCCTTCTCGAAGTCGCCGGGGTCCAGTTTGTCTTCGTAGCTCCCCACCGAAACGATGTAGCAGGGTCCGCCACCGTTCTGGTAGAACGACCGCAGACCGTAGTACATATGATAACGGCGGCTCGCCTCATTGCGCGCCAAGTAGTAGGCCTTGCCACCCTCTTTGACGACCGGGTCCATCGGCCCGGCCGTCACCGCAAGCTCCCGGCCCTCGTCGAGTTCCTCCGGGGGCCCATCCGAGATCGTGAACTGCCCCTGGAGCTTGGGTGCTCCCCCGAAGAACAACGCGTACTCGGCCAACGAGGTGACCCTCCGAGGCTTGTAGCGGAGGGATTGCTCCTTGTTCAGATGTTTGGCCGAGTATCCGATGAACGCCGGGACGGCCGTCGCCACCTCGACCACCGAGTTCGGGAACGCGTCCTTTTCGACGATGTAAACACCGGGGGTCATCATCGTTGCCATTCTTCTTCTCCTTATCCGCGGTTCCGCGGTTAGCCGTTGACGTAGATGTCCGAAACGATGATCTCACGACCATCAATTGCCGCCGTGCCCAACCCTTTTGGCGATGCGACCGGCAGTCGCCTCACCAGAATTCTTCCACTGCCGTTTCCCCTCCCGTTGCTCCGCTCGCGCAGCTGAAAGCGGTGATCGCTCCGCTGTCGCAACACGAGCGCATCCCTCGATACAAACGTTTTCGCGACCCTGTCGCCTGGGAGTTCGGTGGTCCCTCGAGGGTCGAACTCCATGCGGTCGCCAGGGGTTGGCGTCTGATCCTGTATGAATGCCTCGCGTTGGGCCAGAGGCCCTAGGAAGTGATATCTCCAAATCGTCCTGCGCGCGTCGAAGCTCAGTCGGTAGGGCTCGGGTCCCTGCCCCTCTAGAGCTGCCGGACCAATTCGGACGATCAAGAGCGCGATCGGTGGCAAGTGTTTGTCTCGATGCGTGACGTACTTCCTCAGCAACTCGTCGCGGGGCGCGAGGGATTCCCTCTTCTCTCCGGGGGCGATCTCCGATCCGTCCAGAGGCGCGACGACATACTTCCGCTCGGCGAGTTCCAGGGCTTGGAAGTCGGCCCGGGCGACGCGGTCGACGACGTGCAGCGGGCCGGAGCCCCCTTCCGGATTCTCAGTGTCGAGAAACAGAACGAGATCGTCCTGCGGAGAGGCCTCCTCGGTGTACTGCTCGAACGCGGGATCGCGGGCGGTCACCCGGAAGACTAGTCGGAAGGGATCATCCGAGTCGGAGAACCACACGCGCAGATTATCCGCTTCATCGTTGTCGTAGTAACAATCGACCCCGTCCCGAGCGTTGCGGACGACGAGCCCAGCCCGATCCACGAGAGATCGCGATGCCGGGTCGATGGCGAAGTCGAGCGCATCGCAACGACCGCCTCCGAAGAACTCATGTCGCACGTCGACGCCGAAGAGCCTACGGTAGTCGGCCATTTCAGTCCCCGACTCCGGCGCTCTCGGGCTTCCGGATCATGGGCGTCAGCTGGCTGATATCGTCCGCGTCGAACGCCATCATGCGGACCTTGTAGAGCACCGATGGCAGATAGTGGCCACTTAGAACGCCCCACAGGTTGCTCAGGTCCTGGATGCTGAGATTCTCGATGTCCAGCACCATCCGGTCGATCCTGGCGTCCATCTCCGGCGTATTCGAGTGGTCCAGCACCGGGCTGGCCTGGAAGAAGCTCACGGCATGGGAAAGGAACTTGAGTGACTCAGCGTAGTTCCCGCCCGCGAAGTGCGCCGCGATCATGACGTAGAGATTGAGGTAGACCGGGGGGTACGTGCCCGCTCGAAATATGGCGCCCCGCGCCCCGTTAGGAGGGCGTTGAGGCGATCCGTCCTTCTCTACATTGACCAGGAAGACAACGAGGCGATTGTTGATGTGAGCGGCGATCGTGCCGTCCTGCTCGAGGATGTTGGACACAACCGCAACGTCCTCATTCGAGTCCATACCTCTCTTCAAGAACTCATTGAGGTGGCTGGCGATGTGGGTCACGGCAGAAGCGATCATGACTTCCGCCTCCCCGCTTCACGAGTGCGCCCGGCGGACGCGACAGTCCTCGCACCCGTGTTCGACATCCCGACGCACGCACCTAGCCGTTCGTCCGCTCCACCGATGTAGCCGAAGAGTGTAGATGCTGAGTGCACGTTAGCCTGCGGTTGGAAAGGCTTTTGACACCTGAAATATGGACCCAAAGCCCACGTCAGGCAGGGGGCAGGGGGAACTCCGCTTGACGCGGGACGCTGAACATAAGCCTGTCCAGCGCTGCTGCAAGTAGGCTTCGCGCGCGCCTGTGGGTAGCGAAAGCCTCATCCGGGCCACGCATCGGAAGAGGGGTAACGTCCAACGGAGTGTGCCAGCCCGTCGTCGGGTCCCAAGGGGAGCCCAGGGGCGACCCGGTGGCCAGCCCCCCGTAGGGTTGGCGGGTCGAAGCCAGGCTGCTCGAGATGCCGCCGATCGCGATCATCAGCTCCAGTATGGTGTAGCCCGAGCGGCGTACGTTCCCTGTGTTCTGTCCCATTCCCCTGACGGCCTCCCTTCCCTTGGCGGCTCTTCAAGGTCGGCCTGCGGAGTAAGACTTCCCGAAAGGATGCGGTTCACTTTGCCTATTGCCTACGTAGGGGAATGATCTTCCCGGGCGAAGTACGGCCCGTCTAACGTCAGCCGCCACACATGCGTAGGAGTCGCCATGGAAGCCGCCCTCGACCGCTTGCACTTCCGCGTACGCGCCAGCCGCCGGCTCGTGCGTTTCACCTGGCTGACGCGCGTCCTGCTCGCGCTGGCCTTCCTGCCGTCGGGGTTGACCAAGTTCCTCGGCAACCGCTTCACGATCCTCGGGCCCGAGCTGCCGATCGGCTACTTCTTCGACGCGCTCTACCAGACCGGCTTCTATTACCGCTTCATCGGCCTGGCGCAGCTGACTGCGGCGGCGCTGATCCTGGTCCCGCGCACGGCGGCGCTCGGCGCCGTGTTCTACTTTCCCATCATCCTGAACATCTGCTTTATCACCTGGTCGCTGCGCTTCCCGGGCACGACGGTGATCACGACGCTGATGCTGCTCGCCAGCGTGTACCTGCTCTGCTGGGACTACGACCGCTGGAAGGCGCTCCTACCCGGCTTCGGGAGCCGGAACCGAGGCGACGGTCTACTCTTCCCAGGCGAGTCCCAGTGACTCGAGCGTCCGCGACTGCCCCGTTCCGATGTTGTTGATGAATGTGAACCGCATCTGAACGAAGCGTGCTCCGTCGATCCCGAGCTTGCGCAACTCGGCCTGGATGCGCGGCGCACCCCATGTCGGATTCGAAAGCCACATGTGGCGGATCAGCTTTCGGACCTAGGGATCGAGTCTTGGTCGACCGCCTCCGGCTAGCGAAATTGCCACGGCTGGCTCGAGCCTCCATCGATAGGGCACACATGAAGCGACCACCGCGGTCCCCGGGAAGGGGGCATGATCGGAGCCGCTCGCGCGCTCCCAGCCAATCCACGGCTGGGGGCGCTTTGTTTTGGTTACGCAAAAGCGTAAGGAGCCACCCCATGACATCAGCAACGCTGGACACCACCACCCACTCCACGCCCGACACGTACCATGAGCTGTGCCACGCTGTGCGCCCGCTACGCATCATGCTCGAGCCGCTCGACGAGTCGTGGAAAGGCCAGCAATTTCACGCCCGATGGGGTTTTCGCTACCCACAGAGATCAGGCGTCTTTCTGAGTATTTGAAAGGATGTGCGATCAGTAAGGCTTCGGGCAGATAGGCTCATCGATCCGGGTCGCGGTTCGCCGTCCACGACGTGCGGGTTGGTCGAGCGAACCGGCGAGGCTACTCAGCCCAGGGGCGGCGTGCTCGCTGGAGGCCGCCGGATGCGCGAGGCCTTCTCGAACGCGTACGCGAGCCCGATCAGCGTCGGCTCGCTCCACGGCGGGCCAAGTAGCTCGATGCCGATTGGCACACCCAGCGGGGCTGATGCCGTCGGTGCCGAAAAGCCCCCGGGAAACGTGATCGCAGGGAAGCCGGTGCTGTTCGAGAGGACTCCGTTACGCTCGAGCTGAGGCCCCCCGATCGGCGCCACGAGACGCCGCTGGTGCGGGTACAGCAACGCATCCAGTTGGTTGTCCGCGATCACCGTCATCATTGCCTGCCTGAACTCCTCACGTCTGAGCAGCCGACTACGGTACTCGGGGTCGTTCAGTCCATCCTCCACGCGCTGGTCCGCCTCGAGTCCAGCGCGGAGTCCCGGGTAGAACTCGTCTCGCTCGATGAACTCCTCGAGGCTGTGTACGGGAGCTGCGGAGCCCAGGCTCGCCAGGTAACCGTTGAACGCGACCTTGAACTCGAAGCCGGCGACTGCGATATCGGGAATGAGGTCGGCGAAAGCTGGAGTGCGCACGCGCACGACCCTGGCGCCCGCCTCGGTCATCGTGGCAATCGCGTTCTCGACGACCGCGTTGACCTCCTCATGGATCGCGTCTTGGCCTATGGCGCCGAGCAGAAGGCCGATGCGAGCGCCGTCGAGAGCGTCGGAATCCAACGACTCGGTGTAGCTCGCAGGCACCTTGCCCACGCCGAATGCCGTAATCGGATCGGCGGGGTCGTAACCCGCCATGACATCCAGCATCCGCGCGGCGTCCTCGACAGTCCGCACAATCGGGCCTACCTCGTCCTGGGTGAAGCTGTACGGAATCACACCGTCACGGCTCACGAGGCCGCGCGTAGCTCGGATTCCGACCAGGCTCTGAGCCGAGGCAGGTGACCGAATCGACTGCCCGGTGTCGCTACCCGTCCCCAGCACCCCGAACCCGGCCGCGATCGCGGCCGCCGTCCCACCGCTCGATCCACCGGGTGTCCGGCCGAGGTCGTACGGATTCCGGGTCTGTCCACCCAGGGAGCTGACGGTCGTGCCGCCGCGGGCCAACTCCGTGAGGTTGGACTTGGCCAGAATGAGCGCTCCCGCCTCGCGCAGCCGCCTGACGACGAAGGCATCGTCCGGCGGCACGGACTGAGCGAGCGTGACCGAGCCACCCGTCGTCGGCAGATCGGCAGTGTCGTAGTTGTCCTTGACGATGACCGGAATGCAGTGGAGCGGCCGACCGTCGGTCCCCGTCTTAGCATAGAGGCGATCCAGGTCCTCGGCCGTGCCCGCCGTCCGCGGATTCACGGTCAGGATCGCGTTGAGCGCCGGCCCCTCGTCATCGTACGCCTCGATCCGGCGGAGGTAGTGCTCCACCAATTGCGCGCAGGTGAGCGAACCCGAGGCGAAGGCGGCGTGGATCGCGCGAACGGTCGCCTCTTCGAAGGAGAGTGTGCCGCGCGCTGCCGCATCCGGGGCTCCGTCACACGCGACGAGGCCGAGCGAGAGAACGACGGCAAAGGCCATAGCCACTCGACCAATCCGAGTACGGTCCGGTCTTCGCCGCGAACGGATCATTCGTTGCTCCTTGCGTCTCGCCTTCTGAGTAGTTCTATCAGGCTCGGAGGCGTTCCGCGAGCAATAAGGGGGCAAGATGGTCCACATGCGGCGGTCGAGCGTGCCAACGGCTGTAAAGTTGGCGCTGGTAGGAGTGTGGTCGGTCCCAGCCGGTGCTCGGGATTCCTCGCGACCGGATCCGCTCATCGCCCTCCACGAAGCGGGTATGCCGGTTCTCGGGTGGATAAAGTCATGAACGACGTACTCTGGAGCGCTGTGTTCGCCGCACTGATCCTGTCGCCGTGCGTTGCGCCGGCCTCCCTCGCCGCGCAATCCACGCACCAGGTACCGCTGTCGCCTACCAACATCCACTGGGGATACTACGACGCCACTATTGCACCGGTGCTTACGATCCGCTCGGGCGATCAGATCGCCTTCGAGAACCTGCTTGCCCGCGGACTGGGACGCCTCCGCCTGGCAGGCTTCGCCGAGGACCGGTTCCTACCCTCGATGCTCGCCGTGGAGACGGGGGTCACAGAGCGCGGCGGATCGCACCCCCTCACCGGCCCCATCTACGTCGATGGCGCCGAGCCCGATGATGTGCTCGAGGTGCGCTTCCTCGACATCGGCTTCCTGACGCCGTACGGCGTCAGTGGCTTCGTGCCCGGCGGGGGCGCGCTGCCCGAAGACTTCCCGTACGCCGGGCTACGCCGCTTCGAGATCGATACGACGGCGTTGACCGCGACCATGGGCATCGAGGGAGTGGTGATACCGGTGCGCCCCTTTTTCGGCTCGATCGGCGTGGCTCCCCCACTGCTGCGCGGCCGGATCAACTCGACCGCGCCCGGCTACCACGTCGGCAACCTGGACAACCGCGAACTCGTGGAAGGCACCACGCTTTTCCTCCCGGTCCACGTGGACGGTGGCCTGCTCTCCATCGGTGACGGCCACGCCTCGCAGGGCGACGGCGAGGTGAGTGGCACCGCGATCGAGACTTCGCTCCACGGGACGATCGAGGTGGTGCTGCACAAGGGTTCAGATCTCCGCTGGCCTCGCGCCGAAACGCCGACGCACTACATCTCGATGGGCCTCCATCCCGACCTGGACGAGGCGGCCCGGATGGCCACGAGAGAGATGGTCGAGTTCATCGTCGCCGAGCACGGCCTGAATCCAGGCGACGCTTATATCCTTTGCTCGGTCGCTCTCGACCTACGCGTCACGCAACTCGTCGACGGCACCAAGGGCATCCACGGGATGTTGGCGAAAGACCTGTTCCGGTAGGGTCGCTTCGCTCCGATCAGTGGGCCCGGCCCGGTTGCCGACCTAACCCGCTGCGGAATCACTGACGTGCCCCCACTCCCTATGTTAGACGTTGAGCCATCGGCGGTCCCTGGAGCTGGAGCATCCGGAGGAACCAAGACGATGGTTTGACCGCCTCCGGGGCGGGGGGTAGACCGCCCCAGGCGCTGTGTGGTCGGACGGCATTGTACAGCCGCCTCCACTACTCGACGAGGACGACAGCCTCTGGCAGTGTGTAGAAGATTTCTCCGTTCAAAAAACTCGTCCCTGAGCGTGCCGTTGAAGCTCTCGTTATAGCCGTTCTCCCACGGGCTTCCGGGCTCGATGAAGAGCGTCTGAACACAGAGCCTGGCCAACCACCGCCGCACGCGCTTGGCCGTGAACTCAGGGCCGTGCGGACGGCCCGGATGAAGATCCGCAGCACGGCGCTAGCGATGTACGGGTTGCGCATCCAGGAAGGGACGGAGCCGCTTCGGAAGGCTCAGGACTCACGACACTCAGCTCAACGTCCTCAGCCGCGGGCGGCCAGGATCAGTTCCAAGAGCGCCCCATACTGGGCCGCCGAGACGCTCGTCCCAGGGTTGGTGCCGCCGATTGGGATCGTACGGGCGTTCGTGTTCACACGATGCACCACGACCATGTCGTGCTCAGGCATGATGGTTATGTAATGCCCCCCAGCCCCGTGCGCTGCATACGCGCTGTCCCCGACATCAACGCCAGGGTAGAGGCGTCCGTCGATACCGATCCACCAGAAGAACTCGTGGCCGCCGTAGTCCCCGATCGATCGATCCGTCCGGGTCGTGCGATCGACCCACTCTCGGGGTACGACTTGTCGATCTTCCCACCGGCCCATCCGGAGGTAAAGGAGCCCGAACCGCGCCATATCCCGTGCGCTCATTCGAAACACGTACGCCGGATAGTCGGAAACGCTTCGCCCCTGCGCCCCACCCCACCCGCTCCGCGGCTCGTACAGCCCGTCGCTTGCCTGATAGTCCTCCATACCGATGGGCTCCGCGATGAGGTCTTCGAAGGCTTCGAAAACCCCCCGGCTCGTCTCCTGTTCGAAGACAGCGCCCATCGCGTTGAAGTCCCAATTGCTGTAGAACCAGAACGTCCCGGGAGCATGACTTCCCCGTTCGGGCCACCCTTCCGAGGCGGCGTGCCCGACGAGGTTCGCCGGGTGGTAGATGCCCGAGCGAGACCCCAGCAAGTCGCCGACCGTCGCCTGGCGCTCACTCTCGGTCAATCCGAGGCGGTCGTCGATCGCGAGTTCTTCAAGCGTGCTGTTCAGGCTCAGCGTCCCCTCGGCTTCGTAAATCCCGACCATCGCCGAAAGGAGGCTTTTTCTGACGGAGTGAATGTTGAACTTCGCAGTGGTCTCGCCCCACGCTGCGACTAGGTCGCCCCGGTGTATGATCATGACCGCTGCAGTGTTGATGCTGTCGGCGTAGGCCCGTGCCTGACCGAGTCCTTCGATCGACCAGCCGAGCGAAGCGGGGTCGTCGACTGGCTCCCAGGAGCTTCCGGGGTACGCATCTCCCTGCGCGCAAGCCGAGGCCGCTGGCGTAATGAGCGCAATCAGAGTGGCAAGGGTCAAAAAGCTATCAGCCTCGCTGCGTCCGGACATCTCATTACAGGTCCGCATGGGATCTCTCCTGGCATGCCGTCTATAAGGTGTGCGGTACTCAGACACACGCACTAGGCCAGGATCACATCCTCGCCGACATCACTCAGAGTGTCTCATAATACTTGGATCAACTTCATACTTGGATCAACTTCGGCGCACGTCACGCGCACCCGGAAACCACTCGAGATCCCTGCCTTTGCCGTGATGCGTGCTCAATTTTCTCCGACCGCACGGTTCTTCGATTGCTGAGAGCCCGGTCTCTCCAGTGCCACCGTCCCTACCGCCGTCCCTGCCACCGCCGAGCTCCCGACTTTGCGCCCTTGATCCCGTGGACGCCATGGCCGCAACATGCAATCCTGATCTCGACAAGGACTGCGCATATGGGTACCGCACAACGATACTACGAGGCGTGCGAAGGGAGCTGGTCCGCTCATCTCGCACTGACGATCACGGATCCTCGCCAATTGCGCGAGGCCTACGGATGGTCGATGGCGGTGTCGTGGCGCACGCTCGCCCTCCTTCCGGGGCTGCGCTTGCACACCTCGGTCGTTGTCGAGGGCCCTGCCAGCGTTCGCCACACCACCCGCATTACATGGGGACCGTTGACGATGATGCGAGGCACGGAGGACCTCATCCTCGATGGCCCGAAGCTGCAGATGGCGGGCGAGTCCCGCAGCCTTGCGGGCCAGCGCTTTGGCGTGGAGGGGCACGGCGAAGTCAACGCGACCTCCTCCGGCGCGCACTACCAACTTCGGTTCATGGGCGCCGGGTTGGAGCAGACCGCGGAACTCGAGGGCAACCGGGTGACCCTGCGACAGATGGGCCCCGGATTCCAAAGCTGCGCGGCACTCGACCGGCAGTAAACATCAACGAACTCCGGTGAGAATATCGAAAAGGCTTCCCAGGTGCGGAGTTCAAGGAATCGTGTCCCTGTGCCGCTCGCGACCCACGACGTTCTCTAAAGACATCGTGAGCCACGCAGGGACAGGGGGGACCAAGAGGATTGCCTGCGCCCCCCTACCCCCAGATCACAATGCGGCGTTTATTGCGGCCACTCGCGCGCTGTACCTTTTCGGGGAACGGCCGACCAATCATGCAAGACTCGAGGAGTTGGAGACCA
>Ga0315339_1001364_pt1 | contig 22078 bp, 19 predicted proteins | sample ASW17metaG_FD_204514 | JGI IMG/M metagenome (GOLD analysis project Ga0315339, IMG submission 204514) | Ammonia-oxidizing marine archaeal communities from Pacific Ocean, United States - ASW #17 | ecosystem: Environmental > Aquatic > Marine > Oceanic | place: USA: California | collected 2016-12-05
AGTTCGCCTTCCAGGTCATGCCGAGTTGCGCAGACACGCGCAAGCAACCGAGCTGCTGACGGATTCTTCTTTCCTGCGGCGACAGCCAGTCGCGCCTCGCGTTCCGCAAACTCCAAGGCACGCGATTCGACATCTGCCTTTTCGAGCATCTCGATGGCCAGGTCCATCCGAGGACGCACGGCACCAACTCCCGAAGACAAGGCCCGGCTCTCTGCGAAGTATTTGTTTTCAAATGTCCGTGCCAAACCAAAGGCTGCGACATCGACGCGATCGATCGGGTAAGCCACACCAACCGTTGAGCCAGTCCTCAAAGACACGTCCTGAAAGAGCAACGCCTCACCTGTCCGCAACCCCAGTCCATGTGGGTCGTCGTTGAGAAGGCGGCCGTAATGCCGACGCGTCGCCGACACCCGCTCCACCCAATCGTAGAGCTTCTCGGGATCGACGCCCTCTTCGCCATCAGCGTCGCCAGTTGCCCCGAGTGCCCTTCCGGCGCTCGTCCCGGCCGTTTCTTCGACTTCACTCAGAGCAGTCCCAGAGAAGCCGTAGCCTCCCGCACTCGCTGCAGTTCCCTCTTCTTCGGCGAGCAAGTTCAGGGAGCCCAAAGAATCGGCCGACATGCGGGCAGCACCAGCCGCCACTGCAAGCGGAGCCGGCACGACTTCGGGGCGACGCACCGAAAGGCCCGGGCGAGGCGGCCTGGGCAAATTCAATCGGTCCATCGGCAACAACTCACGCGGCGGTGCAAAAGCGCCCCGCTCTCGGTCACCGGTGGGCAAGTTCTCAAGCCCTCCGAGGCGCACGCGCGCGGGGCTGGCCAGGTCCGCAGCATCAATCGACCCCGGAGTCGGGGCCCGCGTCCGGACATAGCGATCTGACAGCTTGGCGTACGCCAGCATCGCCACGACGAGCAGCGCCACCACAAAGACAATCTTTTCGCGTGCGTCTCGCATGTCAGCGACGAATGCCTTCCGGTCGAACGGTCGCTTCTCGATCGACGCTCACATTGGAGACCGTCATGCGACAGCGCGCCGACTCTCCATCTTCGTCAAGCACTTCGAGCCTCACGTCATCGAGCGCCAACCACGAATCGCCGGACACGAGAGTGGCCAGCATGTTCCGAAGAGCGACTGGCGAGCCCATCACGTCGAAGTCGACGGACTTCTTCTTCAAGAAGCCACTTCCGCTTGACCCACGACGGCTCACCGCCGGAATGCTGATGCTCTCAACAGAATCGATGTCTGCATCGAAGCCTGCCTTCACCACGAGGTGAACGATGTTCATCGCGCGTAATGCGGTGAGCACATCTTCCAGGCCAGTTGGATTGGGCACGGGCATCCCCAGGTCCGCGGGCACGCTCTTTCCAATGAACCGAGCTGCTTGAACCAGGGCATCTTGCTCGCGACGCAAGACCTCGATGTAGCGCAGGTCAGCGCTGACCTCACTCGAGACGTCAAATTCGAGAGGGCGCTCGTACTGCAAGAGCGGGAGCAACTCCTCCAGTTCCGCCTCGAGATCGGAGGCGCGCTGAGCGGCAGCCGTCATGACGGCGCGTTCGGGGCGCTTGCCCGCTTCTCCACTCTTCATGAGGCTGCGCTTCAGTGAATTGACCGACCGTCGCAGCCCTTCATCATCCCAGAACGCACCGACCACGGTGCGCCCGACGAAGAGAACCACCAAAAGCGACAAACTGGTGAACACGATTCTGCGCAGATCTTTGTCCATCAGCCCACCTCTCCTTCGGTGGAGGCCTCTTCGCCGTCCTCCTCTGGTGTCGACCGACTCACCGAAGTGTCGACCCTGAGTTCAAAGGCGAATCCGCCTCGCACATCAGGTGCAAACTGAGGCAGCACCGCAGCAATGTCCGGGTGCGCACGCAATCTTGTCGTGATCTCAATCACTGCGTCAGCAAGGTTACGGCTCATTTCCTTGCCCCCGCCCTCCACCACCAAGAAGGGTTGTGGAGCACCACCTTTACCGAACTCTGGCTCTGCTGCGCGAACCGTGCGCACCGAGTTCACCCACAGCTCTTCTGGCAAATGTGCTTCGAGCAGGTCGAGCACAGTCAGCAATCCAGCGCCCGGCGCTGCCGCCTCTTCAATCAAGCTCAACCGCGTTCCTAGCTGTTGACCCTCGGCGACGGCACGCTCATAAGCTCGTACATCAGCCTTGTTAGATTCCACCTTGCGGGACAACGCAGCCCGATCGATCAAGACCGCGTCATAGTCTGCCTTGCTCGTCCAGGCGTAAAGCCCGAGGTAAGCCAAGACCAACACGCCCGACAGCAAAAGCCAGAGCGTCTTGTCTCGGAAAGCCGCGGCCTTTTCTCCGCGCTCCGAGAGGATCACAACGCGATAGCCATCATCAAGCAACGCCATCATGGCGAGGCCGGTTGCCACCGCGAAGTCACTCCCCCTCTCATCCAACTCAGGCGCTTCTCCTACGACGTAGCCTTCCGTCGGGTCGAAGCGCGCCACGGGCAATCCCAACGTGCGTGTTAGCGCCTGATCGAGGCCCGGAACCGAAGCACCTGAGCCACACAGCAACACACGGTCAACTTCCAGGTTCGGAGCAGAGAGTTGAGTGCGCGCCAGCGTCAGCGTCGACTGCAGCATGCCTACGATGCGCGGCAAGGAGCCCTCCAACGCACGCGCGATCTCTCCGGCCTGCCCCTCGGGCAGTCGTCCTGGCGTCGCAAAACCGCCAAGTCGCTCCTTGGCTTGCTGCGCACTTCGCGATGTCACACGCAACCCGTTGGCCACGGCCTCCGTGAAGTTGTCTCCCCCGCCCGCAAGATTGCGGGCGAAGAGCAGTTCTCCGTCATGGATCAAGGCAATGTCCGTGTGCTGCCCCCGCAGATTGACGCACAGAACGGTGCCATCACCACCATCTGTTGCCACCACCGCGTTGTGCAAGGCCACCGCGTTAGGAGTAAAGCCCGTGACCTTCAGAGGCGCTGCCTCGAACAACGCTGTTCGCTCTTCGACATGGCTGCTTCGCACAACTGCCAGAAGTGCCATCTCCTCGTCGCTAAAGGCACCGACTCCGGACAAGATATTGAAGTCTCCGCGGAGCGCGTCTCCTGACTGCTCCGCGATGTCAGCCACCTCGAACTCCATGAGTTCGCGCAGTTGCCACAAAGGCACTGGCGGCACGCTGATCATGCGCAAAATCATGTCGCGCCCGGTGACGCCCACCGCGACAGGCAGTCCTTTGAGCCCCATCGAAGAGAGCGTCTCCGCAAGCTCTTCCTGGGGAACAGAAACGGCCGTGTGAATCTCGAATGCGCCCTTCGACAGGCGCCCCTCGACGAGTCGCGCAGTCGTCCCCCCCATGTCGAGACCAAGCACCCTCTTGCTCACCGAGCTTCCTCCGACGAGGAAGTTGTCTCACCCGCCGGCGAGCTTGTTTGGTCAGCATCAGTCTGGCCCTCGGCGATCACCAGCGTCAGGTGCTCGTCGAGGTAGCGTTGCAGTTCATCGGCCAACAAGGGGTAACCACCGTCTGCCGCATAGGAATCAGCCAGCGCTTCCACGCGCTGACGACGACGCAGCACATCTTCTTCAAGCAAACGGGCGGCGCGCTGTTCGACATTGGCCGCACGCTGCAGAAAGAGAGCTTCGGCTTCGCATCCGGCGAAACGCACAACCTCCGCAAGCGCTTCTTCGTGAACTTCTCGACAGCGCTCAGCACTTCCCAGAAAAAGCGCGTCTTCGAGATTCGTATCCAGTGCATCGAGACGTTCTTGCATGACTCCTTGAATTCGGGTGCGCGCAGCCAGGCCCGACTCGAGTACGGCTTCGTCGTAGGGATAGACCGTCACGATCACTTCGATGTCAGCCAGCGCTGCGCCCAGCCGCCCCGCTTTCTCGTGCGCCTCTGCTGAATCGCGAAGTTGCGCTGCAGCAACCCGCTCTTCTTTGAACTCTGCCTGGATAGAAAGGTTGAGCGTCATCTCCTCCGAACCAGGTGCATCCGGTTCAGACCGTTCGATCGACAAAGCGACCGTCTCGTTTGCTCGGTGCGTCGCAGAAAGGTTGAAGGGGGCCCCCATCTCAAGAACGAGCCGACTGCGCGTGGGCCCCATGAGCAAGGCGTGAACACCCTCAACCCGAAAGTCGCCGGTGAAGCGCTCAAAACCCCGGGCCGAACGCACTCCCAGGGGCGCCTCGGCCAAGGCCCCGGCAACCACTGCCTGATGCTCAAGGGTGGCGCCAAGCGGTATGCCTGAAAGCTTCTCCTTGAGAACGAGCCGCAGGTCATCTCGAACGATTTCTGTGGTCAACTGAGCGCGCTCACCTCCTGCAACGGCGACTTCTCCGGTTCCTGGTAGCAACCCGGCACTGCCCGGAATCGCCACACCGTCCAAAGTCCGAAGCGATGCAGGCTCGATGCGTAGCATGAACTGCTCGCCGTGAAAAACCGTCAAGCCGCGAGGGTCTCCGACAAACACCGAATAGAGACCGTGCTCAAAGGGCGACCCTGTCGTGAGCGCGCCTGCCCCATGAGATTCGTCGGCATCAGCCGTGGCAACAAACCGCACATCAAGATCATCAATCGATCCCTCACCCACGGCATTGACACCGACGCGGAACGCTGTCGCACCAGGAGGCGTCTGCGCGTGCCCCACAAGGCGCCCCGAACCGGAAGCCAACACGGTGTCGATGGGCGGGTGGCCCTCCGCAAGAAAACGCACCATGAGCGAAATCGTGTCGGAGTTGCTCGTGCCCGAGACCTGAATCAATCCGCCCGCAGGGGAAATGCTGAACGTCTCCGCACTCACGATGCGCGCCCAGGGTTCTTCGTCGAGCAACGCCCGCGCCCCGGCGCGACCGGTCACTGCGGACGATTCTGGAAAACTGAACCCGACAGGCGCTTCATCCGGAACCAACCACGCGGCGTGCGGGCTCGTGGTCTCGGTGGACTCGAAGGACCAGGCCTCACCCAGCAAATTGCCCGCAGCGGGTGCAGGCGCAACGGCATCCTCAGAAGAACCGAAGGACTCGGAGATCGCCATCCAGGCTCCGCCTGCTCCGAGCAAGCCAAGCAGCAGCAAGCCGCCGACCCAACGCCACTTCGAACGCTGGTCTGCGCCTCGCGTCAATTCGCGAAGTTCGGCTGGAGCACCGTCTTCGTTGGAAGCGTCGAGATCAGCTGGGGAGGGCGACAAGGTCCTGGACTGTCCGAGAAAGGGGCCGCGCAGTGTAACGTCGCAGACGTACAGACCGCCCCTGGTCCGACGCCAGTCGCCGAGATTCCCGCTCTCGGTCGGATACCAGCGGGTCCAAAGCCCTCGTTCGCTCTGCCCACCCCCCGTTGCCAAGCGCAGGAGACCGAGCAGAATCCTCGGTCTCGGGCTCCCCAGAGGGCAGAACCCCCTCTGGCAATGTCTCCGGACCATCCTCCAGGTTCACCCAGGGCCACCACTGCAGGAAGCGGATCTGCCAGACTCCTTCCGCGTTTCGCTGCAGTACAAGCCGGAATCGATAGATCTGTTCGCCCTCCCCGCCCCCGCTACGCGGGATGAGCGTGAGTCCCGCCCAGCCCAGCACTTGTCCCGTCGTTGCCGTGACTCCGATGGACTCGGCGCTGAGCAGCAGCCTGACCTCCTCCATCTCGGCAAACATCGACTCATACTGGGCGAGAATGCCCTCGCGACCCTCGGTCAGCGGTCCCTCAGGTGGCAACCAGCTCGCGTCGGGGGCGTAAAGGGCTTCGAGCGCTTCCATATCCGCTTCGGACTCGGCCACCTCCAGAGCGCGCAGCAGGTGCCGAATCTGGACCTGCCCCTCGGCCCGCAGTGCCTGGCTCTGCACGCTCCAGGTCGCCGAGGGACTCGGCGGTGCCGAAGACCAGCAGCCGGCGGTGACCAGGATCACGCCGACCGAGAGACACTTTTTCAGGAAAACACCGTAAGAAGTCACAGCAGTGCAAAAGCTCCCAGGTAGACAACAACTGAGCAGAGCATGACGGTCATGGTGTACCCCAGGATGTCGCGAGCTTTGAGCCCCGTGATGCCGAGCAGGGCCAGGGCCCAGAAGGGCTGCAGCATGTTGGTCCACTCATCGCCATAGGACAAGGCCATGACGGCTCTCGGCAAGGGAAGTCCCAGTTCGTCGGTGGCTTGCACGAGAATGCTGCCTTGCACCGCCCACTGCCCCCCGCCAGACGGAACGAACAGATTCACCAGGCCGGCCGAGAAAAAGGTCGTCACATCAAAACTCCACTGGAGCGGCAGCCCCAGTGAGGCCAGCGTACGCGCCATGTCAGCCGAATTCTGCGCCAGCATGTCCACCAGCCCCGAGGCCTGCAGGATCCCCAGGATTCCGAAGTAAAACGGGAACTGCAGCAAAATGCCGCCGGCTTCAGGAACTGCTGAACAGAAAGCGCGGCCATAGCGGAGGGGAGTCCCGAACAGCAGCATGCCTGCCAGCACCAGAAGCAAGATGACAACGTCCAGACTGAGGGCACGCCACCAGGCCTCTGACTCGAGCAAGCGGCCAACCAATGCCATGACTCCCAGAGCAACCACGAGCAAGCCCAGCAACCGACTCAGGGCGCTGAAGCGTTCACCGCTCACCGAAGGCGGCGGCTCGCGGTCGGGGATCTCCTGCGGCACGCGCTCGCGACCGTCGCGACTCATGCGCATGAACAGCCACGGCACGAGCACCAGAAGTCCAAGGCTCACGCCCAGGTTCAGCGGCGAAAAGAGCGTCTCGTCCAGAGCGATGCCGGGGACAGACTCCCCATTCTTGAGGAGCCAGTCCGAGGACAACCCTTCGGTCACTTTCAGTGGCGCGCTTCCCGAGAGTCCGCCGTGCCAGACCAGCAAACCCATGTAACCCGCAGCGCCCACAAGCGGGTAGTTGATGGCACGGCCTGAAGCCTTGGCGCGCACCCCGATCTGATGCGCCAGCACGGCGCCCGCAATCAGGCCGAAGCCCCAGTTCAACAGAGAGGCCGACATGGCCACGAAAGCTGTCAGCGCCGCCGCAGACCGGGTGCTCCGCGGCATATCTGCCAATCGACCCAGGACGGCATGCACGGCGGGCGCCTGCGCCAGCGCGGCGCCCGCCACAAGGATCAAGGCCATCTGAGTTGTGAAAGTCAGCGTGCCGCTGGCCGAGAAACGATCGAACCATCCGCTCGCCAGCGCCATCGCATCGGGCTCGGGCATGACAGCCATGCCCAGAGCGAACGCCACGCCCGTGAGCAAGAGAGCTATGACAAAGGGGTCGGGGACGACGCGTTGAGCGACATCTGCGAGTCTTGCCGAGAAGCGAGCGAGCATGAGCGCAGTCTAGCGGAGGGCTCGCCCCCGATCTGCCTTCACGCTCTCACGACCTGTCGCCAGGTGGCCTCGACGGCGTTATCCCGAAGCGGGATCAAACACCTTCACAAGGGCTGAAAGATCGTGCTCGCCGACCCCCATGCGCTGGCCCTCCTGAAAAACCGCCTGCACCGCATCCTGAAGAACGAGGTTGGTTTCCAGCGTCGAAGCAACGGAAAGCACGGCCTGGTGGCCTCCCCCCCAGGACGTGATGGTCGCTTCGGTGTCCTCGGTGAGCCCCTCTCGAATGGCCTCGACAAGTCGGCTCTTTTCGGCCTGTATCATCGCTGCGCTTCTGTCGTTCAACTGCCTGAAGATCTCGAGTGGAACACCGCCGGCTCGACATATGGCAGCGCCATTCACAAGGCCAACCAGTGAAGTGACCATCCCCGCAATCAACGCCCTGCTCAGAATCGCGGGGCGATTGATGTCCTCACCGAGGCTCGTCCAGTTCGAATCGAGCACGCTCAAGAAGGGATCGCATTCATCGAGTACATCGGGTGCGCCAGACATCAAGAGCGACGACTCGTCCGTACCAAGGTTGCTGGGATAGCACATCACAGCCCCCTCGGCGACGCGACCGCCATGCGCCTCAACGACCGACGCATGCCCCTGCACATCATCGATCGTGCCTGTCGTCAACTGAATGATGCAGGTTCCATTCAGGCGACCTGTGAGGTCATGGTCCTCGATGACCTTGCGCCACGCCGAGTAGTCGGAGAGGCAGACGACGACATGCGTGCTGGCATCCAGTGCATCGCCGGGCCCATCGCAAGCGATCGCTCCACTCGAGACAAGTGCGTCGACCTTTTCGCGAGATCGGTTCCAAACGGAAACCCGGCATCCACCATCGAGAAAGGTGCGGGCAATACCAGACCCCATGGAACCGAGTCCGATCACGGAAACATTGCGAATGGATTGGTGGTGATCACTCATGAGCGACGCATCCTCAAGTTGTGAGATTCGACAGACAGAAAGACCTTATCTCAAGCCGCGTTGCCTGAATGCGCAGGGGCTACTCTTCATCGGAAAACTCACTCTGCGCCTGCCGCTCACAACGTCGCGCGAGTTGCAGGACGCCCTGAGCAGATGGCGTCAACAAGGCGCCTCCACCACCCGGACCACCCTGCACAGTGGTGACCAGGGCTGCTCCCCAGGTCTCGTTCATCGACATCACCCACAACCAAGCAGTGCGATAGGTCACTCCGATTTCACGTGCAGCGGCCGTCAGAGAACCACTGCTGTGGATCGCTTCGAGCAACGCCAGCTTGCGCGCATCCAGCGTGCCATGCGGCCCCAGGACAGAGACCTCGACACGCGCTTCGACGGCCTCGACGGGCACCAATGCCGTGGCCTTCAGCAGAGCCACCAGCCGAGTTCCCGGCTGTATCTCCATGTCCTCAACGGTGCGCGCTGTCACCAACGCCCTGAGAGAGACACCCACATCGAGGGTGACAAGCACGCCCTCGGGTCGGCGACCGACAGAGCTCACGACCCCCGGCAAGACATTGCGGGTGCTGATTTTTCCGGGGACCTCGGTGCACAACACAACATCTTCCGGCCGTACAGCGAGGGTCACGGCCTGTCCCTCCGCTGCCCCCGCCCACAATCGCGCCGCCAGAACAATCCCCCCGGCATCCAGAAGAACAAAAGAAGCTTCGCGATCGACCGAACGCACGACGGCAGCCAACCGGTTTCTACGAGCCGTCTCGTTCACGACGGCCCCAGATAACTGATCGAGGTGGCTTTCATCAGCGCAAAGACGCGCTGCCCCGGCGCGAGACTCAGTTCCGAGACCGCATCAGGTGTCAGGGTGGCGGCGACCGCTGGCCGCGCCACATGCACGAGCACTGCATCCCCTGCCTCTTCGAGCTTGGTCACCTGCGTTTCGACAACGTTACGAGCCGAGAGTCCGTGCGGCCGCTCTGTGGCCAAGAGGATGTCGTGTGCGAAACAGGCGAGGCGCACGCTGCCCGTAATGCCGCGCGGCACGGCTGTCACGAGATCGCAACCATCCACTTCGACACGCCCATCAGGCTGCACGCGTCCTGTCATGTGATTGTCGACACGCGTTTCACCTGCAGAAAGCACCGAGGTAGCCGCCCCGTTTGCCACCAACCGCCCCTCTTCAAGGCGGAGGGCATGCTCTGCGAGGCCGACGATGTCCTCGGGCACATGGCTCACAAGCACGAGAGGTGTGCCGAAGCGAGCACGCACGTGCCGTAGCACCGACAGGGCGTCCCGGCGCCTCTGCGCGTCGAGACCCGCAAAGGGTTCATCAAGCAACAACAAACGAGGCACGCTCATCAAGGCGCGCCCCAAGGCGACGCGACGCCGCTCCCCGCCACTGAGGTGACGCGGCCGACGGTCAAGCAGAGGCTCGAGATGGAGAGCATCGATCACATCGGCTTCTTTGACGCCCCCTTCTCCGTGAAGCGTGTGCGCCCACGGGCTGTAGTGAAGGTTCTGCATGACGGTCAGGTGCGGAAACAGCAGGGCATCTTGCGTCACATGGCCCATGCGTCGGCGGTGAAGAGGTGTCCCCGCCTGCTCGACTCCGTCAAGGCGCAAGTGCCCCTGGTGTTTCTCGACACCGGCGAGCAACCCCAGGGCGGTGGACTTGCCCGAACCACTGGGGCCCACCAGGGCCAGTGCATCCACATCTCCAGACCACGACACATCCAGGCAGAATCCCTGCGGGCGCGTCAGCGACAAGGCGAGGTCAAACTTCATGGCTGCCTCACCGGTCCAGTTCCAGTCGCGTGCGGTGGCGCTTGTCGAGTGCGCGAAACCCGACAACCGCGAGCACTCCCAGGAAGATGGACACGCCGCACAGCGCAAACACTTCTTGCTCTGCACCGGGAACATCCATCAAAGCCATCACCGCGAGGGGGATGGTGCCCGTCTCTCCTGGAACGTGGCCGGCCAGCACGATCGTGGCACCGAACTCTCCAAGCGCACGCGCAAAGGCCAACAGCGCCCCTGCAGCGACTCCTGGCCATGCCAGCGGAAGAGTGACCCGCCACCAGGTTTCCCAGCCTCCGCGCCCGAGCGACCGAGAAACGGTCTCCAGCGCAGGATCTACCGAGCGATAGGCATAACTCACCAGCATGAAGAGCAGCGGAAACCCCACCACCGACGCCGCCACCACCGCCCCGGCCAGATGAAACGCCACCGGGAGGCCAATCGACTCGAGTTGACGTCCCAGCATGCCCCGTGGAGAAAAGAACTCCAGCAGCAGGTAGCCGGTCACCACGGGTGGCAACACGAGCGGCAGCAAGACCAGGACGTACACCACACCACGCCCCGGCCAGCGTGTGCGTTCCAGCACCCAACCCAGGAACAGAGCAGGTGGCAAGGCCAGCAACGTGGCCAGGAGACCCACAAGAATCGACAAGCTCACCGCACTCATGGGTTGCCTTCACCTTGGGTGAGGAAACCGCGAGCCTTTGCCAGGTCCAGAGCCCAGCGTTGATCGAGTGCATCAAACAGATCGCGAGCCGCGGGTCTCAAGAGCGCCGCTTCGTAATGAATGGGCGGATGACTCTCGATCGGCAAGACGGCAAGCACACCGACCCCATCGTCCAGCTGAGCATCGGTGACATAAACGATGCCTGCGGGCGCCGCCCCCTGTGACACCTTGGACAGGACGTCACGTGCATGTGCACCGCGCATGACGCGCGACGGAAGAGCAACGCCCATCGAAGCAAGTGCGGCCTCTGCAGCTTGGCCGACGGGCACCCCCGGCTCCGCCAGCGCAAGACTCTGCAAACCTTGAAGATGACGAGGGATCTCCCCGCGCATGATGTCCTGCTCACCAGCCGCCACGAGTGCCAACCGATTCCCCAGCCACGCCTTCCGTGTGATCACGTCGAGCGAATCGACCCAATCGGCACTCGCGCTCAGGAAGAGGTCGGTTTCACTGCCCGCGCGAATCTGTCGTGCGAGGGTCGACGAAGCCGCCAGCCGGACCCGGACAGGCACACCGCTGCGCGCCTCCCACCCAGACGCCACTTCCTGGGCCAACTCGGCGAGGCTGGCCGCTGCTGCCAGTTCGAGAGCGGGAGGCTGTGACAAGGTCCCCACCCGGGCCTCGGCTGCACGCTCCCCGGGCCCGCAGGCCAGGCAAACCAGCGCCAGCAGCAGATTCATCAGGAGAGCAAAGCCTCGGTCAAGCGACATGTACCCAGGTATACAGCGGATCCTCCCCGCAAGAAAAGGTACCTGCCTTGAATCCCCAGAACTCTGGTCGTGGCCGGAGGGGCAGCCCTCGGGTAGGATCCGGCGCTTCGTTCCTTGGGATTCCGATCGTATGCGCGAGTTTGAAGGCCAACTCGATGGCCAGGGGCTTCACATCAGCCTCGTCGTCAGCCGCTTCCACGAAGCCATCACGACTTCGTTGTTGAAGGGTGCCCTGAGCGAACTCGCTGACCGAGGCGTCTCCGAGAAGAACATCCAAGTGGCCTATGTGCCGGGTGCCCTGGAACTCCCGATCGCAGCCCAGTGGATGGCACAAAAGGAATCCTGCGACGCGGTGATCGTCCTGGGTTGTGTGATACGAGGCGAAACGGACCACTACGATTTTGTCTGCGCGGAAGCCACGCGCGGATGCGGACGCGTGGCCGCAGCTCATGACACTCCGGTGATGTTCGGCGTGCTCACCTGCGACACGTCTGCGCAAGCAGCTGCCCGCTCCGGGCCAAACGAAGACAACAAAGGCAAACACTGCGCCGAGTCTGCCATTCGCATGGCGCTCCTCCGCCGCGCTCTGAACGAGACCGAGAGCGGACAGTGATCGGAAACCGCACACGTGCCCGAGAGATTGCTCTGCAAGCTCTCTTCTGTGGCGATCTCGTCGAAGGTCTTCCCGCCGAGACGGCCAAGGAAGTTATCGGGCACGCCGAGGCAAATCACGAGGTCAAAGCCTTTGCCGAAGAGCTGTCTCTTGGTGTTCTGGCTCAGATCGGTGAAATCGATCGGCGGATCACTTCGGCCGCCGACAACTGGGACATCAAGCGACTGGCCGTGGTCGACCGCAATGTGCTGAGACTTGCTGTCTTTGAAATGATCGGTCGCGAGGACATCCCCGCCCGCGTCTCCATCAATGAAGCCATCGAGCTCAGCAAGCGTTTTTCGACAGCGCAGTCTGGCGGGTTCGTCAACGGCATTCTCGATCGTGTTCGACGAGACCTCGGTATTCCCGAGGAAGCGCATGACGACCTGCTTGCCGAGCCGCTTCCCGAAAGCGAGCAGCCCCCCACAAGCTTTGCACCGCAAGGCGAACCCGGCACGAATCTCGTCGAGACGGACGACATCCCGGGCGACAGCGAGGCGAGCTGATGGTCTTCGGCAAGTTGATCCGCGGCCTTGCCAAAACGCGTGACAGCCTCGTCGGAGGCCTCCGCCGGCTCGTGGGACGTGGCCCCCTCGACGCCGACACACTCGACCAGATGGAAGAACTCCTCTACACATCCGACCTTGGACCCGCTGCTGGCCAGTTGATGGACTCCATCCGCGAGGCCAATCGCAAGGGCATCCTCAAAGAGGGTGAGCAAGTCGAGCCCTTCGTGCGCGAGACCCTGCTCGAGATCATGGGCGAGGCGAGCCTGCCGCTGGTCATCGGTGAGAAGCCGCACGTGATCCTCGTCTGCGGTGTGAATGGTTCCGGCAAAACGACCTCCATCGCCAAGCTCTCCAAGCTCCTTCTTGCCGAAGGGCACAGCGTCATGCTCGCCGCGTGCGACACCTTTCGCGCCGCCGCGGTGGAACAGCTCACGATCTGGGCCGACCGGTTGGACATACGCATCGTCAAACGCAACACCGGTGCAGACCCTTCCGGATTGGCATTTGATGCCGCGGATGCAGCCGCCAAGGAAGGCATCGACGTCCTCATCGTCGACACGGCGGGCCGCCTTCACACGCAAAAGAACCTCATGGCGGAACTCGAAAAGATCTGCCGAGTGCTCGGACGCCGGATTGAAGGCGCTCCACATGAAATTTTGCTCATTCTGGACGGCACGACGGGTCAAAACGCCATCACGCAAGCGCGCGAATTTCGCGAGTCAGTGAATGTCACGAGCTTGATGGTGAGCAAACTGGATGGCACCGCCCGCGGCGGTGCCATCGTCTCCATCCGAGAACAACTTGGCCTCCCCGTGACCTATATTGGCGTGGGTGAAGCTGCTGATGACATCGAACGATTCGACCCCGACTCGTTCGTAGACGCGCTCTTCACCGCCGAGTGAGTTCGCGTGACGCCGGAGTGATCAAACATGGCGAATCATTCAGATGCCGTTGAAGGCAACGCAGACTCTCCTCAGCGCCCTCATGCCTGGGCGTTGATCCTGCTGCTCGGCTTCGCTGCGGCCTTGGCCATGCCCGACCTCTTCGACGCTGGAATCGTCAAACGCGCGGCAACGGCCCTGCTCGCGGCCCTTGTGATCCTCCCGCTGCTCGCGGTCTCCGGACACGAGGCTGTGCGTGATTGGTTCACCAGCACCGGAGCACGGCTTCTGATCCTCGTCACGGGGCTGTCTCTGGTGGCAGCCTTCATGCACCTGGATGAGGCCGCCGTGACAGATCGCCTGCTGACGTTTGGATTGCTGAATGTGGCTGCCATGCTCGGCGTCCTGGCATCCCAGCGAGACCCGGAAGCACTGGGGCGCGCCCTTCGCTGGGCTGCACTGATACCAGCCCTGGTGGCGTGGACTCAAGCTCTGGGTTGGGAGCAAACGCTCACACCAGGCCCGCATGAAATCGTCGCTCTGTCGGGCAACTCCACACGAGCTGGAGCACTCTTGGCCCTCGGTGCCCTGGCGTGGATCGTGCACCTGGCCTGCGCCAAGCGTCACGGAAAAACTCTGGTCCCCGCGCGTTTGACACTCAGCATTCCGCCCATGATCGCACTGGCTCTGGTGTCCGGCGCACTCATCTTGACTCGAGCTCGCGGAGCTCGAATGGCAGCCGCGGGAGCCCTCGCAGCCCTGTTGATCGGTGCACTCATCGCGGCTGCACGCGCCTCCCGCACCGCGAACGCACGCCCTGTGTTAAGGCCAGCCTTGCTCGGACTTGTGGCGGGCATCGCGCTTGCCGCCTCGGTCGGCGGCAGTGACGCCCTCATGGCACACAAGCTCGTGGACGATGGGACCATTCTGGATGGTGGCGATCTGACCACGAATGTTCGACTTGCTCTTGCCGACTCGTCCACAGACATGCTCGCCGCCCATCCATGGACAGGCGTCGGGCTGGGACGTTTCCGCGCGGAATTTCCACCGTTCCGCGACGCCTTCGAAGCCTCGCTTCCGGGTCTTGAGGGCGCGAGTACCGAAGCTCGGCATCCTCACAACGAGTTCCTGCTCGTGGCGACCGAGGGCGGCGTGGTTGCGGCCCTCTTCCTGCTGCTCTTCCTGGTCTTGACCCTTCGGCGGGCTGGACGGCTCGCGAGAGAGTTCGAAGCCCCGGGAGTCGTTGCCTTTCTGGTCTTGATTGCGGGCACCGTACTGGCCCTCGTTCAGGACGCCTGGACCGATCCTGCAACAGCTCTCCCCCTCTTTGCCGCAGTCGGCTTTGTCTGGGCCCCTCGTGAGGGTGAAAGGCGACTCGGGGGGACGCAACCTCCAGGAGAAAACCTTGGCGCCCGAGCGGTCACCGTGGCGACCCTCTTTCTGGCTCTCGGGCTCGGGCTCCTGGCCTGGCCGCGTCTCGATGCGCACCTCTCGCTACGCAGTTTTTACCTGCGCGCGCAGGAAGCGGGCGGTGTCGATGCCACCAGCTTCGCCGTTCTTCAGCACGCCGCCGAAGTCGCGCCGGGTGACATCGACATCCAGCGCATGGTGCTCTTCTATGGAGAGCAGTACGCCCCACACGCACCCGACACCGAGAGCACCGTGGCTGCCATCAAGGCCACCGAGCGTGCGCGCGAGCGCCTTGCGCAACTCGCCCCTCACGCGAACTGACGAGCCTCAGCAGTACCCCAGCAAGCGGCCGCCCTGGTAGACGCAAAACGAAGCGATCCATGCCAAGCCTGTCATGTAACTGAAGAGAAACACCGGCCATCGATAGCTGCGGGTTTCACGCTTCACGACGGCGAGCGTGCTCATGCACTGAGCCGCCAAGGCGAAGAAGACCATCAATGAAAGGCCCACGAGGGGTGTGTAGACCCGCCGACCGTCGGGCCAGACCTCGGCCTGCAGATGCTCACGCAACGGCACCGTTTCCTCATCGACGCCATCACCCATTCCATAGACGACACCCATGGTGCTGATGAAGACCTCACGAGCGGCAAAGGCGCCGATGAGCCCCACGCCGATCTTCCAGTCGAAGCCCAGCGGAGCGATGACAGGCTCCAACGTACGCCCCAGGCGGCCACCCCACGAGGCCCGCAGGCGCTCCGCATCTTCAAGCCCGCCCAGCACGGAGAGCTGATCGATGATGGCATCCTCCGGAACACCTTCTGCGACGCCCGTCACCTCGATCGTGACCGCTTCCTGTGCGTAGTCTCGAGAGAGTGCGAGATCGCGCGGGAAGGTCAACAAAACCCACAGCACGATCGTGCATGTGAGAATCACGGTGCCAGCTTCGGTCACGAACAACCGGCTGCGCTCCCACATCTGGCGGATCACAGAAAACGGACTCGGCCAGCGATACGGTGGCAACTCCAGAAGCAGTGGCGACGACTCGCCGCGGAAGAGGGTGCGCCCCAGCACCGCAGCTGCGACCAGAGCCAGCACTGTGCTGAAGAGGTACATCGCCACCATGAGCAGCGCTTGCAGGGAGAAGAAGCCGAAGACCTTGCCGCCTGCTTGGTCCGGTGCGGGATAAAGCGCCGCGATGATCAACGTGTACACGGGCAAGCGCGCCGAACAGGTCATGATGGGAACAACCATCATGGTCAACATGCGATCACGCCGGCGCTCCATGGTCCGCGTCGCCATGATCGCGGGAATGGCACAGGCGAAGCCGGAAAGCATGGGCACGAAAGCGCGGCCGGTGAGGCCGATGGCCTTCATGATGCGATCCATGAGGAACGCAGCTCGCGCCATGTAGCCGCTGTCTTCCATCAGACTGATGAAGAGAAACAGCATGAGAATCTGTGGCAGGAAGACGATCACTGCCCCCACGCCCGCCACAAGCCCGTCGGTTACGAAATCTCGCAGCAAGCCTTCGGGAAGAACGGCTCCGAGCGACTCACCGAAAACAGACATCACGTTGCTGACGATGTCGATCAGCGGAGCGCTCCAGGTGAACAGCGCCTCGAAAACCATCCCCATCACCAGAAGAAACACCGGGAAGCCGACAATCGGACTGATGAGCACGCGATCGAAAGCGTCGGTGAAACGCCGCAGCGCACCGGGAAGCTCGCCCATCACACGCGCGCAGACACCGTCGATCCACTGATAGCGTGCAGAGACAACCTGAAGGTCGAGGTCTTCGCCGGCTTCTTCGACGAGGCGCCGTTGGCGAAGAACCGTCTCCCGCAAAGCTTCCGGCACCTCCCAGAGCTCATCTTCCTCATCAAGAGAGAGCAGGGCCCACGTGGCAAGGGCCGCACGCCGCTCGCCGTCGCCTCGACTCCAACCCTCAGGGATTTCGGGCATGACAGCGTCGACCGCAGACCCCACCGTGCCGTTGAGGCGCTGCACCACACCGTGGCTGACGCCGTCAGCCGCGAGTACGTTCGAAACGGCCTCCTTGAGGTCGGCGATGCCGTCCCCACGTATCGCAGAGACCCGCACAACAGCAACACCGAGTTCCTCGGAAAGTTTGTCGGTGTCGACGGCGACACCTTCTCGCTCGAGAACATCACACATGTTCAATGCGACAACGACTTTCAGTCGCAGTTCAAGAACTTGCAGTGCCAGATAAAGATTGCGCGCCAGTTGAGTGCCATCAACCACCACAATCACGGCATCAGGGTCTTGGAACCGATTCAGACCTGCGATGGCTGAGATGGCAATCTGCTCTTCCGCCGTGCGCGCGGAGAGGCTGTAAGTACCCGGGATATCCAGCAACACCGCATCCCGCCCATCGGGAAGATGCAGGGCTGCCTCTCGCCGTTCGACGGTGATACCGGGGTAGTTACCGACCTTCGCATGCACACCCGTCAGCGAGTTGAACAGCGTGGTCTTCCCGCAGTTGGGATTCCCGGCGATCGCAACGACAGAGCGGCTCACGAGGTCTCCTCGGTCACCAGTTCCAGCACCGTGGCCTCGGAGATCCTCAGAGACACGCGACTTTCGCGCAACTCGACCTCCAGCACGTTCCCCACGTCGAGACGGCGAATGAGCTTCAGATGCGTCCCTGGAACAAAGCCGAGCTCCAGCAGGCGCCGCCGGTAGGCACGCGATCCGCCCACACGGTTCAGAACGCCGGAGGCCCCGGGAGAAAGGTCTGACAAGAGAAGATGAGACACGATCTCAGAAAAGTAGCACAGAGAGGAGGGCTGAACCTAGCCCCACTGGCTCTTCACCTAGCCCTTCATGGCCACCGACTGCTCGCCTTTTTCCAGACACTTCGCGCAGGTGCCGAAGACATTCAGCCGGTGTGAGTTGGCCTTGAATCCGTGTTTTTTCACAACCTTTGCCTGGAGTTCTTCGAGTTCCTCGTCATGGAACTCAAAGATCTGCCGGCAGCCCAAGCACACCATGTGATCGTGATGCTCGTGGCCCATCACGTGCTCGTAGAGTTGCCCCTGGCCACCACCGATGTCGAGCGATTGAATGAAACCACCATCGGTCAAAAGCGAGAGCGTCCGATAGACAGTCGCGCGGCTGATCTTGAGCGCTGACCAGCCTTCATCGTCCATCAACTCGTCGTACAGATCATCTGCCGAGATGTGATCGTGTGTGGCGTAGATCGCCTTCAGGATTGCCTCTCGCTGTTTCGTCAGGCGCAATCCGCGTGTGCGCAGGAACTGCTCGAAGAGTTTCTCGATGCCTTTCAACCTGCACCCGCCATTGAGGTTTCGTCCGTCAGTTCGCGCCAACCGATATCGGAACGGCAGCGCATGCCTTCGAAGTGAATCCGGCTGACGGCCTCGTACGCTTTGTCGCGTGCGGCCTGCAGCGAATCTCCCAGGCCGGTCACGCACAAGACGCGCCCGCCGTTGGTGACCAGCTGATCATTTTCGAGTTTGGTGCCTGCGTGGTAGACGAACACATCATCCAGTTCGGCTGCGGCGTCCGTCCCCGAGATCGGCAAGCCCTTGGTCACCGGCCCGGGATACCCCCCATCGGCGATCACCACCCCGCAGGCGTGCTGTGAATTCCATTCCACGGCCCCAAACTCATCCAGCGTTCCCGTCGCGGCTGCGAGGAACAGCGCCAGGGCATCGCTCTTGAGACGAGGAAGAAGCACCTCCATCTCTGGGTCACCCCCACGCACGTTGAACTCGAGCACGTAGGGCCCATCGGCCGTCAACATCAAGCCCGCATACAGAATGCCGCGGTAGGGCGTACCAGCACCCGCCAGCGCATGAACAGTCGGAAGCAACACACGCTCTTCAATCTGCTCATAAATACGGTTCGTCAGAAGTCGAGTCGGACTGAACGCACCCATACCGCCGGTGTTCGGTCCCTTGTCACCATCGAAGGCCGCCTTGTGATCACGTGAGGGTTCCAGCACAGCAACCGTCTCACCGTCCACCAGGGCAATCATCGACAGCTCTTCACCCACCAGGAAGTCTTCGATGACGATGCGATCTCCAGCATCACCAAAATGTTTGTTCAACATCATGTCGCGCACGGCTGCAATGGCCATGGTGCTGTCGTGCACGATCACAACCCCCTTGCCAGCTGCGAGCCCGTCAGCCTTGATGACAGACGGCCAGCGATCGTGCCCCTCGCAATAGCTCAGCGCCTCGGCTGCCGAGTTGAAGGTTTTGTAGGCAGCGGTCGGAATCCGAGCGCGACGACACAGGTCTTTGCAGAAAGCTTTGCTGCCCTCGAGTTGCGCAGCAGCTTTGCTCGGCCCCAGGGTTGGAATCCCCACAGCCTCAAGAGCGTCGACCAGCCCCGCCACCAGCGGGCCCTCAGGGCCCACGACCACCAGCCCAACCTCCTGAGCCTGGGCCAAACCGATCAGCCCCTCAACATCCGTGACAGGCACGGGGACGCATTCGGCCAGACCGGCCATGCCCCCATTTCCCGGCGCCGCATAGATGCGCCCAACCCCTGAACTCCGGGACAGGACGTCCACAAAGGCGTGTTCACGACCACCTGACCCCACCACCAGAACGTTCACAAAATTCTCCGGCACACGCAGCGCACTCTCTCAGACTCAACTTGGCGAGCCCGCGGCCAGCGGCGGACGAACGACGAACGCTCCGACCAGGGGCTGATTGTACGGTACAACACCCTTGCTCATGAACTCGTCCAGCCTTGCCCAGCGCGGCGCCTTCTTCTGCTTGCTCGGACTCGCCTTTGTGATGCCGCTCATCCCGGTGTCACCTGAGATGCCGATGAACAAGCACCTGCTCTTCGCCGCCTTGGCGGGCTGCGGAGGGCTCTTCCTGTGGATCGGGGCCATGCGGCGCGAATCGGCCCCTGCGCTGGGAACGCCCACGGACACGGCCTTTGGCGCCTTCCTGCTCTGCACCCTGCCATCGGCCCTCTTTGCGCTCAATCCAGGCATGGCTCAACTCGAGCTGGGCAATCTCACCTGCTTCGGGCTCACCTATCTCCTGGCCATCAAAACGCTGCGCACGCGCCGCCAAGTGCTCGCGGTCTATGGCGTGGTCCTGCTCGGAGGAGTGATCATCAGCGGACTGGGCCTGCAGGCTTACGGACGCTTCCTCGACTCCAACGCCAGCGAGTTCGCGCGGTCGGGATATCTGTCGACCGACCTCTTCCCCCACAGCTATCTGGCCGCCCAGTATCTCGTCATGGTGTTTGTGGGTGGCGTGGTGCTCCTCCTCGAGCGTGGCCTGAGTCTCCCCTGGCGACTTTCCATTGCCGTCGCCCTCACCCCCATGGGTGCTTACCTGCTGGCCATCGGATCGAGAGGCGCCTACATCGCTGTCGGCACAGCTCTGTTAATAAGCGCGATCCTCAGAGTCCGAGCCGGGGGCGGGTCCAGCCGGATCAGTCGGGCTCTGCACGTGGCCTTGCGCATGACAGCAGTTGCCGGCGTGGCCGCTTTGCTTTACGTGCTGGCCACGGTGAGTGGATTGCTTCCCGAAGATGCTCTCGACAACGCTGTGGAAAGAGTCAGTCTGCTTGTCGAGAGCAAGTACGAAGAAAACAACTTTGAGCGCCTGGACATCTGGAAGGCCACGGTTGCCATGGTTTCAGACCATGCCTTGACCGGTGTCGGCCTGGGTTGTTTTGCGACGGGAATCCTTCCGTATCAGACCGCAACCCGCTTGGTGCCTCATGCCCACAATCAGTTCCTTCAGGTGCTGGGTCAATCGGGCCTGATCGGCTTCATTGGTCTTCTTTTCCTGCTTCGCCACGCATGGCACGCCATCCGCAAAGGAGCCGCCCACCTCGCCGGCGACGACACGCGACGCGGACCTTTCCATGCTTCCGTTGCCGCTCTCCTCGCGGCGCTTGTGTACTGCTTTTTGGAAACCCCACTGCACTGGATCGAGGCGGGAAGTCTGATCGTCATCTTGCTCGCCATCATGAGCCGTGCAGGCTGCGTCAGTCGTGACGCCGTGACTTCACGCCCACTCGCATTCGGATCACTCGTTGTGTTCGGCCTCTTGCTCGGCATCGCGACCCCGGCCTGGCAAAACTTTCACGAGTTCTCCATGTCAAGACTGCATGCGGCTCGCCTCGCGCAAAGCGCTCGCACCGCGGAAGCCGAAGGCAACACCGAGTTGGCTCAAAGCCAATGGCAGCGTACGGACGAGTTGCTGAGGAAGGCTGACTCGCAATTCCCCGCCTCCATCGAAGCCACGATGCAAGGCACCGAACTCGCCTGGGCGCGCGGAGATCTGCGCACAGCGGCGGACTGGCAGTGGCTTGGCAATGCTCGTTTTCCCGGGGCACCCTTCCAGCTCTACAACCTGGGCAGCCTGCTCATGCAGCTGAATCGCACCGACCATGCGATCCCCTTCCTGCTCGAAGTGGCTCAACGCCCCCAAGGCGACAGTTCCTATGCGGCCACCGTCACCCTGGCCCGAGCCTATGCCCAGAACCAGCAATTCGAAGAGGCATGGTTTCTGCAGCGCGACCTGGTCAGAGACTGGCGACTCATCGAAGAGCATCCCGAGTTGCTGCTGGATGCCGTCTCCAGCCTGCTGATGCTGGGCAGGCACCCGGAAACGACCCACCTGTTGCTGGAGTCCTATCTCGACAAATCGGAGGACGGTGAAGAGAACGAGCGTTATCGGCACTTGCGCTCCCGTCTTGAGCAGCAGCGTGAGCACTGGAATCGCGCTCTGTGGCGTGGACCGATGTGGACAGGCTGGCTTGAACGCCCTCTGCCCCCGCCGCGCCCTCCGGCCAACGAAAGCAACTGAGACTTCCCGTTGCGTCAGCGCCTGCGGGAGGGTTCCATGAGAGGCGCGTGTTCCCGTAGCTCAGTTGGATAGAGCACCGGATTTCTAATCCGGCGGTCCCAGGTTCGAATCCTGGCGGGAACGCCACTGCACTCCACATGGGTGCCGAGAGGCCCGTGGCGAGCCCCCCCACAGCCTGAAACATCTGCGCTACGATGGGCCCGAAGCTCTCGGAAGGGGGCTATGTTCCGTCCCTCCACGGACTCCATTACCCGGAATGACTCACCCATGACGTACTCCCTGCA
>Ga0315339_1001365_pt1 | contig 22071 bp, 23 predicted proteins | sample ASW17metaG_FD_204514 | JGI IMG/M metagenome (GOLD analysis project Ga0315339, IMG submission 204514) | Ammonia-oxidizing marine archaeal communities from Pacific Ocean, United States - ASW #17 | ecosystem: Environmental > Aquatic > Marine > Oceanic | place: USA: California | collected 2016-12-05
GGTGCTGTTGGACGCTCCATATAAGATGGGTGGCTCGGACAGCCTAATGGAGAAAATAGCTTCTCAGGCAGGGCTGGTTGTTGATGGCGGCGTGGTGATTGCGGGGCATTCCAAGCGCGATGATCTCCAGGAAAGATACGGACACCTGCGGTTAACTTCACATCGCCAATATGGAGATAACGTGGTCGATTTTTTTGTATACGAGCAAGATTTGGATAACTCTCAGCCGCAAACTGAAACGCCAGATGACTTGGCGGAAGGACTGAAGAAAGACGAAGACGAGGACCCGTCATGGTAACCGCGCTATATCCGGGCAGCTTTGATCCGGTAACCGTGGGCCATGTGGACATAGTGTCTCGGGCCGCCAAGCAATTCGAGACATTAGTGGTGGCGGTCTATGACACTCCTTCTAAAAACCTCCTTTTCAGCACCGATGAGAGGGAGAAGCTTATGGAGGATGCCTGCCGTCACATCCCAAACGTGGAGGTCATCAGGTTTTCCGGGCTGGTGGTCAGATGCGCTAAGGATATAGGCGCGGCAGTGATCGTCCGGGGGCTTAGAAGCGGCTCGGACTTTGAATACGAATTTGATATGGCATTCATGAATCGCAGGCTGGAGCCTGAAGTAGACCTGGTCTGCTTCATGACCTCGCAGGATTATATGTTCGTTAGTTCCAGTTTGCTCAAGGAGGTAGCCAAGCTCGGTGGGGACATCACAGAGATGGTCCCGCCCTACGTAGCACAGGCGGTCTATTCTAAATTTGAGTCACCGGTCGAAGATGTGTAGTGGCCGGGTAGGGGTGCAATCATCGATATCATAAATATTATTGACCGGTTGGAAACTCTGGTCGAAACAAGCAAATCAGTCCCAGTTAGCGGAAACATCCTGGTCGACAGGAAAAAGGTCATGGAACTGGTGGACCAACTACGTCTAACCATTCCAGAGGAGATCCGGTCGGCTGAGGACGTACTGTCTCAGAAGGACCAGATCCTGAATACAGCTGCCAACGACGCCAGACGTACCAAGTCCATGGCTGAGGACGAGCTCCGGAACCGATTGAACTCTAGTGAGCTGGTCACCCAAGCGGAGGAACGGGCCGCCGAGACCGTGCGAGACGCTGAAGAGCGGATCACCCGGATGCTTCAGCAGTCAGAGGCAGAAGCCATGTCCCGAAAGACCGAAGCCGACACCTATGCTCTGCGCAGTTTGCGGGCCATGGAGGTCGAACTGGGCAAACTCACTGGATCGGTCCGGAAGGGGATAGAAGTCCTGGCTGAATCGACGGCACAGAACATGAATGGCCATCGTTATGCCGAGGAAAAAGAAGCTGCAGCCGGCCTGCTCCGCTAGTTTCTTTCCGGTAATTCCTTTCAGCAATTTAAAAGCGCGTCGTAGTTAGCACCCCTCAATGAAGGACGTTAACTACGACGCGCTTTTTTTCGTCATTCCCGAGAAGGCAGGAATCCAGGCACGCCAGATCTGGCGGGCTGCTAGATGACCTCCGCAGATCCGTTGCCCTCACCCTAAGCCTCCCCCGTTGCGGTGGGAGAGAGGATTTTTGTCGCCATTCCCGCGAAGGCGGAAATTCAGGCATATCCAAATCTGGCGGGTATCAGATGGCTAGTTGAAAACCAGGACCCTCACTCTAGCACTCTCCCATGCGTGGGAGAGTGGATTACCTCTGTGATACCGGCCGGCTGGAACCACCGCTCGTCCTGAGCTCCGACCGAAGTCGAGAGTCTCGATGGAATCAGACCTGTCGAAGGGCCTGCTCTGATCAGACCTATTATTTGCCGTTGGAGACCAGCCCTTGGTAGTAGCCGCGCATAGAATCGTTTAGTTCGCCCAGTCTCCTGGCGATCAGGTAGTTGACCGTGCCCTCCAGGAACGCGCCGATCGCGTCCTCTTCACCCGCCACGGTGCTCGTCAAAATCTCCAGGCCCTCATCGATGGTCTTTACGGCGTAGATATGGAACTTCCCGTCCTTGACGGCCTTAACCACGTCGTCGCGGAGCATCAGGTTCTTGACGTTCTGGTGAGGTATCATCACCCCCTGAGTCCCGGTGAGACCGTCTATGGACCGGCAGACGTCAAACATTCCTTCAACCTTTTGATTGACCCCTCCGATAGGTTGAATCTCGCCTTTTTGGTTCACCGACCCGGTTACGGCAATGTCTTGGCGCAAGGGCAGTCCGGACAGGCTGGAGCATATCGCGTAAATCTCCGTGGAAGATGCGCTGTCTCCGTCCACACCGTCGTATGACTGCTCAAAGCAGATGCTGGCGGAGAGGGTAAGAGGGCGGTTCTTGCCGAATTTTGCGCCCAGAAAACCGCTTAGTATCAAGATTCCTTTGTTATGGGAGCGGCCGCTCATGTCGGCTTCCCTTTCTATGTTTATGAAACCTTCCCGGCCAGCAAAGGTCTCGGCTGTGATCCTGGACGGTCGGCCAAAGCTGAAGTCACCCAGGTCGTAGACGGCCAGACCGTTTATCTGCCCAACCTTCTCGCCGGTGACGTCCAGCAGCAAAGACCCGTCGGAGATCATCTCCCTGATGCGTTCTTCCACCAGGTTCAGCCGGTAGATCTTCTGGTTGATGGCCTGTTGAACGTGTTGGTCCTGGACCAGTGCACCGTCGTCTTTGCGGGCCCAGTAATCGGCCTCTATCAAAAGGTCCTTGATCTGACCAAACCTGGTCGAGAGCTTGGTCTGGTCAGACACCTGCCGGGCGCCGAATTCCACGACCCGGGCCGCCCCGCCGGTCTCGAATGCCAGCAGGTTCTCTTCCTCGCAGGTGCGGCAGATGAAGGCACAGTAGGCCATCATGTTCTCTTCGTTCAGGTCCACTCGGTGGTCGAACTCTGCCTTGACCTTGAACAGATCCCAGAAGTCTTCGTTGTCCGATGAAGTCAAAAGGCGGTAGATGCTTTCATCCCCGGTGACGATCACCTTGAGATCGAGAGGCACCGATTCGGGCCGCAGTCCTTGAGGTATGAAAACCCCGGTCTGCTCAGCAGGGTCTTCCAGGCGAGCCTCCTGATTGCGGATAGCACGTTTCAACCCTTCCCAGGCGCCGGGGGCCATCAGAACGTCCCTGGCATTCAGAACCAGATAACCGCCGTTGGCCAGGTGGACCGCGCCGGGTTTCAGCATGCCATGGTCGCTGACGTAGGTGCCCATCATTGCTCGGCGTTCGATACGTCCAAACAAGTTGCCCCAGTTGGGGTTGGGCTCAATGATGATCGGCAGTTTTTCCACGGCGCTGTTATCCACCAGCACGTTCAGCTCAAACGGCAAGAAAGGGCTGACCCCCAAGCCCGGGCCGCCTCCCGTGGATCCGGACGGCATTCCGGGAATACTGGGGATTCCGGGAATCATTCCCTTTGGGGAATCACTCTCTTTGAAGTAGTCGATATTGCTCAGAACGTATTCGCCCAGGTCGGTTAGGAATCTCTGCATCTCAGGGATGTCTTGCGAAAGCGCGTGCAGTTCGAAGAACACCTGGTCAACCAACTGGTCTCCGGCGCTCCGCTCCAGTTCTTCGAGCCGTGCCGAAGAGACCTTCTCCAATTCCCTAATCTTGGTCATGGTGTCTTGGGTTTGTTGCATCAGATGGGAGCGGACCTCGTCGATCTCCGCTTTGGGTTCAGCGTCCAGGGCCTGGTACTCCTCAGGAGTCATGGGCCGTCCCTCGGTCATTGGGAAGATCGTGATCCCATTTGGCGTCAGTTGAACGGCGAAGTTCGCCTCTTTTCCGGCTTGTTCCAGACCGCCCATCAGCTCTTGGGTCGCCTTGCGGTCGCCCTCTTCGTGGCTGCGAACCTGGGCCTCAAACCCCTCACTCTTCAGGACCTTGGGAATTTCGTCCTGCAGCGTCCGCAGCGCGGCGGATAGCTGTTGCCGGTAGACCTTGCCGGTGCCGCGCGGGAGCCGCAATGCGCAGGGGCGATCAGGGTCTTCAAAGTTATAAACGTAGGCCCAATCGCTGATCGGCCGCCGTTTTTCCTGCCGGTCCAGGTCATCGACGACGCTTTGTAGGTGAGACTTGATGGCGCTGGTCTTGCCGGTGCCGGTCAGGCCGGTAACAAACAGGTTGTAACCGGGCTTATCGACTTCCAAGCCAAAGCGGATCGCTTCTTGTGCACGATCTTGGCCGATAAAGTGGTCGAGCGGCGCCAATTCATCAGTGCATTGGAAGGCAAACGCCTCCAAGTCTCGCTGCCAAGTGGTCTTGTCCCAGTCAACACGAAACTTGGCTGCTGGTCCGGCTTTAGGTTCGCTGGATTTGCTCCTAGGCATTGAGTCCTCCGGGGACGTTGACGAGATGAGTGTCAAGATACCAGTTTTGTAAGTCAACATTATACCTTTTGAGATGTTGGCCGCCCAATTTATTAGGATGCTCGTAGGGCGTTCGTATCGCATATATTTAGCCCAATCACTGGAATTGTACGAGTGACCTTAGGCTTGCAGGTATGATTCTTCTTGCGATGAAATGGGTTCAGCGTCCGGTTGGTCCAGCGGCATGCAGACATAACTTTGAGATTTCTCAGGCACGAATCACGCTTGGCTCGGGTTGACACGCAAATTGCGCTAGGACTACAATTTTGCCAGAGCAATGGACGAATTTCGGAGGCCACCAACTGCATGCTCGAGATGACCGTAGATAGCATCCGGGTCAGCCCCATGAACTACCAGCGTGTCGTGATTCTCAAAGAGAAGAATTCAGACCGTTATCTGCCTATCTGGATCGGACCGGCAGAAGCGGACGCCATCGCGGTTAAGCTCCAGGATCTGAGCGTGCCACGGCCTCTGACTCATGACCTGTTGGGAACCATCATCGATACGATGGGGGGCACGATAGAGCATATCTTGGTGAACGACCTCCAGAACGATACGTTCTTCGCCAAGATCACCATACAGACCAATGGTGAGTCCAAAGAGATTGATTGCCGGCCCAGCGACGCTGTGGCCTTGGCGGTGAGGGCGAAGGTGCCCATCTACGCCAACGACGAGGTCATGGACAAAGCGGGGATCCACCTTGATAAGGACACGGGCAAACCCCTGATTCAGGAACCCACTGGAGACACTTCGTCCTCTGAGGAAAAGCCTGAAGTGAAACCGGAAGAGTTGAAAAGCATGTCGGCTTTCACAGACTTCATCGACTCTCTGGACCTAGAGGATTTCGGCAAGCAATCAGGCACCCGCTAACACCAGGCCAAATATGAGACGCTATAAACAACCCCGTCCTTCCATTTAAAGACGGGACTGTTTTGTTTGCGCGGTCAACGGATTTCGTAATGCTAGTCTCAATTGACTTTCGATATGGCTAGTGATATTATTCACGACGCTCTGGTGGAAACATGAATCGGAGACTCCTGGCCCTACGCCTAACCGGGCTTGGTTGGTACGTCGCTTCCTGCATCGTGATCGGTGTGGTCGGCGGTGTAGCCTTGGATAAATGGCTCGGTATCAGACCTCTGTTCACTCTATCGGGTATATTGTTCGGTTTAACGGCTGCTTTCTATGGGCTCTACAAGATGATTCAGCCCCTTATAGCTCTCGATCAAACTGAACTAGCTGATAAATCGGACGATAAGTCCCGTAGCAATGGAGGGAATCCATAGTGGGTTCCGGCGCAGGCAAATTCATCGCGTTGGGTTTGATTTTTGTTTTGGCGCTGGCCATTGCTGGACTGATTACCGGAGCTATCGGCGCCGGTCTGACCCAGTCAGAAGAAGACAAGTTAACCGGTGCTACTGCTGAAGGGCCCTTTATACCCAAGCCTGCCGTCCACCTACCCGCCCAGGTTACATTCCCCACCGCAGACCGCACTCACTACCGAAACTTCCTCTTTGCCGAAGAGGTAGAAGAACTCCTAGAGAAGGAACATCTGTCCGACGGCGAAACTGAATTACTCGCTTCCCTGATGCACGAGGTCACAGGTGAAGCGATTGAACTTGGCCACGGCGATCATCTTCTGAATGAAGAACAGCATGCAATCATCGAAGAACTGGTGGACGAAGGCCCCTATCAGGGCAGCAACTTCATCATCACCAACGCCATACTCTCATCCTGGATCGCCAGCATCCTCTTGGTGGGCCTGTTCATCCTAGGGGCACGAAAAGCCGCCATGGTTCCTCGCCGCTTCCAGAACTTCATCGAAATCGCCGTCGAGGGTCTCCTGAGCTTCGTGCAGGGCACGGTTGGGCGGGAGCATAGCCGGATGATCTTCCCGGTGATTGCGACGATATTCCTTTTTGTATTGATCAACGCCTGGATTGCGCTGCTGCCAATCTACCCCGCGCTGGGCTTCCTTCACGATGACGAAGTCCAGATACACCTCCTCAGGCCGGCCGGCACAGATATCAACATGCCTTTGGCGCTGGCCTTAGTGTCATTCGTCTTCGTAGAGTGGCTGGGCTTCAAGATGCTCGGCTTTGGCTACATCACCAAGTTCGTTCGTGTCGACAGCCTGAAGAAAGGCATCGCGGCATTGTTCAGATTCAAGATACTGGACGCGTTCCAGTACCTGTTGGACTTCTTCTTCGTTGGGCCGTTGGAGGCCTTCAGCGAATTGGTTCGGCTGATTAGCTTCACCTTCCGGTTGTTCGGAAACATGACCGCCGGAGAGATTCTGGTCTTGGTGTCCGCCTTCCTGGTGCCGTTCGTGGCCACGGTGGGTGTATACGGACTGGAGTTGCTGGTGGGCTTCATTCAAGCTCTCATCTTCTCGGGCCTAACGCTGGTGTTCGCTGCCATAGCTATCACCTCGCATCACGCCGAAGAGGCGCACTAACACGATTTCCGGGTTGGACGAAAAGACAGTTATAATCACCGGGCATGATTACTAAATGCCCGGGCCAAGTGCTCAGGTCGCAAGGCCAGGCATGGATAAAGGACGCTAACGCAGAGGTGGCGCAATGGATGTACTGATACTGTTAATGGTACTTTCCGTCGTTGGAATAGCGGCGGCCGCACTGGGAGGGATCTTCGCGATCTACTCCTCTAACCAAGACTGAACCTGACCTAAAACGCACGGAATCAAGGAGATAAGGAAGGACGATGGAAGCTCTACTTGCTCTGGCAAACATCCCTTTGGCCCAGATCGAAACTGAAGCCGCGAGGCTGCTGGGATCCGGAATCGCCATCGGCTTGGGCCTGATTGGCCCTGGCATTGGCATCGGTCTTTTAGGGGCCGCCGCCATGAGCGCGATAGGCCGTAACCCGGAGGCTGCGGGTAGCATTCAGACCAACATGATTTTGGGCATTGCCTTCGCTGAGGCTCTGGGCATTTACGCCCTGGTCGCAGCAATCATGATTGGTTTCATATTCTAAGTTGGGAACGACCAACATCGGCCCCGACAAAGCCCTATTTACAGGGCCAGAGAAAAGTAGGTTGATATGTTAGAGACGTTGGGAATTCATTTCCCAAGCCTAGCGATATACCTGGTCAACTTCCTGCTGGTCTTGACACTGCTGTATCTGTTTGCTTACAAACCGATATTGAAGCTGATGGACCAACGGGCGGACCGTATCCGGGAAAGCCTGGAAGCTGCTGATCTGGCACGGCAGGAAGCCGCGTCATCTCAGGAAGCCATCCAGGAACAGATCACCGAAGCCCGGCGTGAAGGTCAACGCATCATGGACCAAACGCGGGAGGCGGCGGACCGGTTCCGTACCGAGGAGATGGACAAGGCGCGCCAGGAGGCGGAAGCCTTCGTGGAACGGGCCAAACAGGACATCCAAAGAGAGCGGGACACCGCCCTACAAGAGGTTCGGGCAAGTTTCGGCGACCTGGCCATCACGGCGGCCGAACGGGTGATACGCAGTTCGTTGGATCGCACGGCCCATGAGGCGTTGATCAACCAGGTATTGGAAGAAGGCGAAACCCTGAGAAAGGGTTAGCAGGACCATGGCTAAGCAACTCTCAGGACGGCGTTACGCACAGGCTATATTCGACCTGGCTCAGGAAAATAACCAGGTTGAAGCTTGGGGTGATGATTTGGCGGTGGTGGCTGAGGCGTTTCAAGACGCCGATTTCGCCGCTCTAATGAAGCATGCCGATATGTCTGCAGTGGACAAGCTAGCGGCCACCGCTACGGTGCTGGCCGGCATTGATCCTTTGGTGCGTAACCTGGTGGACCTGCTGGTGTCCAAAAACTCCGTCGACTCAATCGTCAGCGTCTATTCGGGTTACACCGAACTGCTGGACCGACACCTGGGACGACAACGGGTTGAGATCACCACCGCAGTGCCACTGGAAGCTGCTGAAACTGAACGCATCAGCAGCTTCGTGTCCGGACTTGTCCAGCGCGAAGTCGTTTTAACCACCAAGGTCGATGAGTCGATCCTGGGTGGTCTGGTGATTCAGATTGGCGACCGGCTGCTGGACGGCAGCACCAAGGCCCGGCTGGACGGGCTCAGAACCAGATTACACACGGAGATCGCCGCCTCGGCGTAGCGATATCCCGGACAAATATTCCGGCTTGATCGCCGGTTTAATCGTTAGTCAAAAGGAGTACCTCTGATGGCTACCAGAGGACAGGACATAGTCTCGCTTATTAAGCGTCAGATCGCAGAATTCGGCGGTGATCTGGCCCTCGTTGATGTCGGCACGGTCGTCCAGGTGGGCGACGGTGTTGCCAGCATCCAAGGGTTGCAGGGCGTCCGCTCCAACGAACTGTTGGATTTCGGAAACGACGTTCTCGGCCTGGCCCTAAACTTAGAATCTGACATCGTTGGCGCAGCCATCTTGGGCGACCCCAACGCAGTGAAAGAAGGCCAGCGGGTCCAATCCACCGGCAGGATCATCGAGGTCCCTGTGGGCGATGCCCTCATTGGACGTGTGGTTGATCCCTTGGGACGGCCTCTGGACGGCAAAGGTCCGGTGGCAACCACCGGCAGCCGCTCAGTCGAGCAAGTAGCCCCCAACGTGGTGTCCCGCCAGTCTGTCGACCAACCGGTCCAGACCGGCATCAAGGCTGTGGACTCCATGATTCCCATCGGCCGCGGCCAGCGAGAACTGATCATTGGTGACCGCTCAACCGGTAAGACCGCCATCGCTCTGGACACCATCATCAACCAGAAGGGCGGCGACCTTATATGCATCTATGTAGCCATTGGCCAGAAGCAGGGTAAAGTTGCCCAGGTCGTGGGTTCATTGGAAGCGGCGGGCGCCATGGACCACACCATCGTGGTCACCGCTGGAGCCGCTGACTCCGCACCCATGCAATACATCGCACCCTACGCCGGTTGCGCCATGGCTGAAGAGTTCATGGAGCAGGGCAAGGACGTCTTGATCGTTTATGACGACCTGACCAAGCACGCTTGGGCCTACCGCCAGATGTCGCTCTTGCTACGACGCCCGGCCGGTCGTGAAGCCTATCCCGGAGACATCTTCTACCTGCACAGCCGCCTGTTGGAGCGGTCCGCACGGCTGGACGAAGCCAGTGGCGGCGGTTCTATCACCGCTCTGCCCATCATTGAAACTCAAGCAGGTGACGTTTCGGCGTACATCCCGACCAACGTTATTTCCATCACCGACGGCCAGATCTACCTGGAGCCTGAATTGTTCAACTCCGGTATCCGTCCGGCGGTCAACGTGGGGCTTTCAGTGTCCCGTGTGGGTGGCGCGGCCCAAACCAGGGCCATCCGCAAGGTTGCCGGTCAGCTCCGGCTGGCCTTGGCCCAATACCGGGAGCTTGCCACGTTCGCCCAGTTCGGCACCGCCGACTTGGACGCCGCCACCAGGGCTCAGTTAGCCCGAGGACAATTGGCGACCGAGGTGCTGAAGCAGGGACAGTACGTGCCGCTTTCCTTAGGGAATGAAGTGGCGGTCCTGTTCGCGGTGAATGAAGGTCTGATGGAAGACGTGGAGATCGAGAAGGTGGGGGCGTTCCAGGATCAACTCTTGCGTTACATCTCCGGTTCTCACCCAGAGATCCTGACCGCCATCGATGAGACTAAAGACATCTCCGATGAACTGTCAGCCAACCTGACCAAAGCGATCAACGAATTCAAGCCGACCTTTACCGGCTAACTAAAAACTGCCAATATCGGATGATTATTATATAGATGCCAAGCGTTAGAGACATACGCCGGCGGATACGCAGCGTGGACAACACCGCCAAGGTGACCAACGCTATGTCGCTGATCGCCGCGTCCAAGATGCGGCGCGCCCAGTCGAACGTGCTTGATGGAAGGCCGTACTCGGTCAAGATTCAAGAGGTCATCACCCACTTAGCTGGCCAGCCCATCGACGACCCAGACGGGGCCCAGCCGTTGCTGGCGGTCCGCACTGTAGAAAAGTCCACTGTACTGATGATCAGCCCTGACCGGGGCCTCTGCGGAGGCCTTCACGCGAACCTGAACCGGCGCGTCGGCCAGTTCATAATCGAGCAACAAGTTCCGGTGCAGGCGATCGCCGTAGGCCGCAAGGGCCGCGATTTCATGGCCCGCACCAACCAAGACCTGAAAGCGACGTTCACCGATCTCGGTGAAGCTCCGTTATTGGTCGACACCAACGCCATCTCCTACATGGTCATCGACTCCTACTGTGAGGGCGAGACCGACGAGATATATCTGGCGTATACCAATTTCGTCTCAACCATGGTCCAAGAGCCGGTAATCGAAAAACTGCTGCCCATCGTCCCAGCGGAATTAACCTCCGCCGAGAGCGTGGGCTACATATACGAGCCCGGTAACATCGCCGTGCTGCAAAACCTGCTTCCCAGGTTCGTGGAGATGCAGATCTATCACGCCATATTGGAAGCGATAGCAAGCGAACAATCAGCCCGGATGGTTGCCATGAGGGCCGCCACCGACAATGCAACCGAACTTGCCGGCGACCTAACATTGACCATGAACAAGCTGCGGCAAGAAAGCATCACCAACGAACTCTTAGACCTGATTGGCGGCCAGATAGCCCTAGAAGGATAGAAACATCTATTAGCAATCGTCCTTTTAACCAGAGTATCGAAGTACCTAGCAGCAGCTGTCTTTTTAACAAAAGGTTAGATATAACCTAGGCTAGAAAGCGCCTTAGCCAGTAACCCTCAGGAGAAGCCAATGGCAACCGGAAAAGTCGTCCAGGTAATCGGAACCGTCGTAGACATAGAATTCCCTGCGGACGAACTACCCAATCTGTTCGACGCGCTCGAGTTGGACAATGTTGGCGAAAAGTTGGTGCTGGAAGTGCAGCAGCACATCGGCAACAACTGGGTCCGTTGTTTGGCGCTGGGAGCCACCGATGGCTTGGCCCGCGGCGTAGAAGTGAACGATACCGGGGCCAAGGTTCTCGTTCCGGTGGGTCCCGAGACCCTGGGGCGCCTATTCGACGTTACCGGGACTCCGCTAGATAACTTGGGACCGGTCGAGTCAGCCACACGTTGGCCGATTCACCGCGACCCGCCCGCCTTTGACGACCAGGTCCAGACCGTTGAGATTCTGGAGACCGGCATCAAGGTCTTTGACATGATCACCCCATTCATGAAGGGTGGCAAGATCGGGGCCTACGGCGGTGCCGGTGTGGGCAAGACCGTGATCATTCAGGAACTCATCCGTAACATCGGCGCTGTTCACAAGGGCGTTTCTGTTTTCGCCGGCGTCGGCGAGCGGTCCCGGGAAGGCAACGACCTGTGGCATGAGATGCAGGACTCCGGCGTGCTGGAGAGCACCGTGTTGGTGTTCGGCCAGATGAACGAGTCCCCCGGCGTTCGCGCCCGGATCGGCCTCACCGGACTGACCATGGCCGAGTTCTTCCGTGACGAGCAGAACCAAGACGTGCTGCTCTTCGTTGACAACATTTACCGGTACATTTTGGCGGGCATGGAGGTCTCTGCGCTGCTGGGACGTATGCCCTCCGCCGTGGGTTACCAGCCCACTCTGAGCACCGAGATGGGCGCCCTGCAAGAGCGCATCACCTCCACCAAAGCTGGCTCGATTACCTCGTTTCAGGCCATCTACGTGCCTGCTGATGACTATACAGACCCTGGCATCGTAACAACATTTGGTCACTTGGACGGCGTTGTTTCCTTGGAGCGTGCATTGTCCGCCCAAGGCCTCTACCCTGCGGTGGACCCCTTGGCCTCCTACTCCAGGATCCTAGAGCCAGGCATCGTTGGCGAAGAACATTACAACCTGGCCCGTCAGGTCCAGCAGGTACTGCAACGCTACAAGGACCTTCAGGACATCATTGCCATCCTGGGTATCGAAGAGCTATCGGAAGAGGACAAGCAGACCGTTTTCCGCGCCCGGAAGATCCAGCGCTTCCTCACCCAGCCATTCTTCGTTGCTGAGACCTTCACCGGCCAGCCCGGCAAGTACGTCCCTCTGCGGGAGACCATCCGAGGGTTCTCCGAGATTCTGTCCGGTCAACACGATGACCTGCCCGAGCAGGCCTTCTACATGATCGGCACCATAGATGAAGCGGTTGAGAAAGCCGCCGAGATGGCAGCCCAAGGATAGACTCAACCATGCCGATGCAACTGGAAATAATCACCGCCGAGCGCGAGGTCTTCTCTGATGAGGTAGACTCCGTAATCGCACCGGGGATCGACGGACAACTGGGCATCCTTCCGATGCACGCTCCCTTGATGACGATTCTCAAGCCCGGTGAACTGACGGTCAAAAAGAGTGGCGAGGAAGACATGTATGTGGCGGTGTCCGGCGGCTTCATGGAAGTCCTCGGCAACAAGGTCAGCGTTCTGGCTGACGCCTGTGAGCGGTCTGATGAGATCGACGAAGAGCGGGCTCAACAAGCCATGCAACGAGCACAAGAGCGCCTGGCAAACCGCAGTTCCGATATGGAACTGGAAAGAACCATAGCATCACTGCAACGCGCTCAGGTCCGGGTAAACCTGGTCCGCCGACGTCGTCCCAGCGGCAATCGGCCGCCGCCCGGATCCGTCTAAGCAGTCGCATCAGCAAATTAAAAAGCCCCGCCCTCGTCTGAAGGGCGGGGCTTTTTGTTTCGATGAGGTGTTGAGCCAGGAATCATTCCTCGCTGATGTAGTAGGTCATGGACTGAAGGGACAGCACCGGGTCGATGTTGCGTATCCGGATTCCTTCACGCACCTGTGGGGTAATGGGGGCGTAATTCAAGATGGCGCGAACCCCGCAAGCCACCAGTTGGTCGACGACGTTCTGGGTGAACTCCTCCGGGACTGCGACGATGGCGATGCTGATGTTCTCCTCTGCCACCACTTTGTCCAACTCGTCCATGTTCTTGACTTCTAGCCCACCGACCGTCTCCCCAACCAACCTGTTGTTCAGATCGAATGCCGCAACCAGATGGAAGCCGTCAGGATTGAAGCCAGGGTAGCTCAAGATGGCACGCCCCAGCCTGCCAACGCCGACCACGGCAACGTTCCAAGGGGAGTTGATGCCAAGTATCTGCCGCAGGCGGTCCAGCAAGTCTTGCACGCTGTAACCGCGGCCCTGCTTGCCAAAGCGGCCAAAATAGCTGAGGTCTTTGCGGATCTGGGCTGGGGTTACCTGGAGTTTTTCGCCCAGTTGCTGGGAACTGACAACCTGTATGCCGTCTTCAAGCAGCCGGTTGAGGATCCGCACATATTGCGGCAGCCGACTGATCACAACCTCGGGCACTTCCGAGCGACTCTGTCGAGATTCGGAGTTGGGAGCCATGGCGTTTAAGTTCTCTCACCGACGGGACTCTGTTGGCAAAATAACCAATTCAGACCACCTGAAGGTGAACCCGCACTTCTAATATGGCAATCTACGGAGTTAATTCGGACTGCCATTACCTATAATCTATAATGTGGCTCAATGCTAGTCAAGAACGCAGCCGATCAATCAGAATTCAATCTATCCGAATACCGGAGTCCCAATTGCATCTAGGCATTTGCCAAATCATGCTCCATCTGCCCGAATCGGCCAGCCCCAAGGACAAGCGGCAGGTGGCCCGTTCACTTTCGGCACGTATCCGCAACACCTTCAACGTGGCCGTGGCCGTGTCGGAATACCAAGAGCTTTGGCAACGACTGGCTCTGGCCGTCTGTTGCGTAAGCACCGAATCCGCTCACGCCAACGAAATGATCTCCAAAACGGTCGAATTCGTCCAAGAATCGTGGCGCGACCTGGAGCTGCTGGACTTCGAAACCGAGATCATCTCCGGGGTCTGATTCAGATCAGTTGCTCCCGGCCTGGACCTCAGCAAGAAACGATTCGATCGTCCCCCAATACTGGTCCCCGCCCACCTCGAATGTGTCGTTGTGCGCCGCTCCTTCCAGTGTCTGAAAACGCTTTGGCTGGTTGGCGGCTTCGTAAAGCTTGCGGCCCTGGGATATAGGTACCGTCTCGTCCTGGTCGCCGTGGAGCACCAAAAGCGGCACGTTTAACTGCCCGATGCGGCTGATGCTGTCGTAATGGTTTCGCACCAGCCAGCCAGCTGGCGGGAAGGGCAGAGTAAGGTTGGCCATGTCGCGCACCGATGCGAACGGCGATACCAACACCAAGGCCATTGGCGGTTGGGTTAATGCCAGTTCCAGCGCCACTGCGGCGCCCAGTGAGTGACCAATATAGACGATCCGGTCTTGGTCCACATCAGCGCGTGCCGAGAGGTATTCCATGGCCGCTCTGGAGTCTAGGTAAGTGCCCTGCTCAGACGCCGTGCCCTCGCTTTCGCCGTAACCCCGGTAGTCGAAGATGAAGATGCTGTCCCTCGTGCGGTGGTGGGCCAGCGCCAACTCGCCGATGCGGTGCCCCAGGTTGCCGCCGTTGCCATGGAACCATAACCAAGTGGTATTGGAATCTAAGTCGTTGATACCTGGGATGAACCAGCCCTGAAGTGTCAGCCAATCTGAAGTCTGGAAGCGGACGTCTTCGTACTGCAGATTTACGTCATTGGGGGTATAGAGCAACTCAGCCACCGGGAAGAAAACGAACCGTTTTTCGAGATGAGTCCAAAGCACGATGAAGGTTACTCCATAAGCCAGAGAGACTCCGACCAAGAGCCAGACCAGGATCCAACGAACGCGCCCAATCACGAGATCAGCCAGATGCTGACGCGCCCCGGCTGGCCAACAATTCCTGCAGGCCCTCAGAGAAGTCCCGCTTGATAAGAACAGCGTCACTACCCAGTTCACGGGCCTTGCGCAGGGTTCCCGGCTCACCATGAGGGCCGTAAGCTACGACTCTCGTACTCGGTGGCTTGGTTGCCTTCAGACTCTCTAGGGCTTCGGTCCAGACCGGTTCGTCCATCTCCAGGTCTACCAGGACCAGCGGCACGCTATGGGCGCCAACCGCCTCCATCAGGGCCGCTGAGGATGACACGCTGACCATATACAGTCCGCCGGCTTCGGCGGCCGCCTCGATACGGGGCATGAAGAACAAGTTACTGGTCAAGACCAGAACGGTTTCTTTGTCAGACATCGAGGTCGGCCTTACCTACCGGCACTCTGGCCGGGGAATGGCTCGGCGGGCATTGATCGAGGATAGCTCTCTTGTTCTTTCCCTATGGACTCCAGGCGTCCAGCCACGTCACGGACCTGGGGACGGTTCATTTGGCATTTGGAGCAGAAAGCCAACTCTTTGGTGAAGAGCATCATGTTGTCTTTCTTAACCGACACCGTTTCGATCTCAGTCCCGCATTCGCCACAAGAACTGGTTATGTTTACTTCGTTGATAGGCATTTAGGCTCACAGGTCCAGGCTTTCGGCTAGTATCTCCAAAACATCTTTGGCTTGCTTCTCGTCAGCCAGTCCCTTGGCTTGGATGCCTTCGTCCATCATCTGGGCGCAGAAAGGGCAGGAGACGCCGACGGTGTCGGCCTCGGTCTCCAGGAACTGATCGGTCCGGGCGTGATTTACTCTGGAGCCTTCGCTCTCTTCGATCCACATGTGACCACCGCCGGCGCCGCAGCAGAAACCACGTTCGCGGCAGCGGGAGCCCATCTCCACCAACTTTAGTCCGGGGATAGCCTTGGCCACGTTGCGGGGCTCGTCATAGACGCCGTTATGGCGGCCCAGGAAGCAGGAATCGTGGTAAGCCATGGTGATGTCCATCATCTTCACAGGCTTGATGCTGCCCTTGTTGATGAGCTCGTCCACGAACTGGCTATAGTGCAGCACCTCGAAATTCCCGCCGAGCTGTGGGTATTCGTTCTTCATCGTGTTGAAGCAGTGAGGGCAGATGGTCACCACCTTCTTCACGTTGTAGTTATTCATGGTCTCAATATTCTGTTGGGCCAGTATCTGGAACAGGTACTCGTTGCCCATGCGCCGGGCCGGGTCGCCGGTGCAGGTCTCCTCGTCGCCCAGGATGGCGAAGTCCACTTTAGCGGCCTTCAAAACCTTGGCCATGGAACGGGCGATGGCTTGGCTGCGTTGTTCCAGTGCCGGTGTGCAGCCAACCCAGAACAGTACTTCGGCGTCGGGTTTTTCGGCCAGGGTCGGCACGTCCAGCCCTTCTGCCCAATCGGTGCGCGAATACTGGGTGCCGCGCCACGGGTGACCCCGCTGCTCCAGGCTGAGCAAGGCATTCATGGCCGTCTCGGGTGCTTTGGACTCCTCCAGAATCAGGTAGCGGCGCATGTCCATAATTGTCGGCACATGTTCGACCGTCACCGGACATTCTTCCATGCAGGCGCCGCAGTTCAGGCAGTCCCAGATAGAAGATTCCGAGATTACCCCTTCAAGCAGCGGTGAAGGCTCCACGTGTTCCGGGTTGCGCTCGCCCTGATGGCCAATGGCAACCATGTGATCCTTGATGCCTTCCACGATGTGCATGGGCGAAAGCTGCTTGCCGGTCAGGTGGGCCGGGCAGGCGTCGGTGCAACGGCCGCAGACGGCACAGGCATAGCCATCCAGCAGCTGCTTCCAAGAGAAGTCCTGAACGCGCCCTGCGCCGAATTTCTCGGTGTTTTCCAGGTCCATTAGAGGAAGTGCGCCCTTGGGCTCCAACGACCTGAAGAAGGCGTTCACAGGAGCGGCAAACATATGCATGTGCTTGGTGAACGGGATGTAGACGGTGAAGATCAAGATTATGGACAGATGGCTCCACCAGAACACGCCCTGCAGTGTGTTGGCGGCGCTCACGCCCACGCCCCAGTCAACGAATAATTCTCCCAGGGCCTTTCCGATGTAGACGTCAGCCTCGGGACCTATACCGCCTTGGGCCACCCAGAAAGCATGCGTTAGGAGAGTAGAAATCATCAACCCCGTGATGAGCAGAACGATGATCAGGGCATCGGAGTGGCGGGTCAGGTCGAACCTAAGTCGGCTTGGCTTTAGCACCCACCTGCGGACGAAGGCCCAGACCAGGACCACAAGCATCACTGCGGACAGGATGTCGAGGTAGCTGCTGTAGAGCCTGACACCAGTCTCGGTCAGCAACCAAGCCGGGAATCCTCCCTTCACCGAAGCAGCGAAGATGAAAATACCGTAACTGAGCATGAACGTCAGGAAGCCCCAGAAGATGGTGGCATGGCCGATGCCAGCGTAGTCGCCGTACTTCACCCTTTGGAGAACTTTTTGCTGGCCTAGGGATATGGCCAAGGCTCCCCATAACCGCTTCATCGGCTGGTCGAATCGGGCGGTCTCTTTGCCCTGGAGTACCAGACGGACGACTCTCGTATAGAAAGCGTAATGAAAAACCGCTAAGGCCAGCCCCAGCAGAACGAATACGCCAACCCATAGGGGCAGCACGCCAATATCTCCAGGAGGGACCACACTCAACACCCGCTTCGCTGGACAGTTACCCGTCCAGACAGGATTCTACTAGACCTTCCGTAGGCTATTCACCCTTAGTTTAGCATGATTCAGGCGCGTTCCACTTAAGTAGAACGCGCCTGAATCAGGGCATTCGCTCACAGCCGGACTGCCTGTTCTCACCTAAAAATCTTTGATCCGAGGGATGACTTCTCGGCCCAACAGTTCGATCTGCTTCAGGACCTGTTCCTGGGGCATGCCAGGCCATTGCATGCGACAGATCATGTGGTTCACGCCTAACTCGTCGGAGTAACGGCGGAACTCGGAGACGATATCGTCTGGCGAGCCCAGCAAGAACCGGTCTTTCGCCAGGTCTTGATACGGCACGCTGAAGCTCTCTTCGCCGGGCAGGGCCTTGTCCTGTCCCCAGGCAGCGTAGGCCTTGTACTTTCCTTCCAGGAACGGTTGGCTTTCGATGAACGCGGTCTCCCGGTCCGCGGCCACGTACATCTCCCGCATCATGGGGAGTTCTTCCGGCACCGGATTGCCGTACTCCTCCAGGGCGGCCTTGTAGCGCGTCCATTGGTCGGCAACCATCGGCACCGTGGCGTGGGGGTTGATCAGCCAGGGATAGCCCCAGCGGGCGGCACGGCGGATAGCGACATCATTGTTGGCGGCCACCCAGATGGAGGGATGAGGGTTCTGGACTGGCTTGGTGCTTATCTTGGTCTTGGGAACGGTGTAATACTTGCCATTGAACTCGACCTCGTCCTCGCTCCACAGTTTCTTGATCAGGTCCATGGCCTCGTTCATCCGGCCGACCCGCTCGTCCCTGCGGACCCCGAAAGCAGTGTATTCTTCGTCCCGGTAGCCCAGACCGACACCAAACACGAACTTGCCATTGGTGATGCAGTCCAGGGTGGCGATGCTCTCGGCCAGTTCCACCGGGTTATGGAGCGGAACCAGGATTACGGTGGCGGCCACTTGCATGTCCCCGGCCTCGGCGGCCAGTCTCGACAGCAGTGGAAACAAGGTGCTCATCTGATAGGGCGCCGCCAGGTAGTGTTGGCCCGTGGCGATGAGGCTGAAACCCGCGTCACGGGCCGCCCTCACCTGCTCGGCGCTATCTTGTATCTTCTGCGGCATGGACTCGCCGGGCAGATATTGGTTGGTAACGAAAAATCCTAGTTTCAAAGGTTCTCCTCTCTGGCCATCAAAGGTCCGGCATTTAAGATCCTGATCGCGACTCTCGTCAAACGCATATGTAACTCACATACCCAGTCATGTCCAGCGTTGTATTTTAGTCCGTGGGCAATTTTCGGACAACTCCGTAAACCTCTTGCCTAGCCTGGGGATAACAAGTAGAATCGGCGACTGACTAAAGGTTCTTTAACTCAACAAAATCGTAGGAGTAGCATGAAAATCGCACGCTTCCGCAGCAATGGCCGGACCGCATATGGGGTGGTCCAGGGTGATGAGGTAGTGGAGATTCGAGGCAGTATCTACACTCGTTTCCGGATGACCGACACCAAACACTCGCTGCAGGACGTGAAGATCCTACCTCCCACGGAGCCTTCAGAGATCTGGTGCCCCGGCCTGAATTTCGCCAACCACCTGGAGTTCGCCGCAGGGGTACTCGGCGATGAGAACCCCACTGTGCCCGAACACCCGGACCCTTGGATCAAGGCCAGGGGCTCTCTCACCGGCACGGAAGAACCCATCATCCTACCCAGCGACGCTACGGACGTCCATTACGAAGGCGAAGCCGTGGCGGTCATTGGCAAACTGTGCCGCCGGGTGACACCTCAGGAAGCCCCTAAGTTTATCCTTGGTTACACCTGTGGGAACGACGTCAGCGACCGCACTTGGCAAAAGGATGACTGGACGTTCTGGCGGGCCAAGGGCGCCGACACCTTTGCACCGGTCGGCCCGTGGATCGACACTGATGTCGACCCGCAAAAACTGGAAATGATCGTCCGGCTTAATGATGAAGAAGTCCAACACGGCCGCACCGAAGAGATGTTGTTCTCGTTCGCTGAGATCGTGAGCTACATCAGTCAACAGGTGACTCTGCGTCCGGGAGACCTGGTATTTTCCGGCAGCACGGGTGTCACCGTCGCCCTGAAGCCGGGCGACCAGGTTGACGTTGAGATTCCGAGCATCGGTGTTTTGCGGAATACCGTTGAGGCTGAACCCGCAGCCTAATAATTTCCAGTTCACCGGACTTGACCCCGAACAAAGAAAAAGGCCCTCCCGTTTCAGCGGGAGGGCCTTTTTCGATGCTACTCGGTTCTGGCTAGAAGTTGAGCATCCCCGTTAGGGCCTTTGCCCCGCCACGGGGGCCGACCACCGCCAGACGCATCTTTTCGTCGCCCAGGTAGGCATTGCCCACCCTTGCGATATCCGAAGGTTCCACTACGTCTAGAGCGCCCACAACTTCGTCCGGAGTTTGGATGCAGTTTTGAAGGAGTTCCTGGGCACCGAGCCAAGACGCCACGGCCTTGGTGTCTTCCATGCGGAGCAACAGGCGGCCTTTAGAGTACTCTCTGGCCTTGTTCAGTTCCTGTTCGCTGGGCGCTGTGTGCATGCCATGGAACTCTTGAACGATGGTCTTTACGGCATCATTGGTCTTGCTGGGCTCCACGCCGCAGTAGACAACCAGGGCTCCAGTGTCGCGGAAGCTGCTCGCAGAACTTTGGACGTCGTAGGCCAGTCCCTGGTCTTCCCGCAGATTCAAGAACAGGCGGCTGCTCATGCCGTCGCCCAAGATCGTGTTCATCAGGGTGAATGCGTACCGGTCCGGGTGGGACAGGGATAAGCCCGGCACTCCTAGACACAGATGGGTCTGGTCGCTCCGGCGGCGTTCGATCCGGACCAATGGCCCTTCGACGTTGTCAGTGGCCAATTCCCAGTCCAGGGACACCAAGGGCTTCCAGTGCTTGGTGGTCTCGGCGAGCATGTCCACCACTTCGTCATGGGTCACGTTGCCGGCCACCGCCACTACGGTGTTGGCCGGGTTGTACTGCTGGTGCATGTACTCCTGGATATCTTTCTGCTGGATGTCGGCCACCGTTTCGAGTGTGCCACCGACATCGCGGCCCATGGCCTGGTCCGGCCACATCGCCTCGTCGATTAGTAGGTCTACCCGGTATGCCGGCTGGTCGTAGGTCATACGCAGTTCTTCCTGGATCACCTCTCGCTCTTTCTCCACCTCTTCCGGTTCAAGGCGGGGATGGAGCAGCATGTCCATGAGAACGGCGAATGCGGTCTTGTAATGGAGCTTAGCCACTTTGATCCAGAAGACGGTCATCTCCCGGTCTGTGCTGGCGTTCATCACGCCGCCGACGCCCTCGATTGCTTCACTGACAGCCCGGGCGGTGGGCCACTTCTCGGTCCCCTTGAAGGGTAAGTGTTCGATGAAATGGGAAACGCCGGCCAATTCGTCGGACTCGTATCTCGAACCCGCCCCGACACAGATGACCATTGAGACCGACTGGGTATGGTCCATGGTCGATGTCAGAACGCGCAGTTTGTTATCCAGCACAGAACGTTGATACATGTACTCCTCAGGGCACTGCTTGGGGTTCGGCGGATGCAGTGGTTACGACTTGAGCCAGTCGACGTCGCCGGACATGTCTGGCGGATGCGACCGGGAGGAGAAGTCGGCGTGACGCCGTCGGGCTTCACCAATAGTGGTGTCGTCGCCGTGGCCGGGATAGACGTTGGTGTCATCCGACAGCGTCAGCAGTTTGCTGGTGATGCTGTTTAGCAGCTGAACGAACGCCTCCGGGCTGCGGGACTTGCCGGGTCCGCCCGGGAACAGCGTGTCGCCTGAGAAGAGGTGCTTACCGACCAGGAAACAGGATGCACCGTCGGTGTGTCCGGGAGTGTTCAGGACGGTGAGTTCTTGGTTGCCGAACTTGACCACTGTGCCGTCGGTCAAGTCGATCTCCGGAGGGCGGGGCAGGGCGTGGGCGTCGGCAGAGGAGATGCCCACGGGGGCCTTGACTTGGCCGGTGATCTCGCCGAAACCGGCCAGGTGGTCACCGTGGTTATGGGTGATCAATATGGCTTTGATGTTCTCGTCTGTGATGGCAGCCAGAAGTTTCTCGGGCTCCCCTGGGGTGTCGATCAATATGCATTCGTTGGTCTCGGGGCAGGTAATCAGGTAGCCGTTGTTCATCATGGGACTCATCCTGGCAACCTTAGTTATCTTCACTTCGCCGTCATAGTGCAGTGCCATATCGCATCTCCCAGTGTTCTTCTAAGTCTTTGAATTTCCTGATTTTATCAGAGCAAGCCTTCCGGCAGGGCTTGTCGTCGGGCATGACCCGGTTAATCCCCAGCTGCCGCAGCGGCCGGTTCTTTGGCCCTAGCCTTTGATTTTGTTGTCTTTTGAGTAGGTGT